>Ga0209344_10000030_pt1 | contig 335139 bp, 291 predicted proteins | sample Cruoilmetagenom6_FD_187293 | JGI IMG/M metagenome (GOLD analysis project Ga0209344, IMG submission 187293) | Oil polluted marine microbial communities from Coal Oil Point, Santa Barbara, California, USA - Santa Barbara Oil Seep Sample 6 (SPAdes)... | ecosystem: Environmental > Aquatic >... | reverse complement strand
TATATAACGCGACAGTAACTCACACATTTTTCTAGGAATCGGAACATACCTGTCCTTACTACCTTTGCCAGACTTAATATGAGTGAACCCTCTTTCCAAGTCTAAGTCGTTTAATTTTATATTCAAATCATTTAGTACGGTAAAAATTCACTAAAAATTTGGTTTAGGATTTATTCTGTTTTATCATAGTTAAAATCATAAAATATATTAATGTAGAGCGCTAAGAAGCCCTATTTCAGCATTAAAACTCTGAAAAAATGTTAAACTTTATTAAAATTAGAAGAAAATTTCAAAAGTGTGCACAAACGGTGCTGTGTTTACTGGTGGAGAATACCGCCCCGAAGCGGGGAAACAGTGACCTCTATGAACACAAAACCACCACTTTTGTGATGGTTTTGTGGAGAATACCGGAGTCGAACCGGTGACCTCTTGCCTGCCAGGCAAGCGCTCTAGCCAGCTGAGCTAATCCCCCAATTTTTGCGTCTCAAAGAAACTATATTTTTTCTACGTAGCAAAACCTTATTTAATCTTTCTTTACACTTAAAACCAACACCGGAATAGGGGCATAAAATTCAGATTTTGCAATCGTATTTTTTTCCCATAATTTTTTGAAGAAACCTCTTTTTCTCCTAAAAACACACAGTAAATCTGGATGTTTTGTTTGAAAATGCTCTAAAACACCAAGGTATGTAGTAGGGTTTTCTGTTAGTGTCATTTTTGTACTTATATCTAATAAAGCAGTATGTACTCTTAAATCATCATCTGAATACCCTGGAGTTTTTACTAAAAGTAAATGTATCGTACTATTATACTTCTTCTTAATATCAATTAAAGGATTTAGTATTCTTTTTCTTTTTAAAATACCAGATTTAAAAGCGGTTAATATAGATTTAAGTGGTTTGTATTCATACCCTTTAGGAACTATTAAAGTAGGTATATCAGTTCTTTTAACAATTTTACCAGAAGTATCACCCAAGTAATTTTCTTCATTAACATCATTACTTCTCGGTGCTATAATAATTAAATCTATACCTAAATATTCAAGATCTATTTTTTTTAATCCATCAATAAGGTTTCCTTGGTACGTAGCTATTTTTATTTCAACACCCTTAGCATCTACCTTTTTTATAATGGTCAACAGTTGTTCCCTGTTATTTTTTTCAATTTTGTCTGTGGCACTGGCTAAACTTCCAGCTCCAGGCGAGACAACATTAAAAACTTCCATTACATAAATTATTGCAGAGAAATCACTCGCAAAATCTACTGCATATTGTAATGTTTTAAAACTTTCTGGGGATGTTCCTATGGGAACCAAAATATTTTTCATCTGTTATTATTTATTGTTTTAAAACCCGAAATGTAATTTGCCATTTAGATCAAACTTCGTATCGATTTAATTGTTGTGGCAAATTTCAAAAGTCCTATTATAAACTATAAATTTACAATTTAATTTAAACTGCTTATGATTCGCCCTGCAAAGATATTAGAAATAAGTGATATTCAAACAATTACTAAGGCCTGCGCAGCATTTATGGTTGAAAGAGGCATTTTTCAGTGGAATGAACAGTACCCTAATAAACAAGCCTTTGTATACGATATTGTACGCAATGAGCTTTTTGTGCTAGAAATTGATGCAATTATTGTGGGAACTATTGTAATATCTACTCATATGGATAACGAATATGAACCTATAACGTGGTTAACACAAAATCAAAATAACATTTACATACATAGATTGGCCGTACATCCTGAACACCAACGGAAAGGATATGCTCAAGAAATGATGACCTTTGCCGAAAAATATGCAAAGGAAAAAGGATTTGTATCTATTAGGTTAGATACATTTAGCCAGAATAAACGAAATCAGAAATTTTATGAAATTAGGGGATATAAAAAGTTAGGGGATATTTATTTTCCAAAACAGAGCGATTATCCGTTTCATTGTTATGAATTAGTTTTATAAACTATCATTTTGAAGACCATTGTAAATTTTAAAAACATTAATAAATTAGCCATACCTGCTACTATTGCTGGTATTGCAGAACCACTATTATCTATTACAGATACGGCAATTGTAGGTAATATTCCTGAAAACGGTTTGGAATCTTTGGCGGCAGCGGGTATTGTAGGGTCTTTTTTATCTATGATGATTTGGATCTTAGGGCAAACTAGAAGTGCCATTTCTGCTATTATTTCGCAATACTTAGGAGCAGGTCGTATTGCAGAAGTTAAAGCCTTACCTGCACAAGCCATTTTTTTTAATATCCTTTTAAGCATTGTACTATTACTATCTACTATTTTTGTAATAGAAGAAATATTTATGCTTTTAGAGGCAAAGGGTAAAATTTTGGAGCTTTGTGTTTCTTACTATTCCATAAGGGTGTGGGGTTTTCCATTAACGCTGTTCACTTTTGCAATAATGGGTATTTTTAGAGGATTGCAAAACACCTATTGGCCCATGTTAATTGCATTAGTTGGGGCAGTATTAAATATTTTTTTAGATTTTATTTTTGTGTATGGTATTGAAGGTATTTTAGAACCAATGTATTTAGAAGGTGCAGCATGGGCAAGCTTAATTGCACAAGCAATAATGGCCATTATGGCTTTTGTATTGTTGGTAGTAAAGACAGACATAAGCCTTAGGTTACGTTTCCCTTTTCATCCAGAATTAGGTAGGCTGGTGGTTATGAGTCTTAACCTATTTGTAAGAGCATTAGCGTTAAATGTAGCATTAATTCTGGCAGTTAGAGAAGCAACGTTTTTAGGGGATCGTTATATAGGAGCACATACTATAGCTATTAATATTTGGTTATTTTCAGCTTTTTTTATTGATGGTTATGGGGCGGCTGGAAATATTATGGGAGGCAAGTTATTGGGAGAAAGGGAATATGATAATTTGTGGAAACTTGCTAAAAAAATTATGCAATACGGACTAGTAGTAAGTGTAATTCTAATGATTTTAGGTTTTGTTTTTTACTACCCAATAGGCAGGTTGTTTTCTAATGAAACCATTGTTTTAGAAACATTCTATTCTGTTTTTTTTATATTGATATTAGGATTGCCAATGAATGCTGTTGCTTTTATTTTTGACGGATTGTTTAAAGGTTTGGGTGAAATGAAATATTTGCGAAATACATTGTTAGTTGCAACTTTTTTAGGTTTTATCCCCACCTTGTATCTAAGTAAATATTTAGGCTGGGGGTTTTCAGGAATTTGGATTGCCTTTGTAATTTGGATGCTTATAAGGGGTGGGGCTCTTATCTTTAAATTCAGAGGAAAGTTTCGTCCGCTACTGCAAAAAACGTAATTTTGAATAGATCATTTTGAAGAATAATTTTGAAAATTAATGCCATATGAGTACAACAAGACAAAACGGAAGCTTATATACTACTATAGAAAATAGAATTGCTACGGTAGAATTTGGACATCCAGCTAGCAACTCATTTGTGGCAGAATTGTTAAGTAGATTAGCCAAGGAGTTAGAAAAAATTTCCAATGATACTACTGTTTCCCTGATAGTATTAAAATCTGAAGGGGATAAAGCATTTTGTGCAGGCGCTTCTTTTGATGAGTTAATGGAGGTTACCAACTTAGATGAAGGGCAAGAATTTTTCAGTGGTTTTGCCAATGTAATTAATGCAATGCGGACATGTAAAAAGCTAATTGTAGCACGTGTACAAGGAAAAGCAGTTGGTGGAGGTGTTGGCTTAATAGCTGCTTGCGATTATGCTTTTGCCACAGAAAATGCCGCTATAAAGTTATCAGAATTAACAATAGGTATTGGACCTTTTGTAATTGCTCCTGCCCTAGAACGTAAAATAGGAAAGAGTGGTTTAGTTGAACTTTCTTTAGCAGCAACCGATTGGAAAAATGCTTTTTGGGGAAAAGAGAAAGGCTTGTACGCCAGAGTTTTTAGTTCTAGCAAAGAAATGGATATAGAGGTCAATCTTTTTACAGAGAAATTAGCATCTTATAATCCAGAAGCACTGCATGAGATGAAGAAAGTACTTTGGGAGGGAACAGAAAGCTGGGATATTCTTTTAAAAGAACGAGCAATCATCTCTGGCAAATTAGTATTGTCAGATTTTACGAGAAACGCTTTATCAAAATATAGAAAATAAGACGGATGAATAAGTATAAAACAGAGATTAAATGGGCTGTTATATTCTCAGCATGTACGTTGGCCTGGGTATTTTTTGAAAAAATGATGGGTTGGCATGATGAGCTCATAGCTAAACATTATTTGTATACTAATATTTTTGGCATTGTTGCTATTGTCTTGTATGTAAAAGCGTTAAAAGATAAAAAGGAAAATGATTTGGAAGGACAAATGTCATGGAAACAAGGGATGGTAAGTGGTATTGCCCTCAGCGTTTTTATTGCCATATTAAGTCCGCTTGTGCAATTTAATATCGCAACGTTTATTTCTCCAGATTTCTTTTCCAATGCTATAGCTTATGCAGTAGAAAGTGGGAAAGATAAAGCAATGGCTGAAGCTTTTTTTAATATAAAGAGTTATATGTTACAATCTGTATTTGGAGCCTTGTCTATGGGCGTGGTAGCAGCGGCTATTGTAGCATTATTTCTAAAAAACAAAAAGAATAGCAATTAAACACACACATTATGAATGGAGATTTGGTTTTTCCACTACTCGCACTATTTGTAGTTGCGGTTTACGTGATCAATAAATATAGAAATAATAAAAAGTTTAAAAAGAAATAGGAATTTAAAGGTAACGCTTGCCCATTTTATAGTGTAACAGCATAGCGGTTATACCCAATAAATCACATTTTTAAAGAGTTGCCTTTTATTAATAATATTGAGATTGCAGGGATTATCAATTAATTTGACAGTAAAAAGCAAAAAAGCTTAACAATTATTTAAGATAAAGGAAGCATTACCTTTCCAAGTTGTATGGTTATATTTGCAACTTTTAAAACCAGCACTATTGTCTAAGAGCATTATTTCATTAGTATTCACAGTAATATTTTTGGCGTTTTTAACAGCGCCAACTGTTATTACTATGGTAAATGATTGTGCTGATGTTTCTTATTTTTTCTCGGTCTCTGAAGAAGAGAAAGGAAGCAGTGTAAAAGTTTTTATAAATGTAGATTCGTTTTATCATACAGATATCGCTTTTACAAAAAAAGGTAGTAATCAAGGGTATTTTGCTAAAAAATACACCAAGCCTCACTTAAATATAATTTCTCCTCCCCCCGATTTACACCTATTATAATTAGAGTTTTTTTGACGCTGCTTGGGCAGTGTCAGTATCAATTTATTAACAACTTTTGAAATTTTTATTTCAAGAGATTAGTATTCAATTTAATATGTTTAAATATATAAAAAACGACTTGCCTGCAAGTGTCGTAGTATTTTTTGTAGCATTACCTTTATGTTTAGGTATTGCTTTAGCTAGTGGAGCACCTCTTTTCTCTGGTTTAATTGCTGGAATTATTGGAGGAGTTGTAGTAGGAGGTTTAAGTGGTTCTAAGATTGGAGTTAGTGGACCAGCAGCTGGTTTAGCAGCTATCGTATTAACCGCTATTGGTACTCTAGGAGGGTATGAAAATTTTTTAGTGGCTGTTGTTTTAGGAGGTATAATTCAATTGCTTTTTGGCGTTTTAAAAGCCGGAATTATTGGGTATTACTTTCCTTCATCTGTTATTAAAGGTATGCTTACAGGTATTGGTATTATTATTATTTTAAAACAAATTCCAAACTTTTTTGGGTATGATGAAGAATCTGCTTGGGATTTAGAATTTTTTGAAATTGATGGGGGTAATACTTTTTCGGAGTTATTTTCTATGCTAAGCAATATACATCCTGGCGCAGCTTTAATAGGAATTATTAGTTTATTGCTTTTAATACTATGGGATAAAGTATTAAGTAAAAAAGCAAAAGTATTCGAAATTATTCAAGGCCCTTTTGTTGTGGTAGTGTTAGGGATACTATTTTTTACCTTTACACAAGGAGCTGGTGTATTATCTATTGGTGGCGCTCATATGGTAAGTGTTCCAATTCCTGAAGATTTAAACTCATTTCTTGGCCAATTTAGTTTTCCTAATTTTTCTGCAATTACAAATCCAGAAGTTTGGGTCGTTGCTTTTACTATTGCTTTGGTGGCAAGTTTAGAAACGCTATTATGTGTAGAAGCTTCAGATAAAATAGACCCTGAAAAAAATGTAACCCCAACCAATAGAGAATTATTAGCACAAGGAACGGGTAATATCATTTCTGGTTTAATAGGAGGTTTACCTATTACTCAAGTAATTGTCAGAAGTTCTGCTAATATCCAATCTGGTGGAAAAAGTAAAATGTCTACTATTTTACATGGATTCTTACTCTTAATATCAGTGATTTTAATTCCTGCATTATTGAATAAAATTCCTTTATCAGTGTTAGCTGCGATTTTATTGATAGTGGGTTATAAGCTGGCAAAACCATCATTATTTAAGAAAATGTACAGTTTAGGGTGGAAGCAGTCTATACCATTTTTTGTAACAGTAATTGGTATTGTTTTTACAGATTTATTGGTTGGTATTGGCTTAGGTTTAGCTGTTGGTATTGTTGTAATACTGTTAAAAAGCTACCAAAACTCTCACTTCTTACATATTGAAGATAATAGTAATGGGAAACATAAAATTAAGATGGCACTTGCAGAAGAAGTAACTTTCTTTAATAAAGGAGCTATTTTAAAAGAATTAGACAGCTTACCAAGAGATACTTATTTAGAATTTGATGTCACAAAGACAAGATATCTAGATTATGATATTATTGAAATTCTTGAGGATTTTGCCTTTAAAGCAAAAGAGAGGAATATTGATATCAAATTAATTTCAAAACGAGGAGTTGTTGAAAATCCATCAAGTTTTATTGAGTTCTTTCAATTGAAACCTAAGTCTAATATAAGTTTAAGCTAGAAATTATGAAAAATAGTAAATATAAAATACTAGTACTCTCAGATTTAAGTAAAACTGCAAGTACAACTATAAAAAGTACAGTAAGCTTAGCTCAAATGATTGATGCAGATATTGAATTATTTCATGTTAAAAAGCATATTGACATTGTAAATATAGATAATCAACTCTCTGCAATTAGAACTTTAAATAATGAACAGATTACTACAAAAAAGAAAATTGAAGCATTAATTAATCCTATTTCAAAAGACTATAATGTAACCATCAATTATAATTATGTATTTGGAAAAATTAAAGAAGAAATTCGTAGTCATATTGCAAATTCTAAGCCAGATATCATTGTTTTAGGACAGCGCGATTCTAATCCACTTCAACTTATAGGAGATAGTATTACACGCTTTATCTTAAAAACATTTAAAGGTGTAATTATGATTTCATCTAATGAAAACGCATTAGTGCCAAATGAAAAAATATCTTTAGGCATCTTTAATGATTCTAATAAAATCTTTAATACTGAATTTTCAAAAGATTTGATGATCCATACAAAAGTACCGTTAAAATCTTTCAAAATTATAAATAGCCAAAAAGAAACAGCTAAAATAGTTGCTGGAAAAGAAGAGAAAATCATAAAGTATGTATTTGAGCAAAATGCGGATGCAATGGATACGCTTTCTTCCTATTTGTTGAAAAACAATATTAATCTATTGTGTGTCGATAGAGCTGAAGATAGAGCAAAAAATACAAATGAAGCCTCATTAAGAGAAGTGGTGAGCAAGTTAAATGTTTCATTACTAGTTTCTGAAGCATAGAAAAATAATAATTAAAATTAAACAAAAAAATATTATGAAAGCACATACAAAAGAAACACAAGCAACAATGACACCAGCAAAGTCATTAGAATATTTAAAAGAAGGAAATGTAAGATTTCAAAACAATCTAAAAGCAAATAGAAACTTACTAGAGCAAGTAAATGACACCAGTGATGGTCAATTTCCGTTTGCAACAATTTTAAGCTGTATAGACTCTAGAGTTTCGGCAGAACTCGTTTTTGACCAAGGGTTGGGAGATGTCTTTAGCGTCCGTATTGCAGGTAATTTTGTAAATGAGGACATTTTAGGAAGTATGGAGTTTGGTTGTAAACTTGCTGGCACCAAACTAATAGTGGTGTTAGGACACACGAGTTGCGGGGCTATAAAAGGTGCGTGCGACAATGCAGAGTTAGGTAATTTAACCAAAATGTTGAGCAAGATAAAACCAGCAGTAGAAGCAGTTATAGAACCAACAGATGCTAACTTAAGAAATTCTAAAAATTTAGACTTTGTAGACAATGTGTCTGCAAAAAATGTACAATTAACAATAGATAGAATTGTAAAAGAGAGTGAAGTTCTTGCAGAGATGCAAGACAAAGGAGAAATTAAAATTGTTGGTGCTATGTATGATATTAATACGGGGGCTGTAGATTTTTATGAATAAAAAGTAGAAAACAAAATGATTAAAAAAATAATAATGGCAGCATTAACCCTAGGGTTAATGCTGCCTAATTTAGTGCAAGGTCAGGATAGCAATTTTGGAAATTGGTTAATTTATATTGGAAACAAAAAAATTGATCAAAAATGGAACATACATCATGAGGTGCAATACAGAAATTATAATGCAATTGGAGATTTAGAACAATTATTACTAAGAACTGGTTTGGGATTTACCTTTAATGAAGGAAATAATAATGTATTGCTTGGATATGGATATATTCTATCTGAGAATTACCTCACTAGTAGTACAGATAAGATTGCTGTAAATGAGCATAGAATTTACCAACAGTTTACTTCCAAACAAAATATTGGAAGTGTAAATTTAAACCACCGGTATAGGTTTGAACAACGTTTTGTAGCGGAGGATTTTAAGATGCGGTTTCGTTATTTTTTAGGAGTAAACATCCCTTTGTATGGTAAAGAGGCTTCTACTAAAATTTTTTACGTATCCGCATATAATGAAATATTTCTGCAAACAAAATCTGCTATTTTTGACAGGAATAGAGTTTATGGAGGCTTAGGGTGTCATATTTCAAAAAATGTACGCCTAGAGGCTGGTTATATGAACCAGTTTTTTGAGACCAGTAGCCGTGATCAATTTAACCTAATTACGTTTGTAAAGTTCTAGCTAAAACTAGAGGAGATATCGGCTCAATTAACGTGACCTGCTTATTAATTTAAAAGCAGAAGTGGTTTATTGTTTTTTATGTAAAAAATAGATTGCGAATTTTAATAATACTTTGATTTATTGGGGATTATAGGTATAAAAAATTATCTTTAGCAGTATGTTTAACATTTATAAATACTTAAAAATGAAACTCTGCAGTAGTATTCTTACGTTAGGTATAGTTTTAGGGCTATCCTACAGTTGTGCCAACAAAACAAATAAAACAGAAGAAACCACTACACAATGGTACAAAGGAAATTTACATACCCATACCTATTGGAGTGATGGTGATGAGTTTCCTGAAGTTGTTTTAGATTGGTATAAAGCCAAGGATTATGATTTTGTAGCCTTAACAGATCACAATATTATTGCTGAAGGTGAAAAATGGAAAATTATTTCTCAAGATTCCATCTATCAAAATGCATTTAAAAGCTATTTGAAAACCTATGGTGAAGATTGGGTGGAATACAAAATAGATTCAGGAAGAACACGTGTTAAGTTAAAGACCTACGAAGAATATAAAAATCATACCGAAGAGAAAGGCGAATTTTTAGTCATAAGATCTGAAGAAATTACAGACAAGCATGAGGGGAAACACATGCATATGAATGCCACAAACATACAAAGCAAAATTAGCCCTCAAGGCGGTAATAGTATGGCCGAAGTGATGCAAAACAATATAGATGCTGTATTGCAACAACGCCAAGAAACGGGAGTTCCCATTATGCCTCATATTAATCATCCAAACTTTCATTACAGTATTACCTTAGACGATATGATTTCTTTACGTGGTGAACGTTTTTTTGAAGTTTATAATGGCCACCCATCCGTTCATAATATGGGCGATTCTACACACATTTCTACCGAGCGAATGTGGGATATGATTAACATTGCCTATATAGAGGCTGGTAAACCCCTTATGTACGGTTTGGCAACAGATGATTCTCATCATTACCACCGAAAAGACAGTAAATGGAGTAATGCTGGTCGGGGTTGGGTTATGGTACAAGCAGATACCCTTTCTGCCAAATCTTTAATTTTAAGGATGGAAGCAGGAAATTTTTATGCAACTACGGGTGTTACGTTAAAAACAGTGGAAGTAGATCATAAAGAACTTACCGTAGCGGTGGCAGCAGAAGAAGGGGTACAGTATAATATCTCATTTATTGGTTGTGAAAAAGGAGAAACGGAGCCTAAGGAATTCAAAAAAGTCGAGGGTGAAAAAGGTAATTTTACAATTACAGATGATATTCTATTTGTACGAAGTAAAATAACATCTACCAAATTACAAGAAAATCCAATAGAGGATATTTTATATGAATCGGCTTGGACCCAACCTATTTTAGTAAAATAAAACGGATACATTGCAAAAGGCATTGGGGTACTTATTAGTTTAGGTATCCTAAAAAACATAGAACGAACATAGTTTATTGATTATGAATTCAAATTTGGCAGTACTCATAGACGGAGACAACATACCTTCAGCCCATGTAAAGGAGATGATGGAAGAAATAGCGAAGTATGGCAACCCAACGATTAAAAGAATATATGGAGACTGGACAAATCCAAGCCTGTCTAAATGGAAAAAATTATTGTTAGAAAATGCAATTACACCCATTCAGCAATATGCATATACCACGGGGAAAAATGCCACTGACTCAGCAATGATCATAGATGCAATGGATATTCTATATTCAGAGAAGGTAAACGGTTTTTGTTTGGTTTCTAGTGACAGTGATTTTACAAAGTTGGCGACTAGGTTAAGAGAAGCAGGGATGCAAGTTATCGGTATCGGTGAAAAAAAGACACCAACACCCTTTATTGTAGCCTGTGATAAATTTATCTATATCGAAATCCTTAGATCGCAAACGGAGAATAAAGAAGACGTGAGTCAGAAAGATAAGTCCAAAGAAGGTATATATCCAATAACGGCCAAAGTAATTAAATTAATTGCTACCACTATTTCTGATTTGTCTGATGATGATGGTTGGGCATTTCTTGGTGATGTTGGAAGTTTATTGCAAAAAAGACAAACTAATTTTGATTCAAGAAATTACGGTTTTGATAAACTAACTCCTTTGATTAAGTCTATAGACGATTTTGAGCTAGAGCAAAGGGAGAACTCTAAAAGTAGAAACAAATTAATTTTTGTAAAGAATAAAGAGAAACAAAAAACAAGGACCAAAAAAATGGGTAATTAGTCCTACTGTTGTATTGGCTACTAACCCACTTTGGTTTTTCTCCATCCAAAGTAGAGGCATTTTACTACTGTAAAAGGAAACATAAGCGGTAAAATGAATACCTTTGCAGTGCAAATAAGTAAGTATGAGCAAGATTAGAATAACAAAACAGTTTAGTTTTGAAACAGGTCACGCACTCTTTGGTTATGACGGAAAATGTAGAAACGTGCACGGGCATAGTTATAAACTATCGGTTACTGTAATTGGTTCTCCCATTACAGATACTACCCACGTAAAATTGGGTATGGTTATAGATTTTAGTGATCTTAAAAAAATAGTGAAAGAAGAAATTGTAGACAAATTTGACCACGCTACTGTTTTTAATAAAAACACACCTCATATAGAACTAGCAAAAGAACTCACAGAGAGAGGACATAGTGTTATTTTGGCAGAATATCAACCAACAAGTGAAAATATGGTCATAGATTTTGCTGCTAAAATACAAGCAAGAATACCTAAAAGCATAACATTACATTCCCTAAAATTGCAAGAAACAGATTCTTCTTTTGCAGAGTGGTATGCTATAGATAACTAGGCATTAATAATTTTAAAGGTGTGAAGAAAATTACAGTCCCAAAAGACAAAAAAATATACTTTGCAAGTGACAATCACTTGGGGGCACCAACGATGGTAGAAAGTAAACCTAGGGAAAAAAAATTTGTAGCTTGGTTAGATGAGGTAAAAGAAGATGCTGCCGCTATCTTTTTGTTGGGTGATTTGTTCGATTTTTGGTTTGAGTATAAAACCGTAGTGCCTAAGGGTTTTACCAGGACACTCGGAAAATTAGCAGAACTAACCGATGCAGGTATTCCTGTTTTTTATTTTGTAGGTAATCATGATTTATGGATGGATGGTTATTTTGAAGAGGAATTAAATATTCCAGTTTTTCATAAACCACAGCAGTTTATGTTTAACGACACCACTTTTTTTATTGGTCATGGAGATGGCTTGGGCCCGTTTGATAAAGGGTATAAAAGAATGAAAAAAGTATTTACAAATCCTGTTTCTAAATGGTTTTACAGGTGGTTGCATCCAGATTTAGGGGTAACCTTAGCACACTATTTTTCTGTAAAAAACAAAGCTATTTCTGGTGATGAGGATGTACAATTTTTGGGCGAAGACAACGAATGGCTCGTGCAATATGCCAAACGAAAATTAGAGACACAACACTATGATTATTTTGTTTTTGGCCATCGGCATTTGCCTATGACCATAGATTTAAATGGTAAATCTACCTACATAAACCTTGGCGATTGGATTGGCTATTATACCTATGGCGTTTTTGATGGGAAGCAACTGCGTTTAGAGAAATTGGATAAAAACTAGTCTTCTATTAGTTTAAATTCTACTCTTCTATTTTTTGTTCTACCGTTTTCTGTTGTGTTATTGGCTACTGGTTTTGTACTTCCATATCCAAACCACTTAATTCTATTTTCATCAAGTATTTTGTCCAACAAATAGTTTGCAACAGCTTTAGCTCTCTCCTTAGATAGTTCTAAATTGTGTTCTTTGGTACCTATAGCATCCGTATGCCCATAAATCTCTATAGAGAGCTTTTCATTTTTTAGTAATATTTTAGCGAGGGTATTTAATTCTAGTTGAGACTCTGGAAGCAAAACAGCTTTGTCAAATTCAAATAAAACATTTGTAAAGGAATAGACTTTGTTATTTTCTATTGTAGGTAATGCTGTTTCTAGCTCTGGTATAATTTCTTCAGAAATAGTAGTTTGTTCACGGTTTATTAATTCAACACTAACATCATCTATATAATAATAGGAGAATTGCTTTTGTTTGGCGTTCGTAGTTAGCTTAATTTTCTTTGTCTTAGAATTAGAAACAAAACTTCCTATAATAAAATTAGTCTCATACCCTTTGGCTGTGAACGGAATATAAACTTGCATCCAAATCTGTTTGCTTTTATAATAAATGGGTTCTGGTTGATCATAGAAATTGTAATAAATTCCTTTAATTTTGGAGACCGTTTTTGATGTAACTAAAGTATTGTTTCGGTTAAAGGAAAAATCTTTGTAGCTCAATTTGCTGTTGGTAAAAAGTACACTAAAGTCTTTAATAGCCAAGGTGGCATAATCGGCTAAACTAACATAAAAAGTAAGCACATATTTTTTATCTTTTTCTAGTTTTTGAGAAAGTGTTCCTCCTATGTATTCCCTATAATCATTTTTTGAATAAACATATATACCAGCGTAGCCGTTACCATTTCTAGCGGCTTGTTTACCATTGTGGTTTTGAAAACCAACCGTTCTGCTACAGGCATTCATATAATCTGTAGTGCCTAGTAAAACGGACCAATTTGAAACATTTTTGTCAAACCTACTGATATCATCTGGGCAATATTTATAGCTTTCAAAGCTTGAGTTTTTAACTAAATTTTGTGCACTTGTACAAGTGAAAGATAGTAGAATAATAAGTCTAATTAGTATTGTTTTCATTTGTTTAAACGGGTAAGACCTAACCGCTGTTTTCAATGCTATAAAATAGAGCGTCAATGTATGTATCAACGTTAAAATAGGTGTTTTTATTTTAATACAGGATTATTGTAGATATAGAGAACAAAGATCATATGAAATAAAACGCGTAGTTTTCAGCCTTCTTTTTCGTGAAGTTCTACGTCTTTTTGCAAATCTAATTTTCTAAAACTTGGAGAGGCAAAAGCTGTAGCGCCAACTGTAAGTAAGGTCATAGTGCCACCAAAGACAACCGCTGTTACCGTGCCCATTAGTTTGGCCGTTAAGCCACTCTCAAAAGCTCCTAACTCATTAGAAGATCCAACAAACATAGAGTTTACAGAAGCTACCCTACCGCGCATGTGATCTGGTGTTTTTAGTTGTAAAATAGTTTGTCTAATTATCATAGAAACACCATCTACGGCACCACTTAGAAATAAGGCAGCTACAGATAACCAAAAATAGGTAGATAGGCCAAATACAATAATGCATATACCAAAAGAAAATACAGCTAATAGTAATTTTTTGCCTGCATGTTTATGTAGTGGAAAATGAGTAGAACCAAGCATCGTTATTGCAGCACCCACAGCTGGTGCGGCTCTTAAAATACCGAAACCTTCAGAACCAACATGTAATATATCTTGTGCAAAAATGGGCAGTAAGGCAACGGCGCCACCAAAAAGAACAGCTACCATATCTAAGGTTAACGCACCAAAGACTGCCTTGGTTTTAAATACAAAATTTAAGCCTTCTTTTAAACTTTTAAATACGGGTTCTCCAATTTTAGGATTCAGTATAGGCTTTTGAGAAATTTGCGATAATGCTAGTAGCGCAAATACTGAAAAGGCAAAAATCAAACACATAGACCAATGTACACCAATCCAACTGATAGAAAAACCAGCCAGTGCGGGGCCTAAAACAGAGGCCATTTGCCAGGTAGTACTGCTCCATGTAGCTGCATTCGGATATATTTTTTTAGGAACAATAAGTGCAATTAACGAAAATATAGTTGGCCCTAAAAATGCACGTACTATACCACCCAAAAACACTAAAAAGTAAGTACCGTATAAAATCGTTTTCGTTGAGGTTTGTTCAACAATTTCTGGCCAACTAAGCATAAACAATCCGAAACTAATAACTGAAAAGCCCAAAATGCATTTCACTAATAAGTTTCTTTTTTCTTTTTGGTCTACGATATGTCCGGCAAACAATGCCATAGAGACAGCAGGAATAACTTCCATAAGTCCAATAATACCAAGGGATAACGGATCTTTGGTTAATGAGTAAACTTGCCATTCTATTACAATAAATTGCATAGACCAAGCAAAAACCATTGCAAAACGAACAATCAGAAAAATATTAAATTCTTTATACCGTAATGCAGCGTAGGGATCAATCTTCATTTTTTTGTAGCGGTTTAATGGAGTGTTTTAATTAATCCGAAGCACAATTGGTCAATATTTTCCATTTTTTTATTGAAGGCTGAAACATTTGATAAAACTAATATTCCATTTTTATTGTTACTATCCAATGCTATTGAAGAAGTATAACCTCCCGTTCCTCCATTGTGCCAAATTAAATCACTTTCGTCTACACCTTTTATGATGTGCCATCCTAAACCAATACGCATATTTTCGTTTATTTTATAAGTTGGCTTATGAGTCATTATTAGTGCTGCATTCTTTAGGTCAAATTGGGCTAAAGCAAATTTAGATAAGTCTTTTGTTGTTGATAAAATTGCTCCTGCACCAGCTAAAACACCTAAGTCCCAATTTGGGGTTACTTCACCAGTTGGACTTAATCCACGAACGAGTTTGGTAGTTATTTCACTTTTATTAGTTGTTGAATTTGACATTTCATACTTCGTAAATATCATTTCTTGAAGCAAATCTTCATAGGTAGTTTTTGATATTTCGGTTAACCCAAAACCTAGAAGTCCAACACCAAGATTAGAGTATTCATATACTGTGCCTGGTTTTCTTTGGATTTCAATTTTTTCTGTCAAATACGCTTTTAGTTTTTTAGAGTCATATTCTTTATATGGGTTGTCTTTATCAACGGTTAAAAGGTTTAAATTTGTAGGTAATCGAGGCAATCCTGAAGTATGATTTGCTAGTTCTCTAAATGTGATTTTATCATTTATGTTTATGGTAAAGTCTAAATAATCTTGAATTGGGTCATCCAACTTCAATTTTCCCTCATACACAAAGTGAGCTAATAGAGTAGCTGTAAATACTTTACTTATAGAGCCTATTTCAAAAACACTTTTAAAATTTTCCGTTATTTTAATGGTATCGTTGATTCTTTTTATACCAATAAATTTAACTTTTCCATTATCAATTATTCCAATGGAAAGCTCCGTATTGTTAGGGAAAAGTTTAGTGTATTCAAAGATTAATTTAGACTGCTTATTTGTAATTTGAATAGCTTGATTTTCAAGCCCATTGGTTGCAACTTTAATCCCTTCGTTAGAACAACTGGCAAAGATTATCCCAAGGATTATTGTAACATATTTTTTCATTGTGTTTTGCATATAGATTGCCAATCTTTAAAAGAAAAGATACAAAAGTATTATAAAAACATGGTGTATTTTAGTATTCGTTACAGATTTCGTCTAAAAAGTTACCTAGGTTCAGCTGAAAAATTGTGCCTTCTATTAGATCTTTAATCGCTGTCAACTCCTTTTTGCTTACTGCTAAACTAACCTGTTGCACAGGTGTTTCTAATAATAATGCCCTACACGATTCTTTTTGGGCACAGCAATCGCATATATAATTTTCAGACATTGTGCATTGAATATGTTTTGAAAATCGAACCAACTCTTTTTTGGTTAACAAAAATCCAGTATCCCGAAATACTACTTGTATTTTTTTTTGATGTTTTAGGGACTCTTTTTTCCACTGAAAGGCAATTCCAAAATCATTATAGTAAATGGCATTAATGTCATTCATAGTTATTAGATTTAAAGACTGTTTTTTATCGCAGTTATAGTTGTTAGCACACCGTTAACGGCAATCGTCATACTTTTTGCCGATATAGTAGCACCAGAAATGGCATCTATATTTTCACCATAATTAGGTTTATCCGTAGCATTCATTCCAATAAACTGTTTGAGCCAACGTTGGGCGCCAATTTGCCTTCCGTGCTCTTCCCTGTAAATTAGAACTTTTGTCTTTTTTATGCTTAAATCCATATTGAATAACACTACATAATTAAAGACGTTTTTCATACTATTGGCTTCACCAACATAAGCATATCCTATAGTTTTTCCTTTCGTTATAATTTTAAAGACATAATCTTTTTGTGGAATGTCTGTATGAGACACTCCACTTAAGCTAAAGGATTCCGTTGCATAGGCCGTTGTAATGGCTGCATTTACTTTTTGTTGTAGTTTTTCTGGTATTTTTTTTGTCACAAAAGAGGAGAACAACATACAGCTTAAAAAAACAACAGCAAGTATTGTATTTTTAATGATCCGACGCATTTTCAATGGTTTTAGTTGTTGCAAACTTCTTTATAAGAGCAGAGATTTCTTTTTTAGTAGCATTGCTCTTTTCTAAATCGTAGAAATGCATAAACAGAGGTTTATTTTCTACAGCCTTGGCTAGTTGCAATTCGTTTTCCGTAGTATATACCTTGTTCCATGAAGTTCTAACTTTTGCCCAGAATTTGTTGTTGTTTTTCCACCACTCTTTAGCCGACTTACACTCTTCATTAGGTACTCTTACATATGTATTATATCCCTTTTCTTGGGTAAGAAGAACATCTTGCTGGCCATTTTTTCGTATAAGTTTATCGTTATCCTGTTCATGTATCCAGCCATTTGCAGTTATTTCCTGTCTGTTTCCACGAGATAAAACATTGTAATCACTCCGTTTAGAATATTCTCTTCTTGGCAAAGGAGAATCAGATTTGTTTTCCCAATAATTCTTACCATCAGCGTGAATCCAAGTCGCAGAACCAGAATACCTAGGACTATCGTCTACTTGGTATACTAGCTGTGTCCATTGTCCTTTTACGTCATCTTTGGGCAAATCGGTAAACACCCACTTGTTGTCCTTATCGTAATGAAAAACACGCTCGTTTTCATACAACCAATCTTGTCTCCAATGTTTAATTACCATAGTATCTTTTATAACCAATAGGTGCTGAATGGAAAGTTTGTTGTTTTTATCTTCAATTAGTTCTGCCCATTCTAAGGCTCCAGATGTGTAGTCTAGCTTTTTTTCATAGTCAATCTCGGGTGCAAAAGTTTCTGTGTATTTAAAATTTACTTTAAAGCAACCACACATCTCTTTTATAGATTTTATGTCTTGTTGTTTTTTGTTTTGCGCAAAGCTTTGAAAGCTATAAAGAGATACGAATAGCCCCAAAAAAAATAGTCTTTTCATAATAATGTGTTTGTAAGTTGATTTAAATTTCTTTTGACAAAAATATTAAATTTATTTAGATTAAATATAAATAACGTATATATTTGTCAAAAATTATTAGGAATGATTCTAAATAATAAAATTGAACTTGTTTTTTTACTACTGTTTGGTACCGTTTTATACGGTCAAAGAGCGGTTATAAAAAACGATACGGTTAGAACACAAAATTTAGATGAGGTAATCGTTAGCGCAACAAGAACCCTTAGACAGTTGTCTTCTTTACCGCTACCAGTACAGTTAATTTCCAATACAGAAATAAGGCAAATCAATTCGCTGAGGTTGCATAATGTATTAAACGAACAAACAGGTCTTATAACAGTGCCAGATTTTGGGGGTGGAGAAGGAATACAGTTGCAAGGCTTAGATTCACAATATACGCTACTACTTATAGACGGGGTTCCCTTAATAGGAAGATCTGCTGGTACTTTAGATTTAAGCAGAATTACAGTTGGTAATATTAAACAAATAGAGATTGTAAAAGGTGCTTCTTCTAGTTTATACGGAAGTGAAGCCATGGGTGGTGTGATCAATATAATTACGGAAAAAGCAACCGATGGTTTTCAGGGGTCTTTAAGGAATAGGTATGGGAGTTTTAATGGGAACGATTTAGGAGTCAACCTTAGTTATAAAAAGGATAAGGTTTCATTTAGCACCTATCTCAATAGTTACAATAGCGATGGGTATGATTTAGATACATCAACGAAACTTAACACCGTTGAACCTTTTCGTAATTATACGATAAGCACTAAGGTTTTGTATGATTTTTCTGAAATGGCAAATGTGTTTGTTTCAGGGAGGTATTACACCCAAAAACAAGAGTATGTCGCCTCTGAAACCTTAAAGGGGGAAAGTGAAATTAGAGAATGGAATACCCACCTAAAACTAGAACAGCAATACAATGCAAAATGGAATAGCTATTTTGAATTTTATGCCACGAGATACAAGGCAGATGAGCATTTAAACAATCCAGATAACTCTCTTTTTAGTGTCAGTAATTTTAATCAATTGTTACTAAAACCTGAAATTAGAGGGTCTTATGCTCCGTCTAAGAAAAGCACCTTTGTTGGAGGGATAGGATTGTCTCATGAGACTTTGGAGCGGACAGATTTTTCAACAAATCCTATATTTAATTCACCTTACATTTATGTGCAATACGATACTAATCCCACTGAAAAAATTAATGTTTTGGTAGGTACTCGTTTTGATGCACATAACAACTATGCTTCCCAGTTTAGTCCCAAAGGGGCATTACGCTATCAGATAAACAGTACCCTTGCTGTAAAGGGATCTATTGGTTATGGGTTTAAGGCACCAGATTTTAGACAACTGTATTTCGATTTTTCGAATGCTACCGTAGGGTATACGGTTTTGGGATACAATGCGGTGCCTGCACGAATTCCCGAATTAGAAAATGAAGGACAAATTGCCAATATTGTTGTTCCAATATCAGCATTTAATGCAGAATTAAGTCCTGAAAATTCTATCGGTATAAACGTAGGAGCAGATTATAAGCCTTTGAATACGGTTTCGCTATCAATTAATTTGTTTCGGAATAACATTAAAGACTTAATAGATACAAGAGTCATAGCCAATAAAACGAATGGGCAAAATATTTTTAGTTATTACAATGTTAATGAGGTTTATACCAAAGGTTTAGAATTTAATGCTACTTGGAAGCCTACTACCCAACTAAAAATAGCTACAGGATATCAGCTCTTATATGCTAAAGATAAAAAGGCAAAAAATGCTTTTAGTAATGGCGAAGTATATGCTAGGGAATCTTCTAGTTCGTCTTCATTTCAGTTAAAAGAGGCAGCCTATTTTGGACTCTATAACAGATCCCGGCATATGGCAAACTTTAAAGTTTTTTACAACATCCCCAAATGGTCCGTAAACACAAATTTACGTGGTGTTTATAGAAGTAAATACGGAATCTATGACACAAATGGTAATAATTTTTTAGATACTTATGATGATTTTATAAGTGGTTACAGTATTTGGAATTGGGCCATAAACAAAACTTTTTATAAGAACTACCAACTGGGTTTTGGAGTTGATAATTTCATGGGATTTACTGATACACAAAATATAAGCAATATAGCAGGTCGTATTGTTTACGGAAAACTTAACATTCAATTTTAATATTTAAATAAACAACATGAAAACAATTAAATTTTTTACGCTACTTACATTATTTATAACCTTTATTTCTTGCGATAAAGAAGATGATACTCCTTCTTTGGTGGCGGTTGAATCTAAAGCAATCACAAATTTAAAGGCAGAACAGACATCAGACTACACCACCAATCCTCCTACTATTTCAGGAGATTATATTAAGTTTTCTTTTGAAACTGGTGCAGCAACAACAACAGACAACTGGGATATTGCTTTTAGAGGCTCTACTATTTTGGTGAATGGAGGAGAAGCAACGGCAGAAGACCAGCCCGAAAGAACAGGTAATGCAGCCGTTTATATTACATCGGGAACTTTGGCTAGTGTTGAAGAAGTTACAACTGCTTTACTAAAAACAGATAGTTCAGTAGACGGACTTGCCATAACAACGGGCTCTGGAAATGGGTGGTATAATTATGACCAAAGCACACATATAATTACTCCTATAGCAGGAAAAGTATTGGTGGTAAAAACGAACAATGGTAAATACGCTAAACTAGAAATTCTAAGTTACTATAAAGATGCTGATACTAGTAGCGATTCTCAGCATTATACATTTAATTACATATACCAACCAAACGAAGGAGTTACTACTTTTTAACTGCTGTAATTATGATAGCCAACACATTAGTTAAGTTTTGAGTTAGTTTTGTTACGGAGTCCAAGCAGTAATGTTTGGGCTTTTTATCTAATATCCCGTAATTTTAATTGCAAGCTAACAGTGCCTTTCCATTCGTTTTCATCTAAGGAAAATACAGCAGAAAACCGTTTTTTGTTTTGAACAAGGGGTAACTTGTCTCCTAAGTTAAAACCAATAGCTCCTATAGTTTTTGAACCATTTTGGGTAGCGGCTAATTTTAAATGTGACTCTTCTTGCCCTACGCCTTTTGCATAACCAGTATCTTGTAAATTATCGGTAATAAAAACGGGCGACATATTTCCTGGGCCAAACGGGGCCATTTGCTTAATGATGCGCATAAGTTTCGGATTTATTTCATCAAAATCAAGTGCAGCGTCAATAGAGATTTCTGGGATCAATAAATTGGGGTCTATGGTTTCTGCCACTACTTTTTCAAACTGAGTTTTAAATCCGCTATACTGAGATTCGGCCAATGTTAAGCCAGCAGCATATTTATGTCCGCCAAATTGCTCTATGTGCTCTGCACAGGCTTCCAAGGCATTGTATACATCAAAATCTTTTACAGAACGAGCAGAAGCGGCTAGCTTGTCGCCACTTTTGGTAAAAACAAGCGTGGGCCTATAATAGGTTTCCGTTAGTCTAGAAGCTACAATACCTATAACACCTTTATGCCAATTTTCATTATAAACAACAGTAGTAAATTGCTCCTCTTCCTTGCTGTCTATAATTTGCACCAAAGCCTCTTTTGTGATTTCTTGATCTAGTTCTCGCCGATCAGAATTATAGGTTTCTATATTGGCAGCAAATTGTTTTGCTTGTTCAATATTGGTTTCTGTGAGTAAGTTTACAGCATGTAAACCGTGCTCCATGCGCCCAGCAGCATTGATACGGGGAGCGATAATAAAAACAACATCGGTAATGGTAAGGACTTCTTTTTTTATTTGTTGTATGATGGCCTTAAATCCTATTCTGGGATTGGTGTTTATGACCTGCAAACCAAAATACGCCAACACTCTATTTTCTCCAGTGATGGGTACTATGTCGGCACCAATTGCAGTGGCAACTAGATCTAAATACGGAATCAAATTTTCTGTAGTTTCTCCTTTTTTAGACCCCAAAGCTTGTATTAATTTAAAACCTACGCCACAACCACAAAGTTCATCATAGGGGTAGTTGCAATCGCTGCGCTTGGGGTCTAAAACGGCAATGGCAGCTGGTAATTTGTTACCTGGTCTATGGTGATCACAAATAATAAAATCGATCCCTTTTTCTTTGGCATATGCAACTTTGTCTATGGCTTTTACGCCGCAGTCTAAAGCAATAATAAGGGTAATGCCATTGTCTTCTGCATAATCTATACCAGCATAGGAAACTCCATATCCTTCTTTATATCGGTCCGGAATATAGGTGGCAACATTGGGGTAGTATGTTTGTAGATAAGAAGAAACTAAAGCAACTGATGTGGTGCCATCTACATCGTAATCCCCAAAAACTAGTATATTTTCATGGTTTGCGATTGCTTGTTCTATACGCTCTACAGCTACATCCATATCCTTCATTAAAAAAGGATCGTGTAAATGAGATAATTCGGGTCTGAAGAATTTTTTAGCTACTTCAAAAGTAGAAATTCCGCGCTGTACTAATAGTTTGGCTACAATCTCATTTACCTGAAGGGCTTTTTGTAGCGCTGCTACTTTAGTAGCATCAGGTTTTGGTTTTATGGTCCAGCGCATGGTTTTTTATTCTTTTAGTCGAATTCTATTTTTAAATAATTCTTCACCATCTACAACTACTTTTAGGTAATAACGCATTTTTGGCAAATAACTTAAATCATAGATAAAACTACCTTTTTTAAAGTCGTGATAAATATGTTCTTCCAAGATAACAGCCTCGTTCTCTTGTTGTACAATACTAACTTTTACGGTAGCAGCTATGTTTGAGAAATATTCTAGGGTAATAGGTCCTGGAGTCCTAGATGGAAACATAGCTATGGATGCTTCATTGTCTAAATCATATACATGTCCAGGAACTACAGTAAAATTGTAAATAATGTTGCTTCCAAAGTCAGATTTAAAGTGTTTTAAGGCCTGCCCTAAAGTGTCTAAAAGTCTAATACTTCCTCTGCCAGCCCTTGCTTTAAACCAAAATTCAAGTCCATCTCCAGCGGTATCATCAAGTCTTAAGGTGTAGTTTCCTTTCTTTAAGTGAAGTGTGTCTGCGTATAATGTAGTTGGCTTTAGAGCTGTACTATCTCTTTTAAAAACGACTTCTCCTAAGGCATTGGTTATGGAATAATAATTTTCGTTTGACTTTTTGTTGGAGTTAAAACGTAGAATAAGGTCTTGTGGAAGAATATGGGGTCTAGTATAAACAGAAGTTTTCTGATTGTCTCCTTGAAAGGCATCTTTTTTTCCATTTGGACGGTTTAATTCTACATTAAAATTTGCTGTTTTTTGAAGTGAAAATAGTTCTTCAGGCAAAGTTAAAAGTGCGGTTTCTCCAAATGGAAGGTTTCCTTTCCACAAAAATGTCTTTGCTTTTTCACCTTCAAGGCTGTATTTTATTTGCACTGTTTTTAATGGATGTTGACCATTGTTTTTGATGCGAATAACTGCCAAACCACCAGTTGGATTTTTTCTACTGTGAATATCTTCGGTTGATGGAGAAACGATATCTACCAACGCTACATCATTCTTAGCAGTTACTTTACCGTATTCAATGACATAAGCCACTAACAGTTCCTTGGCGCTGGGCTTTTCGGTCTCATAAGGTTCCATATTTAATTCTACACTAAAAGGATCACCTTTTTTAGGGTATATAAAAACCTCATCGGGTTGCAATAAATATCCTGGACACCAATTGGCGCGATCAAAAATCCAAGTGCCAGCTTGTGGATATAGGGGATTATCTCCGCATTCGGTCCATAATTGTTTGGCATCTACAACAGTTCCATTAAAGACAATTTCTCTGTATTTATCACAAAATTCTCCACAACCATTGGCATCCATTCCATGTCCTGTTTGCTGTATCTTTACTTTAGAAAATGCCATATCTTTTTTTGGATTTATGGCAACTGGTTTTAAATGATTTTCAATAGGATCATTTTTATCTCCGTAACTATAGTTGCCATCGTAAATTTTATGAATGGTCAAAACTTCGGCTACAGGAGTACCATAGGTAAATTCAAAATCCGTAGTGACTTTCCAACCTCTTGTTTTATTGTCTTCATACCCAGTATGGATGTAATCAACTTCAACACTATCCCTTAAAATTGGGCTGAAATCTGTTAGGTCAACTTTCCATTGAAATTTCCAATCATCTTGAAATCTACCCCCGTATGGGGTAAGCATACGGGCAATTTCATAGGTAGTTGTGTCATTTTTGGGACGTACAATAATATGATCAACATAATCCCAATCTGCACAACGCATTCCATCAGGACATTCAAAAGTTAGATTTAAGATTATTTGCCTAATCTTCTTTTCCTTTTTGGGGAAAATAGCCCAACGGGTATAACTATTTGCTCCTTTTGAGGGGTCGGTAACAATGGTTTCTTTGTTGTGTGAGCTAATACTTTCTTTCTCTTGGGCTATTGAAAATATAGAAAACAGAAAGGCAATTGAAAATAAAATTTTCTTCATACCAACTTACTTTGAGTGAAAAATAGTCTTGATCTCTAAGGTGGCAAAACGCCTAAACATTTCCATAACCCCGCAATATTTGTCTACCGATAAATCTACCGCTCTTTGCAATTTTTTTTCATCCAAATTAGCGCCGTGAAAATGGTATTCAATGGTAACCGCATCATAGTATTTTGGATGTTCATCTGTAAGGTTCGCAATGGTTTCTATGGTAAATGCATCAACGTCTAATTTCATTTTTTTTACCAAGGAAACAACATCCAATCCAGAGCAACCTGCCAAACCAGCAAGCATTAAAGCTTTTGGTCTATATCCTTGTCCGTCACCTCCATCTTCTTTGGCAATGTCTATTGTTAAATTGTTTCCTGAAGGGTTAGTGCTTTCAAAAGTCATGTTGCCCAACCATTTGGTAGTAATATGATTTGTTGTACTCATAATTTTTTGTTTCTTGTAGTTTCAAAAATACAATTAAATATATAAATATGGCCTTAGTAAAACCACTAGATGCAAACCACGATTCAGAGACGAAACAACTCGCTGAGTTTTTTAATGAAACCTTGGGGTTTTGTCCAAATTCGGTGTTAACAATGCAACACAGACCTGAAATTTCAAAGGCATTTATTAATTTAAACAAGGCTGTTATGGCCAATGAAGGGCGGGTAACCTCTGCCTTAAAAAGAATGATTGCTTGGGTAAGTAGTAATGCTACCGGATGTCGTTATTGCCAAGCGCATGCTATACGAGCAGCGGAGCGTTATGGAGCAGAACAAAAACAGTTAAATCATATTTGGGAATACAGAACCCACGCTGCCTTTTCTGAGGCAGAACGGGCGGCCTTAGACTTTTCATTGGCGGCATCACAGGTTCCAAATGGCGTAAATGCGGCAATTAAAGAACAATTGTATTTGCATTGGAACGAAGGTGAAATTGTAGAAATGTTGGGTGTTATTTCCTTATTTGGCTATTTAAATAGATGGAACGATTCTATGGGGACTTCCATTGAAGAAGGAGCCGTAGAAAGTGGTAACCAATACTTAGGAAAACATGGTTGGGAAGAAGGAAAACACAATGGCAGTGCGTATTAGTTCGATGCCTAATGCAGTAATATACCCCGCCATTTGGTTGGGTATTATTTTTGAATAAACAAATACAATTTTTTAATTATTTCATCTAAAATTGGATTGTTTTGAATTAAATCTTCATATGTTATTTCAGAAGATATAAAGGACTCGCATAGTTTCATTTTGTAATCATTTTTCAATGTTCCGGACTCTGCTCTATAGGCCTTTTGAATATTTAAAGGAATCCTGTGCTTAGTAAATTGTTTAAAATAGAAATCACCAATCCCAATTTTGTTATAATCGGATTTTTTAAAATTAATCATCCTCAATCCATCGTAATTATTTTTAAAAACAATTTGATTTATAAAGCCTTTAATGGTGGAGTTAGGCAATAGATTTTCTATTTCTCTTAACTCGGTATTTTGGTATAAAAAATTTTCTTTGATTTTTGATAAATTTTCTAGAGCTGCCCTTCGAGTTCCTTTTTTTGTACCTCTTGTCGCACCATCTTCATCGGCCAACAAATAAATTTTATTTGATAATGCAAAAGAATTTATTTTATCTTTGATTTCTTCACCTTCACCTTCTATATTTTCGTCAAATAAATAATGAGCTAAAAGGTTTCCGCCATATTCAAAAAAACTATAATCAATATCCTCTTTTAGAGGGGGTTTCCCATATGCTTTACAATATAACTTTAGAAACTTAGACAGGTATTTTCGGTCAGAGGGGCCTTCAACCCATATGGACGTATTTGATAAAAAAACAGATGAAGTTCGAACCCCTAAAAGATCTAAAACATCCTTAGTTGGCTTTACATTAGTATTAATTATGTGCTTGTTTTCATCTTTCTTTTTAAATTGAAAAATAGAAGTTTCCTCATTTTTTAAACTTAAATCTAGAAAATGATTAGAATGTGTTGTGAAGAAATACTTTAATTGCTTTTTCTTTAAAAAAGAATCGTTTATTAAAGTTTCGATGAATAAACGTTGTAGGCCAGGGTGCATATGTGTTTCAGGTTCTTCAATAAAAAACCAAGTTTTTTCTTTTGCCGTAAAAATCGGGTATAATAGTAATATTAAAGCCTGTATTCCATCTCCTATTTCATTTAATGCTCTATGGTCATGGGCATCAATCTTAATTAGAAGGAATTTGGTTTCTTTTTCATCTGGAACTAACTCGATTGATGATCCATCAAAGAAATTATCTCCAAGGAATTTTTCAAAATTCTTTATGTTATCACTTTCTCTAGAAAATTTTATATTCTTGACATTGTCATACATATGCAAGCCAGTAAAAATTTCTTGATTAGAAGAAGGTTTAATATGAAGATATTTCTCAGTTAGTTCAGATAGACTATTATAGTCTAATTGAGCACATTTTAAAAGAGACCTTAATGGAGGGATGTATGTTTTATGAGAACAATAATTATTGTGCCAATATTCTAATTCAGAAATTAAGGTGTTAATCTTTAATTTAAGTCTGCATAGAGTTTCTTCAAATTGTAACATTTTTGAAAAAAACTCTTTTTCTTCTGTAATTGTTTTTAAATCATTTAGAATATTTTCTTTTTTTTCTAAATAATAGACCAATAGATCGTGTGCTGAATGATTTCCAGATTTAGAATTAATCTTCAATGTATTTAAACACTTATCCCAAATACTATCTAATATTTTGAAATTTGCCGTTTCACCTGGAGATTTTTTTTTAAGATTTTTAATAAAATCTTTAGAATTAAAAGAATCAATTAAGTTGGAAATGGAATTTTCTTCATAAACCTCATCTGAAATCATATAGGTGTTAAAAATCCCTCTCAAAAATCTGCTCTTTCCACTATTATTTGCTCCAACAAAAAAATTTATTTTTTTAGCATCATTTAAATGAGCAATAGTGAGGTCATTATTTTTAACTAAATATGGAGTTTCAATATTGTTTATATAAAAGTTTGGAGAATTAAATTGCCTTGGAATATCGCCAGTTTGATGGTATTTAAACTTTATATTCATAAAATATATCCTAGTTAAAAGAATTTGGTTTAGACAAGCCTTGCGAATTGGGCAAGGCTTACCCTATTTTTCTTCCAAAGCTTCTCCTTCAAAAGAAAGCCCTTCAAAACCTGTTTTTATAAAATTTCGAATATTTTGATGGCTACTCCCGGTGAGGTCTTGTAAAACATCTTGGGCATAAAATTTACCAAAACAAACCAAGGCTTCATTCTTTGTAAATCCTTGCGCTATAGCAAATGCAAATAATTTACAAGAACCCGAATTTTCACTAGCCATATTGTGCAATTCTCCATTTTTAAAGGCGGTTGGATGAAACTTATAATTGGCTTCTATGACCTGCATGGTGTCTGTAAATTCAATTTTGGCAGGTGTAAACTGTAGTTTTTCTTTAAATTCTGATAGTGTCATTTGTATGTTATTTTTTTCCTCCAACTACAATAACAATTTCTCCTTTGGGAGGCTTTGCCGTATAATGTTCTAAAACTTCTTGTGCTGTTCCGCGTATTGTTTCTTCAAACATTTTGGTTAATTCTCTAGAAACCGAAATAGGTCTGTCTGCCCCAAAATAGTCCACAAAATGTCCCAAAGTTTTCAGTAATTTATGAGGCGATTCATAAAAAATTATGGTTCTAGTTTCTTCGGACAATAGTGTTAAACGAGTTTGTCGCCCTTTTTTAACAGGCAAAAAACCTTCAAAGACAAATTTATCATTGGGCAATCCGCTATTTACTAGCGCAGGCACAAAGGCAGTGGCACCGGGTAAGCAGTCTACCTCAATGTTGTTTTCTACACAGGCACGGGTCAATAAAAACCCAGGATCAGAAATGGCAGGGGTTCCTGCGTCTGAAATAAGTGCAATAGTATCACCAGATTGTATTCTTTTAACAATGCTTTCTACTGTTTTATGCTCATTGTGCATATGGTGGCTGTGCATTTGTGTATCAATATTGTAGTGATGTAATAATTTACCACTGGTACGGGTGTCTTCGGCTAAGATTAAATCGGCCTCTTTTAAAACTTTTATAGCTCTAAAAGTGATGTCTTCCAAATTTCCAATAGGTGTTGGTACTAGATATAGTTTCCCCATTTCTGTTTCTTAAGGCTTAACTTGTTTTCCAAAATAGTAAGATACTGCAGTGCCAATAAAGGCTAAAACAGCAAAAAGATAGCCTCCATTATCTGTACTATAATGTGCTGCAAAGGCCATTGTTGTATTTAAAAAAAAACCAAAATAAGCCCATTCTTTTAAAGTTTTAGAAAAATTACTCCATATGGCAACTAAACCTAGAATTTTGGCAATTGCCAAGGGATATACTAAATAAGATGGGTAGCCTAAGTGTTCAAAATAGCCGCGAATTACAGCGTTGTTAAACAAATAGTTGTAAATAGAATAGCACATAATAGCAGAGAGAAGAACAGTGCCTATCCAATACAGTGTTTTAGTAAAATTCATAGATCGGTTTTATGCAAATTTACGTTCAATAATTGCCATAAAACGTTCTTCGTACTCTTCTTTTCCTATCCAACCATTATAATCTGGCTTCACCATATTTACGATAAATGCTATAGAACGTTCTTCCGAATCTATAGTGCTTAATTGAGACAGTACCCTGTTATAATCATCATTGCTGTCATTAAAAAGATGTTTTACAAAGGCCAGCCTATCGTTAAGATCAATTTTTACATCTTTATTGACGATGTTGTTGATGTACTTGGCTTTTACACTTTTAGTCTTAACCCCTGGCATAAAAAGCTCTTTGTCGTTCTTCATATACTCGGGCTTAGACATGAATTCGTCCAATGTATCGTCTGTAGCTTTGTCTGCAGGCATTTCGGTTACCATACCCATAATTGTATCTATTCCAGGAGTCATAATATCCTCTTGGTGTGGGTTGTTTTCTGGTACTGCTGCCTTTTCATATATAACGTCATTTGCTAATTTCTCAAATTTTTCAGCAATCACGTTTTTTGTTACATCAATTTCAACATCATGTAATTTCTCTTCAATAAATTTTAAAACAGCTAGTTTTTCATACAAAGCTTTTGCCGTTTCATACAAATCAGAGATATTATTTAATTTGTTTGAGGTTAATATATCTGTAGACATTTTAACTAGTTCCTCTTTAAGTTTTTGCTTCATTTTCCTATATTTTTAAACCTTTAAAAGGTGATTTTTTTTAATAATTTTAATAGAACTATAAAATAAGAACGAAAAACGCTTTATTTTCGTCTAAAAATACAAAATGTTTCTCGAAAATACTGTTAACCCTAAAGAACAATTTGGCTGGATAGAGGTTATTTGCGGATCAATGTTCTCTGGAAAGACAGAAGAGCTTATTCGTAGGTTAAAACGAGCGCAATTTGCGAAGCAAAAAGTTGAGATTTTTAAACCTATTGTAGATACACGTTACCATGAAGAAATGGTGGTGTCCCATGACGCCAATGAAATTAGGTCTACACCTGTGCCTGCAGCGGCCAATATTAGACTATTAGCAGATGGTTGTGATGTTGTAGGTATTGATGAGGCCCAATTTTTTGACGACGAAATTGTAACGGTTTGTAACGACCTTGCTAACAAAGGAGTACGGGTTTTAGTTGCTGGTCTAGATATGGATTTTAAGGGCAATCCTTTTGGGCCAATGCCAGCACTAATGGCAACGGCAGAATATGTAACAAAGGTACATGCAATATGTACCCGTACAGGGAACCTAGCGAACTACAGTTATAGAAAATCTAACAATGATAATTTGGTAATGCTTGGCGAAACAGAAGAGTATGAGCCGTTAAGCAGAGCTGCTTTTTATAGAGCAATGTTAAAAGAAAAGGTAAAAACAATCAAGGTTGTTGCCCCTGAAGAACTTAAACAAAACAAAAAGGATATCAATGCCAAAGGCAACTGAAACAGTTCTAGAAATTAATTTAAGTTCGCTAGAACACAATTATAATTATTTGCGGTCTAAAATAAAGGCTACAACTAAATTTTTGGCTGTAGTAAAAGCTTTTGCTTACGGAAGTGATGCTGTTAAAATTGCTCAAAGGCTAGCAAGTATTGGTGTCGATTATTTGGCAGTAGCCTATACTGATGAAGGTGTAGCTATACGAAAATCAGGTATTAAAATACCAATATTGGTACTACACCCAGTACCCACTAATTTTGATGTTTTGCTAGACTATAATTTAGAGCCTAACATCTATTCAACAAGAATGTTACAATTGTTTTTAGAGCATTTAGAAGAAACTCAGACAAGAAATTATCCGATACATTTAAAATTTAACACAGGGTTAAATAGGTTGGGGTTTTTGGAAGACGATATAGATGGGGTTGCGGCTACTTTAAAACAGACAAATAGGGTTAAAGTAGCCTCAGTGCTTTCTCATTTAGCGGCATCTGAAGATCACAATGAAAAAGATTTTACAGAAAAACAAATAACATGTTTTAAGGAGGTGATTTTAAGGGTTGATGATGCATTGGGCTATGCTCCATTAAAACACCTTTTAAATACATCGGGCCTATTAAATTATCCAGAGGCCCAATTTGATATGGTGCGCAGTGGTATTGGAATTTATGGCTTTGGAAATAATGAGGAATACAACAAATACCTAAAGCCCATTGCAAGTTTAAAAACAATCATTTCTCAAATTCTCAAATTAGAGCCCAATGAAAGTATTGGATACAATAGGGGGTTTACGGCCACAGAAAGTAGAACCGTAGCTACTTTGCCAATAGGACACGCAGATGGGATTGGAAGAATTTATGGAAACCAAAAGGGATTTGTATTTGTAAAGGATACCAAAGCTCCTATACTGGGGAATACCTGTATGGATATGATTATGGTAGATGTCACCCATATCAATTGTATAGAAGGTGATGAGGTTGTGGTTTTTAATGAAATACATACTGCAGATAGTCTAGCCACTGCAGCAGGCACTATTTCTTATGAACTCATTACAGGAATTTCTCAACGGGTAAAAAGGAGGTATATAGAAAAATAAAATTTCGACCACCTATTTTTTTAAGTATATTGCATAGATATAACCAATTAAACACTGAAAATTATGTTCAAAGAATTTAAGAGTTTTATTATGACTGGCAACGTTATAGATTTAGCGGTTGCTGTATTGTTAGCCGGAGCAATGGGTCTTGTAGTTAACGGATTTGTGAATGATATTATGATGCCATTTGTAGGTCATTTTTCGGGGGGATTAGATTTTTCTGAAATGAAGGTAGTATTAGATGAAGCAGTGATTGCTGCTGATGGAACTGTAACCAAACCAGAGAATGCAATCATGTATGGGAAATGGATAAATGCAATCATAAACTTAATTATTGTAGGTTTTGTATTGTTTATGATTGTGAAGGCATATAACAAAACAAAAACTCCTCCAGCTCCAGCTGCTCCAGAAGCACCAGCAGGACCAACGCAAGAAGAGTTATTAGTTCAAATAAGAGACTTACTTAAAAAGTAAATGATCTAAATGTAAATCTAACCGCTAATTTATAAGATTAGCGGTTTTTTTGTGTTTACAATATAGTTGTTACAAATATAACAATATGTTATATTTAAATTATTCCTATTTATAATGCTTGTTCATTACGCTACATTGAATTACATTTGCGCTTCTAAATTTAAATAAAATGAAAGTAGCTGTAGTTGGTGCCACTGGAATGGTGGGAGAGGTAATGCTAAATGTATTACAGGAGCGTAATTTTCCAATGTCAGAATTGTTGTTGGTTGCTTCAGAACGTTCTGTTGGCAAAAAAATGATGTATAATGGTACGGAACATACCGTTATAGGATTAGCAGATGCTGTTGCTGCCAAACCAGATTTGGCTATTTTTTCGGCAGGCGGAGATACCTCTTTAGAATGGGCTCCTAAATTTGCTGAAGTTGGTACAACAGTGGTAGATAACTCATCGGCGTGGCGTATGGACCCTAATGTAAAGTTAGTAGTTCCAGAAATTAATGCAAATGAGTTAACTAAAGAAGATAAGATTATTGCAAATCCAAACTGTTCTACCATTCAATTGGTAATGGTTTTGGCGCCTTTGCATGAAAAATACAAAATGAAACGTGTTGTTGTTTCTACCTATCAATCTGTTTCTGGAACGGGCGTAAAGGCCGTTAAGCAGTTAGAAAATGAGATAGCTGGTATACAAGGAGAAATGGCTTACCCATATCCTATTAATAGAAATGCATTGCCACATTGTGATGTTTTTATGGATAACGGCTATACCAAAGAAGAGATGAAATTGTCTCGTGAGCCTCAAAAAATATTCAATGATAGTACCTTTTCATTAACAGCAACTGCAGTGCGTATACCAACAGCTGGGGGGCATTCAGAATCTGTAAACGTAGAGTTTTACAATGAAGTGGATGTTAGTGAAGTACGACAAATATTAAGCAAAACTGAAGGTGTGGTTCTACAAGACAATCCAGATACAAATACCTACCCTATGCCTGTTTATGCACACAATAAAGATGATGTTTTTGTAGGTCGAATACGTAGAGATGAGACACAACCAAACACCTTAAATATGTGGATCGTTGCAGATAACCTTAGAAAAGGAGCAGCAACAAACGCAGTACAAATAGCAGAATACCTTACTAATAATAAGCTCTTGTAGTTTTTAAAATTTACAGTAGTAATGCATAAAAACCTTTAGGAAGAACTCTTCTTAAAGGTTTTTTTGTGGTAATTTTAGACCAAGAAAACAAATACGATGAAAAAAACAATAGTGTTGATGATAGCTGCCCTAACAATTGCAGCTTGTGATTCACCCTCAAAAAACGAAGCGATTATGGTACATTACCCTGCCTCTAAAAAGGTAGATACAGTTACTAATTATTTTGGAACAAATGTGGTAGACTCCTACCGTTGGTTAGAAGATGATAGAAGCACAGAAACCGAAGCTTGGGTAAAAGAACAAAACAAAACTACTTTTGGGTATTTAAACAAGATTCCTTTTCGTAAAGACCTAAAGCAGCGATTAGAGAAATTATGGAATTATGAGAAATTGGGGTCACCCTTCAAAGAAGGTGAATATACCTATTTTTATAAGAATGATGGTCTTCAGAACCAGTCTGTTATTTATAGAAAAAAAGGCAGTGAAAGAGCAACGGTTTTTTTAGATCCAAATAAATTTTCAGAAGATGGTACTACTTCTTTGGCTGGTTTAAGCTTTTCAAAAGATGGGTCATTAGCTGCTTATTCTATATCTGAGGGGGGTAGCGATTGGCGGAAAATAATAGTGCTAAATGCAGAGACCAAAGCTATGGTAGGCGATACCTTGATAGATGTAAAATTTAGTGGTGTATCTTGGAAAGGGAATGAAGGCTTTTTTTACTCAAGTTATGACAAACCTAAAGGCAGTGAGCTCTCAGCAAAAACGGATCAGCACAAATTATACTACCATAAATTGGGGACACCACAAACGGATGATACCGTTATTTTTGGCGCACTTCCAGAGGAGAAACATCGGTATGTTGGAGGTTCTGTAACAGAAGATGGTAAATATTTGGTGATATCGGCATCGGTATCTACCTCTGGTAATAAATTGTTTATTATTGATTTAGAAACAAACAAAATGACCACTGTCGTAGATCATACAGATTCGGATACTTATGTTATGGAAAACGTAGGTACTACACTGTATTTAGTAACCAATATGGATGCGCCTAACAAAAAAGTTGTTACGGTAGACGCCACAAATCCTACACCAGAAAATTGGATCGATTTTATTCCAGAAACCGAAAACGTACTTTCACCAAGTACTGGTGGAGGTTACTTTTTTACCAATTATATGGTAGATGCTATTTCCAAGGTAATGCAGTATGATTATGATGGAAAGCTAGTACGTACGATAGCATTACCAGGGGTTGGATCTGCTGGTGGATTTGGAGGAAAAAAGGAAGACAAGGAATTTTACTTTTCATTTACCAATTACAGTACGCCAGGGTCCTCGTATAGTTACAACGTAGAAACTGGGAAATACAAACAATATTGGAAGCCAGAAATAGATTTTAATCCGAATGATTATGTGTCTAATCAAGTTTTCTATACGTCTAAAGACGGCACTAAAATTCCCATGATAATTACACATCATAAAAACTTAATTATCGACGGAAAGAACCCTACTATTTTATATGGTTATGGCGGATTTAATGTGAGTATAACCCCCTCATTTAGTATTGCCAATGCCGTTTGGATGGAACAAGGAGGTATACTTGCTGTTCCTAATTTAAGAGGAGGAGGCGAATACGGAAAAAAATGGCATGATGCAGGAACAAAAACCCATAAACAAAATGTATTTGATGATTTTATTGCTGCAGGAGAATATTTAATTGAAAACAAGTATACTTCGTCTGATTATTTGGCATTGCGAGGTGGATCTAATGGCGGTTTATTGGTTGGAGCAACAATGACGCAGCGTCCAGATTTGGCCAAAGTAGCCTTGCCAGCAGTTGGTGTTTTAGATATGTTACGCTACCATACATTTACTGCAGGTGCTGGTTGGGCCTATGATTATGGTACAGCTGACGATAGCAAAGAAATGTTTGAGTATCTATTGGGCTATTCACCTGTACATAATGTAAAAAAGGGAGTAGCCTATCCTGCAACACTAATAACTACAGGTGATCATGATGACCGTGTTGTGCCCGCACATAGTTTTAAGTTTGCCGCAGAATTGCAAGAAAAACAGGAAGGCACAAACCCAACACTTATTCGAATCGATATTAATGCGGGGCATGGAGCAGGGAAATCAACCGAAGCTATGATTAATGAGCAAGTAGACGTACAGGTATTTACACTCTTCAATATGGGTTTTAGTGAATTGCCAAACAAAGCAGTTTTAAAGGATTTTAAGGAATAAAAAGGAATAATTATATATAAAATCCGTTTCATTTTAGAAACGGATTTTTTGTCTTGTTATGTTAGAAGTAAAGAACATATCATTTTCATATACTACAACACCAATTTTAAAAGAGATAAGTTTTAAAGTTGATGAAGGAGAATATCTTGCCATTTTAGGGGAAAGTGGCAGTGGGAAAAGTACGCTACTTAAGGCACTGTATGGCTTATTACAGCTAAGTGAAGGAACTATTTTTTGGAAGGAAAATCAAGTTTTAGGACCAGATTATAACTTGGTTCCTGGAGAAAAATACATGAAATATTTGTCTCAGGATTTTGATTTAATGCCTTTTATAACGGTTGAAGAAAATGTAAGTCAGTTTTTATCTGTTTTTTATCCCAAGGAATTGCAAGAAAGAACGGATGAGCTACTAGAGCTAGTAGAAATGACTTCTTTTGCAAAGACAAAGGTTAAAAATTTAAGTGGCGGACAGCAACAACGTGTAGCTTTGGCCAGGGTCTTGGCAGAAGAACCGGAACTATTGTTATTGGATGAACCTTTTAGTCATATCGATAATTTTAGAAAAAATAGTTTACGCAGAAGCCTTTTTGCATATCTAAAAAAGAAAAACATAGCCTGTATTGTTGCTACCCATGACCAGCAAGAAGTTTTACCCTTTGCAGACAGGGTACTTGTAGTAAAAGATCAAGGTGTTATTGCCGATGAAAAGACATTAGTACTGTTTGAGAATCCCAAGACATTGTACATTGCTAGTCTTTTTGCAGAAGCCAATGAAATACCAATAGATGTTATAAAAACCTATGCAAAAACCAAGAAAAAAATCATTGTTTACGCGCATGAATTGAAAGTGTCTAAGACATCTGGTATCAAAGTAACTGTAAAGAAAGTGTATCCAATGGGATTGTACTTTTTAATAGAAGGAGCTACAGAGGAGCAGAACATATTTTTTACCAGTGATTCAAAATTGGCATTAGAAAGTACAACCTACCTTAATATACCCATAGATATTATAAACAAGCGATTAGATTAGACATTTTGAACGAATCACAAATTATACAGGAACTACAATTTAAAGCAGTGCGCAGCAGTGGGGCTGGCGGGCAACACGTAAACAAAGTATCCACTAAGATTGAGTTAACCTATGATTTGGATAATTCTACGGCCCTAACTGAAAACGAAAAAGAACGTTTGCTATTAAAACTAGCCAATAGGTTAACCAAAGAAAATGTATTGTTGTTACAATGTGATGATTCCAGGAGTCAACATAAAAACAAGGCATTAGCCATTAAGCGTTTTTTAGCACTTGTAAAAGGGGCACTTGTAGTTCCCAAAATACGCAGAAAAACGAAACCCTCCAGGTCGGCAATTCAAAAAAGATTAAACAGTAAAAAGAAATCTGCCCTAAAAAAGTCGAACAGAAGAAAACCAAATGTAGATTAGATATTCCTTATTTATACCTCTTAAATTATGAGTTTTGATTAGGAGTAACTTATTAGTCTAGCTTAACTAACATAGCTATAAGCTAATTGAGTTGTTATTTAAGCTCTTTTTCCTTTAGTGCAGAATTTAGTAGAAAGGACACCTTAAGGGTTAAAATAGTGTAAATTAAGTTCCCGTTATTTTAAATAGGAAATGTTGGGGTTAGGACAAAGCAGTAAATTTATTCTTCGGAACTTTCCTCCTAATAAGGAGGGACTGAGGTTGGTGTATTTCTATTCGCAATGACTAATGAAACCAACGGAACACTAGGCCACTTTTAGATACACAGATCTTTTGTACACACCCCTTAGTCCCCTCTTTCTAGAGGGGATAACCTAACACCAACAATTTTGTTATACAGATGTTTTGAATGCCAAAAACACTTCCCTCCTAATAAGGAGGGATTGAGGTTGGTGTATTTCTATTTGGAATAACTAATGAAACCAACGGAACACTAGGCCACTTTTAGATACACAGATCTTTTGTACACACCCCTTAGTCCCCTCTTTCTAGAGGAAATAACCTAACACCAACAATTTTGTTATACAGATGTTTTGAATGCCAAAAACACTTCCCTCCTAATAAGGAGGGACTGAAGGAGGTGTATTTCTATTCGCAATAACTAATGAAACCAACGGAACACTAGGCCACTTTTAGATACACAGATCTTTTTTATACACCCCTTAGTCCCCTCTTTCTAGAGGAAATAACCTAACACCAACAATTTTGTTATACAGATGTTTTGAATGCCAAAAACACTTCCCTCCTAATAAGGAGGGATTGAGGGAGGTGTATTTCTATTCGCAATGACTAATGAAACCAACGGAACACTAGGCCAATTCTTGATCTTCAATTCCTATTTTAGGGAAACAATAGGGTAAAAATAGTTTCATAGTTTGGAATGCTTCTTAATTTTAGGCTTCCCCCGTGTAGTCTTACAATCTGTTTAGATAAGCTTAATCCAATGCCAGTTCCTGTATTTTTTGTAGTGAAAAAAGGAATAAATATTTCATCCATTAATTCTGGTGGAATGCCAGGGCCGTTGTCCCATACAGTAATATATTTTTCACCATTTGTAGTGATGCCAGCGGTAATTTTAATTGACCCGTTTTCTTGTGAAGCAATAGATTGTACCCCGTTTTTACATAAATTAAGCAATACCTGAGTAATCTGCTTTTCATCAATAAATAAACCGAGATCAATGGGGGTAACTTCTATTTCAAAATCAATGTTGTTGCTATTTTCTTGATTTATAAGCACCAGTACTTTTTGTAACAAATTTTGTGCTTCTACAAGGCTTTTGTCTGGTATAGGGATGTTTAGAAAACTTCGGTAAGACTGTACAAAATCCATTAGATTATTGCCTTGTTCCTTAACAACTTCTAACCCTTTATATGTGTTTTGGATATGTTTTTCAGTAAGCTCTTCTACTGGTATTAAACCATCATCTTTTTTGTAATAATTTAGGATAGATTCAGAGATAGAAGTGATTGGTGTTATGGTATTCATGATTTCATGTGTTAAAACACGAATTAATTTTACCCAAGAATCGGCTTCTTTTTCATCTAGTTCTTTTTGAATGTCTTGTACTACGACCACCAATAAATTTTTATTGTCTACCGTTACCGTAGTAGATTTAAGCGTCAATTGTATTTTTTCTCGTTCGTTGGTGAGTTCTATTAATTTACGCTGAAAAGGTTCCAAGGTAGCAAACAATTCGTACAAGCCCTTATCTACCTGAAGCAATTGCTTTACGTGGTTTAATGGGGTGTAATTTAGCAAATGTTCTACTCTTGGGTTGGCATACAAAATATGCCCTTTGTTGTTTATGGTTAAAATTCCAATGTCTGCGTGTTTTAAAATTTCTTGGTAATATTTTTCTTGTACTTGATTTTGCACATGTACTTTATGAATCATTTCATTGAGCATGTTTAAACTTCTATTCAGTTCTTTTAAAGACTTTACATTTTCATACTCTGGAAAACGTAGGGTAAAATCTTCGTTTTTTATAGATTCAAAAAAGTAAGCAATTTTCCGATTGGTATGGTTTACATATTTAATGAGATAAATGGATAGTAATACCAATATCACTAAAAATAGGGTTGTTAGTTTATAATTTTCATCAAAAAAGAAATAGGCAAGGCCCATAGCAGACAGTGAAATAAAAACCACCCGTAACACTAACTGAAAATAGAAACTTTTACTCGCCATTTTCAGATTTTTTAATTTTGTTATATAAGGTTTGCCTAGAAATTCCTAATTGGTTTGCAGCGGCACTATAATTGCCATCGTGTTTTTTTAAGGCATCATTAATCAGGATCAATTCCATTTCAGACAAGGTCACAGCTTCTGTGTTTACCGTAGGAATACCTTTTTCATTTAAAATAAAATCGGTAGGTTTTAAAACATTCCCATCACATAAAATAACAGCCCTTTCCATGGTGTGTTGTAATTCTCTAACATTTCCTGGCCAGCGATACGCAAGTAATTTTTCTTGCGCCACATTATTAATGCGCAATCCTAGTTTACTGTATTTAGACATAAATTTTTGCAAGTAGAAATCTGCCAATAATAGCACATCATCGCCCCTGTCTCTAAGTGAGGGAACTTCTACATGGATGGTATTTATGCGGTATAGTAAATCTTCACGAAACAAACCATCTGCAACCATTTTTTCCAAGTTGCCATTGGTGGCACAAACCAATCGAATATCAACGGAAATTGGTTTGTTGGCACCAACACGTACCACAACCTTGTTTTGTATGGCAGATAGTAGTTTTGCCTGTGTTTGCAAACTTAGGTTGCCAATTTCGTCTAAAAAAAGGGTGCCACCATTGGCAGCTTCAAACTTACCTGCTCTATCTTCTTTGGCATCTGTAAAAGCGCCTTTGGTATGTCCAAAAAGTTCACTTTCAAATAAGGTTTCAGAAATAGAACCCATATCAACACCAATAAAAACCTCATTCTTTCTAGTAGAAGAGTGGTGTAATTCTCTTGCAATTAATTCTTTTCCAGTTCCATTTTCTCCGGTTACCAATACATTTACATCTGTTTTTGCAATTTTTTGTACTAAGTTTAGAACAGAAGTTAGTGCTTTTGAATTACCAATAATGTAATTTTTAGTCTGATTAATAACCTGTTTTAGGTGGCTTTCTTTTTCCTTTAGTTTGCAAACCTCTTTTTGGGAGGCACGTAAGGAATATGCCGATTTTAAAGTGGCCAATAACTTATCGTTGTTCCACGGTTTTAGAATAAAATCCACTGCTCCTTCCTTTAATGCCTGTACCGCTAAGTCTATTGCACCGTAGGCAGTCATCATAATTACAGAAATATGTGGAGCTCTTTTCTTTATCTCTCTATTCCAATACAAACCTTCATTTCCAGTGTTAACACCGGCAGAGAAATTCATATCTAATAATACAATGTCGTACTCAGCTAAATTTTCAAAAGAAGAAAGCAAATTAGGATTGCTTAAAGTGTCTACTTTATCATATTCAAACTGAAGTAAAATCTCTAATGCACTTAGCACACTTTTGTTATCATCTACTATTAATATTTTACCCTTTGGCATAGTTTTTTGTTTGCTATTGGTTTTAAAACTACAAATCATCTATTACTTTCCATTCAGATTGTCCATATTTTAGACAATATTTGTATATATTTTTTACACATCACCTAGAATGTATTCATTGTTTTTATTTTAATATGTTGATAATTAGTGTTTTGTGTTTTTGGCACAACTATAGTATTAGATTTTGGCACACCATAAAATTATGACCTTGAAAATAAAAATCATTCTCTTCCTATCATTTTTGACATCTATGCCATCAATGGCCCAAGAAAATTGGTCTTTAGATGAGTGCATTGCCTATGCCATTACTCATAATTTAGAATTGAATAGCCTTGCGTACAATGTGGCTTCGAGCAAGGAGACACACAAACAATCAATTCGTAATTTATTACCAGGCATTAGTGGTTCTACAGGTTATAATATTAGATATGGTAGGTCTGTAGATCCTAATAATAACGACATCGTTAATACAGATTTCTTTTCCAATAGTTATTCCATAGGTTCTTCAATTGATCTCTTTAGTGGTTTCCAAAAACTAAACAGTATTAAGGCATCTAGGTATATCTATAAGGCAGTACAGGAAGATGCATTACAGCAAAAGTACTTGTTGGCTTTTAGAGTTATGTCTGCTTTTTATGATATTCGTTTTTATGAAGGTTTAGTCGTTATAGCTAAAGAGCAACTAACCATATCTGACACGAATTATGTATTCGTAAAAAAACAATTGGAATTAGGGTTAAAAGCTAGAGCAGATCTGTATGATGCGGAAGCTGTTTTATTAACTGATAAATTGGCAATAACCCAAGCAGAAAATCAATTGGCAGCGGCAAAATTGGTGTTAATCCAAGCAATGAATTTGGAAAATGTTACGACTATAGAATTGAGAACATCACTAGCTGAAATTGAAAAAAATAAAGCTACAGCTGCTACAGTAACGGATTCCGTTTATGCTACGGCCCAAGCTTTTTTGCCTAGTATTAAATCTAGTAAATTACGAGTAGAAGCTGCAAAAAAAGAAGTAGCAATTGCTAGAGGAGACCTATACCCTTCCATCTCACTTTCTGCTGGTTATGGCACGGGCTACTATGAAACAAGTATAGACGATATAACCCAAGAAATCATAGCCTTTAAAGATCAAATTAGAGATAATGGGTCAAGTTCAATTGGTTTATCTATGAGCATTCCTATTAGTAACAGATGGTCAGGAAGGTCTCAAATAAAACAACGTAAAATAGCTTTGGCCCAGGCAGACAATGATTTAAAGGTCCAAGAACAGGAACTGTTTAAATTAATTCAGCAATTGATACAAGAAAAAAATGCACTAGAAATAGAATACCAGCAAAGCTTAAAAAAGATGGAAGCACAGGAATTAAGTTTTTCAATAGCGCAAAAAAAGTACGAAAAGGAAATGATTTCAGCCTTAGAATTGTACCAAGCCAAGGTGTTGTATACAACCGCTAAAAATGAAAATTTGCAAGTAAAAATAAGCTTAAAGGTAAACGAGAGCACGGTGGCTTTTTATAATGGATTACCGGTATTTAAACTAAACTAACAATTACAATATAGATGGATATTCAACTAGAAAAGAAAAAAGGATTACGACCAAAACATTACGGTTATATAGCACTTGGGTTATTGCTAGCCTTTGCCCTATATAAAATAGTATGGGGTAGTGCTGTGAATACATTCCGGACAGAAAAAGACAAATTGTCTATAACAGCGGTAACTCAAGGTAAGTTTGATGATTATATCACTATAAACGGTAGTGTTGCCCCTATTGCAACTATTTATATGGATGCGTACGAAGGCGGTAGGGTTACGGAAAAATTGATTGAAGAAGGGGCAATGGTTAAAAAAGGGGATATTATCCTGAAACTTGAAAACAGTAGTCTTTACGAGCAAATTCTAGGAAGTGAAAGTAGTTTAGCATTAAAGGAAAACGATTTGCGCTCTACACGGTTAAATTTTGAATCTAGAAAGGTCGATGGACAAAAATCCTTGGCAAATTCCTCGCACGAATTGCGGCAACTAAAACGAAAGTTTGAACAAAATAAGGCATTGTATGATGATGAATTAATATCTAAAGAAGCCTATTTGACTTCTAAGGAAGATTATGAACTATCTCAAAAACAATATGAGATAACAAAATTGCAAACAGAAAATGACGATAAATCACAAAGCACCACTATTGCAGGTTTAGATACAGATTTGGAACGTATGCGTAAAACGCTGTCAATGGTGTATGAACGTTTAGATCATTTAAACGTACGGGCACCAGCAGATGGGCAATTGGGTTTTTTAGATGCCGAAATAGGTCAAAGTATTGGTCAAGGACAACGTATTGGACAGATTAATGTGCTTACCGATTATAAAATTGAAGCCGAAATAGACGAGCACTATATAGACCGTGTAAAACGAGACTTAAACGCTTCTTTTGAGCGTAATGGCACCACCTATAACTTGCGTTTGCGCAAGGTATATCCAGAAGTACGTGGCGGTAAGTTTAAGGTAGATTTGGTTTTTACAGGAGAAAAACCAGAAAATATCCGCGCAGGACAGAGTTACAATATTAAGTTGCAATTGGGAGCATCTTCTGATGCGCTATTAGTGTCTAAGGGAAGCTTTTTTCAGAGTACAGGCGGACAATGGATTTTTGTAGTAAACCCTGATGGCAGTGAAGCTTTAAAAAGAAGTATTAGAATAGGAAAGCAAAATTCCAGATTCTATGAAGTGTTGGAAGGGCTGCAAGCGGGTGAAAATGTTATCACTTCAAATTATGACAGTTTTGGAGAAGCAGAAAAAATAGTATTGAAGTGAATTAGTACCTAGTAATACGTATAGAGTTTCAAAAATTATGCTTGGGAGCTTCCCTCCTAGTAAGAAGGGATTAAGGGCGATGTAATCCATTTTTCTTGAACAGAACGAAGTTGAAGCGGAGGTGTTAAACAAATTATAGTATCATATAAAACAACTAAAAAATGATAAAAATACAAGACTTAAAAAAGAGTTTCAGAACCGAAGAAGTAGAAACTTTGGCATTAAACAAGGTAAACCTAAATGTGGGTGAGGGAGAATTTGTGGCCATAATGGGACCTTCGGGTTGTGGTAAATCTACCCTATTAAATATTATAGGAATGCTAGACAATCCGTCTGAAGGCAGTTACAAATTTGCCGGCCACGAAGTAGGTGGATTAAAAGAAAGTCAGCGTACAGGTTTACGGAAAGGGAATTTAGGATTCGTTTTTCAGAGTTTTAATCTTATAGACGAGCTTACCGTTTTTGAAAATGTAGAGTTGCCATTAATCTATTTAAAAATGAACAAGAGCGAGCGCAAACAAAAAGTAAGAGCCGTTCTAGAGCGCATGAAAATAGCACACAGAGAAAAGCATTTTCCGCAACAATTGTCGGGTGGACAACAACAACGTGTGGCCATTGCCAGAGCAGTGGTTACCAATCCAAAATTGATCTTAGCAGATGAGCCAACGGGGAATTTGGACTCAAAGAACGGTATAGCAGTAATGAATCTGTTAACAGAATTAAACCAAGAAGGGACCACTATTGTTATGGTTACGCATTCAGACCGAGACTCGCATTACGCCCACAGAGTGGTTAACCTTTTTGACGGACAAATAGTAACTGAAAGCCATAACAAACCTTTTGAAGCTGTAGTAAAATAAACAATAGGAGTTCATCATCAATCAATAACCATGTTTAAAAATTATTTTAGAATTGCGTTTAGGAATTTGTTAAAGAATAAAGGCTATAGCTTTCTCAATATTTTTGGGTTAGCAATGGGTATTACTTGTGCTGCATTGATCTTTTTGTGGGTAGAAGACGAAATGAGTTTTGATAATGTTTTTCTAAAACAGGATACCGTTTATTATTTGCCCACCAATCAAGAATATGACGGCGAATGGCGTACGTTTTATGAGTCCACTCCAGGTCCATTGGCGGAAGATTTAAAAGCCGAGATTCCAGAAATTGTTCGTGCAGCAAGAACTCGCAGTAGTGTGTTAATGTTCACTGAAGGTGAGAATAGCCTAAGCAGAACTGGGCGATATGTGGACCCTGATTTCATTGAAATTATGAATCTGGAATTTGTAGAGGGCAACTCAAAAAATGCTTTAGACCAACCTGGAGCTATTATCATCAATCAAAAAATAGCGAAGGATTTATTTGGTGAAAATGTTAAGGCATTAAACAAGGTGGTACAAGTTAATGCAACAGAGAGTTATACCATTACTGGAGTAATAAAAACATTACCTGAAAACGTTAGTTTTAGCTTTGAATGGCTTGTGAATATGGACCATTATCTTGGGGGCGAGAATATGGAATGGGCGCAAGAGTATGGAAATAATTTTGCAGACACTTTTGTAGAACTTGCTCCCGAGGCTAATTTTGAAAAAACAGATGCTAAGGTGAGAGCGTTAATTCCTTCCAAAACGGATGAAAAGGGTGTTTATGCTTTTCTACACACCATAAAAGACTGGCACCTTAGATCTAATTTTATTGATGGAAAAAAGCAAGGTGGTCAAATTGTATTAGTTAGATTAATGGGGCTTGTTGCTCTAATTATTCTTCTTATTGCATGTATCAATTTTATGAACCTTTCCACTGCCAGAAGTGAAAAAAGAGCAAATGAAGTAGGAGTGCGTAAAGTGTTAGGCTCTAGCAAAAATAGTCTTGTTTCACAATTTATGGCGGAAGCAATTATTACCGCTATTTTGGCAGGCATAGTTAGCACCATTTTCGTAGTTATATTGCTGCCACAGTACAATATGCTTATTAGTAAACAATTAAGCTTACAATTGTTTGCCTCTAATCACGGCATTGCCCTTTTGTCTATTACCTTAACTTGTGGTGTATTGGCTGGTTGGTATCCGGCATTTTATTTGTCGTCTTTTAAACCAATTGATGTTTTGAAAGGAACACGAAGGGTTGGGGGAAGTGCTAATTTCATTAGAAAAGGATTGGTGGTGTCACAATTTGCTATTTCTATCATTTTTATTATTAGTACTATAATTATATATCAACAAATAGTACATATAAAGTCAAGAGATATAGGCTTTTCTAAAGATCATTTGGTTAAAGTTGCTGTTACGGGAGACATAATCAAAAATTTTGATGCAATAAAAAATGATCTGATCGCTACAGGTACTATAGAAAATGTAGCACTTTCTAACAGCAATATGCTTTCCGATGGAAATAACGGATCTGGTTTAAAATGGCAAGGAGGTAAAGATACCGAAGATGTTTTAATTTCATTCAGATTCGTAAGCTCAGATTTTTTTAAAACGCTAGAACTTCCGATTGTTGCTGGACGTGGCTTTAGTAAGAATATTGCATCCGACAGTACGAATGCAATCATCACCGAATCCTTTGCTAAACTTATGGGGCCAGGTAGTGCAGTTGGAAAGAAAATAGATAGATGGGAGGAAAGTTACACCGTTATTGGTGTAGTTAAAGACTATGTGTATGGTAATATGTATGGAACAAGTGATCCCGTTATGTTTTTTAATAACAATGAATATGCTAGGAGCATGTATATTAAAACAAATGGGGATAGCAACTTAACCAACAGTCTTAGCAGTATTGAGAATGTATTGCATATACATAATCCTGCTTTTCCTTTTGATTATCAATTTGTGGATCAGATTTTTAACGCCAAATTTGGAAGCGAACAACTGGTAGGACGGTTATCTCGATTATTTGCTCTTTTGGCAATTTTGATTTCTTGTTTGGGTTTATTTGGCCTCGCGGCATATACTGCGGAGCAGCGACAAAAAGAAATTGGTGTACGAAAGGTGTTAGGATCAAGCGTTTCAGGTATTGTAAGATTGCTCTCAAAAGACTTCATGAGCTTGGTGATTATAGCGCTTTTGATTGCAGCACCTATTGCTTGGTATGTCATGAAAAATTGGCTGGAAGGATTTGCTTATCGAATAGAAATTAATGTGTGGGTATTTATTATCGCTGGTATAGTAGCAGTATGTATAGCTCTTTTAACTGTGAGTTTTCAAGCTATCAAAGCGGCAATTGCTAACCCAGTAAAAAGCTTACGAACGGAATAAAATCACACGCTGGGACTTCCCTCCTAATAAGGAGGGATTAAGGGAGGTGTTAAAGAAATTGTAGTAAAATAACAAGAAGAGTTCATCATCAATCAAATCAGAAAAGATGTTTAAAAATCATATTAAAATAGCGTGGCGGAGTATTAAGAAGGAAAAACTTTTTACGAGTATAAAAATTGGGGGTTTTGCAGTAGGTATTGCTGCATGTTTGCTCATTGCCCTTTTTATAAAAGATGAATTGGGGTATGATAAACATTATAAAAACGGAGCCAATATTTATAGGGTTGTCATGCAGGGTGAAATGAACGGAGAGGTGATGAAAAGCGTTCATTTTCAATTGCCCTTTGCAGATGCCTTAGCTTCAGATTTCCCAGAAATTAAAAAGGCGGGGAAGGTAAATACCAGTGAGCTGTTTGGCGCTGGAAAAAGAGGACTACGAGTAGCTGGGCAATCACAAAATAATTTTGAGGATGGGTTTGTTTTTGCAAGTCAAGATGTATTGGAAATTCTAGAGATTAATTTAGAACAAGGCAATAGTACCAGTGCACTTACGGAACCAGGAAGTTTGATCCTTTCTAAAAGTAAGGCAGCGATCTATTTCCCTAATGGTGATGCCTTGGGAAAAAGCATCATTTTAGATAATAACACGGCTAAACCGTATACAATTAGTGGCGTAATGACAGATATACCTGTAAATACACACTTAAAGTTTGACTTTATCCTTCCCATAGAAGACACAAACATGAGTTGGACCAATCAAAACTATTTTACCTATGTTATGGTTGATGATAAAGCAAATGTTCAGGAACTAGAAAAGAAAATGTTTTCCATTATAGAGAATTATGTGATTCCAGCACAAATGGAAAGGGGTCGTGCTCCAGATTTTATTGAGGTATTAAAAACCATAGAATACAAACTACAACCCATAGGGGATATACATTTAAAATCAGACCTAAAAATGGGGGATGGTTTACCCCATGGGGATATACGGTTTGTATGGCTTTTTGCGGCAATTGCAGGCTTTATTTTAGTATTGGCCTGTATCAATTTTATTAATTTATCTACAGCAAAATCGGCCAATAGGGCTAAAGAAGTAGGCTTGCGCAAGACCATAGGCGCTTTTAAAAGCAATCTTGTAGCACAGTTTTTAACCGAATCCATTTTGTTTAGTTTATTGTCTTTTGTGTTAGGAGTTGTACTGGCTTGGTTGCTATTGCCATCATTTAATGCCATTGCTATGAAATCTGTGAATATGCCTTGGCAATCTTTGTGGTTCTTTCTAATAATTTTAGTTTCAGCCCTAAGTATCGGATTCATTGCAGGGCTTTATCCCGCCTTTTATTTATCGGCCTTTAAGCCAATAGCCGTGCTTAAGGGAAACCTTAGTACGGGAAGTAAAAGCGGCCGATTGCGCAGCGGATTAGTCATCTTCCAATTTACTACATCCGTTATTTTGATTATAGGGACACTTATCATTTATAAACAGATGAATTTTATAGTTACTAAAGAACTTGGCTACAAAAAAGAGCAAGTAGTGATTTTAGAGGGTAGCACTATTCTAGGGAATAAATCGGCTAGTTTTAAAAATCAGTTGTTGCAATTGCCTATGGTACAGCAAGTAACCACAAGCGATTATTTGCCGATTGAAGGAACCAAACGAAACGGGAATACATTTCGAAAATCGGATGAAGGAAATGAAGAAAGAGGAATCCCTACCCAAATATGGCGGGTAGATTATGACTATATACAAACCTTAGGCATGCAGTTAGCAAAAGGACGTGATTTTTCTGAAGAATTTGCTTCAGATTCAATTCAGTCCATCATCATTAATGAAAAAATGGCTAGCATACTTGGGTATGCGAACCCCATTGGAAAGCAAATTTCCAATGGAAGGGATTGGACCATTGTGGGTGTACTTTCAGATTTTCATTTCAAGTCCTTAAAAGAAGACATTACGCCATTGGCACTTGTGATTGGTACTGATAATGGCGCCATTTCTGTTAAACTGAATGATGGAGAAATTGACAAAGCTTTAACGGCTATTGGCTCTATTTGGGCAAAAAATGTACCCAACCAAACCTTTAATTATACGTTTTTAGATCAAAAATTTGCTCAAATGCATGCAGATATCAAACGGATGGGTAAGATTTTTAACAGTTTTGCCTTGTTTGCAGTTATGGTTGCTTGTCTAGGCCTCTTTGCACTTTCTGCTTTTATGGTAGAACAACGAAAGAAGGAAATTAGTATTCGGCTGGTATTGGGGGCTCCCTTTAAGAGTATTTATAAACTATTAACCTTGAATTTTCTGAAACTGATTGGAATATCAATCCTAATTGCCACTCCAATTGGATGGTATGTAATGAGTAGGTGGTTAGAAGATTTTGCTTATCGCATTGTGATTGGTTGGGAAGTCTTTGTAGGTGCTGGGGTCATCGCATTGGTTATTGCCATAATCACCATAAGTTATCAATCTATTGGCGCGGCTTTAATGCAGCCATTAAAAAGCTTACGGACCGAGTAATTTATTAACTCTCCCTCCTAAAAAGGAGGGATTATGGGAGGTGTTAAAGAAACAGTAGAAAAAGAAACAAGAAGAGTTCATCATCAATCAAATCAAAAAAGATGTTTAAAAATCATATTAAAATAGCGTGGCGGAGTTTAAAGAAGCAGCCCTTCTTTACTTTCCTAAACACTTTTAGTCTTGCCATAGGGATGGCAGGTGGAATACTTATCGCACTTTTTATATATGATGAATTGAGTTTCGATAAAATGTTTGCCGACGCCGACCGTATCTATCGAATAGATATGGATATAAAGTTTGGTGGGGCTGAAATGGAATCCGCTCAAGCGGCAGCTCCTATGGCAGAAGCATTGCAAAGGGATTTTTCTCAAGTAGAAACCACAGTTAGATTCAGAGATCAGGGTAGTATGTTGGTTAGAAAAACTAAAACCAACACTAATTCAAAGGAACTACATACCACATTTGTTGATTCCACTTTCTTTACTATGTTTGGAATTAAACTACATACAGGCAATACTAAAACAGCTTTAACCCAGCCGAACACTTTAGTGTTAACAAAAACTGCTGCCGAAAAACATTTTGGTACAAAAAGGGCCATAGGCCAAAACCTTATATTGAATAATAAGGACACCTATACCGTAACAGGAGTTATAGATGATTTACCAAGAAAATCATTTTTGAGAGATTATTCTATTTTTATGGCTATGGCTGGGCATGTGGCTTCAAAAGAGGATAATTGGGGAGGTAACAACTTTTATACTTTTATAAAACTTATACCAAGTGCTAATGTTGTTGATATACAAAAGCCCTTGCAAGGTATGCTAGAAAAATATATGCTACCATGGGCACAAAAATATTTTCCCGGAATGACAGCTGAGTCATTTGAGGCATCGGGTAATTATATCAGATATTTTACCATACCCTTAACAGATATTCATCTGTATTCTGCACGTGATTTTGAGTTAAGCACTAATGGTAGTATTCAAAACGTATATATTCTATCATTCATTGGCCTGTTTCTGGTGTTATTGGCTTGTGTAAATTTTATGAACCTATCAACTGCCCATTCATTAAAAAGAGCAAAAGAAGTGGGTGTAAGAAAAACATTAGGATCTAACAAAAGAGAGCTAATTCAACAATTTTTGATAGAGTCAGGATTGATTTCTCTAATTTCATTGCTATTGGCAGTAATAATTGCTATTGCCGTACTTCCTTTTTTTAATGAGCTATCAGACAGATCTATTACAATGCCTTTAACAAACCCTTTTTTCTGGTTAATCTTATTCATAGTTGCCATTTTATTAGGTTTGTTTTCAGGGAGTTATCCTGCTTTTTTTATGTCGAGATTTATGCCTGTAAAAACACTTAAAGGTGGCGGGCAAACTAGTGTTGGAGGAGGGAATATAAGAAACACCTTAGTTGTATTCCAATTTGCCATTTCTGTTTTTTTAATAGTAAGTACTTTGGTTGTATTTCAACAATTAAAATACATCCAAAGTAAAGACCTAGGTTTTACCAAAGGTCAAGTTTTATTAATCAACGATACATTTGCTGTAGGTAAGCAAATAGACGCTTTTAAAGAAGAAGTAGAGCGTTTGGGACAAGTAAAAAGTACTTCTCTTAGTAATTACTTACCCGTGCCATCTTCTCGCTCCAACAGTTCATTCTTTAAAGAAGGGGTTATGGAGCAAGAAAACGCTATTCAGATGGGTACATGGAATGTGGATGAAAATTATATCTCTACATTAAATATGAAGCTTATAGCTGGGCGCAATTTTGACAAGCAATATCTTACCGATTCTACGGCAGTCATTATCAATGAAGCCACCTTGAAGGTATTAGGTGTAAAGGCAGAAGAAGCGCTAGGGATACGAATCTCTGAAGATATAGAACTGGAAAAACCAGTTTTCTATACAGTAATTGGTGTAGTTAATAATTTTCATTTTGAATCTTTGAGAGAGAATATTGGTGCACTGGGGCTTTTTCTCGACAAGTCAACAGGAACATTAGCTATAAAATTAAAAGCAGGGGATTTTAAAAACACGGTTTCAAGTATTGAAAGTATCTGGAATAAATTGGCACCAGGACAACCTTTTAGTTATCAATTTATGGATGATGCCTTCAACTCTACCTATGCTTCTGAACAACGATTAGGTCAGATTTTTATGGTTTTTACTATTCTATCTATCTTAATAGCCTGTCTTGGTTTATTTGGTCTGGCGGCTTTTAATGCCCAAAAACGAACTAAGGAAATTGGCATTCGAAAAGTATTAGGGGCAAGTATTGGTCAAATTACGTATCGTTTAACCACAGACTTCCTAAAAATGGTATGTATTGCGATACTTATTTCACTTCCAATTGGCTGGTATGCTATGAATAAATGGCTGGAAGACTTTTCGTATCGCATAGAAATTAGTTGGTGGATATTGGCATTGGCTGCCTTTTTGGCGATAACCGTTGCGATAGTAACTGTCAGCTATCAAAGTATAAAAGCGGCAATTGTAAATCCTGTAAAAAGTTTGCGAACGGATTAATTCTTTAGGCCTTCCCTCCTAACAAGGAGGGATTAAGGGAGGTGTTAAAGAAACAGTAGAAAAAGAAACAATTAGAGTTCATCATCAATCAAATCAAAAAAGATGTTTAAAAATCATATTAAAATAGCGTGGCGGAGTTTAAAAACGAATAAAATGTTTTCTGTGTTAAACATTTTAGGGCTTTCAATTGGGTTAACCATTGTTATTCTGCTTTTTTCGTTTATTACTTTTGAAAGAAGTTTTGATGGGCATTATCAAAATAAAAAAAATATCTATAGGGCGTTAGTACATACTACTGGTGATATGTTTGACAAAGAGGTTTTTTGCACGGCTCCTGCGGCATTGGCTCCTGCAATGAAAAGTGAAATCCCAGATGTTAAGTATGCTGCACGAATGTTAAAACACGGTTTTGGAGAAACGGCCTTTGTACAAGCTAATGAAAATAATTTTTTAGAAAAAGGATTGTATTGGTGTGATGCAGAATTGTTTTCTATTTTTAAAACTAATTTTATAAGAGGAAATTCTGAAACGGCTTTAGAAAGGCCCAATACCGTTGTGATATCTAGCAGTACTGCACAAAAATATTTTGGAGATCTAGACCCAATAGGAAAAACCATTACAGTAGATAACAAAACACAGCTAGAAGTTACGGGAGTATTTGAAAATTTTAAACCCAATAGCACCATAGACTGTGACGCTATTGCCTCTTTTAATACGACCTATTTTTTCAAGAATCCAAGTTGGGGAAATTCTAGTTTTGAAACCTATATTCAATTAAAAAACAATGTATCTATACCTTCTACTGAAAGTAAAATGCAGCAAATTTTGGATAAGAATGTCGACAAAGAAGGACAATGGTTTACACTCTCGTTACAACCACTGGAACGCATTCATCTCTATTCTTCGGATTATACAAGTTCATACACCTCTCGTGTTGGGAATATTAAAGAAATTAAAAATTTATCTTTTTTAGGAATTCTTATTCTGTTAATTGCCTGTGTAAACTATATGAATTTGATGACGGCTAGGTCTCAAAAGAGAGCAAAAGATGTGGGTATAAATAAAACATTAGGCGCCACAACAAAGAATTTAATTTATAGGTTTTATACGGAGACAGGGGTAATCACATTTTTGGCCTTGTGTATTGGGATTTTATTAGCTATTGTTGTTATTCCAATATTTAATACGCTGACAAATGGAAATTTAGAATTAGATTTCTTATTTCGAACAGATTTCTTAATAGGATTATTCTGTTTTTGGTTATTTACAACCTTGCTGTCGGGCTCTTATCCTGCTTTTTACTTGTCTCGTTTTTCGCCTAATTCAATTTTAAAACCTACGAATAGAAGCATTGGAAATGTTGCTATTAGGAAAGGGTTGGTAATCTTACAATTTACAGCATCAATACTATTAATTATTGGGGTGTTGGTAGTCTATCAGCAGTTGCAATACATGCAAAACAAAAGTTTAGGGTATAATCCAGAAAACGTAATTGCCATTTCTACTAATGCTATTGCAAAGAATGAGAGTAAAACTACATTGTTGCAAGAATTTAAAAAACTTAGTAGTCTATCAGAAGTAGGGATGGCTCAAGGTTTTCCAGGAATGGAAGTTAGTGGGCGTTCAATTCATAAAAGTGACAGTGATGAAAACGGGAAAAGTATACAAACCAATTTTTCAGATGCTAGTATTATTAATGTTTTACAATTGAAACTTTTGGCAGGTAGAAACCTTCCGCTGCTAAAACAAGATACAGATACCATTGTAGATGTTGTGTTAAACAAGAAGGCTATAGATTATTTAGGGTTTACTTTGGAAGAGGCAATAGGAAAACAAGTACATATGCAGCTTGGAGATAACGCACAAATTGTTGGGGTTGTAGACGATTTTAATTTTACGTCACTACACAAGCCTATTGGAGCTTACGCTTTTCATAATAGTAGAAGAGAACCCAAATCATATATACTGGCAAGGGTTACTAAAGCTTCAATTTCTAATACATTGGAGCAGTTAGAACGTACTTTTAGGAAAGTAGTTCCAGAATCTGCTTTTCAGTATACTTTTTTAGATAAAAATATGGAACAATTGTATGCACAAGAACGTAAAATTGCGAAGGTTGGTCTTATTTTCTGCTTGTTAGCAATCTTTGTTGCCTGTCTGGGGTTATTTGGATTAGCAGCCTTTACAGCAGAACAAAGAAAAAAAGAAATAGGAATTCGGAAAGTATTGGGAGCAACTGTATTTGGAATTACCCAAATGCTTTCCAAAGACTTTTTAAAACTGGTGGTAGTGGCATTAATTATAGCTTGTCCAGCAGCATTTTTTATGATGAGAAATTGGTTGCAAGAATTTGCATATAGGATTGATATAGGCTGGATTGTATTTGCATTGGCAGGTGTATCTGCACTTGTTATAGCGTTGGTTACTGTAAGTTTTCAGGCGATAAAAGCTGCAACGACAAACCCTGTGAAAAGTTTGCGAACAGAATAAACTTTTTCTACGCTAGACATCGAAATTATAAAAGTTAACCGTATAAATAATTGACACTTTGTGTAAAATTTTTTTACAATAGCAAATGATTGTATTATGTAAACAATTGATAAACAGTTAATTGTGTGTTTGGCATAAAATTAGGAGCACACGTTACATCCTTTGGATGGTTTATAAATTAAGAATTATGATTAGAAAACGAATTAAAAACCTAACAGCAATTTTTTTATTACTAGCAGCTGGTGTACTAGCGCAATCTAATAGAACAGAAGTAGAAGCCTTTACCAAGGTTATTATTAGTCCGCATATACAAGTAACGTTTGTAGAAGGAGAAACAGAAAGTGTAACAGTAGAAAATAGCACAGTTACAGCAGACAAAATAAATATTGAAGTATCCGGGAAAACCTTACGTGTTTATTTAGATGGAGCTAAAGAGATCACTAAAAATGAAAAGACTTACAATAAGGGCTATAAACAAAAGAAATCTATATATAAGGGAACCGTTGTAAAGGCTATTATTACATACAAAAACATTGAAGAATTATCTTTACGTGGCTCGGAAACCATAGTGTGTAAAAGTCCATTTGTACAAAGTAAATTGCGTTTAAAAATATATGGAGAATCTCAAGTATATTTAAATGAAGTGCAATTACAAGAACTACATACAACGGTCTACGGTGAAAGCTTATTAGAGGTAAAAAGTGGATCTATAGAAAGTCAAAAAATTACGGCTTACGGAGAAACTAAAATTAATACGCTTGGAGCACAAAATAATAACACAAAAATTACAGCCTATGGTGAGGGAAGTTACCGCATAAAGGTAGCTAAAAGATTAAAAGTTACGGCCTATGGAGAAGCAACTGTAGCCTATACAGGAGATCCAGAATTAAGTAAAGGATTAATTATAGGTGAGACAACTATACAGAAAATACAATAAAACTTACACCTGTTTTCAGAATTGAAAAAGGTATTAGGCGTATAAATAAGAGGATATGTTCGGTCTTAAATCATCTGAAGAGAAGGGATTAAGAAGGTTTAAATTACTCCTCCAGCCTGCCGGAAATCGATTCCGCCAAAGGAATGAAAAAGCTCCCTCTCTTTTAGAGAGGTGAATTAAGGATAGAATAAAACAAAATTATGCTTAAAAACTATCTAAAAATCGCTTTGCGAAATTTAAGAAGAAACAAAACTTTCACTTTTTTAAATGTAATAGGTCTTTCTGTTGCATTTGCCGTTGCCATTTTATTAGCAATGTCAAGCTTTTATGAACTTTCATTTGAAAATTTTCATAAAAATAAAGATCGAATTTTTGAGGTTTATACAGCACAACAAACTGTACAGGGTTTAAAAGCGGGAACCACACAACCGACGCCTTTTGCCGAAGCATTGAAAGAAGAGGTCCCTGGTATCGCAGAAATTACTAGAGTTTTAGAGGATGGTGCTTTGGTTATTAATGGCGAGAAGGAAATGACCTTAGACGTTATTTGGGTTGACCCTAACTATTTTTCAATGTTTACTTTTCCGCTTCTTCAGGGGAAAAAAGGAGAGGAGTTACAAAATCTAACTTCAGTTGTTTTAAGTGAAAATGCCGCCCTAAAATTATTTGGAAGTACAAATGTTATAGGTAAAACGATAAACGTATTGATAAACGGTAACGAAAAGCCTTTTTCTATTGGTGCTATCACTAAAAAAAGTCCATCGAATACTAGTTTTGGTTTTGAAATGGCAATTCGGTTTGAAAACAATTCAGAGTACAACCAAACCAAAGACTCTTGGAATGCCCAATACCATCAAGTTTACCTGCAATTAGAAGAAAACATAACCGCAACTACCTTTGAAACGAATACGCGAAATTTTGTGAGTTCACACTATAAAGAAGTTATTGAAAATGCAAAACGAGATGGTGCAGTTGCCAATGAGAAGGGGTTATTTAGAATGCTTAAACTCTTGCCTTTAAAAGACCATAGGTTTACTAGCTATAGAAAAGGAAATGCAGTTACTAGTAGAAATACGCCGTATTTAATTTTAGGTGTTGCCTTTCTCATTCTTTTTATAGCGTGTGTGAATTTCATTAATATGAGAATTGCTATGAGTGCCCAACGACTTAAAGAAATAGGAATGCGTAAAACTCTAGGAGCTAAAAAAAAGCAATTGTTTGTTCAATTTTGGTCAGAAAGTTTGCTTGTTTTTGCTATTTCCATTTGCCTTGGTCTACTGATAAGTGTGTTGTTGGTTAATGACTTTAAAACAATTTTTAGAACAGAGGCAAATTTTCAATTATTGACCACACCCTTAATACTTGGTAGTCTTATTGCTGTCGTTTTTGTAATAACAGTTGTTGTTGGGGGGTACCCTGCTCTTTTGCTGAGTCGTATTAGTACCATTCAATCTTTAAAAGGAAAGGTACTTACTAATGGTAAAAACCGCATTCGAGATATTCTTATTGTAGTTCAATTTGGAATAGCTATTTTATTAATTTCAGGTACTTTGGTACTTCGCGGTCAAATAGAGTTTATGCGCAATAAAGATTTAGGCTATGATAAAGAACAAGTTATTTCCTTTCCGCTAAATGGTAAAAAAGATAGTTATGCGGCACTAAACTTACTCAAGCATGAACTAAAAGGAAGCCCTGATATTCTTAGTGTTTCGGGGGCTGATAATAATTTGGGAAGGGGAAAAGATGGCTCTTTATCTTCAAGTGTTATTGGTTTTGAATATAAAGGAAAAGTTACTCAATCTAATTTCTTAGTAATAGATCATGACTATGTTCCTACGCTTGGATTAGAATTGGTCATGGGTAGAAATTTTGCGGGTGCTGCGGATAGCCTTGGGGTGCTTATTAATGAGGCAATGGCCAAACAATTAGGAGAAGAAGACCCCTTGGCGATTACTTTAAATATAAACGGTGATGCTCAGTCACCAGTGTACGGGGTAGTAAAAGATTACCATTTTCAAGGGTTAGACAAAAGCATTGAACCCATTATGTTTTTTATGAGTAGGGATTTAGCGTTGACATATGCCTATGTAAAAGTTAAACCTGGCAATCTTGCAAATTCTTTTGATGCCGTTGAAAATACTTGGCAAAAAATTGAACCCAACGCCACCTTTTTAGGCTCTTTTCTAGATGAAAATATAGACCGAACTTTTCGAAGAGAAAAATCTTTAGCAGCTATGATTACTAGTGGCTCTATTATCGCCATCCTTTTAAGTTGCATCGGTCTTTTTGCAATGTCAATGCTTATTGTAGCGCAACGCACCAAAGAAATAGGCATACGAAAAGTGATTGGGGCAAGTGTAGGGTCTATTACTTTTATGCTAACCAAAGACTTCTTAAAATTAGTTGCTATTGCATTTATTATCGCAGTGCCTATTGCATGGTATTTTTTATATGATTGGCTTGAAAACTATGCTTTTAGGATCAATTTAAGTTGGTGGCTTTTTGCTACTGCAGGGGCAATGGTGCTTGTCATTGCCACACTAACAATTGGGTTAAAAACAATTAAAGCAGCAACGGCAAACCCTGTAAAAAGTTTACGAATGGAGTAAAATCATTCTTTTAAAACCTCCCTCCTAAGAAGGAGGGATTAAGGGGATGTAAATTTCCCTCACTAACTCCCTAATGGAGAGAATAAAAAACAAAAAGTTATGTTTAGAAATCACATTAAAATTGCATTTCGGTTTTTTGGTAAAAACAAGCTTTTTACTTTTATAAATATTCTAGGTTTAGCAATAGGTATTACGGCATTTCTGCTGATAACCCAATATGTATCTTTCGAGAAAAGGTACGACAAGTCACCACCCGGAATTCAAGATGTTTATAGGGTAACGTTGTCTACAAATTTCGACTCCGAAGCTTTTGGTACTTCAGCAACCAACCATCCGGCTGTGGGACCAGCTATGAAGGCAGATTTTCCCGAAGTGGAAAGTTATGTTAGAATGGTAGATAGAAAGGTCGTGGGCGGTGGAGCCGTATTATCCTATAAAGCGGATTCAGGTGAACTGATACGATCCAACATCAATGATTACGATATTTATTTTGCTGAAGGCAAATTATTTGATTTTTTTAATATTCCCTTTATTTATGGCGATAGGGAAACGGCTTTAAACGAACCGCAGACCATTGTCTTATCAGAAAGTGCTGCGCAGAAGTTTTTTGGAGACATAGATCCTATAGGAAAGGACCTGTCTATTAATAATCAAGGTGGAAAAATAAAGGTTACAGGAGTTTTTAAAGACTTGCCGCAGAACACTCATTTAAAGTTTGATATGTTGGTGTCCTTTATTTCCTTGAACGCAGAATATTTTAATTCTACATGGGTATGGCCGGAATTTTACAATTATGTAAAGTTAAGACCAGGTACAACCCCTAAAACAATTAACGCAAAGTTTCCGGGTTTTGTAGCAAAATACCTGAGTGATATTATGGAAGAGCATGGTTTTCAAGCAAAGTTTGATCTGCAACCCGTATCGGATATCCATTTAAAATCCAATTTTGAAAAAGAAATGTCTGCGAACTCCAATGAAAGTACGTTGACTTTTTTAATTATTGTTGCTGTTTTTGTTATTGCTATTGCACTTATTAATTTTATAAATTTATCCACGGCAAAATCTATGGAACGGGCCAAGGAAGTAGGCTTAAAAAAAGTTGTCGGTGCGCAACGCGGGATATTAATTTCCCAGTTTTTATGGGAATCTATAATTATCAATTTCATTGCAATACTCGTTGCAATCTTTTTTGTGAGTATGCTTATAAATCCTTTTAATAATTTGGTTGGGTTAGATGTCCTCTCCATAGCAATGTGGGTCAAACCAAGTGTGTGGGCTATTATTTTGATGGTATTACTTATAGGTGGTTTATTGGCGGGTCTATATCCTGCATTTGTACTTTCTAATTTTAGACCTATTCAAGTGCTCAACGGAAAATTTCATCAATCTGGCAAAGGCACTTTTTTAAGAAAGGCCTTGGTGGTAACACAATTCTCAGTCTCTATTGCTTTAATTTCGGGAACTTATATTGTTTACAACCAGTTTTCTTTTATGCAAAATCAAGAACTAGGTTTTAGTGCCGATCAAAACCTTGTTTTAAATGCACCAATGGATATTGATTTTTCCGAGGCACAACAAAAAATTAAGGTGTTCAAGGATGAAATAGAGCGTAGTCCTACTATAAATTCAGCGACTATGAGTAACGAAGTTCCTGGAAAACCAATTATGGAAGTGAGTACAGTGCGTAAAAAAGGAGATGAAACTGTAGATGGGACTACCAGTAGTTTTATGGAAATTGACTATGACTTCCTAAAAACCTATAACATAGCTATTGTTGCTGGCCGTGATTTTGTAAAAGAGGATGTGGGGGATTATGAATTTGATGATAATAGTGGTGATCCAAAATTGTACCGCGTACTTATTAATAGGGCAACGGCAAAAGCTTTGGGCTTTGCAAGCCCCGAAGCTGCAATAAACCAAAAAATAATTTATAAATATGGTCCTATAGATAGAACGGCAGAAGTTATTGGTGTGGTAGAGAATTACCATCAGCGGTCATTAGAGAGTGGGTATGACAAAATATTGTTTTTATATCCCTCGTACTACTTTGGAGAGTATTTAACAGTAAATATTAGTGGTAAGGATGTAGCGCCAACGATAGCTTCTATTGCGCAGAGTTATAGCAAAGTATTCCCTAGAAACCCCTTCAACCATTTTTTCTTGGATGAACATTTTAATAGGCAGTACCAGGCCGATCAAAAATTTGGCCTTATTTGCCTGCTATTTTCCATTTTAGCCATTTTTATAGCGGCATTAGGCCTCTTTGGATTGGGTTCCCATATCGCTATGCAAAAAGTAAAAGAAATTAGTGTTCGCAAGGTTTTGGGTGCGACTACCCTACAGGCCTTATTATTAATTCCAACCAAACTTTTAGGTTTAATATTAGTTTCAGGAGCAATTGCGATTCCTGTCGTTTATGTTGTTATTAAAACTTGGTTAGAAAGCTATGCTTTTAAAATAGATATGACACTTTGGATGTTTTTATTGCCGGTTGCAGCAGTATTGATCGTGGCCTTATTATCCATTCTGTCACAGTCCTTAAAATCGGCTTGGGTAAACCCTGCGGATTCCTTACGAAACGATTAAATGTAAAAATATGTATAAATTATACCTAAAAATAGCAATCCGTTACTTACTGAAAAACAAGTTATATTCGGTTATAAATATAACAGGGTTGGCAATTGGTATAGCTTCTTTTGTGTTGATAATGCTCTATGTAAATTATGAAAAGAGCTATGATACATTTGATGGTTCGGAAAATGTATATCGGGTATATATGGATTATGCTGAAGGTGATACTTTTGCACCAGGTGATGCACAAAGCTATAATTTAAGCGGGCCAACACTTAAAAAGGAATTTCCGGAAATAGTGGACTATGTTAGGTTCTATCATTTTCAAAAGATCACTTTTGTGCACAACAATCTTGTTTTTGGGGATAATAAAGGGGCAATCGCAGATCAGTCGTTCTTTAATGTGTTTCAGTATCCGTTGCTTCAAGGGGATATCAAAAATGCATTGGTAAATCCATACAGCATCGTTTTGCAGGAAAATTTAGCCAAAAAAATATTCGGGGAAGAAAACCCTATAGGCAAAACCCTCTCTATCTTTTGGGGAGATGAGGCTACGGTTACGGTTACGGCAGTACTAAAGGATATTCCAGAAAACACTCACATAAAGAATAACTTTCTGATCTCTTTTGAGACTATTAAAACTTGGGATGCTTTTAAAGGACAACAAGAACTTAATTGGAACCAGAATAATTTCTTTACCTACCTAAAAATCGACCCAAATGCCAATGTAAGTATGTTGAGAACAAAGATAATGGCATCCAATTTTGAAGATGACCCAGATGAGCGACATAATATTGAGTCTTTGGAGAGTATCCATTTGAATTCTGACAAGCCCTATGAGGCAGAAGCCAATGGTAGTTTAAGTCGAGTACGTTTCTTATTGGCAATTGCATTTATCATCCTTGTGTTATCATGGCTCAACTATGTAAATTTGGCAACGACAAAATCCTTGGAACGTGCCAAGGAAACTGGAATACGAAAAGTTTCAGGGGCACAGAGGCCACAGCTTATTCTTCAGTCGTTGTTGGAATCCATACTTCTCAATTTTATTGCTATCGCTTTGGCTTCCGTACTACTACTAATAATACTGCCATTTTTTAATACGTATACAGGTAAGGAATTAGTGGTAAGTTCATCCGTTGTGCTAGGATTGCTTCCATTTTTAGGATTTGTTCTTTTGGGAACAGTCTTGTCTGGACTTTACCCCGCTATAGTATTAAGCGGATACTCTCCAGTTGTAGCTTTAAAAGGAAAAATAAGGACCTCTACTGGAGGTCTTAATATTAGAAAAGGCCTTATTATAACCCAATTTTTCGCAACCATTGTATTATTGGTTGGGACTATTGTGGTTACCAAACAGATCAAGTTTTTACAAGAGCAACCCATTGGTGCAAACCTAAATCATGTGGTTGCCTTTAACTGGGAAGTTTTAAGTGACAGAAAAGATTCGTTGCGTAAAAGAGATAACAAATTATTTGAATCCGAGCTACTGAAATTTCCATTTGTAAAAGAAGTGGCGTCAGCGAATACATACCCTGGCGATGGGTATGATAATCTTTCATCTACAGTAGGTATTAAATTCCCAAACGGCACCCAGGACGATAGAAGAATTTTTTATACCTATGGTGTACATGCTAATTATTTTAACCTAATGGAAATGGAATTTGTTGCAGGAAATCCTTTTATGGAAACGGCCGAGGGTTATAGCAATAAAATTGTGATCAACGAAAAAATGGCAAAGCATATGCAAATTGCGAATATGAAGGATGCAGTTGGCAAGACAGCGAAGTTTTGGGGCCAAGATTGGATTATTTCTGGGGTAGTAAAAGACTATCATCATTTTGGATTAAAGACAGCAATAGAACCATTTGTAATTCGTCATGATAATAGCATGAACAAACTATTGGTGAAGTTTGATAAAAGTGTTGCCTCTACTGCAAGTTTTAGTAGCGCTTTTGGAAAGATAAAAAGTCTTTGGGACAAGGTGTACCCTCAAAATGTATTCGATTATACTTTTCTGAATAAAAGATTTCAAGCGCAATATACAGAGGATAAAAATTTTGGAAATGCTTTTTTTGTATTTACACTATTGGCCATTCTCATTGCATCAATGGGCTTATTTGGCCTAACCTCATATACCGTAGTTCAACGAAAAAAAGAAATCGGAATCCGTAAGGTAAACGGAGCAACCATCATCCAAATACTATCGCTTTTAAATAAAGATTTTGTTAAATGGGTAATGTTTGCATTTGTTGCAGCTGTGCCTATCTCATGGCTTGCTATGTATAAATGGTTGGAAGGCTTTGCTTATAAAACAACAATTAGCTGGTGGATTTTTGCCTTGTCTGGAATTAGCGCTTTGGCAATCGCACTGCTTACAGTAAGTTGGCAAAGTTATAGAGCAGCTAGGAGTAACCCAGTTGAGGCGTTACGAGATGAGTAAAGTTTTAAAGACTTCCCTCCTAATAAGGAGGGATTGAGGGAGGTGTAATCCATTTAGTTTATGCTGAGCGAAGCCGAAGTAGAGGAAGGATTAAGGGAGGAGTAATTCCTCCCCAAATGAAAAGAAGAAATAAAAAACTGAGTATACAACCAATTAATACCCATCCTGTAGACGGGTTGAAAATGAAAAAAAACACTTATGATCATAAACTATTTTAAAATAGCGTTCCGAAATGTGTGGAACAACAAACTCTTTTCTCTAATTAAGATTAGTAGCTTGGCCATAGGGCTTAGTGTGTCATTTGTGATTGGAGTAATGGTGTATTACGATTTTACCTTTGATACTTTTCATACCGATAAAGATCGTATTTATAGGATTACATCAGAATTTGTTACGCCAGATGGGAGTTTTTATAACCCTGGAGTAGCCGTTCCTTTGGGTGTCGCTTTGCAAGAAGGCATACCCGGTATAGAAGCTACAGCTCCTTTTTTAACAACATATCCACTGCATATCACAAATAGTGAGGCCGATAAGAAATTTAAAAATCCAGAATTTGTAATCTATGCGGATGCAGGATATTTTAAAATATTTAATTATAAGTGGTTGGCAGGGTCTACTGAAAATATACTGGCAAACCCTAATGAGGTGGTACTCACTGAAGCACGGGCTAAAAAATATTTTCCAAGTAAAGAGTTACATGAAATTATTGGTGGTTCTTTGGTGTATAATGATACAATTTCAGTAACAGTAACAGGTATTGTAGGTAATTTTACCGCGCGTACAGATCTTGTTTTTGAAGAATTTATTTCGTTAAAGACAGCCAATCAGTCAGATATGACATCTGCTGTAACTAGTAGTGATTGGAATAATACAAATTCTGCTTCGCAGTTATTTATTAAAAGAAAAGGGAATACAACTGTTGCCGACATTCAGTTGGCATTGAACAAATTGGCAATTGAGCACAAAGACCCAGATGAGGCAACGTATGGGAATAAGCGTAATTTTTATATGCAACCTCTTGCGGAAATGCATTTTGATGAGAATTATTATACGTTCGATTTTGACAATGTATCGGCAAGTAAAACAGTATTAATTAGCTTGGCCTTTATAGCAGTTTTTTTACTGCTTTTAGGGTGTATCAATTTTATAAATTTAAACACGGCCCAGGCAGCACAAAGAGCCAAAGAAATTGGGATTCGGAAGACCTTAGGCAGTTCTAGAACCCAACTTATTTTTCAGTTCTTAGGAGAAACTTTTTTGCTAACCGTTTGTGCTGCGATACTCTCAGTTGTATTGTCATTCTGGCTTTTACAAATTTTTGCAGATTTTACACCTAATGGCTTAGATTTTCAACTTTTTTATGAACCCATAGTTAGTATCAGTATCGTTGCATTGCTTTTGATTGTGACAATACTCTCTGGGTTTTACCCTGCCTTAGTGTTATCTCATTTTAAACCCATATCAGTTTTAAAAAATCAGATTGTTCCAGGGAACGATAAAACCTCTTTGCGTAAATACCTCACGGTGTTTCAGTTTGTAATTGCACAGGTTTTTATCATTGCAACGGTCTTGGTAGGCAAACAAATTAATTATTTAACGACTAAGGATATGGGTTTTAAAACGGAAGCTATTGCTTCTGTAAGAATACCTTGGAGCAATCCGTCCATAGAAAAAAAGCAACGCCTACTTGCAAATATTAAAGCGATGCCAGAAATAGCAAGTGTTAGTTTAGCACAAGACCCTCCAGCATCCTTAAGTACAAGTACTACCAATGCCAGTTATTATGGTGATGAAAAAGAAGTGCATACGGAAGTTCAGTTGTTATTTGGCGATCAAGAATATTTAGATTTATACGGAATAGAATTACTAGCTGGGCGCAAACAAAGCAATGACAGTATTAAAGAATATATCATAAATGAAACCTATCTGAAGATTTTAGGTTTTTCAAGTCCCGAAGAAGCCATAGGTAAAATGTTGAAAACAGGGTCTAAGCAAAACCCTATTGTTGGGGTTATGAAAGATTTTAATCAACGATCTTTAAAAGCAGGGATTAATCCATTGGCATTTATGGGAACAGGCGGAACCGATAGAAACTTTGGAACGATTCATTTTTCGATACAAAAAATTAGTAAAACAAACATATCAGAAATCATTAAAAAAATAGAGACGGCTTGGGCGACTATTTATCCTGAAGATGAAATAAGCTTAAATTTTATGGATGATACCATAGCACGTTTTTATGCACAAGAACGCAAAACGGCTACACTATTAAATTGGGCAACAGGTCTTGCCATACTAATTAGTTGTTTGGGTCTTTTAGGTTTGGTGGTTTATACAACCGAAAGACGCACTAAAGAAATAGGAATACGTAAGGTATTGGGAGCTACAATGCTACAATTAAATATTTTGCTTAGTAAAGAGTTTTTACTGTTGGTAGGCATTGCATTTGTAATTGCGGCACCCATAGCTTGGTTTGGAGTAGATTATTGGTTACAAGATTTTGCTTATAAAACAGCGTTAAGTTGGTGGGTTTTTGTCGTAAGTGGGTTGGCTATGGTGGCTATAGCATTGGTTATCATGAGTATAAAAACACTTGCAGCAGCACGGACAAATCCGGTAAAATCGTTACGAACAGAATAAATTTCCCTCCTAACAAGGAGGGATTAAGGGAGGTGTAGAAGCGATGAGTAAAGAAAAGAGAATATAAAAAGATATAGGATGTATATTTTTTGAACCAAAAAACGAACAATACGAAACAATTAAAACTATGCTATTACAATTAAACAACATTTTTAAGTGGGTACAATCTGGAGGGCAGCGTGTCTTCTTATTAAAAGACATTAACCTAAAGGTAGAAGAAGGAGAATTTATTTCCATTATGGGGCCATCGGGTTCTGGAAAGTCAACCCTACTCAATGTAATGGGTATGTTGGATGGTTTTAATGAAGGCGAATATAATTTTTTAGAGGAATCTGTGCACAGCCTAAAAGAAAAGCAACGTGCCAATTTGTACAAACAATACATAGGATTTGTTTTCCAAGCCTATCATTTACTGGATGAACTTACGGTTTATGAGAACCTAGAAATGCCTTTGTTGTATAAAAAAATGGGTTCATCTGAACGCAAGGCCTTGGTAGCAGATATGTTAGATAAGTTTAATATTGTGGGCAAACAAAAGTTGTTTCCTAGTCAATTGAGTGGTGGGCAGCAACAATTGGTAGGGATTGCTAGAGCATTAATTTCTAGCCCAAAACTTATTTTAGCCGATGAACCAACAGGCAACCTTAACTCCAAGCAGGGAGAAGAAATTATGGAGATTTTTAAAGAACTTAACAATGAGGGTGTAACCATTATACAGGTAACCCATTCAGAAAAAAATGCAGCATACGGTTCTAGAATCATTAATTTATTAGATGGAAGAAAAGTCTAGCCTTTATTTATGTTAAGTTCGTAAGCTTTATCTACTCGTATCTCCATAGGGCTACTGAGTCAGCGGTATTGCTACTAGCTTGACTTCAAATAAAGTGTTCGTAGAACAAATTGATGAAACACAACCTTTACAGGGCAGAGAGGTCTTTACTGACTTCACTTAAATAAAAATGGACATCAGTTTTAATATATAGGGTGTAAAATAAAGAGCACAACAGCCCCCACTGTTGTGCTCAATCTAAACCTAAATGCAAAGTTTAGACATAAAAAGTTAGTCTTGGTTAAAATACATTTATCTTAAATATTAGATGCGTCTTTTGAATTAGTTTGCTTTTAATAAAATCATAGACAGCGTTTTTGTTTTTACTACCCTATATTTTTTTAAATAATCTAGATAAGCCTTGCGTAAAGCTTCATGATTGTCAATAAAAAATGCATCGCACTCCATAGTATCACATTCTATGGTATTATGAGCGGCACTTTTATACCGATATAGCTTATCTAGTTTTGCTTTGTTTTCTTTTTTTAAGTCCGATAACACTTCATAGGTGTTGTTGCTGAGTACTACCTTATCTTCAATCTCTAGAAGCAACTCTAGTTCTTCGTGAATAAATTCTAAATTATCTATCCAATTACTAAGTTCTATTTTGTCCTTCTTTTGCATGATATTGCTATCTTCCTCGTGGGTATAAAACAGATTAGAACTCATAACACCGTATTTACATCTACATAATCATTTTGTTGCTCCACATTAGAAACCGTAAGGGATTGTTCTCCAGATGGAAATTCCCACTGAAAAACATCATCTTTGGCATAGCCAATTACTGCGGTCCCCATAGGCGTTAGGATAGAAAGTTTGTTGTTTTTAAGATCACTATCTGAAGGCTTAACCAATTGAAAGTTCTTTTGCCAGCCACCTTCTGAAGTAATGGTAACAATTGAATTAAACCGCACGACATCTGTAGGCATATCTTTCTCGTCCCTTACAGTAGCAGTTTTCAGCTCGTTATTTAACTTCATAATAGATTTTTTATAGGTAACGTCTTTGTGATACCCAGACAGGTTCATCAATTTCTTTAACATTACATATTCTTTTTTTTCAATAATTAAACCTCCGTACTTCATGTGCTATGTCTTTTATTATTTATGGGAAAATTCCTCTCTGTATGTATGCTTGTTCTAGTCTTTCTATAGCAATGTTAAATGCAGCAGTACGCATATCTATGTCTCTCTCTATGGCAGTATGCATGACTTTATTAAAAGACTCTTTTAGTTTTTTATGCATTTTTTCCATGACTTCATCCAACTGCCAAATTTCTCCGTTGCGGTTTTGTAGCCATTCAAAATAGCTGCCAATAACCCCTCCTGAATTGCACAAAATGTCCGGAATAATTTCGATGCCTTTTTCTAACAGTATTTTTTCTGCTTCTACGTCTGTTGGGCCGTTGGCTCCTTCAGCAATTAAAAATGCTTTAATATCATTGGCGTTATCAGCTGTAATTTGATTCCCTAAAGCAGCTGGCACACAAATATCACAGTCTAAGCCAAAGAAAGCTGCGTTGTCTATTGGTATAGCTTCTGTAAAACCAGCAACAGCACCTTTGTGTTCCATTGTGTGTTTAAATAAATCTTCTATACAAATCCCTTTTGTATTGGCAATACTGCCAGATGCATCTTGAACACCTACTAAAATAGCGCCTTCTTTTTCTAGAAAATGAGAGGTCCAGTAACCCACATTACCAAAACCTTGTACAATATATTTTTTACCCTTTAGGTCTATCTTTTTATTTTCTGCCCAGAATTTAATACTTAAAAACACACCATAGCCAGTAGCTCTGTCTCTGCCTTCAGAGCCACCTGCACCTACAGGCTTACCGGTAACAACATGCATGTTTTTAGAACGCTCTGATGGTGATTTTGTAGACATATATGTATCTAAAATCCAGGCCATTGTTTGCGGATTTGTATTTACATCTGGAGCTGGAATATCTAACTCTGGGCCAATATTATCTCCTAATGCATAGGTAAACCTTCTTGTAATACGTTCCAATTCTGTTTGGGAGTATTTAGAAGGGTCTAATTGTATGCCTCCTTTTGCACCTCCATAGGGCAATCCAGCCAAAGATGTTTTCCATGTCATCCACATAGCCAAGGCCTTAGCAGCATCAATATCTACGGTTGGGTGGTATCTTAGGCCTCCCTTGTATGGGCCAAGTGCGTTATTGTGTTGTACTCTATATCCAGTAAACACCTCAACATTGCCATTATCCATTTTTACTGGAAAATGTACAACGAGCTCGTTGTTGGTGATGCTCAATATTTTTCTAATATTGGGATTCAGATTAATGAGATCTGCACTGTGATTAAATTGGCGCATAACATTATCTAGCATTCCTTGTTTCAACTTTTTCTGTTGTTTTATAACCATTCCTTTTGTTTTAATACGAGTTGTTTCTGTTTGAAATTTTCTACTTGTATCTTACGATCTGATGAAGTATTTAATACGTGATAATACTCACTGCATGAGTGTATAAAACTCTTATTTGTTGTTAGCACACAAAAAGAAATGTTTATACAGGTAGCGCATAGACTTTTAGTGTAGTGTTTCATCTTTTTTTAATTTTAATAGTTGACGTCATAAAAAAATCTACTCGACTTTCAAAACTAGCACTCAACCAATATGAGAGCCAAGTAGACAAATCAACCAACTATTTGAGTCAACTTTTAAATATTTTTGCTGTATCTGGGAATCTTTTTTTTGTTCGTATTTGTTCATTTCATCTCCTTAGTATACAAACACATATTTTACACAGAAACTTTAGCATTATAATTTTAGGAATGAAAAGCAAGTAGTATGCCTAAATTTAAATGGGTTTGAAAAAATACATAACTTATTTACAATCAATAAGTTGTAATTCGTTATTGAATGGAGGCGCATAAGTAGATAGGGTAAAAAATACCCAATCGAGGAAAAAACACCCGTTTTTATTTAAGTTTTTGACGTAGTGTTTTACGGTCTATTTGAAGAATTTCGGCTGCTTTTGTTTTATTGCCACCTGTAGCAGCAAGTACTTTTAAAATATATTCTTTTTCCATTTTATGTAAGGTCATAAAAGAGCGTTCAGGAAAATCTATTTTGTATTTTAAGTGCTCTGGAAAACTTTGGATGTCAATTTTTCCATCACTCATAATAATAGCACTTTGTATTACATTTTCTAATTCTCTTATGTTGCCAGGCCAATTGTATCTTTCTAACAATTGTATTGCTTCATCAGAAATTTGCAATAACCTTTCTTTGTATTCTACACCGTATTTTTTAATGAAGCGGGCTACCAGTAAAGGAATATCAGATTTTCTATCCCTAAGTGGTGGTACATTAATTTGCACAACCGTTAAGCGATAGTATAAATCTGCCCTAAAACTTTTGTCGGCAATACTTTCTAATAGGTTACTATTGGTTGCTGCTATTATTCTTAAATCAATTTTTTCTACTTTTTGAGAGCCTATTTTTGTTATTTCTTTTTCTTGTAGGGCTCTTAATAACTTTGTTTGTACAGCGGTTGATGAATTCCCTATTTCATCTAAAAATAGTGTGCCATTATTTGCTGCTTGAAAAAATCCATTTCTATTTTCGTTAGCCCCAGTAAACGCCCCTTTAGCATATCCAAATAGTTCAGCTTCTAATAAATTTTCTGGTATTGCAGCACAGTTTACAGCAATAAATGGTCCACGAGCAAATTTTCCAGAATAATGTATAGCCCTAGCAACTAGCTCTTTTCCAGTACCGCTTTCACCTTCTATAAGAATTGTCGCCTTATTGTCTTTTACCCGTTCTATAATGTCGGTAATTTTTTGAAAAGCTTCAGATTCACCAATCATATCTTCATAGCGATTGCTTTTATGTATAGGATATTGAACTGCTTTTAAGTGTTTGGAAGAACTCGCTATAGATTTAGTAACGGCTTGTTTTAATTCGTCTTTGGTGAAGGGTTTCGTTAGGTAATCTGTGGCTCCAGATTTTATAACGCTCATAGCATCATCTACAGAGGGGTACCCTGTAATTACTAATTTTGGAATGCTAGGGTAATGTTCTGCGGTGAACTTTAGGAGCTGTAAGCCATCTATTTCTGGCATTTGAATGTCAGAAATTAAAAGATCTATTGTAGAATCTTTTAAAACATATAAGGCCTGTTTAACAGAAACTGCTTTGTATACATGATAGTTTAATGATTGTAAATGACGTTGTAGCAATTCAAGAATATTAATGTCGTCATCAACTATTAATATGTTTTCTTTTTGTAAGCCCATAGATTTATAATTTAGAAAAAGTAACTGTAAAAATAGTGCCTTTAGGAGTATTAGAACAATACTTTATTGTGCCTTTATGGCTCTTAACTATTCCATGTACCACGCTAAGACCAAGTCCAGAACCATCACCAATAGGTTTTGTGGTAAAAAAGGGTTCAAAAATTTTATCTCCAATTTTACTAGCTATTCCTGAGCCTTCATCTGTGATGCTAATTTCTACTTCGTTTTGCCTATTCTTTATTTCTAGCACTATTGTTCCTCTTTCAGGCGAAAAATAAATTGCATTTATCATTAAATTAAACAATACTTGAGTGAGTTGAATTTTATCAATTTTTAAGGCAATGTCATCATTGGTAGCTATAAATTTATAGGTAATGTTTTTTGTTTTTAGGATGGGATTTAACAACTCAATCGCTTCCTTAATAATCGGAATTATATTTACTACGCTTTTTTGTTGGGGCATTTCACAGGCAAAAAACATTAATTTTTTTACGACCTCTCTAGAATAAATAGCACTATTTATAATTTTGTCTACATCTTTAGTTGCTTGTTTATCTTCTTTGTTTCGTTCTTTTAAAAGCTCAGCAAAGCCTAAAATATTAGCTAGAGGAGTATTTAACTCGTGCGCAATGCCTGCAGTAATTTCGCCAAGGATCCGTAGTCTATCAGTCTGTTCTACCTGTCTTTTTATAAGAATTTCATTCTCTTTAATTTCTTTTCGTTCTAGCAAATTACCCACTTCTAAAGCTACATTATCAAGCAATTGCTTCTCTTCTTCTAGGAAATCCTCTACCTCATATTTGGAAGAAGGGTAACCAACTTTTAGCATTCCTTTATTTTCATTAAATACAGTAATAGAAGATACTATAAAAACATAGTTTTTATGTTCTTTTTTTGTTTCAATATGATGCGTTTTAGTTTCTAAGATTACATATGTATCGTTTCCATATTGCCATGCTTTTTTTAGACAAGAAACAATGGCTCGTATGCCTACTTCTATTTCATTGTAATCGCAGTTTACTATTATAGAAGTAACCTCATACAAACAAGTAAGTTCTTTGATACGTTCTTTTAATTTGTCTTCTATAGTTGCCATATTTTCTAAAAAAAGGGATTTTTTTATTGAAAAGTAAAGTTCTTAATTTTTATGAGAATTTAAAGATAAACGTGATAAGTTTTCACTCTATGGATGGTTCTAAAAGGCAAAAAAGCAACAGTTTATGTATAAAATTTTGTAGTTAGTATTTATTGAATTGTGTAATTTTATAAGATACAATAGGAAGTTTGTATAGGGATGTAGCAAGTGAAAGAAGCTAAGCTTTATAGAAGGTCTTTTATGCGTTTTGAAAAAGAACCTCTCCGCCCAGAGGTGACTATTTTTTGATGTGTCAAACAGAGGTTTTTGTGAAGTAAGGCGTCAGATAACAAATACACCCTTGCAAGCATTAGTCATTCAAAATGTTAGAAGCAGCTGGGGCTCTAGCCCAAAATACCCTGACTAATACGACCAATGATGCCGATAATGTATATGCAATTTTAAAGAATATATTAATTAGATCTCCTCACTAAGAGGAGTTAAAAGTTATAGAAAATTACGACCTTGATGCAAAAAGTAATTTTAACAAGGAAGATGAAAATCCTAGAAAGCTAGTGCCTATAGGAAATTATAAACAGTCTAGGGCAGACTCCGTTAAAACAACTGCTTTAATGTTAACTGAACAGATAATTTATAATCTGGATGAAACGATCACAAAAGAATAAATAGGAATGAATTGTATATATTTAAAGAGATGAAACAAAAAGTTGCCATAGGGAGTATTTTGGTTTTGTTAATGGTTGTGCTTTGGGGTACTAGCAAAGGAATGTTTAGTAAACCAAACGAAACGTATTCAGCGGTTAAAATACCGGATATAGTTGATTACAATTTTGACATAAAGCCTATTTTCTCAGATAAGTGCTATACATGTCATGGGCCAGATGCAAATAAGCGTAAGGCTGGATTGCGGTTAGATTTTGAAGACCAAGCGTTTTTAGAACTGCCAGAAAATCCGGGAAAATATGCTTTGGTAAAGGGGAATCCATCTAAGAGTGAAGCCTATAAACGCATCATGACAGATGATGCTGATGCTGTTATGCCGCCTTCAGATTCTCAATTACATTTAACGGCACACGAAAAAAAATTGATGAAAAAATGGATCGAACAGGGTGCTAAATTTGAAAAACACTGGGCCTATATTTCTCCAAAAAAAGGAAAACTTCCTGAAGATGCAGAAGAAGATTGGGTGCAAAATGAGGTAGATGCTTTTGTATTACAAAAAATAAAAGACAACGGACTTTTGCCTTCTGAGAAAGCAACGAAAGAAACTTTGGTACGCAGAATAAGCCTAGATGTTACAGGTTTACCACCTCAACAAGAAATGGTTGAAAAATTTCTTAGAGATGATTCCAAGGATGCAATTGCGAATCTTGTAGATCAACTTATGGAATTGCCAACTTATGGAGAAAGAATGGCGCAAGAATGGTTAGATGTGTCTAGATATGCAGATTCTCATGGGTATCAAGATGATAGTTATAGAAGTATGTGGCCATGGAGAGATTGGGTTATTCATGCTTTTAACACCAATATGAAGTACGATGAATTTCTAACGAAACAATTGGCAGGAGATTTATTACCCAATGCCAGTAAAGAAGATGTATTGGCGACGGGCTTTAGTAGAAACCATCCAATAACTCAGGAAGGTGGGGTTATTCAAGAAGAATATAGATCGTATTATGTGGTAGACAGGACAAATACCTTAGGTAAGGGTATTTTAGGACTAACCTTGGAGTGTGCTAAATGCCACGACCATAAATATGATCAGTTATCTCAAAAAAATTATTTTGAAATGTATGCTTTTTTTAACAATGTGAAAGAGCAAGGGCTGCGTATGGATGCCGTACAAGCAGCAAATCAAAAATATTTTGCAGACGCCCCTTTTATGACCATTTCTGATGCTGATACAACAGGCGTGTTGTCATTTATTAATAGGAAGGTAGGAGAAACTGTAAATGTAATGGTGATGAACGATTCTGTGCCAAGGGAGGCATTTATTTTTAATAGAGGAGAGTATGATGACCCAGGAGAGCAGGTATATCCAGGAACACCAGAAGCCATTCTTCCTTTTTCAGAAGATTTACCTAAAAATAGATTAGGGTTGTCTAAATGGATTACAGATGTTAACAATCCATTGACTGCTCGGGTTTTTGTAAACAGAATATGGGGGATGATTTTTGGTAATGGGCTCGTAGTAACTGCTGAAGATTTTGGAGTGCAAGGAAGCTTGCCTACACATCCAGAATTACTAGATTGGTTAGCTAAAGATTTTATGGAGCACAATTGGGACATTAAATACCTTATAAAGAAAATACTTTTATCTGCAACCTATCAACAGAGCTCGGTTGCAACAACTGAATTGAAAGCGGCAGATCCTGAAAATAAATTTTTGGCAAGGGCATCGAGGTTTAGAATGAGTGGAGAGATGATTCGGGACTATGTTTTAGCCACCAGTAATTTGTTAAACACAGAAATTGGAGGACCAAGTGTGCGACCATACCAGCCACAAGGACTTTGGGAAGAAACAAATGCAGGAGGCAATAGAGGTGTGCTCACAAAATATGTAGCAGACCATGGGGATAGTTTGTATAGAAGATCTATTTATACCATATGGAAACGAACCTTACCGCCACCAGGTATGACTATTTTTGATGCGCCAAACAGAGATTTTTGCGAAGTAAGGCGTCAGAAAACAAATACGCCATTACAAGCATTGGCGCTTCAGAATGATGTGCAAATGTTAGAAGCAGCTCGGGTTTTAGCACAGAATGCATTGACAAAAGCCAAGAATGACACTGGCACTGTAAACACCATTTTTAAAAATATCTTGATTAGATCACCAAAAGAAGCCGAACTAAAAGTTTTGGAAGACTATTATATAGATGCCAAAACAAGGCTTGCTAGGGAAGAAGAAAACGCAAAAAAATTAATTGCAATAGGGGATTTTAAAAAACCCGAAACGGATCCTGTTCAAACAGCAGCTTTAATGTTAACCGCTCAGGTGATATACAACCTAGACGAAACTATAACAAAAGAATAATACCATGGAAAAAGAAAAAAAATCTGATTCTGAAAATCCACTTAAAGTAAACAGAAGACACTTCTTTTCGCAATTAAGCGTTGGCATAGGGTCTTTGGCTTTAGGGTCGTTATTGATTCCTGATTTATTCAAAGGAAAAGGAGAAGGCTTGTTGGGACAAGAGTTAGGGATTCCTCACTTTGCACCAAAGGCAAAAAGGATTATCTATTTGTTTCAAGCGGGAGCACCTTCGCAGTTAGAGACTTTTGATTATAAACCAACTTTAAAAAAACGGATGGGGGAAGATTTGCCAGAATCTATTCGTAATGGACAGCGTTTAACAGGGATGACCTCTGGGCAAAGCAAGTTTCCTTTAATGCCGCCTGCTGTTAAATTTAATCAGCACGGACAAAGTGGGGCTTGGGTAAGTGAATTTTTTCCGCATATCGCAAAAATTTCTGATGAAATTTGTTTTGTAAAAAGTATGCATACAGAGGCGATTAACCATGATCCTGCCATTACTTTTTTTCAAACAGGAAGTCAGCAATCGGGAAGACCTAGTATGGGATCTTGGATGAGTTATGGCTTGGGAAATGAAAATAAAAACTTACCGTCTTTTGTAGTGTTAACATCAAGAGGAAAAGGGAATAGTCAAGGGTTGTACTCTAAATTATGGTCTAGTGGATTTTTAGATTCTAAACACCAAGGGGTATTATTGCGATCCGGAAAAGATCCCGTTTTATATTTAAATGATCCAGACGGATTGTCGCGTTCAGACAAAAGGCATTTGTTAGATAAGGTGTCTTCACTTAATAAAATACATCATGTAGAAACTGGGGATGATGAAATAGAATCTAGAATTGCACAATATGAAATGGCATATCGTATGCAAATGTCTGTCCCTGATGTAATGGATATAAAAAAGGAACCAGAATCTGTTATTAAATTATATGGCGAAGATTGCCAGGTACCCGGAACTTATGCCGCAAATGCATTACAAGCTAGACGATTGGCTGAAAATGGAGTTCGTTTTATACAATTATATCACCAAGGCTGGGATCAGCACGGTAATTTAACGAATGAAATGCGGGGTCAAGCTAAGGATGTTGACCAAGCTTCTGCCGCTTTAATCTTAGACCTTAAACAACGAGGGATGTTAGAAGACACCTTAGTTGTTTGGGGAGGAGAATTTGGAAGAACGAATTTTTGTCAAGGTAATTTTAATCCAGATAATTTTGGTAGGGATCATCATCCTAGGGCATTTAGTATTTGGATGGCTGGTGGTGGTATAAAGCCAGGTATCACCTATGGTAAAACAGATGAATTTGGGTATAATGTTGTAGAAAACCCAGTGCATATCAATGATTTTCATGCCACTTTAATGCACGCAATGGGTATTAACCATGAGGAGCTTACGTATAAATATCAAGGACGTAGGTTTAGACTAACAGATGTTGCTGGCAACGTTGTAAAAGATATATTGACATAATGATGAAGAAAACCAATATAAAGCCTTGGGTGGGCTACCTTATTTTTGGACTTACAGTATTTCTGGTTTTTTGTTTGATTTTTGAATCTAGTATTCAGTTACCCAGTTTAGTGGCATGGTTAGGACGTTGGCATCCCTTGATTCTACATTTCCCTATCGTATTGCTTGTAGTAGCTATATTTTTAGGGTTAACCACCAATAAAATTCCTAAATTATTGCTAGTTGTGGCTACAATATCAGCTTTGCTAACCGCAATTAGTGGTTTTATGTTGGCAGTAGATGCTTCCGAAAAGGGAGACTTATTAATTTGGCACCAACGTTTGGGTTCAGCCGTTGCTTTTTTAGCAGTATTGTGGTATGTGTTGGTTACTTTAAATCTGGCAAGGACAATCCTAATCAAAGTGTTGCAGGTTGTATTGGGTATTACTATCTTTTTTGCAGGCCATTATGGTGGTATGGTCACGCATGGAGAAGATTTTTTGGCACTTCCAACACTAGGGAATAAATCGAATATAATTCCCGAAAACCCTTTAATTTATGCGCATATAGTTCAACCTATTTTAGATGATAAATGTATCTCTTGCCATAATGGAAATAAGAAAAAAGGAGAGCTGTTGCTAACCAATTTTAAGGAGATTAAAAAAGGAGGAGAGAATGGGGAAATTATTGACGAAACTGATTATAAGAATAGCACAATACTAAAATTAGTACATCTTCCTTTAGAAGATGAAAACCATATGCCACCAGAAGGCAAACCACAGCTAAGTATAAGTGAAATACAAATTTTAGAAAGATGGATTGCACTTGGTGCAAATGATACCTTACAATTAAGTCATTTAAACAGTGATGAAACATTGGTAGGTCTTGTACGGAAACTACAGCAGCCAACTGTTAAAAAAGATTGGTCTAAATTACCAGAAATTGATGATGAGGTTTTGAAAAATTTAAACTCAAACTATGTCAATATAACTCGGTTTGCAAACCAATCTAACGCTTTAAATGTCATTGTCTTTACCGCACCAACCTACAATGATTCTATTTTTATTGAGTTAGATCCCATTGCAAAAAACATTGTTCAGTTAGACCTTAGCGCACTTCCCTTAGGAGAGCAAGCCATAAGTTTTATCGCGAAATGTGTTAATTTAGAGTGGTTAGAGGTCGACAAGACTTCTTTTACAGATGAAAATTTAGAAAAGTTGAAAGGTCTTACGAAGCTAGAGGTTATTAAAGCCTATGATACTGAGATCACAGATAAGAGTTTGGCAGTTTTTGAGAATTTTAAAAATTTAAAAAAAATGTATGTTGCACAGACGAATATAACAATAAACGCTTTGGATGCATTTAAAAAGGAGCATCAAAATATTAGTGTAGATGCTGGTATAAATCCAAGTATAGAAACCTTTTTTGTAGTAAAGGAAAAGGATACCGTAGCTGTTAAAAAAGAAGAATAAGTTAGTTCGCCTTTACCTTAAAATATAAAGGCGCGATAGACGCTTTATTTTTTCTCCAACTGATATTTTTAGCAGTACTAGTATTCATTATGGTATGCAAGAGACTTTATGTAAGAGCATCTTTTAGGATTTCTTTATTCCTTATGATGATTGGAGTTTTTGTAATGTTCTTGTATTAAATCCCTACCAAAATCACCGTCAAAATCTCTCCAAATGGTATGGATATGGTTGGCATTATTCTGAGTGTTATCAAACTCAATAAGAAACGATTTGCCTTGTACTCTATAATAATGTGGATTGTTTAAGGTTGTAGAACCAGCCCAACCAAATCTAATTTCGTCATAGCTTTCTTGCTTTATTTTGTCTATTCTTTGCTTTGCTAAGTCAACCGGCATACTAGATAAATACTCATCTATTAAGGTTTGTAAAAGACCCTGTTGGGCAGCATTTAATTCGCTTATAGGAATTCCAACCTCTTGTAATGGTTTAACTTCAGAAGCATTTGAGGTTACAATTTCTGGGAAGGCCTTTTCTTGAAATATGGCTTTGGTTTTTTGTGTAGCAGTAAAAGAATTGATTAATTCCAATGCTATATCTTCTTCATTTTTTAAGACGCGTTCTCCTTTGAGTTTCCCTACATTTACGGTGCCAGGGTTTGCTCCCATAAATCTTGGGGCAATGGCTATTTTATTGGCAACATTTGAGAAATTTAAGGATAGATGGTGGCCCTCAAAAGACCAAGCCCATACACTATCTTTTTCGGGATCCCCATAAAATGCGATGAAGTATATTTCAGGATCCCTGTATGTAGGATCACCACCCATTTCTACAAGTACGTTTTCTAGCGCAATAATTCTCATTGCTTTATCATAACCAGACGCACTAAGGTATTCTTGAAGCAGTATTGAAAATAATTCTTTCTGTTTGGTATTTAAATCACTAAGCTTTATTCCTGCTCTAGGGAAGGTTGCCCCTGGTATAAAATGCCAAGTATTCTTTGTGGTGTCGGCAATAGAAAATAACGCAAGTGCTCTTTGTTCTTTATCTAAAGATTGTATAAAACGGATCGCCTTTCCATTCTCTGGCGGTAGAAATGCATATAAAAGGACTAAAGCTGTAAGAATGGTAAATAGAACTATTTTTTTCATATTGTTTTACTTTAATTAGGTCAGGTACAAGGTAAAAAATGAATTTCCAGATGTTACGAATCCGTATTTTCAAAGGTAGTCTTTCTTATTGATTTTTGTTTTAGATAGTCTCAGATGCACTTTTTCCCCTGCTGCTAGTACGATTTCAACAATTTCCTCAATGTCTTTTTTGGAGGTTCTGAAATTGACAACACAAGCCCTTAAACAATAGTGTTCGATAACAATGGCATTGGATAAAAAAACTTCACCCCCAGTTTGTAATATGTTCAAGAGTTCTTCATTTAATGTATTGAGATAGGTGTTGTTTTTAGCATAGGCTACAGGCACATATCTGAAAGTAGTAATGCTTAAATTTTGTGAAACTGCTTCCAATTCTGAATGTTTTTCGACAAGTTGAAATAACATTTCCGAGAGTTCAATATCTTCACCAATTAATTTTTCATAACCACTTCTGCCTATTTGTTGTAGGCTTAACCAAACTTTTAGAGCTCTAAAACCACGTGAGTTTTGTAATCCGTACTCATAAAAGTTTTGCGCAATATCGTCTTCATTGGTGCTAAAGTTATAATATTCTGGATGTGAACTGTAAGTGTCTATTAAATGCTGCGGATTTTTCACCAAGGTACAGCCTACTTCAAGCGGACTATACAACCATTTATGAGGGTCTAGTGCAATAGAATCTGCTTCTTTAAGTCCGTCAAACAAATGGTTAAATTTTGGAATTATTGCTGCGGGTACCCCATAGGCGCCATCAATATGGAACCACAAATCATAGGATTTGCAAATAACCGATATAGCTTTTAAATTGTCAATGGCACCTGTGCTTACATCGCCAGCTGTACCTACGACCATTACTGGTGTACACTTATTTTCTATATCTTTTTTTATGGTAGCTTCTAAGACTGTAGTATCCATTTTATTGGAAGCATCAGTTTGTATCCATCGTATAGATTTGGTGCCTATGCCAAATAGGATGGCTGCTTTTTCAATCCAGGTATGTGTTGTTTTAGAACAGTAAACGGTTAGCTTTTGTGCTGTATTTTGAATACCATCTTCTTTAATGCTCTTCGGAGCTTTAGCTGTTCTTGCAGCTAAGAAAGCCGTAAAATTCGCCATATTGCCTCCACTTACCAAAATGCCTCCATAATCTGAGGAGACCCCAATAAATTCGGATAGCCACCGAATAGTTTGCTTTTCTATTTCAGTAGCAATGGGACTTAAAATATGTGCGCCAACATTTGGATTCACCGAAGCAGCTAGTAAATCTGCTAATGCTCCAATAGGGGCAGCAGATGAAGTAATATACCCTAAAAATTTAGGATGTCCGTTAAGTAAGGAATGGTTGCATATTAAGTTGGTCGTTTTAGAAAGTAAGGCTGCTGCTGGCGCTCCATTTTCGGGCAGGGATAGGTCTCCTAATAACCGCTGTAATTCACTAGGACTTTCATTAGGAGTAACTGGTTTTTGAGCTATAGTATCCATAAAATTAGAAATGGCATCAATCAATTGATATCCAATTTTTCGAAACTCTTCTTGATCCATTTCAAGCGATGACCTCCTAATTTCTGTCATAATGTTATTTTTGAAAATGTGTTACAACCTACTGATATTTAGTAGTTAGCGCCTAAGATACTAATTTATAAAATAGCAAGGAACAGAATTTTGAAGCTTCGGTATTGATAGCTAAGCTTGAATTTGAAATTTTTTATACACGTATTTTATGACATCCAAGTTCTAATTAATTTATCTAGAACCCATTCGTCATTTTTATTTTTCCTAATAAAAATCCTAAATTCATATCCGTTTAAAATTCCCATTCCAAAACCACCATTCAAAACACCGTAGGTTTTAGTTTTGTCAAATAGAATTCGACTAAACTCTATCTTTGCACCAATGTAAAAGTCATATTCAGTTCTCCAGAATTCACGTTCTTTTGGGAATTCTGATTGATATTTAAATTCAATTTTTTTGTTGTTAGCTTTTAACCTATTTATATCTATTTTGAAGTCATTGTTTAATTCAATTTTTTTTGAATCTAAAACAATATTTTGGTTTTTAAAATGTTTGACTAACGCATATACATCTGCCTTTTCGAAGCGAGTGATAGAATCAGAAACTACTAAATAAATTAATGGTTTGTCTCGGTTTAAAGAATTCTTTTTCTTTTTCCAGTTGTTAATGTCTCGTTTAAATTTGTCGGTCTTTTTATAACCTTCTATAGCTTTGTCTAAATTACTATTGTCATATTCTTTTGTATCAAAAAATTCAGGTGGAGGTGGTGGAGTCATTCGCTTGTAGAAATAAATAGAATCTAAAATTGCAGGAAATATTTCATAAAAAACAGCTTGTTCAAATTCCGTTTCAGATAGTATTTTTTCCTCATTATAATTCCAAAAGATTAAAGTTAAGACTAAAGTTGAAATTATTATCGGAAGCGTTTTTCTCATACCTGTGACAACTTTTTATAATTAGAATATTTACTGATGTAGACTTTCAGATGTACTTATAAATATAGGAAATAGTTTCTTTTAGGGTTGCCTAAAAGCAAAACCCGTATACTTCTACAGCATACGGGTTCTAGATTCAAATATTTTAAAAACCCAAATTACTTGGTAGGATCAGGTGTCATTCTTAAATACGGTTTAATTTCAGTAACACCTTTGGTAAATATTTTTTTGGCATCGCTAGTGGCAATGGCAGGGCTAACCACTACATCTTCACCATTTTGCCAATTGGCAGGTGTTGCTACCTTATGGTAAGCTGTTAGTTGTAAAGAATCTATGACACGTAGTAATTCGTGAAAATTACGTCCTGTAGAAGCGGGGTAGGTAAGTATTAATTTCACCGTTTTATCACTGCCAATGATGAATACAGAACGTACCGTAAGGTTGCTATCTGCGTTTGGGTGAATCATATCATATAAGGTAGCTACTTTTTTATTTTCATCTGCAATTATCGGAAAATTAACCGTAGTGTTTTGCACTTCATTGATATCTTTTATCCATTCCTTATGAGATGCTACGCCATCAACACTTAGAGCCAACATTTTTACATTACGTTTGTCAAACTCATCCTTAAACTTAGCCGCAGTTCCTAATTCTGTAGTACAAACTGGTGTAAAATCTGCAGGATGCGAGAAAAGAATACCCCAACTATCACCCAAGTAATCATATAAATTTAGTGTCCCTATAGAACTATCTGCTGTAAAATTTGGGGCTTCATCACCCAATCTAATTGTTGCCATTTCTTGTGTTTTTTAGTTACTAATCTACTATACCTACAAATTTAATAGATTATTGCGAATTAACTGTTAAAATAAACTAAACTTTTAGGATGTAATGGAATGGGTCAAAACTCAATCTTCAACTGTACACTAACACTTTTCTGAAGGGGCTTTTTTTTGTCTTCTGTATTTAAATTAGACAGGGAAATCCCTAAGAGTCGCACAGAATTTTCTAGTTTTTCTTGGTATAATAAGTCTTTTGCTGTTTCTAAGATGAGGTCTTTAGTAGCAATAAAATAATGTATTGTTTTACTCCGTGTTTGCAAGGTAAAGTCGCTATACTTAATTTTTAAAGTAATTGTTTTTCCTGCAATTTTACTTTTCTTAAGTCGACGTTCTAGTTCTTTGGCAATATTTTCTAAGCGTTCTAACATAAAAACCTCACTACTAAGGTTTTCGTTAAACGTACGCTCTGCACCCACAGATTTGGGTATTCGGTTTGGCTTTACTGGGCTATGGTGTATGCCTCTAACTACATCGTAATAGTAGGCGCCGCTTTTTCCAAAATGTTGTTTTAAAAATTCAATGGACTTCTGTTTTAAATCTTTGCCAGTGAATATGCCTACAGCATACATTTTATCTGCTGTAACCTTACCAACGCCATAAAATCTACGAATTTCCAAGGCCTCCAAAAAAGAGATAACCTCTTCAGGATTTACTGTTTTCTGTCCGTTTGGTTTGTTGTAATCACTAGCAACCTTGGCAATAAACTTATTTATAGATATTCCAGCTGATGCCGTTAGGCCTAGCTCATCAAATATACGTTGCCGTATTTCTTTTGCCAATAGAGTAGCAGAAGGATTTCCTTTTTTGTTAATGGTGACATCTAAATACGCTTCGTCTAGTGACAAAGGCTCTACCAAATCTGTATACTCAAAAAAAATAGTTCTTATTTTTTGTGAAATCTCTTTATATCTAGCAAACCTTGGTGGTACAAAAATTAAATCTGGGCAGTTGCGTTTTGCCATATAACCACTCATAGCAGAGCGTACACCAAACTTGCGAGCTTCATAACTTGCAGCAGATACTACACCTCTTTTTTCGGCACCACCAACGGCCAACGGCCTTCCCTTTAGGTTAGGATTGTCTAATTGCTCTACGGAAGCATAAAAGGCATCCATATCAATATGAATAATTTTTCGTAATGGGAAATCGGAAACCATACACAAATTTACAGTATATTTAGAATGATGAAAAGTAACGAAAAAACTGCAATAATTTTAGGAGCAACCGGATTAACAGGAAGTATTTTACTTCATCTTTTGTTACACCATAAATCCTATAAAAAAGTACTATTGTTTTCTAGGTCTAGTAGTGGGCAAACCCATGAAAAACTAGAAGAACACATCATAGATTTACAACAATTACAAGATTATAAAAATAAATTTGTAGCCAACGATGTTTTTTGCTGTATTGGCACAACAAAGGCAAAAACACCCAACAAAGCGTTATATAAGAAAATAGATTATGGCATTCCAGTTGCCGCAGCCCAACTGTGTAAGGAAAACTGTTGCAACACCTTTATTGTCATATCTGCCTTAAGGGCAAATGCTGGTAGCTCTATTTTTTATAACAAGGTGAAAGGAGAAATGGAGCAAAAAGTAATTGAACAAAGAATAGCTAAATTTCATATTTTACAACCGTCTCTAATAGCAGGTAAAAGAGAAGAAAAAAGAATAGGAGAATGGATTGGAAAACAATTTATGACCTTATTTAATTTTCTTTTTATTGGGGATTTAAAAAAATACCGCTCCATACACGCTAAAACAATAGCTGAAGCTATGGTGTGGCTAGCAAACAATACGTATGACAAAGTTAAAATTGAATCTGATGAAATTATACAATTGGTAAGTGATAATTATGGTAGAAATAGAACGTAAATTTTTGGTAAAGACGGATGCGTACAAATCTAAAGCTTCTTTACAAAAGCGAATCGTACAAGGTTTTTTAAATACAGATCCAGAACGTACTGTACGTGTTAGAATTAAAGGGGAAGCAGGGTTTTTAACCATAAAAGGGATTTCTAATACGTCTGGCACTTCTAGGTTTGAGTGGGAAAAAGAAATTGCAGTTTCAGAAGCAGAGCAATTGTTAAAAATTTGTGAGGAAGGTGTTATTGATAAAGTGCGATACAGCGTGACGGTTGAAAATCATATTTTTGAGGTTGATGAGTTTTACGGAGATAATGAAGGACTTATTGTAGCAGAAGTAGAGCTACAAGATGAAAATGAACGTTTTGAAAAACCAGATTGGTTGGGAAAAGAAGTTACAGGAGTCGTAAAATATTACAATTCACAATTGAGTAAAAACCCTTATAATACCTGGGAATAATGAGAAAAATCCTGATTTTAATGGCTTTAATATTGGTAAACTCTTGTAAAGAGCAAAGCAAAACAGAGCACATAGGCTCTAAAGAATTAGAGCACGTAGAAGATAAGCCCACTGCAAAAGCGCTAAAGGAACAGCTGACCCAAAAAGGTTTTCAGATTTTTGATTATGTGGATGATAAAACGAAAGATACTGTACTTATGCAACAGTATTTTATGGCCTTTTTAAAACAGGGTAAAAACAGATCGCAAACGAAAGCAGAAGCAGATCGTCTACAAGTTTTGCATAGGGCCCATTTAGGAAGAATGTATGAAGAAGGCTATGCCGATATTTCTGGTCCTTTTGGTGATGACGGAGAACTAAGAGGCATCACCATCTACAATGTGCCAACACAAAAAATGGCAGATAGCTTGGCTAATCTAGATCCTATGGTAAAATCTGGTCGCTTAGAAATAGAAATTCACCCTTGGTGGGCAGCCAAGGGGCTTCAGTTACGGTAAGTATTACTTAGAAGCGTAATTAAGCTTCTTTTCAATAGCGCGTATCATTACATTGGCAATATCTAATCCGGTAGCATTTTCTATCCCTTCTAGGCCAGGAGAAGAATTTACTTCTAATAACAATGGGCCTTTGTTAGAGCGAATGATATCTACCCCAGCCACAGCAAGATTTAATATTTTGGCAGCTTTTACTGCTAGTTTTCGTTCTTCAGTAGTAATCTTTATTAAAGATGCTACGCCACCTTGGTGTATGTTGGCTCTAAATTCACCTTTTTGTGCTTGGCGCTGAATAGAGGCAACAACTTTACCATTCACCACAAAACACCTGATGTCTTGTCCGTTTGCTTCTTTAATAAACTCTTGTACCAAGATGTTGGTTTGCACACTTTTAAACGCATTTATAACGCTTTCTGCAGCCTTCGTAGTTTCAGCTAAAACAACACCTTTGCCTTGTGTGCTCTCTAATAACTTAATAATTAGTGGCGCCCCATTAACCATACGGATAAGGTCTTTGGTGTCCATCGGTGATTTGGCAAAACCAGTTATGGGAATATTGATGTCGTTTTTAGAAAATAATTGCGATGCAAATAGTTTGTCTCTAGACTGGGTAATTGCTTCTGCCGTATTTAAACAAAATACACCAAGATTGGCAAATTGCCGAATTAAAGCACAACCATAAAAAGTTACTGATGGTTTAATTCTAGGAATAACAGCATCAAACTTATTTAAAACATTACCACCCCTATATCGTATCTCTGGAGAGATAGCGTCTAATTTCATATAGGCATTTTCAACATTTAGAAAAACTACTTCATGACCTCTTGCTTCCCCTGCTTCTATAATTCTTTTATTACTGTATAATTCTGGATTACTCGCTAATAAGGCAATTGTTAATCCAGATTTTTCTACCAATTGTGTTGCGTATTTTTTGTTTATTTCTTCGTCAGAAAACTTTTTTATGGCAAAGCTTTCAGCAGGGTTCACCATATACCGTTTGTTTAAAGCTTCACGACCTAACAACATACGAAACTCCATAGTATCCCTGTTGGCAAGAGTTAACTCAACCTTATATTTGTCTTCTCCTAATTTTATGGTAGTACTTACCACCAAGCGTTCTTCAGATATACCTAAAGAACTCTTTACCGTTCGGCGGTCAATTAATTTTGCTTCACAAGAAATGGTAACATTGCGATTTTCTTGCAGAGGATTTACTTCAAAAGCAACCCACTCTTCGCCTCCCTTATTATATACTTTAGCATTATTTGCTTGTATAGAAGAGGTTTTGGCACCAGAATCTACACGGGCTTTTATGGCAGGTATTCCCAATTCTTCAAAAACGCACCATTCTTCTCCTCCAATAATTCTTAACTCTTTAGGTGTAGTAGTCTTGTTCATAAGTAGTAAACATCTATTTAAAAAATGCGAATGTATAAAAAAGAATAAGGATTCCCTTATGAAGGGCATAATTCTCCAAACCTTTGTCTAATAATTTTAAAACTCTAAGCGATATATGCCTGGTGGCTTGCTATAATATACTTGATTTATTCCACTAAAACGGCCTCTTTCTCTAGTATAGGGATGAAAGTCACGTTATTTTCTGAAATACTATTCTTTTCAAAAATATAATTTTTTTCAAAGAGTTTGCCGTTAGCAAAAAAGGTCACATAAAAAGCATTGTTTAACTGAAGCACATCATCCTGAACCAATTCTATTTTTGCGTATGATTTAGCGGTTATAGTACCAAGACTGTGACGCATGGTAGTGGTTTTTCTATCTTCATCATAGCCTTTAGACACAATAAGTACCATGTCTATGGCCATAGTTTTATTATTTATAATATAGGCATTCCAATTTTGTCCTGAAAATTCATCATCCCATTCATATACCATAGCTATAGATACGTCCTTTACAACAGGAATTTCAATATCTTTCTTCATTGGGTTAATGTACTATTGATTCTATTAAAATGCACTTTTAAATTGTTCTAAGAAGCGAACATCATTTTCACTTAACAAACGAATATCTGTTATTTGATGCAGCAGCATTGCAATACGGTCTATACCAACACCAAAGGCAAAACCAGAGTATTCTTCTGGGTCAATACCACAATTTGTAAGTACATTAGGATCTACCATTCCACAACCACCAATTTCTAACCAACCCGTACCTTTGGTAATTTTATAATCAGATTCTGTTTCTAAACCCCAATATACATCTACTTCTGCACTAGGTTCTGTAAACGGAAAGTAAGATGGGCGTAAGCGTATCTTGGATTTCCCAAACAGTTCAGTTGTGAAGAATTGAAGGGTTTGCTTTAAATCGGCAAAGGAAACGTCTTTGTCTATATACAGACCTTCAATCTGATGAAAAAAACAATGCGAACGGGCAGATATTGCCTCGTTTCTATAGACACGGCCAGGTGAAATGGTACGTATGGGAGGCTTGTTATTTTCCATATACCGTACCTGAACAGATGAGGTATGGGTGCGCAACAATACATCTGGATTTGTTTGCACAAAAAAGGTGTCTTGCATATCTCTTGCAGGGTGGTGCTCTGGTAAATTTAAAGCCGTAAAATTATGCCAATCATCTTCTATTTCTGGGCCTTCAGATACATTAAAACCAATTCTAGAAAAGATGTCTATAATTTGATTTTTTACAATGGAGATAGGGTGTCTAGCTCCTAGGGATAAGGATTGTCCTGGACGCGTTAAATCGCCATAAATAGAGTCACTAGCCGTTGTGCTTTCCAAGGATTCTTTTAAAGCATTAACCTTGTCTGTTGCTACTTGTTTTAACTGATTTATGGTTTGTCCAAATTCCTTTTTTTGTTCATTAGGAACATTTTTAAATTCAGTAAAAAAATTATTTAAGAGCCCTTTTTTACCTAAATATTTAATTCTAAAACTTTCTATTGCTTCTAAATTTGTAGCTGAAAATTCAGTAACCACAGCAATATGTTTTTTTATTTCATCTATCATAACACAAAAAAATCCAATACGGGGCAAATTTAGCAATTATTCCCCGTATTGGATTGTATTAATTAATCTTTTACTGCAACTACTACAACTAGCTATTGTCTTTTACATTTTCTTTTACCCATGCAACAGCTGTGTCAAAATTGCCAAATATGTGTTCTTTTGGTATTAAATCTGGAATAATATCTATGCGTTCCATCATATAGGCGGGTTGCTTTAAAAGGCCAACAAAGAGTACATTTATGTTATTTCTCTTAAGGTCTACCAAAACATCTTCCATTGCATACAGGCCAGACTGATCCATATATTGCATTCTTCCCAACCGAATTATTACGGTAGAAGCAGTATCGGGAATTTGTTTTGCTAGTTGTTGAAAATCACTTGTAGATCCAAAGAATAAGGGGCCTTTAATGTGCTTGATAAAGACTTCTTCTTTTAGCTTTTCAGGAAAATTGGCTTCATCTGACCACGCTTTTTCTTTTAAGAGTGATTTTACATCAGAACGATCTGCGGTTAAGTCACCTATTTTTTTCATAAACATAAGAGAAGAGATTATTAGCCCAATACCAACGGCATACACCAGATTCCAAATGGAAGATAGAACCATTACCACAAGCATAATTACCACTTCAGAACTTATTTTAAAAGGTCCAATTTTAAAATCGCGCGGTAAGCTTGGTATTGCCTTTAAGCCTTTGTAATCCATAACTCCAATACCAACAGTGATTAAAATACCAGCTAAAACAGCAGCAGGAATCTGTGAAGCTATTGGCCCTAGGGCTAATAGAACTACTAACAGCATTAGACCAGCTACCATACCAGATAGTTTGGTTTTACCGCCAGAGTTAATATTTACCACAGTACGTATTGTAGCGCCAGCTCCTGGAATACCTCCAAAAAAAGCAGCAATGCTATTTCCTATACCTTGTCCTACTAATTCTTTATTTGGGTTGTGTTTGGTCTTGGTCATATTATCTGCCACGACGGATGTTAATAAAGAATCTATTGCCCCAAGTAAGGCTAATGTTAATGCCGTAAATATGTAGGGGGTTATTGAGGTTACACTAAAATTCGTAAAGATTTCTAAGTTAGGCACAGGAATTCCTCCAGGGATTTCCTCTATTGGTCTGTAATCTAAACCAAAGCCATAGGCAATTCCAGATACGACTAAAAGTGCTACCAATGTGCTTGGTACTGCTGTAGTTATTCGTTTGAACCCATATATGATAAAAATCGTAGCCAAAGCCAGAATTAACTCCAGCCATTTTACATTTTGTAAAGCCTCTGGCAAAACCTTAAATGCTCCTAAAACGCCGGAAGCTTCCTTAGAAGCTAAGGTTTTGGCTTCTTTCATTATGTCGTCTTCAGAAATAGCATTGGCCCTTTCAATGGTCTCTTTGAAATCCTCAAGAACCAATATGCCTTCTCCTGCTTCCTCTTTTAAAATATTTTCTAAAATTACCTCTTCTGCGAGGGGTTTAAATTGATTTACAAGTTCAGTATCTTCTTTTGGATAGTATCCAATGGCTGGCAAAATCTGGGTTACCAAAATAATAACGCCTATGGCTGTCATAAATCCGGAGACTACGGGATATGGAATGTATTTTATGTATTTTCCCATACCTAAGAGACCAAGGCCAACTTGCATAAGTCCGGCCAAAAGAAAGACGGATAAAATATAAGGTAGAGCTTTCTCAATATCGCCATCATGCACAGCTATAATACCAGCGATGACAACCATACTTACTGCTGTCATAGGTGCTGTTGGCCCAGAAATTTGTGTGCTAGTTCCGCCAAAAAGAGCAGCAAAAAAACTAATAAATATAGCTCCATAAAGCCCTGCTGCAGGACCAAGACCAGAACTAACTCCAAATGCTAATGCCAGTGGTAGGGCTACAATACCAGCAGTAATTCCGCCAAAGACATCGCCTCTAACATTAGTGAAAATATTTTTCATAAAGAATTGATTTTTAGTGTATTAAATAAATGTAAAATGCAAGTGTTCACTTTATAGACAGCCTAAAGGCTTAGTCTAAGTGATAAATTTCCATGATATTTTCAAGGATACCTTCAAAATCTATTTTTAGATCTATCAATTTACCTGTGTGTATGTCAAACACCCAACCATGAACTTTAAGACCACGGTCTCTATATGCTTTTTGTACGTCGGCTGTTTTAATAAGATTAATACATTGTTCTTGAACATTTAATTCAACCAACCTGTCGTATTTTGCATCCTCATCCTGTATGTTATTTAATTCTTCATTGTGAATTCTATATACATCGCGGATATTTCTTAACCAAGGGTTTAATATTCCTAAATCTGCAGATTGCATCGCTGCTTTTACACCGCCACAAGAATAGTGACCGCAAACCACAATATGATTTACTTTTAGGTGTTGTACCGCATAATTCACTACAGACATAGCATTTAAGTCGGTTCCAATAACCATATTGGCTATGTTTCGGTGAACAAAAACTTCACCAGGGCCAAGACCCATTAAATCTTCTGCGGTTACACGACTGTCTGAGCAACCAATATATAATAATTCTGGATTTTGACCTTCACCCATTTCTTTAAAGAAATTAGCATTGGTAGAAAGTTTGTCTTGAATCCACTTTTCATTATTTTTAAAAACGTTTTTTAAGATCATAATATTTGTTTTAAAGCGGTGCTTGAAGGGTTTATCTATTATTTGAGTATATACGTATGGCGGTTAATGTGCATCATTTCAACAAAAATGAGCACAAAAAAATACAAGTACATACTTAAATTTATTTTTTTGATAAAAAAGTTCAATTTTTAAATTGAAGGATGATGTAAACTAAGCTTTAAGAAGCCAAGGTATGTTTAGGAGGAGGTAAAAACACGTCCATATAAATATTGTTGGGTGCAATATCTGGATTAAAAGTAAAACTCTTTGTTATTTTTATTCCCATATAGGTTAAAAAATAAGAGTATTTAGAAATAAACTTTTGCACCTCACCTCTTAATTTAACTTCTTTCTCTTCTTCCTCTAGTACGGTTCCTAAGTTTAACACCTTTTCATCGTCTAATAATAGAGCAATGGCAGGTACTATAAACGTAGCAGAAAGAGCTAATGTAAAAAGTAGTGCAAAAAATATTTTCATTCTTTGAATTGGGTAATTTGTACAAATATAATGGATAGTCTTATTATTTTAAAGCACCTAACTAGTTAATTTTTAATTAATTTAATGTCATTAGATGATATCCAACCACTTTTACCATCTGCTAGTTTAATTTTATACCAGTCATTTAGGTTGTCTAACACATACACTTTTGTACCCTCATGCAGTCTAAATACTTCTTGACTTCTGTTGTTTGGTTCTGCTTGTACAATAGATTCTTCTTCAAAAACAATAGCAGGCTTCTTCTGTTTATAATCGGAATAATTTAAGTAAGCAGCAATCATAGCTAGTAAGGATAAAAATAAACACGTTAAACTTCCTATAAATGAGATTCTTTTTTTAGTAGCAGAGTGAAAGTTTCGAAATGAGATATAAGCAATTACAAATAAAAGAATTAATGCTATGTTTATATAAGCCCATTGGTCAAAAGTATAATAGCCAGTAACCTTTTTGTACATACTTTTAAAATTGGTTTCTGGTAAGTTTTCTATAGCATCTAGCGTCATATTTTTTGCATAAGCTAGATTGTTTTTTAGTTCCACATCATTAGGGTTCAGTAGGAGTGCTTTTTCATAATAATAAATACTTGGGGCTACTTTGTTCAGCTTATAATATGCATTTCCTAGATTAAAATAGAGTTCTGGGGAGTGTTTTCCATTCGCTATTATTTTTAAATAATCTGTTATAGCTTCATCATATTTACCATCATTATAAGCCGTAGTTGCCTTTTGAAACAAGGTCTCATTTTGAGAAAACCCAAAATATGAAATCAACAAAACAAGTATAAATAGTACTTTTCTCATTTGTTATAATTGTTTATCCATTTGTGAGATTACTTCACCAGCTTTAGTGTAATCTTGCTGCATTTGTACATTAGAAAAAGGACTATAACGTGCCATTTCACAATTTCTCAATAGGAATAAAAACCCTTCTATTGTGCTCGTATCTATTTCTTTTTCTAGTAATAACGTTGAAATTTTGTCTTTGCTAAATTCTGAAGTTTCAATTTTAAGTTTTGCTTTTAAATAATTATGCAATGCTTTTTCCAAAGCAATATAGAAGGCTTCTTTTTTTCCTAAGGTTTTTTTAGCTGCAGATAAATACTTTCTGGCCAATCGATTTGCTTTTTTTACTTTATTGCCAACAACGTCTCGAGCTAATGCTTCTCTTTTCTTACTAAAAAGAATTGCAATTGGAATGAACAAAAGAGGTAATAAAAGCCAAAGATAATAGCTGGTAGACTTGAAAAAATAATTGCTTCCTATGGCAGTTAAATTAGTTTTTGTTTTAATAAAACTAAATTGTTCACCACTAGTTTCAACTGCTTTTTTTACAGATCCTTCAACAATAGTGCTGTTCGTAACATTGTTTGATGGGCCTTGTATTACATTTATTACAACCTCTTGTGAGTTTAAGGTGTGGTATTTTTCAGTTTTTGGATTAAAATAGCTAAACGATATACTTGGCACAGGATACTTTCCTTTATAAGCAGGAACAACTGTATAGCTATCGCTTACTTTTCCTTCCATACCAGAATAGTTAGTGCTAATTTTCTCATCATGTTCTGGCTCATATACTTCCAAAGAACTAGGTAAATTAAGTTGAGGAAGTTGAAAAAGTTTGAGGTTTCCTTTCCCACTAATTTCTACTTTAGCTTGCAAGGATTCTGATGCGTTCAGATGTGTTTTAGATGTGGTGACAAAGAAATTAAAATCTCCTACAGCACCAGTAAAACTAGCTGGTTTTCCTTCTTCTGGTAATGCTTTTACGGTTAGAGATTTGCTGCCTGCAGAAACTCTTTGGTTGGTTTGTGCATAGACAGCACCACCAAAAAAGTCGCGCCTTTGTGTAGGTACTTGTACCTGTACATCCAAAGATAATGGTTCTAGGGGAAGATTTCCTGTTTTTTGTGGATATAAGACCACTCTTTTTAAGATTACATACCTATAGGATTTGCCATTAAACGTTCCTTCTTGAGTGGTGTATTTGGTAACTGGCATATCTTGACTCCAAAAATTATTGTATTTAGGGTTGTCTATAGCCTGAAAACCAGATACTTGTATGTCTGGACTCACATATAGCTTATATACTACGGTAACAGCTTCATTTAAATAGGGATTTCCTTTAGATACTTCAGCAACTAGGTGCAAGTTTTCTGAAGCAATGTCGCTAGCAGAAGGCGGTGTATTGGGGTTGGTAACGGCTGCCGTTACTTCTACTGTTTTTACCTCAGATTTATACACTTTACCAGCGATGGTTATGGTGGCCTGGTTAATCGTTATTTTTCCTTGTTTGTTTGGTTGTAGAATATAAGTATAGGTTAATGAAAACTTACGTTTGCCATTTATCCAAGACCTGCTAATGGAGGTAGAAGGCCCCATTAAAATAGTAAAATCTTTAAAATTTGGTGTTGTAAAGTTATCACCATCTTTGTTTGTACTAAATTCTACTTTTAGCCTTTCATTAAGGCCAAGTTTTTCTTTACTGAGTTTTACAGTAAATTCTACCTGATCATTATCCTGTGCCGTAGCACTTAGAATAAAAAATAAGGATATAAAATAGAATATGTATTGTTTAGTTTTCATTGTATACTACCAATCTTTCTCGTTCTTTATTTTGGCACCTTTTACTTTTTTAGCATCCATTTTTTCTTGAACTTTTTTTTCTTCATTTTGCATAGCCTCTAACAAATTTTTTATTTGTTGTTTAGACAATTGATTAGGTCTAGGCTGTTTTTGTTCTTCTGGTTTGTCTCCTTTGTCATTTGGCTCCTTTTTATCCTTTTCTTCATCTCCCTTTCCATCTTTTTCATCCTTATTCTTTTCATCACCTTCGTCGCCCTTATCTTTTTTGTCTTCCCCGTCCTTTTTCTCGTCTTCCTTACCTTTGTCGTCTTCTTTATTATCGCCTTCGTTTTTTTCTTGATCTTTGTTTTGATCTTTTTGGTCGTCTTTATTCTCTTGATCCTTGTTTTGATCGTTCTTTTTTTCTTCGTCTTGCTGTTTTTTCAACAACTCCTTTGCCAACGCTAAGTTATATCTGGTTTCCTCATCGGTGGGGTTGTTACGCAAAGCTTGTTTGTAAGCCTCTACAGCTTTTTCATATTCTTTATTTTTCATAAACACATTGCCCATATTGTGATACGCTTTGTGTTTTCCTTCTTTACTGGTTGCTAATTCCCCTGCCTGCTTAAAACGCCCAAAAGCTTCACTATAGGTTTCGTTGTTGTAATAGGCATTTCCTAAGTTAAAAGGAGCTGCAGTATTCTCTTCACTTTTTGCAATGGCCTTACGGTAATTCGCTTCAGCTTGTACAAAATTGTCTTCAGAAAGTTCTTTATTGCCTTCCCACGTAAGATTTTTAGATGTTGTTAGTGCTTTTTTCTTTGCTTTAACGTCAGCATCTTGTGCATTAGTAAAGCATCCTATTAAAAAAACAATGTATACTAGCTTTTTCATATTATTTTACTTCTTTCTCGTTAAACAAATTCAGTTTTTGAAGCCATTTTGTTTTTCTTTCTAAAATAAAAATATCTAAAAACAGAAACAACAATCCGCCTCCTAAAAACCATTGAAATTGATCTTTGTATTCTGCAAATTGCTTGGCTTCAAACTCTGTTTTATCCATTTTATTTAACTGCTCTTTTATATAAGAAACAGCATCATCTGTATTGGTGCCATCTATATATTCGCCATTACCATCATCGGCAATGTTTTCTAAGACATTTTTATTCAGTTTGGTAATGACAACTTCACCCTGCATATCTTTTTTTAAGCTTTCTACAACGCCATTTATTTTTAGCGGTATTGGCGCTCCTTTTTCTTTACCGACACCAATGGTATAGATGATAATACCTTGGTCTACTGCTTTCTCTACAGCATTGGAAGCAGATCCTTCTGAGTGATCCTCCCCATCAGAAATAATAAACAAAACTCTATTTGTTTGCTCATCATCATCATAATACGTAGATGCAAGGTCTATTGCTTGGTCTATTGCAGTTCCTTGAGAAGAAAGCATATCGGTGTTCATTCCCTGTAAAAACATTTTTGCAGCACCATAATCTGTTGTAATTGGTAACTGCGGGTAGGCTTGTCCTGCATATGCAATTATGCCTATGCGATCACTCCCCAATTGGTTTATGATTTCAGAAACCAAACGCTTTGCTTTTTCTAGCCTATTGGGTGCAATATCTTCTGCAAGCATACTTTTAGAAACGTCTACTGCAAATACAATATCTACACCTTCTCTTTTTACGGTCTCTAATTTTGTACCAATTTTAGGATTTACCAACCCTATTATTAATAAGGTTAATCCTAAAAGAATTACAATTAATTTTAAGGTCGATTTAAAAATAGATTTCGTTGGTGTTAACCGCTTAAGTAAAGATGAATCTGCAAATTTCTTTTGTGCACTTTTTTTCCAAATTTGAAGCAATATGAACATAACCACCATCACTGGAATGATGAATAATAAATAGAAATATATTTTTTCGTCTATTTGAATCATTTTTGTCTTTCTTAATTTAGATAAAACTTCGAAACAATGTATTACGCACCAACCACTCTAACAATAGCAAGATACCTGCCAAAAGAATTAAGGGTCTAAATTTTTCTTCATAATTGGTGTATTTAAACTCCTCTATTTCTGTTTTTTCAAGCTTGTTAATCTCGTCATATATAGCTTCAAGCTTATCATTGTCAGTAGCTCTAAAATATTTTCCGCCAGAAACTTGGGCTATTTCTTCTAATAATTTTTCATCAATCTCTACCTTTTGCATTCCGTATCTGTACGAACCATCAGGATTATACGATACTGGAGATAAAGCATTGCCATTTGTACCTATGCCAATAGTATAGGTTTTTATATTGTATTCTACAGCTAAATCTGCGGCGGTTTTAGGCTCAATAAATCCTGCGTTGTTTACACCGTCTGTTAATAATATGATGATTTTGCTTTTAGAGGTGCTTTCTTTTAGTCGGTTAACCGCAGTTGCCAGGCCCATACCAATAGCAGTACCATCATTTAACTGCCCGTAGGTAATATCTCTTAACGATGTTAGAACAATAGATTTGTCGCTTGTAATTGGTGTTTTGGTATAACTTTCACCAGCATAAGCTACTAATCCAATTCTATCATTTGGTCTTTTTCTAATAAAATCTGCAGCAACTTTCTTTAGTGCTGACAGCCTATTGGGCTTTAAATCTCTAGCCAGCATACTAGAAGACACATCTATGGCCATTACAATATCTATACCTTTGGTGGTTTTTGTTTTGGTGGATACATCTTTAGTCTGTGGTCTAGCCATAGCCGTAATTATAACTCCCAATGCTGTTAAACGTAAAACAAATAGCAAAGGTTTTAATTTAGGCAGTAAACTGGTAGCTGTAAAACCAGAAATACTAGAAATTTTTAAGGCCGCTGTTTCTTGTTTGTTTTTAAATAAATACCATAGCATAGCTAATGGCAAAACAGCCAAGAGCCAAAAAAATTGAGGATTTGCAAAGGTTATATTCTCCAACATTTATTCTGTTTTAACTTCAATTGAATTAAAAATACGTGCTATAATCTGTTCTGCATATACATCATCAGCCAACCAAGAGACGAGTACTTGCTGCTGAAAACCTTTGCCGCCAAAATTAATTATAGCATACTTACCATTTACTAATTCTTTAGATTCAGGCACAGAAAACTTTCCGTTACCATATGTTTTTAACCCCTTAGTACCAGTTAGGGTTGTAAAATCTTCTTGTTTTGTAGTAATGTTTTTGGCGCCATTCGCTTCAAAACTTTTTAGCATTTGATCTGTGACCTGATTAAAATCAGGTTCTGTTTCTGGATTTGCAAAAGTGGTAGATGATACACTAATGGTGAATAAGCCAACAGCGCTACGATATGCAAACATTTGCAATTCTTTAATGCTTTCTTTAGCTTCTGGCGGAAGCGTGATTTGCTGCCTCAGTAATACTTGAGGTGTTTCTAAGGTAATAGGCGGATAACCGTAGGTGCTAGACACCCATTCATCTTCTAGTAATTCTTTAGTAGGGTGACCAAAAACAGTATCCTTTACCGTAGAAAAACCATAGTAAGCAATAGCTGCGGCGGTACTAAAAAAGATTACTCCAAAGAAAATAACTGTGGCTATAATCCATTTTTTCTTTTCTTTTTTATGGGCCAGCACTTCTAAATATTCTTCATTTTTCAATAATTCTTCTTCTGTAGGTTCTGGCAGGGCATCATGTGTTTTTACAACGATTTGCTCAATAAGCGAGCGATCTTGCTCTGCCACAGAAGTATCTGGTTTTTTCTTTGCAAATTTTACTAAATCTGCTGTTTGTAAAACTTTTTTAAATTGTATAATGGTCTCGTCATCTAGTTTTAACTCACCAGCATCTTTTAGCAGTTCTAATTTTTCTATTAACTGGTCTGTTGTACTTTCTAGAGCAGAAACATGGGCATCTTCTTCTAAATACAAACGTACTATGGTGGTTAATTCTGAATAATAGGCCTTGTACTCGTCTTGAATAATATATTTAGAATTCTCTAATTTTTTTAACTCTAATAAGGCTCTGTCATACGGAGGTAAAAGAGCAATTTTCTCTTCTTCAGTCAATGGTTTTTTACGCAATACAAACCAGTAGATAAGCCCTGCTAGAAGTAGAATTCCTCCTAAGATCAAAACAATTTTTTGCCAAGGTATATCGGCACTTTTATCTACAGCAATAAGGGGTTTTATGTCGTACATTTTTTGTGCTAATGTATCTACGGCAACCGTTCCAACATTTACTTTTAAGGAGTCCGTAAAAAATGCCAGCCCATTTATATCCAATCGTTGTTGTGGAATGGTATAGGCGCCAGAATCAAACTGCGTTAAGGCGTATGTACGTTGTAGTGTAATTCTATTTTGATACCTAGAAGTGTCAATTTTTAATGCTTCTACCATTTCTAATGGAGAAAATGTCTGGTCTTCTGGGAAAATTACCTGTGCGGTAGAATCTGCCTCAACTAAAATAGTATAGTTTAGTTGTTCTCCTATTCTAATAGAAGTAGTATCTAACTTCGCTGTTACTTTTGGTGTCGTTTGAGAATAACCAAAAATGGAGCAGAGAACTAAGAACAAGAAAGCGTATCGTTTTTGTAACGATAGCTGCTTTGTAATTTGTAATTTTTCAAATTTTACGATCATTATCCTCTTCGCTTAAAATAGCCTAATAGTTTTTTTACATAGCTTTCATCTACCCTGCAACTTAGTACACCACAACCAGATTTGGTAAAGGTTTCTGTAAAATAAGTCACCTTCTCGCTGTAATATTTACTGTAGGCCGTACGTACTTTTTTAGACTGGGTATTTACCAATTTTAAAGCCCCAGATTCAGCATCTTGCATTTGTACCATTCCTATGTTTGGTATACTTTCTTCCCGTTCATCAAAAACTCGAATGCCAGTAAGGTCATGTTTTTTTCCTGTAATACGTAATGTTTGTAGATAATTGTCCGTAATAAAATCAGAAAGCACAAAAACAATGGCTTTCTTTTTCATAACGTTGGTTAAATACTTTAAAGCTTCTGATAAGTTGGTCTTGGTGCTTTTTGGCTTAAATTCTAAAAGCTCCCTGATAATGCGTAAAGCGTGGCTTTTTCCTTTTTTAGGCGGAATAAAAAGTTCTACTTCATCAGAAAACAGAATTAATCCAACCTTATCATTGTTCTGTAATGCAGAAAACGCCAATGTTGCAGAAATTTCTGTGATAATTTCTTTCTTAAATTGATTGGTAGTTCCAAAATGTTCGGAGCCACTCACATCTACCATAAGCATCATTGTAAGCTCTCTTTCTTCTTCAAAAACCTTAATATAAGGTTCATTGTAGCGTGCTGTAACATTCCAATCTATGGCACGAACATCATCACCAAATTGGTATTGACGCACCTCACTAAACGTCATCCCACGACCCTTAAAGGTAGAATGGTATTCCCCACCAAATATATGGTCGGAAAGACGTCTCGTCTTTATCTCAATTTTACGAACTTTTTTAAGTAACTCCTTGGTATCCATTTTTCAGTTTTCATTAATACGTATGCAGTCACAGTTTTTTGGTAAACTGATAACTGGGACTAATAATTAACGACTGATTTAAGGCACTTCAACTTCGTTTACAATCTTATTAATGATGTCTTCAGAAGTTATGTTTTCAGCTTCAGCTTCATAAGTAATACCTATTCTGTGTCTAAGAACATCATGCACTACAGCTCTTACATCTTCAGGAATAACATATCCTCTTCGTTTTATAAAAGCATAACATTTTGCTGCTGTAGCAAGATTTATACTTCCACGAGGAGAAGCTCCAAAGCTTATTAGTGGTTTTAATTTTGCTAGATTGTACTTTTCAGGATAACGTGTAGCAAATATGAGGTCTAAGATATATTTCTCTATCTTTTCATCCATATACACATCCCTTACTGCTTTTTGAGCATCAATGATTTGCTGTACACTTACAACGGGTTTCACCTCGTCATAAGCACCTTTTAGGTTTTGACGCATAATTAATTGTTCCTCATTAAATTTAGGATAATCAATTACTGTTTTTAACATAAAACGGTCTACTTGTGCTTCGGGCAGTGGATAAGTACCTTCTTGCTCCACTGGGTTTTGTGTAGCCATTACCAAAAAAGGCTTTTCTAAAATAAAAGTTTCATCGCCAATGGTCACTTGTTTTTCTTGCATTGCCTCTAATAAGGCAGATTGAACTTTTGCCGGGGCTCTATTGATCTCATCTGCCAAAACAAAGTTGGCAAAAATTGGTCCTTTTTTAATAGAGAAATCGTTCTCTTTCATATTAAAAATCATTGTACCTACAACATCTGCAGGCAAAAGATCTGGTGTAAACTGTATTCTGCTAAATTTGCCTTTAACTGCCTTAGCCAAAGTGTTTATTGCTAATGTTTTTGCTAAGCCAGGCACCCCTTCTAACAAGATATGTCCTTGACCTAATAAACCAATTAACAAACGTTCTACCATATGTCTTTGACCTACAATAACCTTGTTCATCTCTAACATTAGTAGATCAATAAAAGCACTTTCTTGGGCAATTTTCTCATTCACTGCGCTAATATCTACTGTAGTATTTTCTTCCATATATATTTAAAAATTATTGTGCAAAATATAAAAGTAATTAATAAGATGCAAAATCTAAATTAAATTACGTTTCTGCTGTTAATAATAGGTTAAATATTATGGAATAGCCGAAGTTTTATGAACTATTTAAGGTTTTTATTTTTTATTTTCACATACTATTATGAAAACACTCAAAAATCATAGCCGGCAGTATGATATGGGTAGTTGGGTAAAAACTTACAAGAGAATAAAAAGGTTGCTTTAATGAGCCCATATGTAGATGTAGGGATTACCACTTTTGAGCATATCGATATTTATGGTGGTTTTACGGCATCTGGCTGCTGTTTCTCCTGTAATTTGAACTACAATGACAGAACAGATAAAAGTACAAGATATAAATTTAGAATTGGAAGGTTGTTTTCTGTAATTAAAAAGCAAGTCAACGACATTCGGTTTCATAAAAATAGAACAATGAGTACTACTAATAAAACAGCATTGATAACCGGAGCAACAAGTGGTATTGGATGGGCAACAGCACAGCTTTTTGCCAAGCATAAGATAAACCTTGTGCTCTGTGGCAGAAGGCAGGAACGTTTAACAGCTCTTAAAGAGGAATTAAAGCAATATACTACGGTACACACTTTAAATTTTGATATGCGAGACAAGGGAGCCGTTTTTTCTGCTATAGAGTCTTTACCTGCAGCATTTGCGGACATAGATATTTTAATTAATAATGCAGGTAATGCACACGGGTTAGAGCCAATACAGGATGGTAGTATTGACGATTGGGATGCAATGTTAGACATAAATGTTAAAGGCCTTTTGTATGTTTCTAAGGCTGTTATTCCTGTGATGGTTGTCAAAAAAAGGGGGCATATCATTAATATTGGCTCTACAGCTGGCAAGGAGGTATACCCCAATGGGAATGTGTATTGTGCCAGTAAACATGCTGTGGATGCGCTAAATCAAGGAATGCGCATAGATTTGAATCCCTACAACATTAGAGTTGGTGCTGTTAATCCAGGGATGGTAGAAACAGAATTCAGTGCCGTACGGTTTAAGGGTGATGAAGATCGCGCTACAAAAGTGTATCAGGGGTTTGCCGCCTTGCAAGCAGAAGATGTTGCAGATATTATTCATTTTGTGGTTACCAGACCTTATCACGTAAATATTGCAGATTTGGTGGTTATGAGTACAGCTCAGGCATCGTCAACTATTGTAAATAAAAGGAATGATTAACAAACGTCTTTTGGTAAAGAACCTATTGGCTCATAATGATGAGAATAGTTTTTATGATAAAAAGCGTTTTATAGACATTGGTCAGAAGGAAGGAAAGGCAAAGTTTTTAAAGCACGTTTGCGCATTAGCAAATAGCAACCCTAAAAACAATTCTTTTATAGTTGTTGGTGTGGAAGATAAGGATGATAAAATTGTAGGGGTAGATTTTTTTGATGACAGCAAGATTCAAAATTTAGTAAATGCTTATATAAATAACGCCCCAGCTATTTCATATGAAAATATTCCGTTTCCACAACTTCCAGAAGGGAAGGTGGTAGGTTTGGTTACTATTAGATCTAACGGAAGAGTATGTGTTCTAAGCAAGAATATTTGGAAATATTACGGCGGAACAGTTTTTTTTAGGGAGGGTAGTATCAGTATGCCTAAAGCCTATGGGGTAGAATTAAATGATATTAATTCTGATGCCGTTACAACGATAGAGCAACACGCAAAAAACAATATTGAGCTCACCCTAGGTGGGGTAATTGATTTTATAAACAATAGGCACAAAGATCTGCCCAGTTACTACAAAGTTTTTAAGGAGCAGTTTGTGGTTTGTTGGGCAGGAAATCAGAATAAAATAAAGGAACAAATGTATTATTCTCGTGTTGACATTGAGTTGATTAATGAGCAAGTAAAACTATTTTATTCCATTTTTGACGAAATCACCATTGTTTATGATGAAGATTCTTTTACCACAACAGAATATGTGCAACTAGGTTTGGGAAAGCAACAAAAGTATTATCCGTTTGAAAAAGTTGTAATTACCTTTAATCATAATGGAAAATACTTTATTCAGAGCGATTTAATTTTTGAACCCCCACAATATGATAAAAAAACGCTGCATCATATCTTCAATGCTAATGTTGCTTTGATTGACAAAATAGAGAAGAATATAAAGCTAACAGCCCCAGAGCAAAAAGACCTTATGCACCTACCTGATACGTATTTAATTTGTTATCTAAATGATTTTCCAGAGGCATTGCAGCAAATGGAAAAAGCAAAACCAATTATTAAAAAGTACGACAAAGAAGTGTACCAGTCTTTGAAAGAAGCTTTCCGAATTTTAAGAAAGGTTAAGTATAATTAGGGGTTGCAATCTATGTATTTTTGTTAGCTTTTTAGTTTATCTTACCCACATTTAGAAGACCCACAATCCTTACAGGTTAGGCAGCCTTCTTGATAAATAAGCGTAGTGGAGTTGCAATTTTCGCACTTTTGACCCTTAACTTTTGTTCCATCCACTACATACTTTTTTAAAGCACGAGCAACCCCATTTTTCCAAGTATTGATAGATTCGTTGTTAAGCTGTAAGCTATTAATTAAATCTGCTACTTTTTCAATAGGCATACCGTGGCGTAATGTGCCAGAAATTAACTTGGCGTAGTTCCAATATTCAGGATTAAACTTATGAGATAGCCCTTCAATGGTGGTTTTATAACCTCTCTTGTTTTTGTATTGAAAATCATACCTAGAAATTCCATTTTCATCCCTGTTTTTTATGATTATTCCATTGTTGACCCAGCGTGGAATTAAAATACCATCTTCATCATCTTCTAAACCAGTAAAAATTTCATAAGGATTGCCATCAATTAGGCCAATGAAAGCAATCCATTTCTCTTTGTTGTTTTGAAACCGTACAATGTCAGCCGCTACAGTTTCAGGGCGTTTAGATGGAAAATTTGTTAGTGTTTCGGTATCATTGTCATCAGCACTTTTTTCATCATTGGAAACCAAGACTCCAGATCTAGAGCCGTCCCTGTAAACGGTAACTCCTTTGCATCCCGCTTTCCAAGCTTCTAGATACAGTTCTCCAACGAGTTTTTCTGATGCATTGTTAGGCAAGTTTATGGTAACGCTTATGGAGTGGTCTACCCATTTTTGAACGGCGCCTTGTAGCTTAACTTTGCTCAACCAATCCACGTCATTGGATGTAGCTTTGTGATAGGGAGATTTCTGTACCAATTCATGTATTTCTTTTTGAGTGTATTTTTTCTCAACATCGAATCCATTAACAGCCATCCATTGTTTAAATCTGTGATGGAAAACAACATACTCTTCCCAAGAGTCTCCAACTTCATCTACAAAACTCACATTCACCCCTATGTCGTTGGGGTTTACTTTTCTACGTCGTTTATAAACAGGGAGAAAAACAGGTTCTATGCCAGAGGTGGTTTGTGTCATTAAACTTGTTGTTCCTGTTGGTGCAATGGTAAGTAAAGCAATGTTTCTACGGCCAAATTTTAACATGTCATCATACAATTTTTTATCGGCCTCTTTAAGACGCAAAATAAAAGGATTGTTTTTTTCAAGATTTGCATCGAAAACTTTAAAGGCGCCACGTTCTTTAGCGGTATTTACAGATGCCCGATAAGCTTCCAAGGCAATGGTTTTATGAACTTCAACCGAAAATGCATTGGCATCTTTGCTTCCGTATTGGTATCCCAAAGCAGCAAGCATATCGCCCTCTGCGGTAATGCCTATTCCTGTACGACGCCCTTGTATGGCTTTTTCTTTAATTTTTTTCCATAAATTATATTCTGCACTTTTTGTTTCTTCTAGTTCAGGGTCTAGTTGTATTTTTTCTAAAATGGCATCAATCTTTTCTAACTCAAGATCAATAATATCATCCATTATGCGTTGGGCTATACCAATGTGTTTTTTAAATAAATCTATATTAAAAGTTGACTTGTTGGTAAACGGGTTTTCTACATAAGAAAATAAGTTTATGGCTAAAAGGCGGCAAGAGTCATACGGGCAAAGAGGAATTTCGCCGCAGGGGTTTGTAGAAACGGTTTTAAAACCAAAATCAGTATAGCAGTCAGGAACAGACTCATTAATGATGGTGTCCCAAAACAAAATCCCAGGTTCTGCAGATTTCCATGCATTGTGTACTATTTTATTCCATAATTTATTGGAGTTTATAGTTTTAGTCGCTTTTGGAGCACTACTGTGTGTGGGGAACTTTTGTGTATAAGGGCTGTTGTTTTCAACAGCATTCATAAATTCATTGTCTATACGCACAGAAATGTTAGCCCCAGTAACTTTGCCTTGTTCCATTTTTGCATCTATAAAATCTTCTGCATCAGGATGGTTAATGGAAACAGACAGCATAAGAGCGCCTCTTCTGCCGTCTTGGGCAACTTCTCTGGTAGAGTTAGAATAGCGATCCATAAAAGGAACTAAGCCTGTAGATGTCAAAGCTGAATTTTTTACAGCAGAACCTTTGGGTCTTATGTGGGAAAGGTCATGGCCTACACCACCACGTCTTTTCATTAACTGCACCTGTTCTTCATCTATTTTCATAATACCTCCATAGGAATCAGATTTGCCGTCATTTCCAATTACAAAACAATTTGAAAGTGATGCAATTTGAAAGGGGTTGCCTATGCCTGCCATTGGACTACCTTGTGGGACAATGTATTTAAAATCTTTAATAAGGTTAAAAATTTCGTTTTCGCTTAATGGGTTGGAGTATTGTTGTTCTACACGCGCAATTTCTTTGGCAATTCGGCGGTGCATATCATCTGGTGTTAACTCATATATATTGCCTTCAGAATCCTTTAATGCATACTTGTTTAGCCATACCTGTGCTGCCAAATCATCTCCTTTAAAATAAGATGAGGTAGCTTTGAGAACCTCTTCTTGGGAGTGTATTTTCCTTGTTTTTTGTAGTACCTGAGTCGCCATTTTATTTTTTTTGAAATTGTGCTATGAAAAATATAATTCAAAGATACCACGAAAATAGTAGAATAAATAAATTTATAATCTTATTATTATCATATAAGTTTCAAAAAAAAAGTTGTATAATATTGATTGTAAGTGTTTTAAGTAATTTTTAAATTAAAAAAGTTGTCAAAAAAAATATTTTAAAAAATAATAAAAAATAAATTGTGTTAAAAAAATGAAACTTTAAAGATGTTTTAGGATTTTATGATAAAAAAATAATAGATCCTTTTTTTAGACTTTATTAATTTCACTACCTTGTTTAATAAAATTTTAAAAACACGACCAAATGGGAATATTTGATGAAATTAAAAAGAAATTAAGTCACGAATTTATAGACATCATAGAATGGTTAGACAATAGTAAGGATACCATTGTACACCGTTTTGAACGTTACCAGAATGAAATTAAAAACAACGCCAAGCTTATTGTAAGAGAGGGGCAGGTGGCTGTTTTTGTTAATGAAGGTCAATTGGCAGATGTTTTTAAACCTGGAACTTACACTTTAAGTACTCAAAACTTACCCATATTAACAACCTTAAAAGGATGGAAATATGGCTTTGACAGTCCGTTTAAGGCGGAGGTTTATTTTGTAAATACTCGTTTGTTTACAGATGAAAAATGGGGAACTAAAAATCCAATAATGCTAAGCGATTCTCGCTTTGGCCTTACAGAAATAAGAGCTTTTGGCACCTATAGTTTTAGAATTATAGATGCTGGTAAATTTGTTGTAGATGTTGTAGGTACCGATGGTAATTTCACTAATTATGAAGTGAACGAGCATTTAAAAAGCTTAATAGTTACGCGTTTTACAGATACAGTAGGCGAAGCCAATTTACCCATAGAGTTGTATGCGGCAAATACGTCCGAACTATCAGAAACCTGTCAAGAAGTAATGCAGCCAGAATTTGGACGTGTAGGTATAGAATTGGAAAAGTTCTATATAGAAAATGTTTCTATGCCAGAAGAACTTAAAAAGGAGATTTTTGAGTACAGTAGGTTAGATAAACTAGATATGGGGAAACTAACCCAATTTAAAACAGCCAAAGCCATTGAAGCTGCAGCCAAAAACGAAGGCGGTACCGCAGGAGCTGGTATGGGTATGGGAATGGGTTTTGTGTTGGCGCAACAAATGGGAGGTATGATAAATCCTCAAATGCAGCAGCCTACAATACAAGCACCCCAGGGAGCAGCCGTGCCACCTCCAATGCCAGTGCAAACCATATACTTTTATGCCGCAAATGGTCAACAAATGGGGCCGGTGGGTATTGATAAGTTAAAAGAACTTTTTGCAAACAGGACCATAAATAAAGAATCTTTACTTTGGAAACAAGGAATGGCAAATTGGACAGCACTACAAGAAATAGAAGAGTTAAAAGCATTCTTAGGAGGGAATACTCCACCACCATTACCAGGAGCTTAATTTTAAATTTTAGAACAATGAAAAAAATGACGTGTAAAGAGTTGGGAGGAGTCTGTGCTATGGAGTTTTTTGACGCTACTTTTGAATAGCAGCACAAAGCAAAAAGCACGGCAGGGAAATGTTTCAGACGGGTGATGAAGCGCATCTAGTGGCAATGAAGCAAATGCGAAGTAAGAATCCAGTTGAAATGAAGCATTGGTTTGATGAAAAGCGCAGTGCGTTTAATGCGCTGTAGTCAAACATCAATTAAAAAACTGATTTTGCAGGGTATTTTACCCGCTCCTATGAGGTAATTTTATGGAAGAATTAAAACAATCTGAACAAAATAAACAGTGCGCCAATTGCGGTGCAGAGTTAAAATACAAACCTGGATCACAACAATTAGCGTGTGGGTATTGCGGCTATGAAGAATTTATAGAGCAAGCCAAAAGTAGTTTTGAAGAGTTAGAGTTACAACACTATTTAAAGGCTGTTGGTGACAATGCCTATACGGAAACCATAGATTTGTTGCACTGTAAAAATTGTGGAGCCAATCAGCATATAGAAGAAAATTTTAAGTCGCTCCAATGTGTGTATTGTAGTGAACCTTTAATTCGGGAGGATATAGAAAAAGAGGGGTGGATTTTACCCAGTGCTGTTTTGCCTTTTCAATTAGATGCTAAAAAGGCAAGAAGCATTTTTAAAACGTGGGTAGGTCGTATTTGGTTTGCACCAAATAAATTAAAAAGAGCAGCCTTGGATCCAGAAAGTGTGCATGGCTTGTATGTGCCGCATTGGACTTTTGATGCGGATATGAATGCAGATTACCAAGGGCAACGAGGTGAATATTATTATGAAACTCAAACCTACAAAACAAAAAATGGCACAAAAACAAGGCAAGTGCGTAAAACAAGATGGTACCCTGCATCTGGTAACGTTAATGGTTTTGTAGATGATATTTTAATAAATGCATCAGAGAAAAAACAACGCGAAATACCGTCTAGTGTCTCTTTTTGGAACCTTAAAGAACTGCAACCTTTTAACTCTAAATATTTGGCAGGTTTTGTTACAGAAAAGTATACGATATCGCTAAAAGAAGGACATCATCAATCTTTTAAGAAAGCAAAGGAGATTGCTTATGGCTGGATTCGTCGTGACATTGGTGGAGATACCCAACAGATACACCATGCAGATATAAAATTATCAGATGAAAAATTTAAGCATATTTTGTTGCCCATATATATTAGTTCCTATGACTATAATGGTAAAGAATACCGTTTTTATGTCAACGGACAAACCGGAAAAATTAGCAGTACAAGGCCTTATTCTTTTTGGAAAATATTCTTTTTGGTCCTATTTATTGTGATTATTATTGCACTATTTGCGTTCTTTGCCTAATGAGAGAATTAGTAATTGGAGACATTCATTCTGGTCTAAAAGCATTGCAACAAGTATTGAAAAATGCAGCGGTAACTCCAACAGATCATCTTATTTTTTTAGGGGATTATGTAGATGGTTGGAGTGAAGCCGTAGAAACTGTCAATTATTTAATAGCCTTAAAGAAAACACATAACTGTACATTTATAAGAGGGAATCATGATGAACTTTGTGTAGATTGGTTAAAAACGGGAAACCAAAATGAGACTTGGATATTACATGGCGGGCAAGCGACTATGGATTCTTATGCTAAAATTGGTACGGATACAAAAGAAAAGCACATTCAGTTTTTTGATGACTTAGAAAATTATTATTTGGATGAAGAAAACAGACTTTTTATACACGCAGGATTTACAAACCTAAAAGGGATTGCCTTTGAATATTTTGAAAAAATATTTTATTGGGATAGAACCTTGTGGGAATTGGCACTTTCTGTAGATCCTAATTTACGTAAAGAGGACAAGCTTTACCCAAAGCGACTGTTGCAATATGCAGAAGTATATATTGGACATACTCCAGTAACGCGCATTGGAAAAACTACACCACAAAATGGAGCCAATGTGTATAATATTGATACTGGAGCAGCTTTTAAAGGGCCTTTATCTGTAATGGATATCAACACAAAAGAAGTTTGGCAGAGTAATAATGTCTATACGTTTTATCCGAATCAAAAAGGGAGGAATTAAAAATTATTAACGACCTTTGTAAAAAGAACCATTAATATGTCTGCACACAATATACGATTAGAGGTAATGAAGGCCATTGAGGGCAAGGTAGAAGGCTATATAGAATCTTACCTAGTGCCTATAGAAAAAATATGGCAGCCAACAGATTTTTTACCGGATTCTCAGAGCGATAATTTTTTTAATGAAGTAGAGCAAATTAGAGAGGAAGCCAAAGAACTTGGCTATGATTTTTGGGTAACATTAGTAGCAGATACTATTACGGAAGAAGCTCTGCCTACTTATGAATCATGGTTAATGGATGTAGAAGGTATAGATCAACATAGTGGTGTTGAAAATGGATGGTCTAAATGGGTTAGACAATGGACTGCTGAAGAAAACAGACACGGTGACGTGCTAAATAAATATTTGTATTTATCTGGAAGGGTAAATATGAGAGAAGTAGAAATAACGACACAGCATCTCATTGCAGATGGTTTTGATATTGGAACAGATAGAGATCCTTATAAAAACTTTATATATACTTCTTTCCAAGAATTGGCAACAAATATATCTCACAAACGTGTGGGACAAATGGCAAAGAAAAAAGGAAATACCTTGTTGGGCAAAATGTGTAATATCATTGCAGGTGATGAAATGCGCCATCATTTAGCATACAGGGAATTTGTTAAAACCATTATGGATCAAGATCCTAATGGAATGTTACTTGCTTTTGCAGATATGATGAAAAGAAAAATTGTTATGCCTGCACATTTTTTACGCGAGTCTGGCGGAGAAATTGGAACAGCATTTGAAACTTTTTCTAATTGTGCACAACGATTAGGAGTTTATACGGCGCAAGATTATATAGAAATTCTTAAGAAGTTGAATGATTATTGGGATGTAGAAAATCTAAGAGGATTAAATGATACTGCTGAGAAAGCAAGGGATTATTTAACCAAACTTCCTTCTAGGTTAGAGCGTATTTCTGAACGTATGAAGTATGAACAAGACAGATACCATTTTAAATGGGTAGAAGCAAATGGAATGATTTAATTCATCTTATGTAAAAATATAAAACCCCGATTCTTAACTAGAGAATCGGGGTTTTTAGTTTAGCAATGGTTATTATAATTTACCATGTTTGTGCTTATCTTGCCATCTTTTTAAATCTTCCCATTTTCCTTCATAACACATTTTAGCTTGCATTGGCCATGAAGAAGGATCATGGATTCTATATCTATCTCCACCAGAATTTAAGACCTCTTGACACTTCGCAACGGAAACGTCAGAAAGTGCTTGCCAGGTTTTAATATCAAAACTATGAAATAAGCCTTCTATTTTAGGACCAATGCCTTCAACTACTTTTAAGTCGTCTTGTTTAATTTTTTTGCCAATGATTGCTTTGGCAGCTCCAGCATTAAATGCTAATACTGTAACTGTGGGTGTTTTTGCTGCTGGAGCAACAATAGCTGAGGCAGCTACTTTTGCACTACAATCATCTAATTCCGCAGTTAATTTAGCATTCTTATCTTTCCAGATTTGTATATCTGAAGCATTGTTGCTACCCTTAGAATTGCCTTTGCCTAGGAAATAACCCAATATTCCACAAATTATTCCAATTAGAATAGGTATTAGCCAGCACCAAATACTCATATTTTCAAAAGCCATATTTTTAGTTTTAATGTTCTAATTTACAATGTATTAAAAAAATATTATAAATATTAAGAAAATTAATAAAAACAAGGGAGACAAGGGAGATACAATTTTTTTGATATTTAGTTGTTTTGAGTCATTTATAGCAAAAAAGTAACTAGTTATACATTTCTTAGATACAGTTGTATAATATGTGTTTGTATATGATAAATATTTATTGAGATTTACGGTATCATAGTAGGAAAAAAACCCTTATTCTCCCGAAATATTCGGCATTGAATTTGGGTTTTTTAAAAAGTGATGAGTTAGTTTAGAGTACATCTGTTATTTGTAAGTCTTCAAAAACAGATTGAAGCAAAACCTCTATTTGAGAAATCAAATGGAGGTTTTTTTGGTTCCTTATAAATTAAATTTAATACCTTGTGATAAAGGTAATTCCGTTGTATAGTTAATGGTGTTTGTTTGCCTACGCATATAAATTTTCCAAGCATCGGATCCAGATTCTCTTCCACCACCAGTTTCTTTTTCGCCTCCAAAAGCGCCCCCTATTTCGGCGCCTGATGTTCCAATATTTACATTGGCAATACCACAGTCTGATCCAGTGACAGATAAGAAGCGTTCAGCTTCACGCAAGTTATTGGTCATAATTGCAGAAGATAGGCCTTGAGCTACTTGATTTTGAATAGCTATAGCGTTTTCCACATCACCCTTATAAGTAAGTAAATAGAGAACAGGCGCAAAAGTTTCGTGTTGTACAATTTTATAAAAAGGTTCTGCTTCTGCAATGGCAGGTTTAACGTAGCAACCAGATTCATAACCTTTACCCGAAAGGATACCTCCTTCAACTACAATGGTACCGCCCTCATCAACAACCTGGGTTAATGCATTTTGATACATAGTAACGGCTTCTTTGTCTATTAGTGGTCCAACGTGGTTATCTTCATCTAGTGGGTTTCCTATGCGTAATTGTTTGTAGGCATCAATAAGGGCTTTCTTTACAGTATCATACATACTTTCATGTATGATTAAACGACGGGTTGAGGTACAGCGTTGACCCGCTGTGCCAACTGCTCCAAAAACAGCACCTATTACTGTCATTTTAACATCAGCATCTGGAGTAACAATAATTGCGTTGTTTCCTCCTAATTCTAATAATGATTTTCCTAAACGACTTGCAACTTCTTGTGCCACAATTTTACCCATTCTTGTAGAACCTGTTGCTGATACTAACGGAACACGAGAATCTTTTGTTAGAAATTCACCTACTTTATAATCCCCATTTATGAGGTTACAAATACCTTCAGGTAAATCGTTTTCAGCAAAAACGGCTGCAGCAATATTTTGACAAGCAACACCACACATAGGTGTTTTTTCACTAGGTTTCCAAACACATACGTCACCACAAATCCAAGCTAAAGCAGTGTTCCATGCCCAAACTGCAACGGGAAAGTTAAAAGCAGATATGATACCTACAACTCCTAACGGATGATACTGTTCATACATTCTGTGTCCAGGTCTTTCAGAATGCATTGTTAAACCGTGTAACTGACGAGATAAACCCACTGCAAAATCACAGATATCTATCATTTCTTGGACTTCACCTAAACCTTCTTGGTAACTTTTTCCCATTTCATATGAAACAAGTTTCCCTAAAGCTTCCTTTTTTTCTCGTAATTTTTCACCGAATTGGCGTACAATTTCTCCGCGTTGCGGTGCAGGCATTGTTCTCCATGTCTTAAAAGCAGCTGTAGCTGTTTCCATTACTCTTTCGTAATCTTCCTTGGTTGTAGTTTTTACCTTACCAATAAGTTTTCCGTCTACAGGAGAATAGCTTTTGATCAAATTTCCACTTGAAAAATTTATGGAACCTGTTGAAGTTCCCTCGTTACTATCTTTTAATCCTAATTGTTTTAAAGCATTGTCTATTCCAAATGAGGTTATAGTTTTTGACATTTTATAACTTTTATATTAAAAATTGTTATTTTTTTTCAAAGTTACAAATAATTGCCTTTCGTTTAACAACGAATCATTAGTCTTAAGTAGTAGGTTAATTTACTCAGCTTCTTCAACAAATCTTTTGTCTGTAGGCATTACGGTTTTACAATTATCGCAAGTACGATGCTCTATAGATCCGTAAAATTTTTTAAAATGTTCTAGGAAATCTTTTTCAATATCATTTAACGTAAAATAAGCTTCGTAAAGTTTGTAGTTGCAATTGTCGCAATACCAAAGCAAGCCATCGTCAACGCCCATATCTGCGCGTTTTCGTTCTATAACTAACCCTATGGAATTTCTATGGCGAATAGGAGAATGAGGTACTTTGGCAGGATGTAAATACATATCCCCAGGGCCAAGTTTCATTATTTTTTTTTCACCATTTTCTTGAATAAGAACTTCAATATTCCCTTCCAACTGATAGAAAAGCTCTTCGGTTTCATTATAGTGATAGTCTTTTCTAGCATTAGGGCCAGCGACAATCATAACAATGTAATCACCAGCATCTTTGTAAAGGTTTTTATTGCCAACAGGGGGTTTTAATGTATCCCTGTTTTCTTTAATCCACCTGTTTAGGTTAAAGGGTGCTTTAATAGACATATCTCTTTTCTTAATTATAAAGTTGATTTCACTTTTTTGATACTACATCAAATTTAAGAAAAGAAAATAGTTTTGGGCATCTTATTTATAGAACATTTGTGTGTAGTAATAATCACCATTATTATTTTTCTTTACACTTACGCCAGTGTGAGTATAATCACTTATGATGTTTAATTTGTGTCCATCACTTTTTATCCAAGCATTAAAAGTTTCTACTGCTCCTTCATAATCTTTTGCAACGTTTTCAGCTACTAAAATAGCATTGGTTTCAGTAGATAAATCCGCTGCTCTTTGTGAAAAATTATCATGATTAATTTCACCTAAATCAATCATATAACTCGTATGTTGATTTGCATATTTATAAGCTGAATTGCTTAATTGTAATTTATGTAGGCCATTAGATGTTCTATAGTTATTAATAAGTATAATTAATTCTTCTTCCATTTTAGAATCATTTATACTGGTCTCAACTGTTTGTTCATAGCGTTCTTTATTCTCTTCTACAGGAGAACAAGATGTAATTAAAATGATAAAAAGAAAAATTGATAAGTAGGTAATTCGCATCATAATAGTATGGTTATTTTCATATAATTTGATGTAAAAGTACCCTTCTACTTAGCTGTAGTTTAGATAAATACTATGTAAGTAAAAGTTTTATCGGTAAGGAGTGTAATTGGGACATAAAGTTGTGTTTTTCTACAAATCCTTTTTTTTTAAATCGTAAAAAACTGCGGTTTAACTGGGTTAATACTGCTTGCCGGATTAAGAAGTTCATATATCTGTTTGGGCAACCAAAAGGCTTGCATATGATTATAAATAGTAACAATGGAAAGGCTAGATTCAGGAAATGAAAAGATTAATAAAACAATTTTTGAGTACAACTGTTATTTGTAAAATAATTGGGTAAAGTAGTAATTACCTTCAGGTTTTTTCATAACACTAATACCTGTATGGGTGTAATCTCCTTCAATGTTTTGTTTGTGACCATCACTCAGTAACCAATTAATTATAGCTTCGTTTGCGGAAGTGTAATTTCTGGCTACATTTTCTGAAACATATTTAGCATTTGTTTTTTCAGAAATGCGTTGCGCTCTGTAGGGGAAATCATTGTGGTTTATCTCCCCTTTTTCAATCATATATATGGTATGTTCAGAGGCATACTGTTGCGCAATACTACTTTGCAGCAGCGTATTTTTTCCTATAGATACTCTGTGTAAGTTTATGAGGCTTATGATCTCAGATTCAATAGCAGAATTACTGGTGGCTATAACTTCATTTTCAAGAGAATCTTTTGAGCAACTAAACACCAATAAAACTAATACTAAAAATGAAATTCGAATTTTATTAAACATATCAAAATTGTAAAAAATAGTTGCCCTTCTAAAAGATGCATAATATATATGAAACAATTAATTTATAGTGATTTACTGTTATCTTAATAGGTAAAGTGCAATTTAATTAGATAAAACACCCTTTTTGGCGGCTTTTTGTAAGCCATAATAATATTACCTTTACGGTAAAACCTATGCCATGCGATTAAAGTCTGTTCTATATTTCTTTCTTATTATTTTAATAATCGGCTGTAAAAAGATGCCTACGGTGGTAGATGCGGACTCTGCCGTTGATTATGTCGCTTATGTTTCTCAATATACTAATGGAATAATATCGACTAGGTCTAACATTCAAATTGTTTTGGCAACACCAGTTGATGCATGGGGCAATGAAACTAAATTGGATAATGCGTTATTAAAAATAACACCGAAAATTAATGGGACATTAGAAGCTGTGAATAGCAAGACGCTAGTTTTTACACCAAAAGATGCATTAAGTCAGGATACGCAGTATACGTTTGAATTAATTTTAGATAAAATCTATGATGATGTTCCGAATGATTTGGCTGAATTTGCATTTTTTGTACATACAATTAAGCAAGAGTTTAGTGTAAATACGAGTCCGATGCAGGCATATTCTAAAGACTATCAATATATAGAGGGGCAGCTTAGAAGTGCAGATGAGTTATCATTAACAGTTGCAAAAAAATTAGTAAATGTTTCACATAACGGAAAAGACATTTCAGTTACTTTTAATAATCAACCTGAAAATGGAACACAATTTCAATTTAAAATAGATAGTATTCAGCGTTTTACTGAAGATTCTGAAGTAGAGCTTGTATACAGCGGAAAGCCTTTTGATATAGATACAGAAGGAAAAAGTACCATTAAAATTCCTGGGAAAAATAATTTTTCAATTTTAGGCATCCATGTAACGCAGTCTGAAAATCCTGTTGTTCAAATCAATTTTTCAGACCCTGTGAAAAAAGATCAGAATTTTAAAGGATTAATTGTATTGCCAAATGATGTAAATCCTAAGTTTTCGGTAAAGGGTACTATTTTAAGTGTGTACCCATCTACGCATCATACAGGTACGGTTTTAATGGAAGTTTTTGATGGAATCCAAAGTGCCGATGGGCATAAACTAAAAAATAAATTTGAAGAACGTATTGCCTTTGAAGAGATTAAACCTCAAGTTAGGATTTTGGCAAATGGGTCTATATTGCCTTCTTCGTCTAACTTAAAGGTTAATTTTGAAGCCGTTAATTTAAGTGCTGTAGATGTTAAAGTTTTTCGTATTTATGAAGATAATGTATTACAGTTTTTACAAGTTAGCAACCTAAACGGTAGTAATGAGCTGCGTAGGGTTGCCAGACCAATAGCGGGTAAGAGGTTACAATTACAAGATAAGTTATCCGTTAACAATGGCAAGTGGGAAGCACATACTTTAGATTTAGCAAAGTTAATTACCCCAGAAAAGGGAGCTATCTATAGAGTGGAGTTTTCTTTTAAACCACAGTATAGCCTATATACTTGTGAGAGCACCAATTTTGATGCTGAAGTAGAAGAGGAAACAGTCTCTTTTGATGAAGAAACAGAAAATAGCTACTGGGATTCTTCTGATTATTATTATAATTACGGCTATGATTATGACTGGAACGAAAGAGAGAATCCTTGCCATACGTCATACTACAGAACTAAAAAAGCGAGTGTAAATGTATTGGCAACAGATATTGGAGTTACAGTTAAAAAAGGGATTAACAATAGCTATTTGGTGGTAACCTCAGATGTATTGACCACCAAACCAATTGCAGGAGCTAAAATTACTTTTTACAACTTTCAGGAACAAACCATAGGTACTGTTACTACAAATGCAGAAGGAATGTCATTTTTTGATGCAGAAGGCGTTGCTTTTTTTGCAGTTGCGGAACACAACGGACAAAAAACATATGTAAAACTTAATGATGGTAATGCACTATCTGTAAGTAAATTTAAAGTTGCAGGTGTAAAATTACAAAAAGGGATTAAAGGCTTTATTTTTAGTGAACGTGGTGTTTGGCGACCAGGAGATGAACTGTTTTTGTCTTTTGTTTTAAATGACAATGCAAATACACTACCAGCAAATCATCCTGTTAAAATAGAACTGATGGATCCTTACAATAAGGTAGTTCATAGGGAAGTAAAAACAAATGGATTGCATAATTTTTACAACTTTCCAATTAAAACAGACCAAGATGCCCCTACAGGCGATTGGCTTGCAAAAATTTCTGTAGGAGGTGCACAATTTTCGAAAACCATTAAAATAGAAACGATAAAGCCCAATCGATTAAAAATTAAAAATGATTTTGGTGCAGATCTGTTGGTTGTAGGAGAGCCTATCAATGGCATAATGGAAGTGAAATGGCTACATGGAGCAGTAGCTAAGAATTTAAAAACAGACATAGCAGCCAAGTTCAACGCAAAGACCACTGCGTTTACTACTTTTCCTGGCTATGTTTTTGATGATCCTAGCAGGAGTTTTTCTGTTGAAGAACAAGTCGTTTTTAACGGAAAGGTTGATGCTGAAGGAAAGGCAAATTTCTCCATTAATCCACAACTTGGAAGCAACCCTCCGGGGATGTTACAGGCAGCCTTTGTAACTAAAGTATATGAAAATGGAGGTGATTTTAGTACCGATGTATTTACAAAACCATACTCACCTTATAAGACCTACGTTGGACTTAATGTACCTAAGGGTGATGCCTCTAAAGGAATGTTGCTCACAGATGTAAAACATAATTTTGATGTGGTTACGGTAGATGAGAAGGGAAAACCAAAAGCTACTAGAAACCTAAAAGTAAGTGTTCATAAAATAGAGTGGAGATGGTGGTGGGATACTTCTGAAGACAACTTGTTTCATTATGGAAGTAGTGGTTATCGAAATAAAATTTTCGAAAAAACGATTAGCACAAATGCCCATGGAAAAGCAAGTTTTGAGTTTGAATTAAAATACCCAGATTGGGGAAGATATTTAGTACGTGTTGAAGATGAAAATGGAGGACATGCAACAGGAGAAACAATATATATAGATTGGCCAGGTTGGGCAGGAAAATCTAAAAAGAACGATCCTTCTGCAGCAACGATGTTGTTGTTTTCATCAGATAAAGAAAGCTACAACACTGGGGAAATTGCAACAGTAACCTTCCCTAGTTCAGCAGGTGCAAGAGCTTTGGTAACAGTAGAAAATGGAAGTGAGGTACTGAAGTCTCTTTGGGTAGAAACTACAAAAGGAGAAACTAAATTTACCATACCAATAACGGCAGAATATACGCCCAATGTATTTATACACATCTCCTTATTGCAACCGCATGCATCTACTTTAAATGATTTACCGATACGAATGTATGGTGTAATACCTATTTCTGTAACGGATGAAGAAACAAAGTTAACGCCTAAAATTACAATGCCGGAGGTGTTGCGCCCAGAAGAGATAATAACTGTTGCCGTTAGTGAGAACAATGATAAACCAATGACCTATAGCATCGCTATTGTAGATGAAGGATTGTTAGATTTAACGCGATTTAAAACCCCTAATCCGTGGGATACTTTTTATGCAAACGAAGCCTTGGGTGTTAAAACCTGGGATATTTACGATGATGTTATAGGAGCTTATGGTGGCCGAATTAATCAGGTATTTGCCATTGGAGGTGATGATGAACTGGCAGGCGCTAAAAACAAAAAAGCCAATAGGTTTGAACCAATGGTGGTACATTTAGGTCCTTTTCAATTAAAGGAAGGTGAAACGAAAGCTCATAAAATAAAAATTCCAAAATATGTGGGGTCGGTTCGGACTATGGTTGTAGCTGCGCAGGCAGAAAATGAAGCCTATGGAAGTGCAGAAAAAACAACTCCAGTTCGCAAGCCATTGATGATCCTAGCATCCTTACCGCGTAAAATTACACCGGGTGAAAAAGTGACTTTGCCCATTACTGTTTTTGCAATGGAAAAAAATGTAAAAAATGTAACGGTAACCATTAAGGATGATAAAGCATTTACACTAGAAGGTGGTAATTCAAAATCGGTTTCCTTTGAGCAACCGGATGAAAAAATGGTATATTTTACCTTGCAAGTTGCAGATTTTAAGGGAATAGGTAAAGTGGTTGTTGAAGCAGTTGGAGGAGGAGAAAAAGCGTCTTTTGAAATTCCTATTGATGTTGTAAATCCAAACCCTATGACTACTGATATTCAAAATTTTGTTTTAGAACCAAATAGCGAAAAATCAATTGTAGTGGAAACTTTTGGTGTAACAGGAACCAATACTGTCTCTGTAGAATTATCTACCTTGCCTCCAATGAATTTTAATGGCAGAATGCAATACCTAATTCGTTATCCACATGGGTGTTTAGAACAAATTACATCAGCCGCATTTCCGCAACTATTTTTAAATGACGTTTTTGAGGTATCAGGATTTGAAAAACAAGCAGTGCAAAAGAACATAGGCGGTGCTGTTAATCGTTTGGCCGGATTTCAAATTTTTAATGGTGGAATGGCCTATTGGTACGGACAAAATAAAGCCAATGATTGGAGTACTTCTTACGTTGGACATTTTATGTTGGAAGCAGAAAAAAAAGGATATGTGCTTCCTATTGGGTTTAAATCTAAATGGATAACCTATCAGAAAAATACGGCAAAAAATTATAGGAATAGCAGGAGTAATTCAGACTTGTCACAGGCCTATCGTTTGTATACCTTAGCCTTGGCAGGTAGTGCAGATGTGGCATCTATGAACAGATTGCAAGAAACTAAAAACCTATCTAATGAAGCCAAATTAAGATTGGCAGCAACCTATGCCCTTATAGGGCAGAAGTCAGTAGCAAAAAATCTGATGAATACAGCAGTTTTAGAATTTAAGAGCCACAGCAGCAATTATGATACTTATGGTTCATCAGCTAGAAATAGAGCAATGGCATTAGAAACAATGGTGTTGTTAGAAGAGAAAGTTAAGGCACAGCAATTGGCAAAAGAACTGGCGAAAAAGCTAAATACAAAAGAGTATATGAGTACACAAAGCACTGCATATAGCCTTCTGGCAATGGCTAAATTTGCTGAAATGGTTGGAGGAAAAGGTGTTCATGCTAGCCTGACTGTTAATGGGAAACAAGAAACTATAGCCACAGAGAAGACCATAGCAAATAGAGCGCTTACCATACAAAAAGGAAGCAATGCCCTAGTGTTAAAAAATAACGAAGGAAACACCTTGTACGTGAGCCTCCTGAATAATGGAAAGTTGCCTGTTGGAGCAGAAAAAATACTACAGAACAATTTAGAAGCCAAAGTACAATTTAAGGCTAGAAATGGCAGTGTAATTAATGTTTCTCAGATGAGTCAGGGTTCAGATTTTGTGGCTGAGGTGACCTTAACAAACACAACAGCAGACAAAGTTAATGATGTTGCCTTAACTCAAATTTTTCCTAGTGGGTGGGAAATAGTAAATACTCGTTTTACGGATTTTGGAGATTTTGCAGCAAATGATGTAACGCATACAGATTTACGTGATGACAGGGCAAATTTTTATTTCGATTTAGATAAGAACGAAACCAAAACATTTCGAATTTTGATAAACGCCTCATATTTAGGTACCTATTATTTACCAGGGATACAGGCCGAAGCAATGTATGACAATGACTATGTTGTACGGACTAAAGGAAATTGGGTTGAAGTTGTAAAATAAACATAATTTTTACGCAACCATTTGTGTTTTTGGTCTCTATATATAAAGAATAATTAATATTGAAAACTATGAAAATTAAAGTATTAAGCACTTGTTTGTTAAGTGTTTTATTGATGAATTGTTCACCTAACGAAGATTCAAATAAATGTGTTGAAGAATTTGTAGGTGCTGTATCGGCGACGGAAACATTTTTAGTTGGAGATTGGGTATTAACCGCAATAGAATCTAATATAGATGTAGATCTAACAGATGATGGGGAAGATAACCCTTCTACGGATGTTTATGAACAAAGTACAGATTGTCAAAAGGATGCGACTTATTCATTTAATGTAGATAGAAAATACAGTTTTAAAAACGGATATAGTGCTGCCAATTGTTCTCAAAAGTTAGAGAATAAAGGTACTTTTCAATTGGTAGATGCTAATTTAAGCATAACTAGTAATTGTGCACTTTTTAATATTCCTATTGAAGTAGATAGTTTTGAAACAGAATTTACGGTATCTAATGCAGTAAATGTGGCTAAAAATGGTCAAACAGTAGCTGCAGTTTTTACATATACCTATACTAAAATATAATTTTGCAGACATAAATTTGAGCCACCTGGGTTGCCTTAGGTGGCTTTTTTTTGCTAAATAGTCTCAGGAGTATTTATCGTGATAGTTTCGTTTTTATTCACTAAACCAAAAACAAACTCCCCAATATCTTTAACGGGTTTATAGAGTACAGATGTATTTATAGTTTCTTCTTTTACTAGGTTTAAACTATTGTTAGCTTTATCAAGGAACAGTAATAATGCTCCAACTATTATGGCCATTTTTAATGCTCCAAAAATAGCTCCGGCTAGTCTATTGAGCGTTCCTAGCATTGCAGCTTTAGCAACTTTAGTTAGCAACTTCCCTACAAGATTTACAATAAGAACAACTAGAATAAAGGTAAGAATAAACGAAGCTATATTTATTGTGCTTTCATTCCATTGCCATTGTTCAGTAATATAATCACCAATAATATAAGAAAAATGAATAGCAGCATAGATCCCAACAATTAATGCTACTAGTGAGGCAAGTTCTATAAGAAGTCCGTTCTTAATTCCCTTGTATATCCCCCAAGCAAGTAATATTCCTAAAATAATATCCAAAAAATTCATTCCCTTGTGTTTTTACAAATATAGTGTATTGATTTGTACCTTTACAATCAAAAAAAAACTGTAAAAGCAGTACATAAATTGCAAAAAATAATGGCAAGAGATATAGAATTAAAAGAAAGATGGGGCGTATTGGTAAAAAAACTATCTGCTCAGTTTGCAGATGGTGATCCATTAGAGTTAGATGCAATTATCTATTTGGTAGGCGTACAAGAGTTAGGTCAGTTTCATAAAAAATATAAAAAAGACGAAAAACTAAATCTAATGCATATTGCTATTTGTAGATTACTAGAGCCGTATGGGTATTATGAATTTGAAATGTTTGATGAAGATGGATGGCCACATTACATAATTAAAGAAGAACTGCCAACCCTAAAAGCAGGTGAACAAAGCGTTTTAATGAAAGAAGCTTTGGTGAATTATTTTATGGAAAAAAAGTATATAGAATAGGTGTACAGTAATTTAATTATTCCTTTAAATAATTTTAGGGATGTAGGAATAGCTTATGAATAATAACAAACCATACTACGCAGTAATTTTTACATCAACACGAACAGATGGGGATCATGGTTATAGTGATATGTCTAATCTAATGGAGGATCTAGCAAAACAACAAGCAGGATTTTTAGGTATTGAAAGTGCCCGAGAGGCAATTGGAATTACGGTGAGTTATTGGGAAAGTATGGAGGCTATTGCCGATTGGAAAAGAAATACAGACCATAAAGTAGCGCAACAAAAAGGACGTGCGGATTGGTATTCTTGGTACAAGATAAGAATTTGTAAAGTAGAACGAGAATATGAGTTTACTAAATAAACTACAATCCTCTCGTTTTTGGTGGTTTATTAAAAAAAATCCAAAAAAAATTAGTGTTCTACTAATTCTAATGGTAGCTTACTATTTTTGTTTGCCAAAACAACTTTTTAATGCACCAACAGCAACTGTTGTAGAGAGTACTAACGGAACACTTTTAGGCGCCAAAATAGCTGCCGATGGCCAATGGCGTTTTCCAGAAGTGGATAGTATTCCTAAAAAAATTGAGCATTGTTTAGTGCAGTTTGAAGATGCTCACTTTTACAGTCATTTTGGTTTTAACCCTGTATCCATAGCAAAGGCAATAGGGCAAAATATTGAAGCGGGTAAAACTGTTCGCGGCGGTAGTACGATTACGCAACAAGTTATCCGTTTAGCAAGGAATGGAAAAAAAAGGACGTATACAGAAAAGCTACTAGAACTTATTTGGGCCACACGCTTAGAATTTAGGAATTCCAAGAAAGAAATCCTTAAAATGTATGTAAGTAACGCTCCTTACGGAGGAAATGTTGTGGGTTTAGAAGTAGCTTCATGGCGTTATTTTGGCTTAAAAGCACACCAATTATCTTGGGCAGAATCTGCAACTTTAGCTGTATTGCCCAACGCACCTAGTCTAATATATCCCGGTAAAAATCAAGATAAATTAGTAGCTAAAAGGGATAGGCTGTTGCGTAAATTGTTGGATAAAAAAATAATAGACAGTACAACCTACACTTTAGCATTGTTGGAAAAATTACCACAAAAACCCTATCCATTACCACAAACTGCCACTCATTTTGTAGAATATGTTGCAAAAACAAACAAAGGAGAACGAATCGTAAGTAGTGTAAAAGCACCGCTGCAAGCCAACATAAATAGGGTGGTACAAAAGCATTATATACACTTAAAACAGAATCAGGTGTATAATGCAGCCGTCTTGGTTTTAGATGTGCATACCCGTAAGGTTTTGGCGTATGTTGGCAATACAAAAACGGATAAAGGGCATCAAAAAGATGTAGATATGGTACTTGCAAATCGTAGTACGGGTAGCACTATAAAACCGTTATTGTATGCAGCAATGTTAGATGCTGGTGAGCTGACACCTACAATGTTGGTTGCAGATGTTCCTACTCAGATTGCAGGGTATACACCAGAAAATTTCAATGAAGCTTACAGTGGTGCAGTCACTGCAAAAAAAGCATTGGCACGGTCTTTAAATATTCCAGCAGTGCGGTTGTTACAGTCGTACGGATTACAAAAATTTAGGGACCAGTTAGATTTTTTTCACCTCAAGGGCATTACAAAATCGGCAGATCATTATGGATTGACGTTAATTTTGGGAGGAGCCGAAAGTAATCTGTTGGATTTGTGCAAAACCTATGCGGCAATGGCGTCTACTGTAAATCATTTTAATGGGAGTTCTAGTGAGTATTATGCAAATGAGTTTGCAGCTCCTATTTTTAAAAAGGATGCTGCCGTAAACTTTGGGGAACAATCGACCCAGAAAACCATTTTTGATGCGGCGAGTATTTATTTGACTTTTGAAGCTATGAAAGAGGTAAATAGGCCAGAAGGACAAGAGTCGTGGGAATTTTACGATTCTTCCAAACAAATTGCATGGAAAACAGGAACTAGTTTTGGAAATAAAGATGCTTGGGCCATTGGGGTTACCAAAGACCAGGTTGTGGGAGTTTGGGTGGGTAATGCTGATGGTGAAGGTAGGCCAAACGTTACTGGCGTTACTAGTGCTGCTCCAATTTTGTTTGATATTTTTAATATGCTGCCAAAATCTGATTGGTTTTTGAAGCCTTTGGATGAGTTCAGGGAAATTGAAGTTTGTGCAGAAAGTGGTTTTTTGGCAACGACTATTTGTCCTACTAAAAAAATTAGCATTCCAGCAAAGGAGAATTATGTAAAAGCCTGTCCGTACCACCAAATGGTGCATTTAGATAGGAAGCAGCAATATCAAGTAAATTCCTCTTGTGAATCTATAGATAATATTATTTCTAAACCTTGGTTTGTACTGCCACCTATTCAAGAGTTTTACTATAAGAAAACTAATGCAAACTATAAATCGTTGCCTGATTTTAGAAATGATTGCAAGACTGATAATGCTGCGGTAATGGATTTTATTTACCCTAAAAGTGGTGCAAGAATAACACTTACTAAAAATTTTAATGGCACTATCAATGAACTGGTGTTGCAATTGGCACATGCCAAAAATAACACAACTGTTTTTTGGTATATTGATGATGTGTATGTCGCACAGACCTCAGACTTTCACGAAATTGCCGTATTGCCTAAGGCAGGAAAACGTAAAATTACGGCAGTAGATGAGTTAGGTAATGATGCCGTAATTTGGATAACGATATTAGAATAGTAGTTTTTTTATCTTTTTTAGTACATCGTATTGCTATGCATAGATTCCTCGGGTATTTGCTGTATACTGTTCCAGTGTTCTACAATTTCCCCTTCTTTATTAAATCGAAAAAAAACCATCGTTATATATTCATCATTTCCAATCCATATTTGGTGGGTGTGCAATGCCACTAGATTTCCCTCGGCAATACTGCGTACAAATTGGATGGATTTATTGGGAAATTTGCGTTATATACGATCAAAATAATCAATAAAAGGCAATTGCATTTTTTTGTTTTGTACTATAATTTATTTTCTATGATTTATATTATTGCTCCTTTTGTGAACTTATAAAAGGTATTCTTGGTGCCAAAAAGTACCCTGTGAGACTTGCAAATAAGATGGGTATGAAATGTCCAAAACCAGTCAGTGTTGCAAGTAAAATTGTAGTACTCATAGGAGTACGGGTTACACAGGCATTTATGGCAGCCATACAACTAACAATGGCTAAGGTCAGATTAATTGTGGGGAATAATTTATGAAAAATTAGACCCAATGTGGCCCCTACAAAAAATAAGGGAATGATAAAGCCACCTCTCCATCCAGATGTTACGGTAATTGAAATGGCAATGATTTTAAAAATTAGAATTAAAACCAATAAAGTCAATGAAAATTCACTGGATAGAAGTTCGTTAATCTCGTGATGTCCAAAATATCGTGTTAAGGGAAAATAGTAGGCTATAATTCCAAGGAGAATTCCGCCAATTAAAGTTTTTAGATAAATAGGAATGGGACGTTGTTCAAAAATGGATTTAAAAAACCGAGTACAAAATATAAACCCCCACCCAAAAGCAGTCCCTATTATTGCAAATAAAACGGCATATCCAAAATCAAAAATCCCAGAATATTCATAGGTAGATAAATCCCAAATTGGCCCAAGTCCCAACTGAATAATTACAGCAAATATCAAGTAGCTAAAACAGCTAGCTACAAGAGCAGGAATTATAGCTTTATAGTATTCAGCAGCATGCTTGTGATGCAGGATTTCTAATGCAAATAAGCTGCCGCCCAATGGTGCTCCAAACAATGTTGTAAAGCCAGAAGCCATTCCTGCAATGCTTAACGATCTTAATTCTTCTCCTTTAAGCCTAAACAGTTTTCCAATCCAAGTCCCTGTAGAACCCGTTATTTGCACCAATGGCGCCTCTGGCCCTAAGCTTCCTCCCGATGCTACACATAGTAAAGAGGAAAGAATCATTGAGGGGTTATTTTTAGGGTCGAGTTTCCCTTTATTAAACCGGATATTGTTTACAATTAAATTTATTTCCCCTGGGTCACCAAAGAAATGAATGACTAAGCCTGCTAAAAGCCCACAACTTGCCATAACAGGAATCACCTGCCACCCATTAAAAAATGCTAATTTGTGCATTAGAAATTCCAATCCAATCCAATACGCTCCAGCGATTACTCCGCCAATTAATCCAAGTAATGCCCACAGTAAGAAAGTTCTACTGAAAAGAAATGGATTAAACCGTATGGGTTGGTCTAATATATTTAGATAGGTTACTAATTTTCTTCTTCGCTTTAATTTCACGGAATACTCTTTATACTACAAATTTAAGATTAAACGTAATTTTTTGGAGTTTTGATTTCTGTTTTTTTGAAAGTAATCTTTTGGAGTGAAACATTTTAGTAGGTATCAATCAATGTTACTCCTAGGTAGGCGTTGTTACCTTGCTATTTTTCAAGTTTTTTGATGCATACTTCTCTAACTTCCCAAACCTTGTCAAGACTCATTGTAATAGAAGATTCACGAATCCACTTTTTTAAATAATTTTTATGAAATTCGACTTTAAAAGTATGCACCTGTTCCGGTTTAATTTCAATTTCTTCAAGCAAATCATTTGTAATATGTTCCATAGAGGCGTTGGTTGTGGTTAAGTCAATCCTTTCTTTGTTCAGCTTTAAATAACAATGTGCTTCTGGGATATATTCTAATCCGCATTCAATAATTGTTTGTTCAATTTTAGGCGTGTTCAAATGATTCATTTTATATAGGCCTAAAATTAGTTTTACATTTTCAATTTTATTTAGATCTGCCACCTTTTTTAGAAATGAATGTTTAGAGCTGCAGCTTCCTTTCATTTGGTTCAACACCAATGAATAATCGTATCTATTTATATTTCGGCCATAGGGCAAGTCTTTGGTAAAATCAAGTAATTCACTCCAATTAGATATTAATTTTTCACGGACCAAAGTTGTCAAGGGATCATTAGAATTAAGTGGGATATGTTTTACAGAAAAAATTATTTTATTGCCATCAGGATCAGAAATCATAAGTCCATTTTTAGACCAATACGGGTTTTTTGGAATTTCAAGTTTGATACCCTGTTTTTCTATTTTGTTTCTGATTTTAAAAATTTCAATTTCAGAATTTACATAGAAAACTAGGATGTCATCTTCGTCAAACTTATGTACTGGTTTTCTATTTGAAGTTGTAAATTCAAGATGCCAATTTAAAGCAGGAAGGCCTAAAAAAATGCCGTCATAGGTATCGTGATTTTGAAATTCGCCTAGTTTTTCAAGCCCAACAATTTCCGTATAGAACTGCTCAATTTTCTGTAAATTGGTTGTATGTCTTGCGTATCTGAGTGTCATTAAACGATTTTACACCTTACTTTTTATACCATAACTTCTAGAAAATAAAGTTAAAACGTTTACCGCTTTAGCTGCATTTTTTATATCCACAAAAATATGATCGTGATAATATCCAGCAATAACATTACAACTTATAGCATGCTTTGCTAATTCTGTTGAAAATAAAGCTGTTAAACCTACGACCTCCAGCGATGAGTGAATTTTAAGGGTAATCCAAGCTGCAATATATCCATATGTAAGATTTAATTCATCTGCTTTTTCTCGCGCAATAACAATTGTTGTTCCTTCCTTTTCTTTAAACTCACAAATTGTAATTTCTCGGCTAATTTTACTTAGATCTCTTACGGTTACAAACACATATTCTCCATTATTAAGTAGTGGTGACATTTCCTTTATTAGTTTAGGTAAGTTTGTTTCTCCGGTCATTTAATTTGTTCTTTTATATTTTATAATGAGAGTTAAGCAACAATTTTCCAAACACCCTCTAATAGTAAAAAAGGAGAGTATTCTATAAGTATTGAAGCTATACAAGTTACAATAGCTAAATTTTTATTTTTTCAAGTATATTTAATAGGTATGCTACTAATATTATAATGAACCTTCTCCCATTGATATTACTCCTTTATTGTTTTAGTATTTGTTGTAAAAAGTGAGGCTATGACATCTTATTCAATGTCCATATGGTAAAGGGCTTCAAGAAATTTTTTAGACGCAGTTTTTTCTTTTTCATCCAATTTCAATTCTTTCAATACGCCCGCGACCTTAATTTTTTTCTCGGGTAGCTTAGCTGTTCCTTTGGTATGCGCAATTAGAAAGCTTTGATCAGATTCTTCATCTCTTATTTCATACACATCATATACATCTATTATTGGAATCATTGAAAATGTTGTTACATTGCCGGTGACAATAGGAATCATTATAAACCCTACAAAATTACTTTTAGACTCCGTTAATTTCGGAATACCTGTTAGGATTGTATTTGATGCTAGTAGCCCTTTAGTGTGCGCTTCAGAGGGGAGTAATTTCATAGGCTTGTACTTTAGATACATCTTTTTTAAATCTTCGTCTAATTTTGAAATAATAGCTTTTCTTTTTCCAGCATCTAATTTTGAAATTGATAACTCAAAAAATAAAATCATTTGCTGTTTATCATAAAAAATTCCGCCAACTTTTCCCAATTCAGATTTGGATATTATTCCGTCATCTGCTTTTGTCAGAATATTATAAAACCGTCCTCCGTTATCTAGATTAGAAAGTGCTTCAGTACTGTTTTTGTAGGGTTCTATTTTTTTCATAAGTTTTTGGTGCTTGTGTCTAACACAGGTTCAAACCTAGTTTCCTATTGGTTTGGGACTATTTTTTTGTATTGTATACCGTAAGATACATAAAAACAAAAAAGATATTGTGCTTTTCCCAATTACTTTTTAGCTGATAATGGAGGGATGTTTTTAAGCGTAAAGCAATAGCATCATCACTCTTCTTTTGCTCATTATTTGACGAAATAGCATACGTATCTGAACCAGATTCAATCCGTATTCTAAAATTGGAATCGAATTTTGAGAATACGCTACGGGTCTTAAACTATTTTTGAGGCTGTTAAAGTATTTGAATTCACTAGATATAAAACAAATAATTAACTAATTTTATGCGTTATCATTTGTATCGAACTAAATTGACCAATTCAGAAGGTTGATTCAAAAAAAGAAATAGATTGAACCTCCAACCAGAAATAAAGTTGAATAATTCTTCAAAACCAACACAATCAATGAATCTTAAGTTAGAACCTTTTTTTGACCTATCTGAGGATTGCCTTTGCATCGCTAATTTTGATGGCTATTTTGAAAATATTAACCCAGCTTTTGTGAAGTTATTGGGGTATTCCGAAGAGGAGTTAAAGTCAAAATTAATATCCGAATTTATTTATCATGAAGATAGGGTACATACGGCTGCACATAGGAAAAATTTAAAAAAAAATGTATCATTGGTCAATTTTGAAAATCGATATGTGTGTAAATCTGGAGCGTTAGTTTGGCTTCATTGGACCTCCATTCCAGTGGAAAATGAGAAATTGATCTATGCCATTGCCAAAGATATTACCCATAAAAAAGAACTTGAGAACGATCGTATATCACACTTAAGTGAACTTTCTCAAGTAAATGAGAAGCTGAAACAGCTAAATTATACAACCTCCCATGATTTACGGTCACCTGTGAATAATTTAATTTCTATGGTCAATTTAATCGATTTAAATAAAATTGAAGATGAAGATACATTGGAAATACTCAGTTTTATTAGACTTTCTGCTGAAGGGCTAAAGTCTTCCCTAAATTCTTATATTGATGCATTCAAAAAAAATGATAGCACAAGTGAAAAATTAGAAATGGTTGGTTTTAATCCAACACTTCAGAAAGTTAAAAAATCCATTAGTACATTGATCCAGAAAGCGGGTGTAGAATTCCAGATAGATTTTTCAAGTTTACAAAGTGTATCGTTCAATACTACTTATATGGAGAGCATATTTCTAAATTTTATTACCAATTCAATCAAATACGCACAACCACATATTACCCCTATTATCGCTATACGTTCGGATTATAAGAACGGAGAAAAAACGTTGACGTACTCCGATAATGGTCTTGGTTTTGATATGGAGAAAATAGGGCACCTTATTTTTAATTTAAACCAAAAGTTTCATAATAATGAAGATAGCAAGGGAGTAGGTTTGTATTTGGTCTATAGTCATATCGCCAGCCTTGGAGGTAGTGTCAGCGTAGATAGTAAGGTTAACGAAGGAGCTACTTTTACCATTAAGTTTAAGGCTTAAGTACGATGAGTATAAGTTATACGACCAACATCATCTTTGTTGACGGATTTTACTAAAATATTACTGATACACTTTTACAAAGTCTACAATCATCTGAACAGGTAAGTCCTCTGGTTTTACCTTTCCAACCCATGACCCTCCAAGTTGTTGGTCAATTAAAACATAAAAGGGTTGGTCATATGGCCATTGTGATGGGTCAACGTCTTTGGTTCTTGGATAGGTAAAAGTTACTTTATCATTTAGAGTAAACACCAATTTGTCTGGATACCATTCCAGGCCATAGGTGTTAAATTGAGAAACATCTAATTCCGTAGTTCCAGAATGTGGCGGGTTGTCTTTTTGATGTAGTTCTAGGGTATAGTAGGAGTGGGTCGTTTGATAGATAATATCATCAAAATTAAGGTGTTCCATAATATCGATTTCTCCATTTTTAGGATAGGCTCCATTTTTTTTTTGCTCTGCTAGCATCCACATTGCGGGCCAAGCACCTTGTGCGCTCTCTAGCTTGGCATATACTTCAATCTTTCCGTACTGAAAGGCAAATTTTCCTTTGGTGTATACCCCTCCAGTTAAAAAGGGCCTTGGATCACTTAGCGTATCTGGGTTAACAATACCCTTTAAATATAATTTTCCTCCAGATAACGTATAACATTGTTCATCACCAGTCATATGTTTGCCCCAGTCTGCAGTATTGGGTAAAATTTTTGTCCATTTCGTTGTATCCAGTTCCGAGCCATTAAAGTTATCTTGCCAGATAATTTTCCAATCCTTTTTCTCTCTCCCATTTTTTTGCATATAAATATAGGAGTCAGTGATTTTAGAAGGTGATTCTGAACATCCTATCAACAAGACAGTTGCAAGTGAAAGGGATACTATTCAACAACAATTTTTCATTTCTTTTGTAATTTAAAATGTGTATAACAGAATGTATATGAGCAATTAAGAATTAGACCCTGATACTATATAGATCTTTTAAACAAAGGCTTACTTAAAAATATCTAGTAGAATTGGCTTTAATCCTGCAAAAAAGAATTCTACAGCAATAACCATAACAATCAACCCCATTAATCTCATCATTACATTGATGCCAGTTTGACCTAATATTTTTAATTATTCTTGAAGAGCTATACAGAATTAAATAGTTTAAAAGCATAACAAGAAGAACGGTGATAATCAATACAACTTTTTTTTCAAATGAATCTGCATCTTCCATCATCACTATGGCATTTGTTAAAGCACCTGGTCCACAAATCATAGGTATAGCCAATGGTGTTATTGAAATGTCATCAATATAAGATTTAACTTCAGAACTACTAACTTTAACTTTTCCTAACCTTGCTTGTAACATGTCCATTCCCATAAGGAAAAAATGTACACCACCTACTATTCTAAAACTATGTACGGAAATACCAAAAAAAGCAAAAATCACAATGGTAATAATAAAAGGAAACAATTGATGCTTTTCTAGCCGTTCTTGTTCTTTGAGGAATGTCCAATTCAGCCGTCATTGTCATAAAAATAGGCATTGTTTCAAAAGGATTAATCAATGTAAAAAGGAGGTAAAACTTAAAACTCCAAATGCTATGATTTCAGTCATTATTGATTTCTTTTTTTAATGTTTATTGATTTTGTCAAATGCGAAATACTTCCCTTTTTAAGTGATCTTCCATTACAAATAAACAGGTCTCTAATCCAATTTTTCCGTTAAATTTTTAAATACCTTTTTAGCATTTTTACCTTCATACAATACGGCATACACCGCGTCTATAATTGGTGTTTTAGACTTTTTGAGGTGTTTCTCGTTTAATAAATAGGCGCTTTTGGTGGCGTAATAGCCCTCAGCAACCATACTCATTTCCATCATAGCACTTTTAACCGTGTAGCCTTTGCCTATCATATTACCAAACATTCTATTTCTACTAAACACAGAATACCCAGTAACCAATAAATCGCCCAAATAAGCAGAGTTATTTATATTGCGTTTCATATGGTGTACCCGTTTTATAAAACGCTTCATTTCTCTAATGGCATTACTCATAAGTACACTCTGAAAATTGTCTCCATACCCTAAGCCGTGTGCCATACCTGCTGCAATGGCGTAGATATTCTTTAAAACAGCAGCGTATTCTGTGCCTATAATGTCATCAGAGGTCTTCGTTTTTATGTAATCACTACTTAGATTGTCGGCTATTAATTTTGCTTTTTCTTCATCTGCACATGCAATGGTTAAATAGGACAAACGTTCTAAGGCGACTTCTTCTGCGTGGCAAGGTCCCGTTATTACCCCAATATTATGAAAAGGAATGTTGTAGGTTTCGTTAAAATGTTCCCCAACAATTAAGCCTGTTTCTGGTACAATACCTTTAATGGCCGAGAAAATAATTTTATCATCTAAGGGAACTGTTAACTTCGTAAGTTCTGTAACCAAAAATGCAGAAGGAATGGCAAAAATAAGCACGTCTGCATTGCTTATGGTTGCATTAATATCTGCGCTTAATTCTAGTTTTTCAACATCAAACTCTACTGCACTAATATAATTAGGATTGTGATGGTGTTTTTTTATGTGCGCTATGGCATCGGTATTCCGCATGTACCAATGTACCGAGCTTAAATTCTCGGTTAACATTTTTACAATTGCAGTTGCCCAACTACCACCACCTAAAACAGCAAATTTTATATCATTTTTCATACCTAGTACTTATATCTATCAAAAGTAATTAAAAAAAGTACTTTGCTTAAAGTTTCAAGTTCTTGTTCTTTAAAAATTAATGGTAGTAACTGATAATCAGTTGTTTATAATTTGCGGCATAGCCTTTGTTTTTACTTTTGTTAACCAGAATATTTTTAATTATGAAAACAAAACTACTCTTCGGAATTTTAATTATAGGAACCTTAGTTTCTTCGTGTTATACAGAAGTCTTTATTGAGGATGATTTTGTAGAAACAGGCGTATCTATAGATGCTGCCATACACGCCTATGATCTTTGGTATGTAGATATTAATGAAACTAGAGGAAATGGAGAAGTACCTTTTTTACAGCGTGCGTTTACCATTACGTTTGATAATGGTAGCATATATGCCAACAACAATATTGTAGGTATAGGTAAAACAGGAGGTGGTTACGGCATAGAAATTGGCTATTTTGATATTATAAACGGAGGCATACGGGTTAGACATACCGTAGATGGTAACTGGCCTTTAGAAGTGTTTGTTGTCAATGCTAAATCAATAGAATTGTATGATGCTACTTCGGATACGTCTTATTTTTTAAGAGGATATAGTCAACGTACGTTTGACTATGATACGGTGTTTTATGATAATATGAAATATTTCTTACAGGAGTATGATGCTTGGGTAAAAACATATACGAGCCAAGAAGGTGCTCTAAACGATTTTGATGCTGAAAATTATGTACAATTTTTTTCTTCACCTTCTCGTGATATTTTTAAATCATCTATAGACGAAAACGGCACCTATATTTCGAATCTAGTTTGGGATTATGAAGGTGATTATCAGGTGTATGATATAGAAAATGATTTCACTTTAAAAACATTGACCTTAGATTATGGGTATTTGGGTGATGATTATTTTGAGTTGTATGTGATAAATGATAGTACCATAGAATTGTACCATCCAACTTCTGGCACAGTTTATGAGTTTAGAGGAAAAGGATATATTCAGTATTTGAAATCTGGAAAATCTACTAGTGAAAAGAAAAGAGTAAAGTCTACGAACAAAGTAATGAATGTTACGAGACAAAGAGTTAACTAAAAAAGTTAGGTTGGTTATTAGTTGTAAACCGTCTTGAGCCGTAATAAGTTCAAGGCGGTTTTTTGGCTTCCTCTGTTGTCAGTTCAAGTGCTGTTGAAGTTTGAAATTGTAGTACTTTGGAATACAAATTTTTCCTCCTAATATATATGGGGTTGTATTAATGATCTTCCAATTTTAAGATCCCTGTTGTATAGCTGCGTGTTTGCCTACATAATTTGACATCCGTAATTAATGATCTGCCAAAACTAGGAATTATTTCTTCTAATTTTTTTTGCCAGGCTGTGGATTTTAGCTCAGTCGGAAAACATTCGTTTAGAACAGAAAGCATAATAGATACCGAGGTAGAAGCTCCCGGAGAAGCACCTAGTAAAGCCGCTAGTGTTTTGTTTTTGTTTGTAACAATCTCTGTCCCAAATTTAAGTACGCCACCTTCCTTAGCATCCTTTTTGATAATTTGTACACGTTGACCCGCAGTAATGAGCTCCCAATCTTCTATTTTGGCAGCTGGGTAATACTTTTCTAAGGCTTGTAGACGTTCTTCAGGCGATTGCACCACCTGTTCAATTAGATATTTAGTTAAGGATATATTGTGTAAACCTGCCCGTAGTATTGGAAAAATATTATGCGCATCTATAGACAAAGGCAAATCTAAATACGATCCATTTTTTAAAAATTTTGTAGAAAAACCGGCATAGGGACCAAAAAGTAACGAACGCTCGCCATTGAGCATTCTAGTATCTAAATGAGGAACCGACATTGGCGGCGCACCAACTTCGGCCATACCATACACTTTGGCTTCGTGTTGTAGAATGACTTTTGGGTTGTTACATTTTAAAAACTGACCACTAACAGGAAAGCCTCCGTAGCCGTTTGCTTCAGGAATATCAGATTTTTCTAATAGTTTTAATGCGCCACCACCCGCGCCAATAAAAACAAATTTTGTGTCTATTGTTTTTTCTTTTTTGGTGTGCAAATCAGTAACCTCTAATTGCCACGTACCGTCTTTTTTGTTATCGATATCTTCTACTTGGTGCCCTAAGTTAATCGCTACACCATCACAAGATTTTAAATAGGCAATCATACTTCTGGTAATCATTCCAAAATTTACATCAGTACCAATAGGCATCCGTGTAGCTCCAATTTTTTGAGCCCTGCTTCTACCTTGCATCATTAAGGGAACCCAGGTAGTAATTTTATCATAATCTTCAGTATGCAACATATCTTCAAAAATGGCATATTGGGTAAGTGCCTTGTATCGGTTTTTTAAAAAATCAATGTTTGTATCACCCCAAACAAAACTCATATGGTCTATGTCGTTTATAAAAGGAGTAGTAGTTGGGATAAGATTATTTTTCACCAAATACGCCCAAAATTGTTTTGAAATTTCAAAGGATTCACTAATTTTTAAAGCCTTGGAAATATCTACTTGTCCAACTTCATTCTCTGGGGTGTAGTTTAGCTCACAGAAAGCAGAGTGGCCTGTTCCTGCATTGTTCCAGGCGTCAGAACTTTCAGCACCAACCTTATCTAGCCTTTCGTAGATAGTAATTTTAGCAGTAGGTATAAGCTGTTTTAAAAGCACACCTAAGGTTGCACTCATTATGCCTGCACCTATTAACGTAAAGTCGTGTTGTGTATTCATTTGTTCCTGTTTCATACAAACCTATGAAACGTTTTGTAGTGGAAATATACTATTTTTCAATTTTAGGGTGTTTATTTTCTCTAAAAGGCTAATTAGCACTACTTTTGCGCCCTCAATTTAAAGTAAGATGAAGAAGTATTTAAATTTATTCGATTTTTCACAGAAGGTAAATTATAAAACAGAAATTCTTTCTGGATTAACTGTGGCATTGGCATTAGTGCCAGAAGCAATTGCTTTTGCATTAATACCAGGGTTTTCACCATTAACTGGATTGTATGCTGCTTTTGTACTTGCTTTAATTACTGCGATTCTAGGAGGTAGACCAGGAATGATTTCTGGAGCAACAGGAGCAGTAGCTGTAATCTTTATCGGATTAATTATAGAACTTAAAGAAGCTTTTCCAGGGATATCTCCTGAAAATATACTACACTATGTATTTGCTACGGTTATAATCGCTGGTTTGCTTCAAATTATGGCAGGATTATTACGATTAGGTAAATTCATAAGACTAGTGCCACACCCAGTAATGTTTGGTTTTGTAAACGGTTTGGCTATTATTATTTTTATGGCTCAGTTTCCTAACTTTTACGAAAAAGGAACAACAGATTTATTATCTGGTTCTGCCTTTTGGATGATGCTGGGCTTGACCTTAGTAACTATGATAATTATATGGGGCTTGCCAAAATTAACAAAGGCAGTGCCGTCTTCTTTAGTAGCTATAGTTGTCGTTTCAGCCATAGTGATTGGCTTTGGTGTAGATACGCTTACAGTTGCAGATACAATGCGTGAAGGTGAAAGTATCAAAGGTGGTTTCCCGCCCATATCAATCCCTAATATCCCGTTAACATTAGAGACCTTGCGTCTAATTTTACCTTATGCAGCTATTGTTGCTGGTGTTGGTTTAATTGAGAGTTTACTTACCTTAAATATTATTGATGAAATAACAGAAACTCGTGGTAGTGGAAACAAAGAATGTATTGCTCAGGGAACAGCAAATATTTTCTCAGGCTTCTTATCTGGGATGGGGGGTTGTGCAATGATTGGTCAGAGTTTAATTAACACCTCTGCAGGAGCAAGGGCACGTTTATCAGGAATAACAGCTGCGGTAATGTTGTTGGTTTTTATCATGTTTGGCTCTAGCCTAATTGAGCGATTACCAATGGCCGCTTTAGTTGGATTAATGTTTATGGTTGCCATAGGTACGTTTGAGTGGGCAAGTTTTAAAACGTTTCGGAAAATGCCAACATCAGATGTTGTCGTTATGGTCTTGGTGACTTTGATTACGGCCATTACGCACAACTTAGCAATTGCGGTTTTGTTTGGGGTTATTATTTCTGCACTGGCATATTCATGGGAAAACGCAAAGCGTATTCGTGCAAGAAAATATGTAGATGATAATGGCGTTAAACATTATGAGATTTTTGGTCCTTTGTTTTTTGGATCAACCACTGCGTTTGCAGAAAAATTTGATATTCAGAATGACCCTGCCGAAGTAATTATAGATTTTAAAGAAAGTCGTGTTGCTGATATGTCTGCTATAGAGGCTTTAAATAAAATTACAGAACGTTACCATAAGCAAGGTAAAAAGGTGCATATAAAACATTTGAGCCAAGATTGTAGAAGATTATTAGACAATGCAGATCAAATTATTGACATCAATGTTTTGGAAGACCCTACGTATAAGGTTGTTGTTGATAAATAGAGGTATAGTTTGCTAGGGTTCTACCTTGGGGTTTGTCAATTTTAAGTTGTTTTTACTTCATCGTAGAAAACTTATGAATCGTTACCGTATGGTATTTTTCATCGGGTTGTAACACTACAGAAGGAAATTCAGGAGTATTGGGACTATTCGGGAAATGTTGTGTTTCCATACAAAAGGCAGACCTAAAGGCATACGGCTTGTCACTTTTTCCGGCTACAGCACCATCTAGAAAATTGCCACTATAAAGCTGAACACCAGGCTCCGTTGTGTATAATTCCATAATTCTACCCGTAGTTGGTTCTGTTACTTTTGCTGCCAAGCTAATGCCGTTGGTGCTTTTCTCTAAAACATAATTGTGGTCATACCCTAAGCCTATATTTAATTGCTCGTAATCTGTATTGATATCGCTGCCCAAAGCTTTGGCTGTTGTAAAATCCATTGGTGTGTCTTTAACCAAAGCTAATTCTCCTGTTGGTATTAGTGTCGCGTCTACCGGAGTATATCGAGACGCATTAATATGTACCAAATGATCATTAATAGTGCCATTTCCTTCTCCTTTTAAGTTAAAATAGGAGTGGTGTGTTAAATTTACAATGGTGGTTTTATCTGTGGTTGCCCAATACTCCACTTTTAGTTCATTAGCATCTGTCAATTGGTATTGTATGGTTATGGAAAGATTTCCAGGATAGCCTTCTTCCATGTCTGGCGAAAGATATTTTAACTCAAGCGTGTGTTCATTTATTTGTTGTGCATCCCAAACAACAGCATCATATCCTTTAGCACCTCCGTGTAAGTGATTTTCATTGTTGTTTGTAGCCAAAGAATATTCAGTATTGTTTATTGAAAATTTACCCTTTGCAATTCTATTTCCATACCTACCAATTAGAGCGCCAAAATAAGTTTTAGGATTAGTTACATAATCAGCAATGGAATTGTAGCCTAGCACTATATCATCATAATTCCCATCTTTATCTTGCACCCATAAGGATACCACTGTTCCTCCGTAATTCGTAATTTGAGTAAGGGCACCAGTCTTATTTTTCAAGGTGTATAATGTAACCTTCTTATGGTCTATGATGGTATCAAAATTTGTAGAGGTTATTAACTTTGGAGTCATTTTAGCAATTGGTTTTTGTTTATTTTTACAGCTAAGTAAGCAAATGGTACTCACTAAGATAATTAAGTATCGCATAATTTCTATTATAATTCAATTTCTACCAATATAGGACAATGATCACTGTGTTTCGCTTCTGCTAATATAACAGCTCTTTTTAAACGATTTTCTAAAGGCTTGCTTACCATACCGTAATCTAGTCGCCAACCTTTATTGTTATTTCTAGCATTTGCTCTATAACTCCACCAAGAATAATTGTGAGGTTCTTTGTTAAAATGTCTAAAACTATCTATAAATCCACTAGCCATAAAATTACCAATCCATTCCCTTTCAACAGGTAAAAAACCCGAGACATTTTTGTTGCGAACGGGGTCGTGTATGTCTATGGCTTCATGGCAAATATTATAATCCCCACAAATAACCAAATGAGGCCGTTCTTGTTTTAGCTCATTGATATAGGTTTGAAAATCTGCCATATAGGTTAATTTAAAATCTAAACGATCTAAATTTGTACCCGAAGGTAGGTATAAACTCATAACGGATATGTCGCCAAAATCTACCCTGAGATTTCTGCCTTCAAAATCCATGTAGTCTATCCCGGTGCCGTATTCTATATGGTCTGGTTCCGTTTTAGATAAGATAGCAACACCACTATATCCTTTTTTTTGAGCACTGTACCAATAATTGTAGTGGTAGCCGGCAGCTTCAAACAACGATAGATCTAACTGTTCTTCTAAGGCTTTAATTTCTTGTAAGCAGATTATATCTGGGTCTGTTGCAGTTAGCCATTCTATAAAGCCTTTATTAAGAGCAGCTCTAATACCGTTTACATTGTAGGATACAATTTTCATTTCGAAATTTTTAAGAATGTTAAAAATAGAAAAAACAATGGTGTTTAAGAAACATATATGAAATAGATTCAATAAAAAAAGCTGTATTTTCGTTTTTCTTAAAATGATATTATTTTAAACTAACTGGTGCCGGATATGAGATTTATTATGTTTGCTTTTTTGATGATTTACACACTGCATTCATATGGTCAAGAGTCAAAACAGGATAGTATTACGGCTCTAAAAGAGGTTGTGGTTTATGATGATGCCATTCAGAAGAACCAAGCAATAGGTACAGTAGCATCAAGTCTAATTGGCGCAGCCGTTTTTCAAAATTACAGTCCCTTAGATGCTGTATCTGCTATAAATCAAATCTCAGGGGTTTATATTTTATCAGGTGCCTTAAATACAAACAGGATTACTATTCGTGGTGTTGGCGCAAGAACATTATACGGTACAGATAAGTTACGGTTGTATTACAATGATATTCCGATAACGAACGGCACAGGTAGTTCTAGTATAGAAGCTTATGATTTAGAAAATTTAAATGCTGTTGCCGTTATTAAAGGACCTAAAGGAACTGCTTTTGGCGCTAATTTAGGAGGTGCAATCCTGTTAACCGCCAAACAGCACCAAGCAGCGCGCACCTTGTTTTCTAATAGCTTTACGGCAGGCTCTTATAAATTGGTTAAAAATAATTTAACCTTTTCTCATGCTCAAGAAAATTTCACATTAGGTGTAACCTATGGCCATACAGAAATAGATGGCTATAGAGAGAATAGTAACTTTAAGCGCGATGGGTTTTTACTAAATTCAACCTATACTATTGATGCTAAAAACCAAGTATCACTCTTGGTAAATTACATAGATTATACAGCACAAATACCTTCTTCTATTAGTAAATCTAATTTTGATGCCGATCCACAAAAAGCTGCTTTTACGTGGAAAGAAGCCCAAGGTTATGAGGCTAATAAGTATAGTTTGTTGGGTGTATCCTATTCGCATCAATTTACTGAAAACCTAAAAAATACAACGAGCATATTTTATACGTATCTAGACCATTATGAACCAAGGCCATTTAATATTTTGGATGAGTTTACAAATGGATATGGCTTTAGAACACGCTTTATGGGGTCTTTTGGTTTTTTAAAGCATAGAGGAGATTACACCATTGGTACAGAGTTATACCAAGATGAATACAATTGGAAGACTTTTGAAAATTTGTATGAAGACAATAATGGCAATGGGAGCCTTCAAGGCAATAAAATAAGTGACAACAAAGAATATAGGTCTCAATCAAATACATTTGGGACGTTAACCTTGCCGTTTTCTGATGATTTTACAACGCAGTTTGGACTGGCAGTTAATAAAACAAAATACAATTACAGCGATTTATACAATACTGGTGATACAAATAAGAATGCTAGAAAAAGCTTTGCAGCCATAGTACTTCCAAGTTTAAATTTAAACTATAATTTCTCTGAAAAATATTCAATATATGGGAACATCAGTCGAGGTTTTTCCAATCCTAATATTGAAGAAACATTAACGCCAGACGGTGTTATAAATCCGGATATTGCCCAAGAAACAGGAGTGAATTATGAGGTAGGGTCACTTTTGTTATTCGATGCTAATAAATTGAAAATAGACGTTGCTTTGTACCAAATGAATATTAAAAACCTATTGGTTGCTCAGCGCATAGGAGATGATGAATTTATTGGAAAAAATGCGGGGAGTACACGGCATAAAGGAGTAGAGTTGGAAGTAAGTTACCAATTGGCAGTCACCAAAAAAATAATGGCAATTCCTTTTTTTGGGTATACTTACAATCATCACAGGTTTGAAGAATTTTTGGATGCAGCCACTAATTATTCTGGGAATTGGTTAACAGGGGTGCCTAAAAACAAACTTAATTCAGGAGTACAAGTAAAGCACACTAATGGGTTATTTTGGAACACAACACATCAGTATGTTGGTGAAATTCCTATGAATGACGCTAATACCTTATACAGCGATTCCTTTTCAATAATTAGTAGCAAGATTGGTTTTGTGAAACACTTTGACGCAAATTTTAGCGTCTCAGTTAACGCAGGTGTTCAGAATATTTTTAATGCCAAATACGCACAGTCTGTATTGATCAATGCGGTAGGTTTTGGAAGTGCAGAACCCCGGTACTATTACCCCGGAAATAACAGAAACTATTATGGAGGTTTGCAGTTAAGATACGTGCTTTAAAGCACTAAATACTAAAGAGTATTAGCAAAAAAATAGCTTGTTGTAGTGTATTAACGAACAACAAGCTATTGATGTGTTTCTGAAAACGGAATAGATTAAATCCTCTTTAACCACTCTTTCATAGCTACTTCAGAATCAATTATAGATTTTAAATCTGCGATAGCTACACGTTTTTGCTCCATAGTATCTCTATGGCGTATGGTTACTGTTTTATCTTCTAAGGTTTGGTGATCTACAGTGATACAGAACGGAGTCCCATTGGCATCCTGCCTTCTGTAACGACGACCTACGGCATCCTTCTCGTCATAAATTACTTTATGATCCCATTTTAAATCATCAATGATTTGATGCGCAATTTCTGGCAAACCATCTTTCTTAACTAAGGGTAGTATTGCTGCTTTGGTTGGTGCCAATACAGCCGGGATTTTAAGAACCGTTCTTGTAGAACCGTTCTCTAATTCCTCTTCTTCTAAAGAATTAGACAATACGGCTAAAAACATACGATCTACACCTATAGAGGTTTCTACTACATAAGGCACATAACTTTCGTTAAGTTCGTGGTCAAAATATTGTAATTTTTTACCCGAATGCTTTTCATGGCTACTTAAATCAAAATCTGTTCTAGAGTGAATTCCTTCCAGTTCTTTAAAACCAAATGGAAATTTAAATTCTATATCTGCCGCTGCATCTGCATAATGCGCCAATTTATCATGATCGTGAAAACGGTAATTATCTTGGCCCAGCCCTAGCGATAAATGCCATTTAATACGATTTTCTTTCCAAGCTTCATACCATTCTTTTTGCGTGCCTGGACGCACAAAAAATTGCATTTCCATTTGTTCAAACTCACGTTGGCGAAAGATGAATTGCCGGGCAACAATTTCGTTTCTAAAGGCTTTTCCTATTTGGGCGATACCAAACGGAATTTTCATTCTACCTGTTTTCTGAACATTTAAAAAGTTGACAAAAATACCTTGTGCCGTTTCTGGTCTTAGGTATAAATCCATTGCGCTGTCTGCAGAAGCACCCAATTTAGTGCCAAACATTAGGTTAAATTGCTTTACGTCGGTCCAGTTTTTAGTACCAGATATAGGGCACACAATGTCTAACTCTTCAATAAGGTTTTTAACATCTACTAAGTCTTCTTTCTCTAAAGACTGTCCCATTCTAGAAAGAATGGTATTTATTTTTTCTTGATAGCCTACAACGCGCGGGTTTGTAGAAACAAACTCTGCTTTATTGAAAGCATCCCCAAAACGTTTTGAAGCCTTGGTAACCTCTTTCTCAATTTTAGTTTCAATTTTAGCGCAGTAATCTTCAATTAAGACATCTGCTCGGTATCTTTTTTTAGAATCCTTATTGTCTATTAAAGGGTCGTTAAAAGCATCTACGTGTCCAGATGCTTTCCATATGGTTGGGTGCATAAATATGGCAGAATCTAAGCCTACAATGTTGTCTTGTAATTGCACCATTGCTTTCCACCAATATTGTTTTATGTTGTTTTTTAACTCTACACCATTTTGAGCATAGTCGTAAACTGCACTTAAACCGTCGTAAATTTCACTAGATTGAAATACATAACCGTATTCCTTTGCGTGTGATATTACCTTCTTAAATTTGTCTTCTTGATTTGCCATTTGGCAAAAATAGAACTTTAGTGTTAATTGGTTGAATTATTTTAGCTCAAATTCTTGAGAAGAAAGTAATTTTTCATCTTCAAATACATTCAAGGTATATAGGCCTGGATGTAAAGATCCAACAGGAACATTAATTTCATCACAAACTTCTTTATTAATACCTGTATAAATAAGGTCTAAACGCTTACTGTATTCATTGCCGTTTACATGTATAATATTGGCATTATGAGAAATAACACGTTTGTTAGGGTCTAAAAATTGAAAATACAAGGTTTTTGCAGCATTACTTTCGTTAGGGTTGCCTTTAACAGTAGTACACCCATTAAGTTTTGTAATTATGGAAGCTTTATTTGTGTATATCACTTTCCCATTTCGTATTCTAATACCAAGGGCCTCAGTTTTATCGAGTTTTAAATACGTTTTGTTCTTAAGTTCGTTATTCAATTTTTTATTTGCAAGTCGTAATGCTTCCTCTCTATCTGCTAAAGTATTCGCACTGTTTTTGTATTCTTCTGCTTTCTTCTTTGCTTCAATTATACTTCTGCTGAGTACAATATTATTGTAATTAAGAGAGTTGTACTTAAGATTAAGGCTGTCATACTTAATTTCCCATATTCTTAATTGTCGTTTGCTTTCTGTATACTTGTCAATATCAAAATTTAACTGTCCAATAGAATCTAGTAAATTATTAATACGGTCATTAGCTACTTTTAGATCAATATCGTTTACTTGGTTTTCAGATGCTAGGTTGTCAATATTTGCGCGCATTAGGGTAAGCTTGTTTACCAAAATCCTTTTTTCCCCTTCTATAAAGTTTATTTTATTGTTAGATTGGGCGTTACTGTAATAAAACGCAATAAGAATACCTATTATGACTGCTGCCAAAGCTGCCGTAATTATTTTATAATTGAAATTGTTATCTTGTGAGTCCATCAACTAAGTAGGATGCTATTTAAGTAGGTTAAAATTTGGGATAATAGGTTGTCAAATATACTAAATCATATTAATAAGATACTAATACCACTAGGGTGTTTTGGATGTAATACACCTTTGGGTAAAGGTGAACGATTAATTTGTACCGTTTGTCGAAATCAGTTGCCACTCACCGAGTATAATTTCACCGATGAAAACCCAATTGATCGTATTTTTTATGGTAGAATTGATATAGAAAAGGCAAATTCTTTTCTGTTTTACACCCAAAATGGGATCGTAAAAAACATCATTCATCACTTAAAATATAAAAATCAAGAGCAGTTAGGAACGTTTTTCGGCAGTTGGTACACGCCTCTTATAAAAGAACGTTTAGAAATAGATATTGTTGTGCCTGTACCATTGCACAAGAAGAAATTGAAGAAAAGAGGGTACAATCAGGTGTCATTATTTGCCAAAGAATTGGCGTATCATTTTAAGGCAGAATACGATGAAAATATCTTGCTAAAAACAGCGAATACAAAGACTCTGACAAAGAAAAATAGATTTTCTAGGTGGAAAGCGAATCAGGAGTTATACCAGCTGGTTAAAGAAGAACATATTGAGAATAAAACCATTTTATTAGTAGATGATGTAATTACAACGGGAGCAACTATTGAGGCTTGTGCAACTGCTTTAAAAAAAGCAAAAGGGGTTGTTGTTTACGTAGTTACAATAGCCGTAGTTCCATAATTTTATCTTTCTACAAATTGTTGTTTCTTTGTGTTAATATTTTGGTTATGGCAAGACGTATTTTAGGCTTTATATTTTTAGTGTTGATGGTATTTGCTTTAATGCAATGTGCTAGAAGAGGTACACCATCTGGTGGGGAAAAAGATGTTACACCGCCTGTACTTATAAAGGCAGAGCCTGCAAACAAAACAGTAAACTTTAAATCGAATACAATACGATTGTATTTTGATGAGTATATAAAACTTAAGGACATCCAAAAACAGCTTATAATTTCTCCGCCTTTAAAAAACCAGCCAGAAATAACCCCCCAAGGGTCTGCAAGTAAATACATAGAAATAAAGATTAAGGATACCTTGAAGGAAAACACAACCTATACCTTTAATTTTGGACAAAGTATTGAAGATAATAATGAAGGTAATCCTAGTAGTTTTTTAAGCTATGTTTTTTCAACAGGAGATTATTTAGATTCACTTTCTATAACAGGGGTTGTAAATGACGCTTTTAAAAAAGAGGTTGATAATTTTGTAAGTGTAATGCTTTATGAAGTAGATAGTGCTTATACCGATTCTACAATTTACAAAGAACCACCGTTATATATAACCAACACTTTAGATAGCACTGCTATTTTTAGTTTAAAAAATCTAAAAAAAGGCAAGTATGCACTTTTTGCATTAAAGGATGAAGGAAGTAATTATAAGTTTGATCAAAATATTGATAGAATTGGTTTTTTAGGGTATACCATCGCTATTCCTACAGATTCAATATTTGTATTAGACTTGTTTAAAGAGGTTCCGGAATTTGTGGTCTCTGTTCCGAGCTACACTGCAAAAAATAAAATAATTTTTGGGTACCAAGGCGATGGAGAGCATTTAATTATAGAGCGATTAACTTCTTTGCCAGATAGTGTAAAAACAATAGTTTCTAAGGAATTAGAAAAGGATACCTTGAATTATTGGATTAGCCCTTTTGAAGCAGATTCTCTAATTTTTAGAGTGATAAATGATACGAAAAAGACAATGGATACCTTTACCGTAAAATCTAGAAAATTACCTTTAGATTCCTTAAGAATAAGTGCAACACAAAGTAAGAGTATTAGCTTAGAAAATCCTTTTTGGGTATCCGCTAATATTCCAATAAAAAAAATAGACACTTCCAAGATAACAATAGTAGATAAAGACACTATTAGGGTGCCCGTGATAGCAACTTTAGATACTGTAAAAAATAGATTAGATTTCAATTTTGTTGTCCCAGCAGAAAATCAGTATAATCTTAGGTTATTACCTGCTGCAATAACAGATTTCTTTGGAAATGTTAATGATACCATTGTTTATGGTTTGTCTTCTGTAGACCCTGTTGAACATGGGGTTTTAAATATCGAATTAACGGGAGCTGTAACATATCCTGCCATTGTGCAAATTTTAAATGAATCTACAGACAAGGTGATTAGGGAAGAGTTTGCTGTTAAAGCAAAGTCCTTTGTTTTTAAAAATTTAAAACCTGCAAAATATCAAATTAGGGTTATAGGGGACACAAACGGAAATAAAAAATGGGATACGGGTAATTACCTAAAAAAGGTATTCCCGGAAAAAGTAAGCTATTCTCCTAATGCTATTGAAATAAGAGCAAATTGGGAAGCAAATGAAATTTTTGAAATTATAGAGTAAACGTATCTTTATCTTCTAAGAACATTAGTTTTGTTCTGGTTTCATCAATGTGTGCTTTTTCTAAAACCGTAAAAATAACATCGTTTGTAGTGGAAAACGCAAGTTCTTTCCCTAGACAATCATATACGGCAGAATGTCCTGTGTACTCATATCCTAAATTATCTGTGCCAATTCTGTTAACACCTATGCAATAGGCTACATTTTCAATAGCTCTTGCTTTTAATAAAATGTCCCAAGCATGTATTCTTTGTTTTGGCCAATTGGCAATATACAGTAAGACATCGTAATTTTCTGTATTTCTAGCCCAAACAGGGAATCTAAGATCGTAGCAAATTAAAGGACATATTAGAAACCCCTTATATGGTATAATTATTTTTTTATCCCCTGCTTTATAGATTTTATCTTCTCCAGCCAAAGTAAACGTGTGTTTTTTATCATAGGTGTAATATTCTCCATTGGGTATAACAAAAAACAAACGATTGTAATAGGTGTTATTTTCTACATAAGGAAAACTTCCTGTAATAGCGGCATCTTTCTCTTTTGCTATATGTTGCATCCATTCTAGCGTTAATTGTCCTTCTCGGGGGTCAATGTTTTTAGGGCTCATTGTAAAGCCGGTAGTAAACATTTCTGGAAGCACAATAAGATTTACCTGGTTAGAAAAAGAGTAAATTGTTTTGGCAAGAGATTTTCTATTTTTTTGAGGACTCTCCCAAAAAAGTGAAGTTTGTACTAAAGCAACTTTAAGGCGAGTGGGGTTTGCCATTGGGTCTATTTTAACCATTGTATAAATTTACTAATTTTAAAAATAATATTAATTATACTTCCCTTGTTTTGTGCGTAAAGGATGTTTAAAGGAGCTCAATGAAGAAATTAATGTAGCCTACTATAAAACCACCAACTTTTAGTAGGTAAATGAAAACCAAAAAATTGTTTTACGCTGTTTATTTTACTTTTCACAACAAAAAACAGAATTAAAAGAAGGTTTTTCTTACTTTATTTAAAATAGTAGTACCTTTATTTTCTATTAATGATACTTAATTTGAATACACTGCTTACAGACTGTTTTATTACTGATTCCCCCATAGAGATAGGAGTGTTTGATTTGGATATGAATTTTATGCTATGTTCTAAGCTATGGATCGAAAATATTAATGCCGATCATATTGGTGTAATTGGGAAATCGTATTATGATATTTTTCCTACAACTTCCCTTAAAATAAAAGAAGCACATAATCGCTGTTTAAAAGATGATTTAAAAATCTTTGAGAAAGAGTGGTTTATTCTTCCAGATGGAAGTGCACAATGTTTGAACTGGAAAATTAATTCTTGGAAAAATAATAAAGGTGAAATAGGAGGGCTAATTATAGTCAAGGAAGATATTACGGGTAAAGAAATTGAAGAGAAGTATAGGTTAAAAGCCCAGGAAGTAGCTAAAATTGGAGGGTGGGAGGTTAATTTAATTACCAATAAGGTGTATTGGACAAAAATAACAAAAGAGATTCACCATACTCCCGAAAATTATATGCCGACTTTAGAAGATGGAATTAATTTTTATAAAGAGGGGTATCATAGGGAAGAAATATTTACACATATTAGTGAAGCAATTTCAAACGGTACACCTTGGAATGAGGATTTTATAATCATCACAGTTGATGGAAAAGAAAAATGGGTAAAGGTAATTGGAAAAGCAGAGTTTGTTGATGGAAAAGCGACCAAATTAACAGGTACTTTTCAAGATATTGATGCAGAAAAAAGAGCGGAGATTAACTATAAGGAAACCTTAGAAAGGTTTAATTTAGCGGCAAGATCAGCTCGTATTGGTGTCTGGGATTATGATGTTGTTAAAAAACAACTGAATTGTGATGGCAATATGTATTATCTTTTTGAATTAGACAAAAGGAATTATTCAAATGATTTTGAAGCCTGGAAATCTGTAATTTATACAGAAGATAAAGAAAGAGTCATTAGTGAGATGATAGTTTCACTGGATGAAGGAAAAGAATTTAATACAGAATATCGCATACAAGCCGGAGATGGTAAAATAAAATACATAAGATCCATTGCAGAGGTTCAATATGATACAGATGGAGTTCTAACAAAAGTAATTGGGGCAAACTGGGATATTACAGACCATAGAAATACGGAATTAAGATTACTAAAAAACAAAGAATCTTTTACAGGTGTTTTTGATAATTCTAGTGTGGGTATGGCACTTGTTGGTATCGATGGCAAGTGGTTAAAAATAAATAATAGCTTATCTTCTAGTTTAGGTTATACTTCTAAGGAGCTGATGAAGCTAACCTTTCAAGATATTACCCATCCAGATGATTTGGTAACCGATCTTAATCTTTTACAGGAGTTGATAGCAGAAAAAAGAGATGGTTATCAAATAGAAAAACGATATTTTCATAAAAAGGGTTATGTTGTTTACGTAATTCTATCTGTAACAAAAGTTACTAAAATTGATGGTAGTATATCTCATTTTATTACTCAAATAGTGGATATAACCTCGCGTAAGCAAGCAGAGAATAAATTAAAAGCTGTTTTAAAGATAACAGAAGAACAAAACAATAGTCTTACAAATTTTACGCACATAGTATCTCATAATTTAAGGTCTCATTCTACCAACTTATCTATGCTTACAGGTTTTCTAACAACTGAAAAGGATGAAGAAGAAAAGATAAATTTGATGCGGATGTTAAGTGATTCTACTGAAAGTTTAGACGAAACAATTGTACATTTAAATGAAGTTGTAAACGTTAAATTAAATGTAATAGATAAATTAGAAAGTGTAAATGTATTACATACATTTAACAATGTAAAAAAGAGTGTAATTGCAGTAATGAAGGATAATATTGTAACCATAAATTGTAATATTCCGGAGGCACATTATGTAAGTGCCGTTCCTGCATACTTAGAAAGTATTTTATTAAACCTCTTAACCAATAGCATTAGGTATAGCTCGCCAACAAGATTGCCTGTAATTCATATCGAAACCAAGAGAGTAAAGGATGAAATAGTCTTGACTTTTAGAGATAACGGTCTTGGCATAGATTTAAATAAGCACAAAGAAAAGATGTTTGGGATGTATAAAACTTTCCATAAACACAAGGATTCTAAAGGTATTGGGTTGTTTATTACTAAAGGACAAATAGAAGCAATGAATGGTAAAATAAACGTTTCAAGTATTGTTAATGTTGGTACTACCTTTACGTTGTATTTTAAAACAAATTAGATGTATGAAAAAAATTAATAGCGCTTGTATAATAGATGATGACCAGATATTTGTTTATGGCACCAAGCGAATAATGAAAGATTCTAGTTTTTGCGATACTATTTATGTATTTGAAAACGGGTTGGATGCTATTACAGCATTAAAAAAAATGACTGTTGCTGGTATAGAATTACCTCGGTTAATATTTCTAGATTTAAATATGCCTATTATGGATGGCTGGGAGTTTCTGGAAGATTTTCAAAAAATACCGAGCAAAATTAGAGAAAAAGTTACCATATACATTATTAGCTCCTCAATAGATCCTAGAGATCTAGAAAGGGTAAAGGAATATGGTGTGGTTAGTGATTATATTTTAAAACCAGTTACTCCAAAAGACTTAAAAAATCTAATAGAAGAAATAGAATAAAAATTATCTAACATTGGGGGAATAATCTTCAGGTGCATTCTGGGGTAAATTTATGGTTTCTAACATACCACTATCATTGTATATAATCCACTCGTTAAAAGTATAGATCTTATTAGCTTGTATAATTTCGGGCCTTCTCAATGCTTTCCCATCTTCAAATTCGTGGTTTGTACCAGAGCCATCTTCGCCAATAACTCCAAAAACATCAATTACAGTACCAAAAGGATCTACTAATTCTAAATTGTCATCCCCATTGGAATCTGCGGGGCTATTAGCGCCTGCAGTTATGTCTGGAGCAAAACCATAAACAGTTTCAAATTCGCTTGCATTTGCAGAAATTACTAAAGTACTTTCTGCATAAATTATATAGGCAGACAGGTCTATGGTAGAACTTATTTCTGTATTATCATTTGTATATCTATTTAATTTCCAGTTGTTTAAATTTAAGGGTTCATGGGCAGAATTGTATAATTCTACAAAACGAGCTCCAGTAGTATTATTGGGGTCTGCTATTTCAGATATAATGATGTTTGTTGATGTAAACTCCGTCACAATTTCTGGACAACGATCCTTCGTAAAATTGATGTCGTCTAAACTTCGAATTCGCAATTTATAGTCACTGCCCTCTTTTATTAGCACAGCACGGATACTTCCATTTTTATGTGGCAACATACTCGCTTGAAAATCGGCATAACCGCTGTTTAAGAGCGTAATCTCATTGTTGCTACAATCTTTTAGTGTACGCTCTGTTTCTTTTGTAGGATCCGCAAAAGCGAGCTCTAATTCTTCATCAATAATTTCTACACTATCTACTACAATTAAAGTGTTAATCAATTGGTCATTTAAGCTTGTTAAGCTTGTTTTGGTAGCCGTAGCAGGTTGGTCATCACAACTAACGAATAGATGTTCTAATACCTCTAAACTAGGTAATCTACCTACAGACTTATTCCCAAAGGAAGAAAACACACCGCCAATTAAGTAGGTGTCATTTTTAGTGTCTAAATACAATCCTTTAAGTTTTACAAATACTTTACTACCATTTTTGTAAAGAAGATGATAATCTCTTAAGTCTATGTGAAACTCAACTCCCATTGTAGGATTAGTGCGTTTGTCTTGTAAGTGTATTGTGCCAAAAAAGTTGCCTTCAATATCAGAAGAAATTAAGTACCCCTCAATAATTAGATCGTCTTGAATATGAACAATTTCATCACTAACTAAACTTTTTAAATCTTCAAAAGTAGTGTTTGCAATTAATTCAGAACATTTATTTTTTGGCATATCAAAATCTTTGTCTTTTACGCAACCAGTGATAATGGCACTACATAAAAGAAGGTTATATATAATTTTTTTATTCATAATAACTAGAAGCTAATGGCGATGTTTAAAAAATAAGTGCGCCCATATCCATACCAATATTTTGTTCCAAATGAAGGTGTGCCACTTAGATTATCTTGTGCCAATTGACCATAATTTCCATTTCTACTTTGTTCATATCCGCCTGTTTTATAAACAGTGTCAAAAACATTATTGATACTTGCAAAAAAGCTAATGTATTTGTTGTTTATCAACCAAGATTTTCCACCAACAATATTTAGTAAATAAAAATCTTCCATTTTTTGCTGAGCTAACAAGCTGTTTACATTTTCTTCAGTTGCATCTGGATAGGGTTGCTCAGTTTCAGGGTCTAAATAAAAACTAGCTGTTCTTGTAATGGTTGAAATATTGGCGTAATTGTTCCCTAAAAAGTTGGCTGATGTTGCTACCCACCAATATTTTGGATCTCTATATTCTAGCCCTAAGGCGAATGCTTTTTGCGGTCCTTGAGCGAGTTTGTACTCTGAAATATTTGCTTTCCCTAAATTTATAGTACCCTCTAAATTAATAATGTCTTCGGTAGTACCTGCGGTATCAAAATTTATGGCGACAGTAGGGTTGTTGTTGTATGTGTATTTTGATAGAGCGGCCACGCCAGATACTTTTACTGTAGAAGAAAGTTGATATTCTAAACCAACCTCTAACCCTTTGTGTAGTTTGTTTATACCTGTTACTACTTCTTGTACAAAATCTGAACCTACTCCAGACTCTACAAAGAAGAAGTTGATGTCTGTAATTGCATTGAATTGGGTGTAAAAAGCAGATAGTCTCCCTGTAAGTTTGGGCATTCGTATATAGTAGTTAAGGTCTACGGTTTGTATTTCAGTACTTTTTATTTCTGGAACTATAGCATTGTTCTCTCTTGGGTTAATAAAAACATTTTGTAAAACAGGTGCCTTGTTAATCAATGCAAATTGTGAGGTAATCCAATGTCTACCTGTTATTTTATACGTAAATGCGCCTTTCATATTAATATTTGAAAAATTGATTTTGTTGCTTTTTCCTTTAGAAGTTGCTAGGTAACGTTCATTTTGAAATAACCCATTTCTTTGGTAGCTTGTTTTGTTTAGGCTTGTAGAGATAGATGCGTGCCACTTGCTATAGGTTGCTTTAAATTGAGAAAATGTAGTTAGAGTGCTAGCATTTAGTTCGTAGTTGTAATTAAAAATATCATTTTCATCTTTTTGCACATTACCTTCAAGATCATTATTCGTATTTGAAAAAGGATCAATATCATTATGAAAACTCGCCCCTAATAAATCATCCAACTTGGCATAATTAGTAGAATTCAAAGATTTAACCATCAATCCAACATCTAAAGAAAATCTGTCGTTTAGGGCTGCGTTTGCAATACTGTTGACCGTTAGGGTTTTGTCATTTGTAACATCGTTATATAAAACATACACAGCATTGTTTGTTGTTGTGGCCGTATTAGAGATGTATGTATTTTGCCAGTTTAATTGTGGGTTTTTAAGAAATGCTTTTCTTGCGGTTTCAGCACTTTCAAAATTTGCTCCAATAGCACTGTTATTATAATAACTAGGTAGGTATCTGTAGTATGTAGGATCTGGATTGGGGGCATTATAATAGCCTAACCTACTTTTAGAATGCGGCCCAAATTGATAGGAGATGCCCGTGTTTAATTTTAATGTTTTCGATTCATAGATGTGGTTAAGCATAAAAAGGGGTTGTTCTATTTTTCGTTCTCTTGAATTTCTAATAACTCCATTCTGTATTCCCCAGTACGGATTGTATTTTCGCCCCATTAATTCAAATACTTCTTGTGTAAGCGCTGAAGAACGCCCTCGTCTGTTTGATGCCAACATTGCTGTCAGAGTAAGACTGTTTTTTTTATTGAATGGATATTCTACTGCACTAAAAATAGAGAAGGCATCATATAAAGTGCCATTTATAAAGCCTTCTTTAGCCCATCTTCGAGAGGTAGAAACGCTATATGTAAGTCCTTTTTTGTTTGTAGGTTCTGTATGCGTTATCATTAATCTTCCAGCATATGTTCTATTTGATGTAGAGGTAGAGATCCTTGTGCCTGATCGCATTAAGGAAGGTCTAGTATCAATGTTTGTTGTGCCTAGAATTCCGCCAAAACCATATTCTAAAGGTTGTAGTCCGTGTGTAAAATCTTGATTCCTTGTAACGTCGTTCAGTCCGCCCCAGTTATTCCATTGTGGTCTTCCATCTGATAATTGATTCATAAGAATGCCGTTAATTAACACTTGTCCGTATTGAGAATCATACCCACGTACACGAAAAAAAGCTTGTCCAAAATCAAAAGCAGCCCTATTTAGAAAAATATCTTTTGTTGCTTGTAACAAGCCAGATGTTATGGAGGTCCTTTCATCGGTAGAGAGGTCATTGTCTGTCAATGCAATAAGATTGTCAGTTTGCTCTATTGTGATATCTTCTTCTAAATAAATAGTACCCAATGTCGTAATTGGTTGGTCAATCGTAATTGGTATTCTTTTGGTGACATAGTTAGTAGCAGCTATTTGTAGAATTTGGCTTCCACTATTTTTAGTGGTTATGGAGAAAGTACCATCACTTATTTTTTGAAGATTCAAAGTTCCTTCAATTTGTATTGTACCATTCGTTATCGCAGTATTAAGTTGCTTACTTAGTACCCGACCCTTAATTGCATATGTTTCTTGTCCTACACTACAATGTATGGCCGTAATAAAAGTTAAAAAGCTAAGTAACAGTCTCATAAGTGCGTTAAATTATAAAAAATTAATTATAATTTCTTACTTTTCAATAAAATACTTGTTAATGAATGTAGGTAAAACCCTCAATAATAGTATTCAAACTGCTGTGTTATTTTTTCTTTTGATCTGTGTTGGAGCGTATTCACAGAACAAAAGAGAATACAAGGTAAGAACAGTTGCTTTTTACAATCTTGAAAATTTATTTGATACTATTAATGATCCAGATACTTTTGATGACGATCGCACACCAGAGGGAAAAGATAAATGGACAGTGAAACGCTATCAAAATAAGGTAGCGAATATGGCAGGTGTTTTGGCTGCAATTGGACACGAAAAAGTACAAACAGCTCCAGATGTAATCGGTGTTTGTGAAATTGAAAATATACAGGTATTACAGGATTTGATCAATGAACCATCCTTACGGGATAAAAATTATGCCATTGTACATTTTAATTCTCCTGATGAACGAGGAATCGATGTTGCTCTGTTGTACAAAAAAGATGTGTTTTCGCCAACGTCCTTTAAAAGCCATAGGTTATTGTTGTTTAAGGCAGATGAGTATAGAGATTATACGAGAGATCAACTTGTGGTAGGAGGCTTGCTAGATGATGAAGAATTCTATTTTATAGTAAATCATTGGCCCTCTAGAAGTGGAGGTGAGGCACGCAGCAAACCGAATAGGCTTGCTGCGGCTAAATTAAATAAACGTATTATAGATTCTTTGGTACGATTAGATGGTGCTGCTAAAATAATAAGTATGGGCGATTTAAATGACGACCCTATTGATGATAGCCTTAAAAAAGTGCTAAAAACTGTGGGTGATATTGAAAAAGTTACTTCAGAGGTTTTGTTTAATCCAATGGAGCAAATCTATAAAAAGGGAGAAGGCTCTTTAGCATACCGTGATAAATGGAATATTTTTGATCAGATTTTCTTTACGGGAAATCTGATCAGTGATACTAAAGAGACGTATTCTTTTTGGAATGCTGGTATTTTTAACCCTAGTTATTTGGTAACCAATTCAGGGAAATACAGAGGCTATCCCTTTCGTACCTACGCTGGTGGTAATTATACGGGTGGATATAGTGATCATTTCCCAGTATATATAACTTTAGTTAAGTTGGCAGAGTAGTTTTAAAACCACTGTCCCCAAGGTATACGGCTTAAAAATAGAACTAATCCGAGACCATAAAAGATAGCAATAAGCTTAAACTTTTTATTGCCTTCCATTACTTTCTTGTGTTTAGACCAGCCAATTGTAATGAATATGATGGCTATAATATTTATAAAAGGATGTTCTACAGCTAATAAACGAGCAGCAGAAGTTAAGCCTCCCATACCATTACTTTGTATGGCGTTTAATCCATTAGGAGAAACAAAGAACAAGATCAACCCAACTAGTAGTTGAATATGAGATAGTATTAAGGCAAACAAAGAAAGTCTAAAATCTTTACTTAGGTTAAAAATTTTATTGCCAACAAGTCCCATAATAGCATTTGCTACAGCCAAGAATAATATAGCCAATACTGCATAGGCTAAAAATGAATGTAAGTTTAAAATAGTTTCGTACATAATTGTTTATTTTAAATCAAAAATAGTGAATTTTTATTACAAAAAACCCTGCCAATTTTGGCAGGGTTTTAATTTATTTAAGGTATCTCGTTCTGAAATAGTGTTACACAAACATCAGAACACAAATTATTAGAATCTTTTGTTTAGAAAGAATATTTAACACCTACTTGCAGCTTCCATGTTTGGCCAAAGAAGTAATTGTAGTCATAGGTATCAACAGGATAGTCGCCATTAACTTGTACAAAAGAGTAAGAAGGAACATTACTACCATCCACGCCCTCGTATCTTAAAATCTGTCCTCTGTTTGAAATGTTGTTGTTTTTTTCTACACCCCATTCTGAATTTAACATATTTCCTACATTTATGAAATCCATAGTAAATTGTAGCGTATTTTTAGTTTCACCTACATTGATATAATACTCGCGTGCTAATCTTAGATCAAAACTATGAACCCAAGGGCTACGTGCAGCATTTGCTTCAGCGTATTTACCTTTATTAGCTTTCAAGTAGCTGTCTTGTTCCATAAAAGCAAAGAAAGCATCTTCATCAGCAGGACTAATAAAATTGATATCTCCTCTACCACTAGGAATATAAATTAAATCTGTGGTTATACCATCGCCATTCATATCATTTGTATAGGTATAGCTGTATCCGTTAGGAGAGTAACCAGAATAGAACAAATTAATTAAAGTAGCAGATTTTAATGTATTGTTAGACCAAGGAAGTCTATAAGAAGCAGAGGCAATTGCTTTGCTAGGCACTACATATTGCGAACGTTGAAGTTCTGGCAAATGTGGGCCATTAACCGCAGCTAAACCAGAATATGCTGAACCTGCATTACTACCAGGCATACCTGATATCTCTTGAGATTCAGTATAGGTGTAAGCGGCCATTAATCTTAAATCCGGTATTGGTTGTGCATTAACTGTAATATTACCGATGGCACCCCATCCTTTACTGGTGTTCGATAAAACGTATGCGTCAGTTGAATTATAAGTGATATCACTATTATCAGGATAAATATATCTATCGTCAGGACCAGAAAAACGCTCCCAAGTAGCATCTGGTTGTTCTAAGTTATAATTTTTAAGCATAACACCATTAATGTTTTTTGTGTAAATACCTTCCATAGTGACTGACAATGGAAAAGAAACTGGAACCTCATAATCAAACGCCAAAGCAGTTTTCCATACTTGTGGCATTTTAAAATCAGAAGCTATACCATTGATATCTCTTGGTAAAACACCATCTTCGGGCGTAATCGTATTAGGCAAGTTTAATCTGTCAATCATTTCATTTACATCCGTAATCATAGGGCCAGCTAAGTCTGCTAAAGCAGGACTAGCTGTATTTACTGAGCCATCAGCATTATATGTAGTAGTAGCAGCGTAACTTCCTTGTACCATACCTGAATTGGTTGGCATATTGGTGAAGAATACCAATGGCAATCTTCCAGAAAAGATACCTGTTCCTCCACGAAGTTTCATACTCTGATCACCTTTTACATCCCATGAAAAACCAACTCTTGGTGAAAATTGAACATTTGCATCTGGCCATTTACCACTATCAATGTTTCTTCCTCCAAAGTCTAGGTCATAAATAGAGTTATTTCTAATCAAATTGTCTTTGTACTTTAAATAATCGGCACGAACTCCAAAAGATAATTTAAAATCTGGATTAATATTCCATTCGTCTTGAACGTAAAATCCTAATTGACTAAAAGCAACTTCAGCATTTGGATTTTCCTCACCATCATAACCATAAGTTAATGCAAAATCTCTTGGAGCGGCTTGATTAAGAAAATCATCAATACTAGCATAGCGATAATAACCCGTTCCATTTCGCATGTAAGAATTGTTCGCTAATTGGTGTTCAAAACTTACCCCAGCAGTAACTTTATGATTGTCTAAATAATAAGTTAGATTATTTGTAGCTGTAAAGGTGTTGTTGTTCACAGCGTTGTTCCATGTAAATAATTCATAACCGGCAGACATATAAGGTTCATCAATTTGTTCTCCAGTTGGGGTAAGCCCGTTCATGATATCAATAAATGGAAATGGAGATGAATTTGTACCACGAGCATCTTGTATTTTTGAATAAGTGGCAAGAAACTGATTTGACATTTTATCTGAAATTCTACTATTTAAATCAAATGATATTGAATTTACAATATTATCCATTGAATACGTAGAATTAGAAAAAGCCATAGAATTTTGTGAAATACGATCCATAGATCTGTTACGAGAACCCGCATTATTTGAGTTGCCATTCGTAGCATTCCATCCTTGGTTTTTAACGTAGTTATATCGTACACTTAATTTATTCCCTGTATTAATATTCCAATCAATACGGGCAAGCAATTTTTTATTGGTTTCATCTGCAGGATAGTCACTATATGAACCTGGGTTATAACCATAGTTCGTGATTAAATGCTGTTTTACCCTTTCCATATCTGCAATACTTGTACGTGATAAAGATAAGTCAAGGTTTGCAACACCATCTTCAGAAGGTCTCCAATTCACCACTTGTCCTGGACGAACTACAGATTCTGCATTGACAAAAAAGAATAATTTGTTTTTAATAATTGGACCTCCAAAAGTGGCGCCGTAGGTTGTTGTTGATTCCTCATTACGTGCTCCAAAATCAGTATCACCAATTTTATTGCCACGCATTTCTTGGTTGTTATAATAGGTATAAGCAGAACCTTTAAATGTATTGGTTCCTGATTTAGTAATCGCATTGATGCCACCTCCAATAAAATTTGTTTGACGAACATCAAAAGGAGCAATTACTACTTGAACTTCTTCAATGGCATCCAATGAAATAGGATTTCCACCACCTGGTAGGCTAGAACTCAATCCAAAGTTATTGTTGAAATTAGAGCCATCTACAGTGAAGTTTGTTGAACGACCATCACCCCCTGCAATACTCATCCCATTTGCGTATGGAGAAATACGGGCAATATCAGAAATACTTCTATTAATAGTAGGCATTGTAGACATTTGCTCGTTAGAGATATTGGTTGTTGCTCCCGTTTTCTCTGCCGAGAATTTTGTTCTTTTTGCAGAAATAACAACTTCATCTAAGGAAACATTTTCTTCACTTAAAACTACATCGTGAATATAAGCTGCACCCAGTCTAATCATTATATTATTAGTTGTGTTTTTCCCATAACCAATATAAGACACTTCTACACTGTAGGGTCCGCCAACACGCATACCTGGTAAATTGAAACGACCTTGGTCGTTAGTAATAGCTCCATAGATAGAGCCTGAAGGTGTGTGGGTTGCAACTACTGTTGCCCCCGTAACCGGGCCTTCAGCATCTGTAACTCGACCACTCATACTGGATGATGTTACTTGAGCCATCATGACTGTTGTGCATAGTAATGCTACAGACATTAGTAAAAATTGAGAAATTTTTTTCATTGTTCTTTAGTTTTTTCGTTAATGCTGCAAAAGTGGATAATAACCATTACTTACACGTTAACAGAATGTTAAATTAGTTTGTGCAAAAATAGTAAAAAAATCTAAAATGGAATTGATAGACAATAGGTTATCTGCAGGATTAAGAAATAAAATAAAAGCTTGTTAGTTCTTAAAATTTTGCAAAATATTCAATGTGGAGGCATCATGCTTTCCATTTTCATCAGCATTTATGTCTGTAAGAATGGTATTTGCTAATTGTTTTCCTAATTCTACACCCCACTGGTCATAGCTAAAAATGTTCCAAATAATGCCTTGTACAAATATTTTGTGTTCATATAAGGCTATTAATTTGCCTAAACTTTTTGGAGAAAGTTTGTTTATGAGTAATGTAGTGGTTGGTTTGTTGCCTTCAAAAACTTTAAATGGAAGTAATTTTTCTATTTCTACAGCAGACAACTCTTTTGTTTTTAACTCAGAAAGAACTTCCTCTTTGGTTTTACCATTAAGTAGAGCTTCGGTTTGAGCAATAAAGTTAGCCATTAATTTATGATGATGATCTTGATCCCCATATAATGCTTTTTTAAAGCCAATAAATTCTGTAGGAATAATTTTGGTGCCTTGGTGTATGAGTTGAAAAAAGGCGTGTTGAGAGTTGGTGCCAGGTTCTCCCCATATTATAGTTCCTGTTTGATAATCAACGGTATCTCCATTTCTATCTACACTCTTACCGTTACTTTCCATAATGCCTTGCTGTAAATAAGCAGAAAATCTGCTTAAGTACTGAGAATAAGGAATAATCGCTTCCGTTTCTGCTTGGTAAAAGTTGTTGTACCAGACGCTTAAAAGAGCAGCTACTACTGGTATGTTTTCAGAGAATTCAGTTGATTTAAAATGTTCGTCCATTGCATTGGCGCCCATTAATAATGCATCATAATTTGTATATCCAACAGATAGAGCGATACTTAGACCAACTGCGCTCCATAATGAAAACCTGCCTCCAACCCAATCCCACATTGGAAATACGTTATTTACATCTATGCCAAATTCTGCAATTTTAGCAGTGTTGGTGGATACCGCTGCAAAATGTAAAGCAATGTCACTTTCTTTGGCATTAAATTCAGGTTTTAAAAACCACTTTTTAATCGTAGTTGCATTACTTAAAGTTTCCTGGGTAGTAAATGTTTTGGATACGACTACAAATAATGTTGTTTCAGGATTTAATTCTTTCAGCGTTTCATAGACGTGGTCCCCGTCTACATTACTAACAAAATGCATTTTCAGGTGATTTTTGTAGAATTTTAAAGCCTCTACAACCATTGCAGGTCCTAAATCTGATCCGCCAATGCCTATATTTACAACATCGGTAAAGGCTTTGCCTGTATACCCTTTACTTTCTCCTGAAATTATATGTTCGGTAAACGTTTTTATTTTTTTTTTAACGGCATAGACTTCAGGCATTACATTTTCACCATCAACGAGAACAGTATCTGTTTTTTTTGCCCGCAATGCAGTATGCAAAACAGCTCTTCCTTCGGTTTGGTTGATAAGGTCTCCTTTAAAATAACTATGTATTGCACCTTTTAAATTAACTTCATTAGCTAGTTCTAGTAGGTGTTGCATAGTTTCTTCTGTAACCCTATTCTTAGAATAGTCAAATAAAAAATCATCGTCTTGTAAGGTGAATTTTTTAGCCCTATTCACATCTTCCTTAAACAAGGTTTTTACTTGAATATTTTTAGTGTTGTTATAATTTTCTTGGAGTTTTTTCCAAGCATTGGTTTGGGTTGGATTCGTATTTTGTAGCGCCATTTTAAAGGTTGGTTAGGGGTTCACTGTTGTTAAGTGGTATTTCTTCTGGAAATCCCATCTTCATTAACTGCTCTTTTCTAGGAGAAATATACTCTAAATAGTGAATTTTTAAAGTGTCTGCCATTGATTCAGCAACAGGTAGTTTTTCACGTAGCGGGTCTACTTGGTGTCCATTTTTCCAAAAGCGATAGCAAACATGGGGTCCTCCAGTATTTCCGGTCATTCCTACCCATCCAATAACATCGCCTTGCAGTACGTGCTGTCCTTTTTTAACATTTCTGTTTTTCATGTGTAAATATTGGGTACTATAGGTGCTATTGTGTTGAATTTTAACATATTTTCCATTGCCACCTCTTCTTGTAGATTCTACCACAGTTCCATTGGCAGTTGCAATTATTGGGGTTCCAACAGCAGCAGCGTAATCGGTGCCTTTATGTGCTCTTACCTTATAACCATAATAAGCAATTCTTCTGTTTAGGTTATAGCGAGAAGATATTCTATAATTAAATTTGATGGGAGCTTTAAGGAAAGCTCTTCGTAAATTATTTGCTTCATCATCATAATAATCTACTATTTGTTTTAAAGAATCTGCTATATATTCAAATGCATAGAAGGGTTTCCCATTATGTTCAAAATAAGCAGCATCAATAGGTTCTGCACCTGCATAGATAGAATCATTAATATAGCGTTCTTTGTAAATAACTTTAAATTTGTCTCCTTTTTGAAGTCTAAAGAAGTCTATTGCCCACGCATATATTTCTGAAAGGTTGTTTGTTACATTGTAATCTATTCCTTGCGCTAAAATTGCTTCAGATAAAGACGTTGTTATTACCCCAGATGCTTCACGCTCTACATAGGTGACCTTTTTCTTTTTCTTATAAACATTTACAGAATCCCTAAAATCTATAACGGTGTAATTAATACGGTCATTTTCATAGATAAAAACTTGCGCCGCTTCAGTAGTGTCTTTAGACTTTAAAATAAGGTAGGGTTTGCCAACGCCTATTCTACGTACATCAAAAGTGTCTTTGTATTCTTGAGAAATTTTGTAGATTTTAGGGTAATCCACTTTGTTGTTTGTCATTAGCTCCCCAAAACTGTCGCCATTTTTTATGGTGTCTTGTAATACCGTAAAATCATCCAAATTAAAACCATATTCTAATGCAGCTATTGGTTTTTCTATAGCTACGACCGGGGGTAGGTTTTCTTTGTTTTCCTCAATCTTACTTTCTTTACAAGAAATAAAAGAGACTATTGCTAGTAGTAGAATAATGAATTTTTGCATTGGTATTATAATTTTTCAGGGTTAAAGATATGGTCTATCCATTCTTTTCCCCAATTATTTAACTCTTCTTTTGAGTATAGGTTAGGAAAAAATATTACTTTTTGAAAGCTTGGAGGTAGGTAGTCTTTCCAGTTTGTGCCTCCAGTAGCCTCTATTGTTTGTTTGTCTTTTGCAAGATATCTATAGGCAGAGCCCATATGCATTAAGGGCCAATTTACATTTGCATTGATGTCTAGGGCTTTTAAGGCATCAATTAATTCTTTATTTTTTTGACTTTTGATGGGTAGTTCTAGGTATTTTTGGTAGATGGTATTTTCTTTTACTTCTTTAGCAATACGTATAAGACGAGGGGTGTATCTGTATTCAAATTGTTTTAAAGTAAGTGTCTTTTCTCCTGTGTTTCTATCAGTAGCTCCATTTTTCCAATAAATCTCTTCGTAGAGTTCTTCTATATTATTTTCTGAAGAAAATTGATCTCGTTTCGTGTGGTGTACTAAATTTTCTAGAGGTGTGGCATAAATTTCAATCATCCTATACTGTGCAGATTGAAAACCGCTAGCTGGCAATAATGCCATTCTATATTGTAAGAACTGTTCCCTGTCCATTCCGTTTATCATAATGCTAAATGACGAAATAAGGACTTTGTAATAACTGTTAATTCTGTTCGCTTTTTCTATAAAAATAGCTACATTTTGAGACTTGTCATCTACAATTTGTTTTTGTTCATGTAAGATTAATTTAAAGTATAACTCCGTAATTTGATGATACATTATAAAAATTTCTTCATCAGGAAAATGAGTCTTGGGTATTTGTAAGCTAAGTAGGGTGTCTAAATGGATATAGTCCCAATAAGTAAGGTACTTTTCGTAAAGTAAGCCATCTAAGTAAGAACTTAAATCTTGACCAGAGCCTTTGTACTTTTCTTCTAATTTTAAAATTTGCGATTTTATCTTGTCTTGGTCCTTCATCAAAGTTAATCCATTATTATTTTAAACTGATGTTTTAGTCCAGCATAACCGTCTAAATCCGCCTTTATGGAACCTACGGCTAAATCTGCTTTAATACGTATCGGAATTTTATTATCATCATTAGAGACCCAAAGTGATAAACTTTCTTGCGCTTTAAAAACTCTCCCAGACTCTACATAAGGTCTAAATTTATGACATTCTACTTTTCCGTATTTCGTTTTTAAGACTTCTTTTCCTAAATACTTAAGTTTGAATTTGAAAATACCATCATCATCATATAATAAGTCGAGTTCAATAAACTCTCCTTTTACTAATTCTTCAGCTTTATAGTTGTTTCTTAAATAATAAAAAGCAGATATTAAATCTTGAATATTATCTTGTATCGTAAACTCAATTTTTTCACCTTTTTTATTGTCATTTAAAATGGCTTTCTTCTTGTTGTAGTCAAAATCTATATCTAAGTCTATTGTATAACCACCTTCGCTAACTTTTCTGACAAATTTGTAGGGTCTTCCATTTTTTTTGTCAAAATAACTTTCGTAAACATCATCAACTTTAAAAAATATTCTAGCAAGGCCAACAGTGCTGCCTTCACCAACAACATGATAAACTGGGGTGTTGTTTACTTTGTCATTTTTTATTTGAAGTGTGGCATAGCTGGCATTAAATATTCCATAATGCAATCTAAATTTTAGCCATTCGCCAGCTTTAAAAGCACCTTCGTTTTCTTGTGCATTTGCAGAGAAAGCAGTTATTAATAGTAATATAATGTATATTTTTCTCATATCCCTTGGGTGTAAAATTACTAAAATTGAAAAAACAATCTAACGTCTTTGCATTTATTTAAACAACTTTTATTCCAAAGTATTGTATAAAAAAAAGCCCAGCTTTAAAACTGGGCTTTTCCTAAATAACCAACCAAACTTTAAATTATGAAAAACCAATACTTAAAGTTATAAGGGAACCACCCCTTATACGGACAAAAATACTACAATATTTTATTGCTTTATTAGGTTTTAACTTACTTTAACTAAAGTGTTAACAGAACTTTAGCTTTTGGTAATAAAAATTAATATTTTACTAGCAAATGGCGTTTTTTTATAGTGTCCCCCTAGCTTCTTGCTCTCTTTCTATAGCTTCAAAAAGTGCTTTAAAATTTCCTTTTCCAAAAGATTTAGCGCCTTTTCTCTGTATTATTTCAATGAACATTGTTGGTCTATCTAAAATAGGTTTTGTAAATATCTGTAAAAGGTATCCTTCTTCATCTCTATCTATTAAAATCCCCAATTCTTTTAGTGGGGCTAAATCTTCATCAATTTCGCCAACTCTATCTAATACAGTTTCATAGTAAGAGCTAGGTACCGTTAAAAATTCTATGCCACGGTCTCTTAATGCAGTTACGGTTTCAATGATGTTATCTGTAGCTAGTGCCATATGTTGTACGCCTGCTCCATTGTAAAAATCTATGTATTCCTCGATTTGAGATTTTTTTCTTCCTTCTGCTGGTTCATTTATAGGAAATTTAATACGGCCATTACCATTGCTCATTACCTTACTCATCAGAGCAGTGTATTCTGTAGAGATGTCCTTATCGTCAAAAGAGACCAATTGCGCAAACCCCATTACTTTGGCATAAAACTCACACCATTTGTTCATTTCGTCCCATCCAACATTACCTACCATATGGTCTATGTACTTTAGACCTACATCTGTAGGCTGGTAATATGGGTTCCAAGCTTTATAGCCTGGCAAGAATATACCGTTGTAATTATTTCTTTCTACAAATACGTGAACTGTTTCACCGTAAGTATGGATACCCGAAAAAATAGCCACTCCGTTCTCATCTTCTTCTTTTCTTGGTTTAAAATAGCTTGCTGCGCCTCTCTTAGTTGTTTCCTTGTAGCTTTTAGTAGCATCGTCTACCCATAGCGCAATAGCTTTAACCCCATCTCCATGTGCATCTATATGTCTATTGATGTCTCCTCCAGAATTTAAAGGAGAGGTAAGAACCAATCTAATTTTATCTTGTATGATTACATAAGAAACACGATCTTTTAATCCTGTTTCTAGGCCTGCATACGCTAATGGTTGAAAACCCCAAGCAGACATATAATAATGAGCAGCTTGTTTAGCGTTGCCTACATAAAGTTCTACATAGTCTGTGCCTAATAGCGGAAGGAAATCTTCCGCCTCTAAATTTTCTTTAGGTAATTGTAATGATGTTTTATCTAATGTTGCCATAATATTGTGTTTTAAAATTAAGTGTAGTAGTATAATGCTCTTGCTTTATAATTGAAAAGCAATACGTTAGTATATGTATACTATTTCACCACATTGCCCGTAAATGGGCAGTAATATCTATTCTTAATTGAAGCATAAAACGGAATATTAATAGGTAAATATCGGAAAAAATCAGCGAATATTTAGCTTATCTAGTATTTTAAGGTGAAACTATTTGTTTGCTAAAACCAGTATCCTAGACTAAAAAAGAAGTTGTTTTCATTTCTTTCCGGAGACCAAGAATATATTACTTGTACTGGTCCAAGAAAAGATTCAAGACCATAACCTATACCATAACCAGAATATTTAGGTACTGTAAACCAGTCTGCTGTTCTGTATATGTCATCTGCTACATTTGCATAATTGGCTGCAAAAAGCAAATGATTTTTTGGGCTAAACTCATAGTCTAATCTTCCGTATGCCTTTATGTAGCTATTACCCGTTAAACTAAGAAAATCATATCCTAAAAAGGGGACAAAATTGTTGTTTAAATCATTTCCGTACCCCCCTAAAATATAATCTAAGGATCGTACATCAGATGTTCCCAGTTTAAAACCACCACCAGTTTCTAAATTCATTGATACGTTTTTGGCTATCATAAATGCAGTTCCCATAGTTCCTTGGGTAATGGAAAACTCTTTAAAATTGTTATTATAATCAGAGGATAACATATAAAAATGAAAAATTCCATTAAAATATAATCCTTTAGTTGGAAAATATTTATCGTTATAGGTATCTAATTTTAATTTGCCGAAACCGCTATAGTAATTACTTTTTTCTAAAATAGTTCTAAAATTGTTGTTTGAAGATGGATTGCCTTCAGGGCTTTCTGGTATATTCTCTACTAAAGTACGTGAACTTAATTTTAAAAACCGATGCTCTATTCCTAAACTAAGTGCAAATTCTTCATTCCATACCGTTTGAACGTACACTTGATTGGTAAGGTTAATGACATCTAAATTAATATTATTGATATTGTCATTAGGGACTTCAAAATTAGATTTTATGATGTTATAATCTACTTCAGAATTAAAGGTGTTGTAGGTGGAGTTTAATCCAAAGCTCCAATAAAATCCTTTATCAACATAATATTCCATTTTATACCTAATGTTGTCCCCCAGAATCAAGTCGAATGAACCAACATCATCTTGCAAAAACATATTTTTCTTAGTCAAATTTATTATGGCTGCACTTTTGTACAAATCATCGTAATGAGCACCCATTTTAATGAACATTTTATCTTTGTTTTCTTTTAATGTTAGCTTAAAATTTAATTCATCTTCTTCAGAATCTAAAGATTCCATAGAAAACAGTTTATATCGAATAGTGTTAAAATTATTAGTTGCAGCTAAATTATTGATGCCTTGTTGTAGTTTGTTGAATGTAATTTTTTCATCTTGATTTAAGCGTAATTTTCCTTTTATATATGCTCTAGTGTAATCTTTATTACCCTCTATAATTAGATGTTTAATAGATAATGAATCTATAGTTTCTATAGGATTTGTTTTTACAACACTAGCATTTTGTTTAACTGCTAAATTTTTTAATTCATCATATTTGTCCATTGCAGCTTTTTCACCACTCGCAATTATGGTTTTTCCATAGGCAAAATCTATTACAGAAAAATTATCAATATTGGGTTTGATGTAGATATCTGTTTCGGCTACTTTTTCTTTCATAGCACCAGCAGTTCTGTAGTTGTTAATTTGCAGTAAAATTTCTGTAGCAGATGCCAAGTTGTCTCTTGTAGAAAGTCCATGTTGTACATCTACGCCAATAACGATAGTGGCTCCCATTTTTTTTAACTTTTTAATGGGGTAATTGTTGACCACTCCGCCATCTATCAATATTCTTCCATCTATTTCTGACGGCTCAAATAAAGATGGAAAGGTACCACTTGCCATAATTGCTTCGGGTAAATATCCTTTGTTTAAAAGAATTTCTTCACCTGTTTCTATATCTGTTGCAATACAGAAGAAAGGAATTGGTAGGTCATTAAAATCGTTGATGTCCTTAACAGGGTATAATAATTTTGCTAATAAATTATAGATATTTTGTCCACTAGAAATAGCAGAAGGGAATGATATTTTAAAATTATTAAACGGTAAGCTTAACGCATAGCGCTCATTGTCTTCTTTATCATAAAAATTTCTTGCTCCTCGAGGTAAGTTATCTTGAATTAATCTTGAAATATCGGTAGTATTAAAAATAGAATCTAGTTGTTTAGCAGAATACCCAGCGGCATAGAGCGCCCCAATGATGGCGCCCATGCTAGTGCCGGCGATATAATCTATTTTTACGCCAGACTCTTCAATTACCTTTAAAGCGCCAATGTGTGCTAAACCTTTTGCTCCACCACCACTTAATACTAAGCCAACTTTTATGCTGTCCTTAGTCTGTAATGATTGCCCATTGGTTTTAGTACATAAAAAAATGAATAGTAATAGTAGTATTGTTTTGTACATTTTAATGAAAAGTATTATGTATTTTTTTTGCTTTTGACATGCCTATGATAGCCGCTAGTTTTTCTATACTAGCTTCTTTAATTCGTTTTACAGATTTAAATGTTTTTAAAAGTTCCATTGCTGTCTTTTCTCCGATACCTTCTATGTTTTCTAATTCAGAGTTTATAGCGGCGTTACTACGTTTTATTCTATGGAATGTTATTCCAAATCTGTGCGCTTCATTTCGTAGTTGCTGAATTATTTTTAAGCTTTCTGATTTCTTATCTAAATATAGGGGAATAGAATCGCCTGGGAAATAAATTTCCTCTAATCTTTTGGCAATACCTATAATTGCAATTTTGCCGCGCAAACCTAAAGCATCTAAGCTTTTAAGAGCAGAAGACAATTGCCCTTTACCACCATCTATAACGATTAACTGAGGCAGTGATTGATCTTCATCTACTAATCTTTTATAACGTCTGTAAACAACTTCCTCCATAGAAGCAAAATCATCTGGACCAACAACTGTTTTAATGTTGTAGTGTCTGTAGTCTTTTTTGTATGGCTTGCCATTTCTGAATACAACACAAGCTGCCACTGGGTTTGTTCCCTGAATATTAGAATTGTCAAAACACTCTATATGTCTGGGTTCTTCCGATAAACGCAAATCCTTTTTCATTTGCGCCATAATTCTATTGGTATGTCTGTCTGGATCTGTAACTTTTAGTTGTTTAAAACGCTCCATTCTAAAAAATTTCGCATTTCTTTCTGAGAGTTCTAAAATTCTTTTTTTGTCTCCTAATTTAGGAACAGTGACCTTTAAATCCTTGGCTACGGTAACTACAAATGGAAGGTATAATTCTGTTGACTGCGATTTAAATCGTTGTCTTATTTCTATGATTCCCAATTGGAGTAATTCTTCATCTGTTTCATTCAGTTTTTTCTTTAGCTCTAATGTGTGAGATCTAATTATAGCGCCATGTGATAATTGTAAGAAATTTACATAGGAAAAACTCTCGTCAGAAATGATAGTGAAAACGTCTACATTATTTATTTTAGGATTTACTATGGTTGATTTTACTTGATAGTTTTCTAATACTTCAATTTTCTCTTTAATTTCCTGTGCCTCTTCAAACCTCATTTCTGATGCTAATTGTCTCATCTGAGTTTTAAAATAGTGTAAAGAAGATTTAAAGTTCCCTTTTACAATTTCTTTTATTTCAATAATCTGTCTTTGGTATTCTTCTAAGGATTGATACCCTTCACAAGGTCCTTTGCAATTTCCTAAATGATATTCTAAACAAACTTTGTATTTTCCTTCTTTTATTTTTTCATCTGATAAATCATAAGTACAGGTGCGCAAGGGGTAAACACTTTTTATAAGATCTAAAAGAACCCTAACGGTTTTCATACTGGTATACGGACCAAAATATTCAGATCCATCTTTTACAAGATTTCGGGTTGGAAATATTCTAGGAAAGCGTTCGTTTTTAATACAAATCCAAGGATATGTTTTATCATCTTTTAGTAATACATTATACCTTGGTTGGTATTTTTTAATTAAGTTGTTTTCTAGTAAAAGAGCATCTGATTCTGTAGGAACTACAATATGTTTTATATGGACTATTTTTTTTACTAGAACTTTAGTTTTTCCGTACTCGTGATTTTTCGTAAAATAAGAGGTTACTCTTCTTTTTAAGTTTTTTGCCTTGCCAACATACAGTATTTTTTCATATATATCATAAAACTGATATACACCTGGATTAGTAGGGAGTGTACTTAGCTGGAGTTTTATGGAAATCTCTTTTGACATTGCGTAAAATTAATCACATTATTAATTGAAGTAGTGAAATTAGCAAGTTTTTATTAAATGGAATAGACCGCGTTGGAATTAATTTGCAATAGACATATTACTATGTCGATAAAAGTTTTATCTTTTCGGCATACTAATAAGAATACGTCCTATTTATTGTGTTAAATGGTATTTTGTCGATAAAAATGAACACTTTATCGATTATTTAAATATTTTTTATATACATTAGCTCCATAAAATTATTGAACATGGAGTTATATGTTGTTGCAATGGGCGTCTATTTAATACTGATGATTTTTGTAGTTATATACGAAGCTATTACATCTCGAAAATAAAATGGCTTTTTAAGCGTACGAATGATTAAAAAAGAATTGCGAGCAAAGTATAGTAAACAAAGGGAAAATTTATCGGCCATTCAAGTATCTGATAAAAGTTTAGAAATAGCCAATCAGTTGTTAGAATTGCCCATATGGAAGTTTACGTACTACCATATTTTTTTATCAATTGTAGAAAAAAAAGAAATAGACACCAGTTATATTCTTGCCATTCTTCAAGGTAAAGACAAAAATGTAATTCTACCAAAAATGAATTCAGATACTTCATTAACTAATTTTTTACTAACGGATAATACTCGTATAAAAAAGAATAATTTCAACGTGCCAGAACCTATTGATGGTATAGAAATTAGTCCGTTAAAAATAGATGTGGTTTTTATTCCACTACTAGCTTATGATAAAATAGGGAATAGAATAGGCTATGGCAAAGGTTTTTACGACCAATTTCTAGCAAAATGTAGACCAGATATTATAAAGGTGGGTTTGTCTTTTTTTGAACCTGAAGCGGAAATAACAGATGTTTATACGGAAGATATTCCATTAAACTATTGTGTTACTCCTCAGAAGATATTTCAGTTTTAGTTCCAAAGGCTTTTTTATTAAAAACCAAAAGGATGCCAACACCAGTGCTTATAGCCATATCTGCAATATTGAAAACAGGCTCAAAGAAACTAAAAGTGTTGCCGCCAACAAAAGGAACCCAAGAAGGCCAAATAGCATCTTGTATTATTGGAAAGTAAAGCATATCTACAACTTTACCATGAAATAAATTACTATAAGGTTCATCAGAAAATAAAGTAGCTATTTTTCCATAACTTTCATCAAAAATAGCACCGTAAAAAACAGAATCTATAATATTCCCTAAGGCACCTGCAAAGATTAAGGAGACGGCAAAGATAAGTACGTTTGGTGCTTGTTTTTTAATTGTGCCATATAACCAATATCCAATACCAGCAACAGCAAACAATCTAAAAACGGTAAGTATTAATTTACCTGTGCTATCTGAAACGGGGAAAATATCACTTAATTTAGCGCCCCATGCGGCACCTTCGTTTTCAATAAACAACACTTTAAACCAGCTAAATACTTCTACAGATTGTTGATACGTAAAGTGTGTCTTTATGTATATTTTACTTATTTGATCTACTACTAATAGTAGTATAATAACTAGGATAGATTTCTTTAAACTCATTCTTTACAAGATAGGTTTGGCAAAAATAGTCATTTATTTCGTTTTAGAGATATGTATGTTTCCTGTAATGGATGATAAAAGAAATACGCTATTTCCTTTGGGAATATCGGTGTCGTATATTTTGCCATACTTAGTGGTTGCTGTTACAGTGGCAGCGCTGTTTTCTAAGAAAATGGAACCACTTTGTGTCGTTGTAGATACAGCATCACCTATGTTTTTTAATTTACAAAAACCATCTGACAGCGAAATGTCTAAATTCTTGAAACTACCTGAGGCGTTAACATTGGAACTCTTTCCATAAAGTTTTACATTTTTATGGGGAGGAATTACAATGTGCAAGGATATTGATATTACTTTGTGTGCACTTAATTTGTCATTAGGGTTTATAAAGTTTGGATTGAACCCAGCGCTAACAAAAAGCGTAGACTCTTCTTCCTTTATTTGTACAGATAAATTTTTTTGATATTCACCATTTATAGTAGCCGAAACCGAAATTTCATTGACTTTTGAAGTTTCTAATGTAACCTCATAACAATTTTCTGAATTGATATTGATTAATGAAATATGATTGTTTGCAAACGATTTTTTAACAATTTTTTGAGCACTTAAAAAATTGATAGTTATTATCGCTAGTAAAAAAAGAAAGAACCTCATTGTAGTAGTAAAAAACGCCCTTTACAGGGCGTTTTATAATTATTGTTGCATGTTTTTAGCTTCAATGCTTAATGTTGCGTGGGGTACTAATTTTAATCGTTCTTTATTAATTAATTTTCCAGTAACCCTACATACTCCATAGGTTTTATTTTCTATACGTAGTAACGCATTTTTTAAATCGCGAATAAATTTTTCTTGACGAATAGCTAATTGCGTATTTGCTTCTTTACTCATTGTTTGTGAGCCTTCTTCAAAAGCTTTAAAGGTAGGAGATGTATCATCAGTACCATTGTTGCCATCATTCATATACGAACTTTTTAAAAGTTCTAAATGCTCTTTAGCTTTATTTATTTTTTCGGTTATAAGAACTTTAAATTCCTCTAAATCTTTATCGCCGTATCTGACATTTAAATCTTGCGCCATAGTTTTAATGTTTTTGGATAAACAATTTTGTATTTACTTCGTCAAAAGCAATTGTTGTGCCATTGTCCAGTTTTTCCTCAAAATTAAGTTCCGCTGTTAATGTTTCTGTTTTAATATAAGCTATGTTGTCTGCAACAGCATTTTCTACATAACCATCTTTTAATATTTTAATATCAATCTTATCTGTTACTTCAAAACCAGATTCTTTTCTAAGGTTCTGAATTCTGTTTACTAACTCTCTGGCAATCCCTTCTTTTCTGAGGTCTTCACTAATGGTCACATCTAGAGCAACTGTTAAACTTCCAGAACTAGCAACTAACCAACCCGCTATGTCTTGAGATAAAATCTCTACATCTTGTAGCTGTAAATTAATGCTTTTATTATCAATTGCAATAATTATTTCGCCGTTTTGCTCAATTTTTTGGATGTCATCCTGGTTCAGTTTGCTTACTGCATTGGCAATCAGCTTCATATCTTTGCTGTATTTAGGGCCTAAAACTTTAAAGTTTGGTTTTATTTGTTTTACCAATATACCAGAGGCATCATCTAAAAGTTCTATTTCCTTTACATTTACTTCGGACTTAATTAAATCTGCAACAGCTTCTATCTCGTGTTTTTGCTTTTCGTCTAATACAGGAACCATTATTCTTTGTAATGGTTGGCGTACTTTTATTTTTTCTTTTTGACGAATAGACAATACTAAAGATGATATTGTTTGCGCTTTTTCCATTTTACTTTCTAGCTCCTGATTTACAAGTGCTTCATCGTATTTTGGAAAGTCAGCCAAATGTACACTTTCAGCTTTTTCTTTAGTTGTTGCCTGCGTTAAATCTTTGTAAAGTCTGTCCATAAAAAATGGAGCAATTGGAGCTGATAATTTTGCTACTGTTTCTAGACAAGTGTATAATGTTTGGTAAGCAGATATTTTATCTTGTTGGTAATCTCCTTTCCAGAAACGTCTTCTACATAAACGAACATACCAGTTACTTAAATTTTCTTGGACAAAGTTAGATATAAGTCTTGCTGCTTTAGTAGGTTCGTAATCTCCGTAAGCTAAATCTACCTTGTTAATTAATGTGTGTAATTCTGATAATATCCATTGGTCTATCTCTGGACGTTCTTCCAAAGTAATATCTTCCTCAGTATAGCTAAAATCATCTATGTTAGCGTAAAGAGAAAAGAATGAGTAGGTGTTGTATAACGTACCAAAGAATTTTCTTTTTACTTCTGCAATGCCTTCTATATCAAATTTTAAATTGTCCCAAGGGTTTGCGTTGGAGATCATATACCAACGAGTGGCATCTGGTCCATAGGTGTTCATAGTCTCAAAAGGGTCTACAGCATTGCCTAAGCGCTTAGACATTTTTTTACCATCTTTATCTAGCACAAGACCATTAGAAACTACATTTTTGTAAGCAACAGAGTCAAAAACCATTGTAGAAATAGCATGTAATGTATAAAACCAACCACGAGTCTGGTCTACACCTTCGGCTATAAAATCTGCAGGAAATGCTTTGTTATCGTCTATCAATCTTTTGTTTTCAAAAGGGTAGTGCCATTGTGCATAAGGCATAGAGCCACTATCAAACCAAACATCTATTAAATCACTTTCTCTTTTCATTGGTTTTCCGCTAGCAGAAACCAATGTAATTTGGTCTACAATATTCTTATGAAGATCTATTTTATCATAATTCTCTTCAGACATATCGCCTACAACAAAATTTTCAAAAATATCTTTTTCAATAACGCCAGCTTTTAATGCTTTTGCCATTTCATCTTTTAATTCTGATACAGAACCAATGATTATTTCTTCTTTACCATCTTCTGTTCTCCAGATTGGTAATGGAATACCCCAATAACGAGATCTAGATAAGTTCCAGTCGTTCGCATTTGCTAGCCAATTACCAAAACGCCCTTCACCTGTAGATTTAGGTTTCCAGTTTATAGTTTCGTTTAAACTAAACATTTTGTCTTTTACGTCTGTTACCTTAATAAACCAAGAGTCTAAAGGGTAATAAAGTATAGGTTTGTCTGTACGCCAGCAGTTAGGATAACTGTGTACATATTTCTCAACCTTAAATGCTCTGTTCTCTTCTTTTAACTTTATGGCTATTTCTACGTCTATCGAACGTTCTGGTGCTTCACCATCGTTATAATATTCATTTTTAACATATTTGCCACCAAATTCTTTTAGTTCAGGTCTAAATTTACCTTGTAAATCTACTAAAGGAACCGGGTTATCATTCTCATCTAATACCAACATTGGAGGTATTTCTGGTACAGCTTGTTTGGCAACCAAAGCATCATCTGCCCCAAAAGTAGGCGCCGTATGTACTATGCCAGTACCATCTTCTGTAGTAACAAAGTCACCCGCAATTACCCGAAACGCATTTTCTGCATTTTGGTAGGGCAATACGTAATCCATTAACTGCTCATAGGTAGCACCTACTAGATCTGCACCTTTTACTTCGGCTATTACTTTGTACGGTATTTTTTTATCTGAAGATGTGTAGTTGGTAAAATCGTCATTGCTTTCTGCAGCTATAAATTTGCCACTAAATTGTTTGCCGACTAAGTTTTTTGCTAAAATCACCAAACTAGGTTCAAACGTATATTGGTTAAATGTTTGTACCAATACATATTCTATTTTAGGTCCAACTGTTAATGCTGTGTTAGAGGGTAATGTCCAAGGAGTTGTTGTCCAAGCTATAAAAAATATGTCTCCTTTTACATTTTTAAATGCCTTTGGTAATGTTTCTTTGTTTGCTTTAAATTGGGCAGTAACTGTGGTGTCTGTAACATCTTGGTACGTGCCCGGTTGGTTTAGCTCATGTGAACTAAGTCCTGTACCTGCCTTAGGTGAGTATGGCTGTATGGTGTATCCTTTATAGATAAGGTCTTTGGTGTAAATCTGTTTTAATAACCACCAAACAGATTCCATATATTTAGACTTGTACGTTATGTATGGGTCTTCCATATCTACCCAATACCCAACTTGCTCAGTCATTTTATTCCAAACGTCGGTATAGCGCATTACCGCTTTTTTACAAGCCGCATTGTATTCTTCTACAGATATTTTTATTCCAATATCTTCTTTAGTAATGCCTAGTTCTTTTTCTACACCAAGCTCTATAGGTAAACCATGTGTGTCCCAACCAGCTTTGCGTTTTACCTGAAAACCTTTCATCGTTTTATACCGAGGAAAGATATCTTTAATGGTACGTGCCATTACGTGGTGTATACCAGGCATACCATTTGCAGATGGCGGGCCTTCGAAAAAAACATATCCTTCTCCGCCTTCTCTATTGATAACACTTTTTTCAAAAATGTTGTTCTCTTTCCAATAGTCAAGTATGTTCTCTGCTACCTTTGGTAAATCTAATCCTTTATATTCCTCAAACTTCATATTAAGTGCTTCTGGTACTACATTTTAAGTTTGCAAAATTAGTCAATTTTAGCGTAATACAAATTTTTAAAAGTAAAAGAGGTTGTCTTTTTTTGACAACCTCTTTACTAGTTAATGATATACTATTTTTATTTAGTTCCTGTTATGGTAACATTAGCTGTTAGTTGCAATGCTGAGGTAACACTTATTGCACCTAAGTTTAAGCCTGTAGTAGACTCCGCTGCTAATTCTGCATTAAAATTAAACCCACTATTACTTGTATTATTCTTATAAGAAACGAATATTAATTCGTAATCACCTTCTTGTAAAAAGTTTAGGTTATATGAGCCCGTTGTTCCATTTGCCTCTGAGCTTGTTATTGCATTTGCAAAGGTTACATTGCTAGCACCTTGTCCTTTGGTTTCAATATCTGCATTATAACTTCCTTTTTTATAGGCGTATACAACTATTTTATCTGATGTATTGTTAGCGTCACTAACGGTTCCAGAAATTTTACTTGTACTTTCCTTATTAATAGCTCTGATCCCAGAAGTTAACTCTGCGGTGGTAACAAATTCGAAATCTGTAGTAGACTCACTTTCTTGTTTTATTGTTTTTCTTAAATCGAAATCGATAATGATTTCATTTGTAGCTGTTGCAAAAACGTCAAAAGTATTATTTATAATAATTTCATTCGCTGAAGCACTCAGTTTATCTTTTTCGCCATTTGCCATTTCTACATAACAACCAGGTGCATTGCCATTTACGTCTAGATCATAATCTAATTCTAAAACAATTCTTGAATACGTTTTAGAGGTTAAGTTTAGGTTCCCTAAGGTTTTTGTAGAGCCATTAACTAAGGCCGCTAAATTAAAAGTTGATTTGGTAAAACCTTCCAATTCTTTGTTATCTACTTTAACGCTAGCTACCGTTACAAATACAGCTTCAACCGCAGCATTATCTATAGGAGCATCCGTTATTTTAAATGTTGTGTTATATGACTCTGCCTGTGCATCATCATTTTCATCTTTACTACAAGCGGTAAAAGTTGCTATTGCCATTAGTAAAATCCCTGCATTTTTCAAATAATTTTTCATAAATTTTATTTTTCTAATTAAATTTTATACTACTATAACAATACAAGAGTAACTTACCCTACCACACATTTTTAAAAATTTCCTAACCGTTTGGATTCTAGTGTTCTAATTTTATTTTTTTTAGGACTCACATCTAAAAGTGAGTTTTCAACGTAGATTAAGTATAATTTAACAAACAATAAAAACTAAGAAATGAAAAAATTAATTTTAGGTTCGGTATTAATGATGGTGTTAAGTGTCTCATTTGTTTCATGTAGAGAAGCAGTAGATAAGGCAAAAGAAACATCGGAACAAGCTGGCGATGCACTAGAAGAAACAGCTAACGATATGGAAGAAGCTGGTGAAGATGCTGTTGATGCAGTAAAAGAAGCTGGTGAAGAAGTAAAAGATGCTGCAGGTAATGTGATAGATGAGGCAAAAGAAGCTGGTGAAGAAGTAAAAGATGCAGCTAAAGATGTAGCTGATAAAGCTAAGAAAACAGCTAATGAAGTAAAAGAAGCTGTAGAAAACTAAATAAGACGGTAGTATCGTTTTTGATTGTAAGGGCTTGGTGTAAACCAAGCCTTTTATTTGTTTAAAATGAATAATTAAGGCTAGCGATAAAATTAATTCCAGGAGCAACTATGCCTGAAGAATAGGTCCTATATCTTTGATTGGTAATATTTTCTAAACTAATTGTAGTTTTTAATTTATTAGAAATAGAGTAGCTTGTACGAGCGTTTAAGGTGTGCCATTTAGGTGCATAAGGATTACCATCGCTATTTGTAGCATATATGTAGTTCTTGCTTCTTTCTGAAGATGATAGCTTGTTGTAAGACACTTCTCCGTTAAAATTTAAAAAGAGGTCTGTCCTCAATCTATCATTCTTCCAAATTAAATGAACATCACCAAAAGTAGGGGCAACGTGTCTTCCAGGTGACTGGGTGCCGTCATCTTCCTCTTCAACGCCTTTTGTTATGGTTAAGTTAGATGAAAACGATAGGTTTTCAGTAAAATAAGCATCTGCACCAAATTCTAAACCATGTACATAAGCTTTTGCCGCATTTTGTATGGCTTGTACATTACTTGGTTCTCCATGATATTCTATTTCAGAAACTCCATTGAATGTAAAATCTCTTCTAACAAGGGCATCTACTAAATACGTATAAAAGGCAGCACCAGTGATAACTAGCTTATCATTAAAATTTTTCTGAATACCTAAATCAATGTTATAGGCATATTCAGCCTCTAAATTTGGATTAGGAACAACTACAGAACCTGGCTCTGAGTCAAAAATTTTACCCACATCATCTATGTTTGGTGCTCTAAAACCTGTAGCTCCATTAAATGTGATTTGAATACTTTCTTTAGGAAACCAACTAAGTCCAATACTTCCAGTTAAGGCACCAGTATTAAGGTTCGCATCATCAAAAGGGAAGGGATAAAAAGTTTTGTCAAAAATAGCATCAATCCATATATTACTGTACCGTAACCCAGATAATACTGTTAAATTTGGTTTTGCTTTATATTCTGCGTTTATATATCCTGCAGCTGTTTGCCAAGTAGCTCCATTTGGATATCTAGATGGAGCATTAGAAACAACCTCAGTTTCTATGTTTGTTTCAAAACCATTAGAAAGTACTTTGTTAAACAAATACTCTAGGCCATAATAAAGTCGTAAATCTCCTATTCTTTTGTTTTCAAAATCTAAGGTGGTAGAAATAGCATTTACTTTTTCTTCAGTTGTATTTAATGCTGTAGCTTCAAAATTTCTGTCATTTCTACTTTCTCCAAAGTGTTGGAATGCTGTTATAAACTTAAGTCTATCATAAAACTTTCCTTTACCGTGGTGCTGCATTTGCAGCTTGCTCATAAACCATTGTTGTGGTCCATAATACCATTCTGCGGAGCGTAAGCCAGTGCCGTCACTTGTGGGTCTTATTAGTCTATCATATCTGTTGTAATCAGAGGTTTCAGAAAAATAGAGACCTAGATCATAGTTCCAGTTAATGTTTGGTTTGTACGCAATTTTTTGCATTGCATTTACTTGGTTATAACCAGAGGTCACCTGTTTTTGAGGGTTCTTATTTGCTATAAGCTTGTCTTCATTATTTACTGTTTGCACATAATTGGCTCTTAAATAGGAGTCGGGACCATTTTTACCCATTTTTAAATCCCCAAAATTAGTATAAGTAAAACTACTGAGGAACGCCCATTTTTGTTTTCCATAGTTAAGGTCTAAATGCATTGTATTTTCAGAATTAGCAGTAGATATTCTATACACTAAATTTCCAGAAAGCAAAGGGGTGTTCGATTTAGAATATTCTGGTTTATCGGCATAGAAATTCATTACACCGCCAATGGCATCGCTGCCATAGATAACAGATCCAGGTCCAAAAATAACCTCTGTTTTGTCAATGGAAAAAGGGTCAATAGATATGACATTTTGCAGATTTCCACCTCTAAATATGGCATTGTTCATACGCACGCCATCTACTGTGATTAACAGCCTATTAGTAGAAAACCCTCTAATCATTGGGCTTCCACCACCTAATTGACTTTTTTGAACAAATATTTTTCCACTGTTTTGTAATAAATCTGCGGCCGTTTGTGGGTTAAAAAAAGCAATGGTTTTCGCGTTTATAGTGGCTATTTTTTGAGGAATATCTTTTTTTTGCTGCTCCCATTTAGAAACCGACATAACAACACCCTCTAGTTCTTCTGCTGTAAGCGTCATATAAATTGTGTATCCTCTTTTTAAGATTGTATTTTTTGTAGCTCTCTTAGTTTGATACCCAATATGTTTTAAAGTGATGCGTTCATTTTTATCAAATAAAGAGAAATCAACGCTTCCATCACTACTAGAAAGGGCTGTTCTACTTTTATCTAGATTGAAAATAGCAACACTAGGAATAGGTTCATTGGTTTCTTGGTCTAAAATGACAACTTTTTGGGCAATTGTATGTTCTATACATATTAAAAAAAGAAGTAAAACTACTTTGTGCATACTAGCGGAAAATTTCATTTAAAACAACAAGAGATTTCGGTTTTCTAAATCCCTGTAAATGTAATTCAAAATACAGAATAAAGGATTTTAGTACTTCTTGTCTTTGTGTTTTGTTCATTTTTACAGAATGTATTGCATCAAAATTTATGCCTAAGAAGGATTTAAAATAATTTAAATTTTCACCTTGTAACATTGGGTTTAAAGTTGCCACATTGGTGAAACTTCCTTCCAGTAGATCAAAATAGATATAATTTTTATTTTCTGTGTCAGGGTAAAAGCCTAAGTATTTGGTTAGGCGTAATAAAAAAAAGAGATGAAAATTAGCAATTTCACTGTGATTGTCTAGCCATTGTAATGCCGTTTCAATAAAAAGAAATAAACTTTCATTGGGTTCTTCTTCTAGTAAACTATTGCTTAGCATTTCCGCCAGAAATTGTGCCATTGCATTTTTAGCAATAGTATTGTGAAGGGTTTGGTAATGGTAACTTGTTTTGGCCTCCCGAATACTCTCTAAAGTTCCTTTGTTTTTGTGTACAGCAACAAGTTCTAGCTGTGTTAAGGGTTGAAAGTATGCTGTTTTTAATTTTCCTCTTTTAGCTGATAAAACTCCTTTTAGTAGATAAGGCTTTAATCCGTCAGAAAGGGTGTACGCTTTAACAATTAAGCTATTGTCTCCATATTTTAGAGCAGAAAGTACAATTGCTTTGGTAGTAACTTGCATTGTGGGTTGTTAGTTGGGAACAAAGATAGAGATTTAGAAGTATCCAGTTGGGAGTTTCGGTAATCAGTCCACATTAAAAAAAATCGAGAAGGTGGAATGTAATACCCAACTTCTCGATTTTGATTTTATCCACTAGCGAACTACTATTGAAGTCCGTAAACTAGATAACTCCCTGTGCCAACATCGCATCGGCAACCTTTACAAAACCGGCAATATTTGCTCCTTTTACATAGTTACAATATCCATCTTTGTCTTTGCCATATTCAATACAAGAATTATGAATATCTTCCATAATAGCTTTTAATCGTTCGTCTACTTCTTCCCTTGTCCAGCTAATTCGCAACGAGTTTTGAGACATTTCTAAGCCAGAGGTTGCAACCCCGCCAGCATTAGAGGCTTTTCCAGGCGCAAACAATATTTTGTTTTCATGGAATTCGTGAATAGCTTCTGGTGTAGAAGGCATATTGGCACCTTCTGCAACACAAATACATCCGTTTGTAATCAATTTTTTTGCATCAGCACCACTCAATTCATTTTGAGTAGCACAGGGTAAGGCAATATCACAAGCTACTTCCCAAGGTGTTTTTCCTTTATGGAAAGTTGCCGATGCATATTTAGCTGCGTATTCAGAAATACGACCTCTTCTATTATTCTTTAGATCCATAACAAAAGCAAGTTTGTCTTGGTCAATACCATCCTTGTCATAAATATATCCTTGGGAATCAGATAATGTTAAGACTTTTCCTCCCAATTGCAATACTTTTTCTGCGGCATATTGTGCAACATTCCCAGAACCAGAAATCACTACATCTTTACCAGTAAAATCCTTTCCTTGGGTATTTAACATACTTTGGGCAAAATATACGGTACCATATCCTGTAGCTTCTGGACGAATTAAAGAACCACCCCAAGAGCGACCTTTACCTGTTAGTACACCGGTAAACTCGTTTCTAATTTTTTTATACATTCCAAAAAGGAATCCAATTTCTCTACCACCAACACCAATATCGCCAGCAGGTACATCTGTGTTAGGACCAATATGGCGGCAAAGTTCTGTCATAAAAGCATGGCAAAAACGCATTACTTCATCATCAGACTTTCCTTTGGGATCAAAATCAGACCCTCCTTTACCACCACCCATAGGTAGTGTTGTTAAACTGTTTTTGAACACCTGCTCAAAAGCTAAAAATTTCAGGATACTTGCGTTTACACTTGGGTGAAAACGAAGGCCACCTTTGTAAGGGCCAATGGCAGAATTCATTTGAATTCTATATCCTCTATTTACATGGATTTCTCCTTTGTCATCTACCCATGATACTCGAAAAGAAATTAATCTTTCCGGTTCTACCATTCGTAGTAAAATATTCTTACCATTGTAAATGTCTTGATCAGCAATATAGGGGATTACTGTTTCGGCAACTTCTTGTACCGCTTGAATGAATTCTGGCTCGTGTCCGTTACGAGTCCTAACTTCATCCATAAATGCATTTATCTTTGCTTCCATATAGAAACTTTATACTATTAAATTATTGAATTAAAAATATAACAGCAAAATTATACTATTTATATAATTTATACTCTATTTTTTTAAAAATTTGACAAAAAATAACTATTCTAAGGCTTGTTTTAAGTCTTTTATCAAATCTTCGGCATCTTCAATACCAACGCTTAACCTAATTAAGGCATCTACTACGCCACTTTTTTTACGTTCTTCTTTCGGGATACTTGCGTGTGTCATACTTGCCGGATGACCAGCTAAACTTTCTACACCACCCAAAGATTCAGCTAAAGTAAATACTTGTAATTTTTCTATTATTTTAATGACATCCTCATAGTTACTTCCTGTTGGAATAAAAGAAATCATTCCGCCAAAGTCTTTCATTTGGTTTTTTGCTATGGTATGGTTTGGATGGTCCTCAAAACCTGGCCAAAATACTTTTTCTACTTTGGGATGTTTTTTTAAATAATTAGCTATGGTTTTTCCGTTTTCGCAATGACGTTGCATTCTAACGTGTAGTGTTTTTATGCCTCGTAGTACCAAAAAGCTATCCATAGGTCCACAAATAGCACCACTTGCATTTTGTATAAAGTAAAGATCGTCTGCCAATGCTTTATTTTTTACAACCAATGCACCAACAACAACATCACTGTGTCCACCTAAATATTTTGTAGCCGAATGCATCACAATATCTGCACCCAAATCTAGCGGAGTTTGTAAGTATGGCGTGGCAAAAGTATTGTCGACTGCCAGTAAAACATCGTGTTTTTTAGCAATTTTACTTACCGCAACAATATCTATGATATTCATCATTGGGTTGGTAGGTGTTTCTATCCAAAGAAGTTTTGTTTTGCTATTTATGTAATTTTCAATATTTGTTGCATTTTCCATTTCTATAAAATGAAAAGTAATACCATATTTCTTAAATATTTTTTTGAACAAACGATAACTTCCTCCATAAATATCATTCGTAGAAACAACTTCATCACCAGGATTTAAAAGCTTAATAACAGCATCTATGGCAGCTAAACCACTGCCAAATGCCAAACCGTAATTGCCATTTTCTATACTAGCTAAAGAATTTTCAAGAGCTGTTCTTGTAGGATTGGCACTTCTAGAATAGACATATCCTTGATGGTCACCTGGCGTAGATTGTGCGTAGGTAGAAGTCTGATAAATTGGGGGCATTACTGCACCATAAGCCTTATCTGGTTGTTGGCCTCCGTGAATGGTTTTACTGTTAAATTTTAAATTATTTTTACTCATTCTTATCTAATTATAAGACAAATGTATCGTTATCTTTGCAGACTGTAAACCCGTTTAACAATCTTATTTATATGCGCAATAAATTTTTTTTATACCTTCTTTTAATACTTTTGGTTGGTTGTCAAAACAAAAATCAGATTGCTTTTGGAACCTTAAATTTATCAAATAAAAGTAAACCTGACACTCCTTTAGTGGTGATAAATGTTCCCAATGCGCTAGAAGATACCAAAATTTCAGCTGCAATAAATACAACTCTAAAAGAAGAAATACTTGCGCTTTTAATTTTTGAAGATGATAGCCAGATACATACAATAAGCGATGCTATGAGTTCTTTTAAAAAGGAATTTTTTGATGTAAAGGAAAAGTTTCCTGGTCATGCTGCGAGATGGGAGGTAAACGTAAATGGAACTGTATTATTTGAGAGCGATAAGCTAGTAACTATAGGTTTGGAGTCTTATGTTTTTACTGGTGGGGCGCACGGGTATGAATCTACAACATTTTTAAATTTCGATAAGGTAAAAGGGAGACAGCTTAAAAATGAAGAACTATTCTCTGATAAGGAAGCCTTTCTAAGACTTGCCGAACATAAATTTAGAACACAAGAAAAAATTCCGTTAGATGTTTCTATAAATGACACGGGTTTTATGTTTGAAGAGGAAGTGTTTAGTTTACCACAAAATATAGGTTTTACTCCAAATGGCATACAGTTGCTGTACAATGCTTATGAAGTGGCATCGTATGCAGACGGGCAACTAATCGTAGTTATACCCTATGCGGAAGTCAATAGCCTTTTAAATATAAGATAGAAAAATTGGTCTAAAATCGAATATCTAGTAGCCTAGCTCTTTTTTTAATGTATTGTGTGGATATGTTTTTTTGTTTATAGGTTTAGGGTATAAAGTTTTCTAATTTTCAACTAACAACTAACAACTAACAACTAACAACTAACAACTAACAACTAACACACCTATTTCCCAATATTGCGCTTCAAAGCCAAGATAGACCCCAGGTGAATACCTTCATGGAAGCTATTAAATTTCATTGCTTCTTCTACATTGCTTAACGTAATATTTACACTAGTAGTGTAGGTGTTGTAAGTTGTGAATTTACCTGCTTTGTAATCGGCCTCAGTTTGTTCTAGTGTAGCAAACAAAAGTGTTTTAATTTGTTGTATTTCTTCATCTGTTGCAGAACCATCTGGTGTAGATCCTTTTTTGAATTTTTCTACCATTGTGTCATTTATTAGCATAGGTAAACCGCTAAGTTTATAAACTAATAATTGTTGGGTTACTACAACATGTGCAATGTTCCACCATATATTGTTGTTGAAATTTTTAGGTATTTCTAGCAATAGTTCTCTAGGTGTTTCAGTTAAAAATTTATATAAAATTTTTCTGTTTTGCAGGGTGATACTAGCTGTGTGTTCCAAAATTATGTTTTGGGTAAAAATAGTACAATTCATTCAAATTGGGTTTCTTTGCAAAGAATTTTTTACTACTGTACTATACTTAAAAAAATGAAAAAAATTTATTACTTAAGTACTTGTGATACCTGTAAAAGGATATTGAATGAGTTGATACCTTTAGATCATTTTGTCTTACAAGATATTAAAACAGATCTAATTACTGAAAGTCAGTTAGAAGAGATGTATAATTTAGCAGGGAGCTACGAGGCATTATTTAGCAAAAGAGCGCGTTTGTACAAAGAAAGAAGCCTTGCATCTATGGCACTAACTGAAACCGATTTTAAAGAATTACTTTTAGAACACTATACTTTTTTAAAACGTCCTGTAATTATAGTAAACACTGCTATTTTTATTGGGAATAGTAAAAAAATAATTGCTAGTGCAAAAGAAAATATACACGCTTGAGTAAAAGAACACTAGCTATAGTAGCTTGTTTAGCAGCAACTACCATATATGCCATAAATCATACCCTTGCCAAAGGAGTAATGCCAATGCATATTAAACCTTTTGGGTTTATTATGACGCGCCTTTTAGGGGCATCTATACTTTTTTGGATCTGTTCCTTTTTTGTGCCTAACGAAAAAATAGTACGAAAGGATTGGGGCAGGATGCTTGTCTGTTCTTTATTGGGAATGAGTATTAATATGCTTTCCTTTTTTAAAGGATTAGAGCTTTCTACACCAATTAACAGCTCTGTTTTGATAACCTTAGTGCCCATCATCGTTGTTGTTGTTTCGGCTATTTTTATAAAAGAAAGGATAACATTGCAAAAAGGATTGGGTGTGGGGCTTGGGCTAGTGGGGGCGTTATTCCTCATTTTATATGGCGCAGAATTAAGACAAGACGCGCCTAACATACCCTTAGGAAATGCACTGTTTGTTTTAAATGCACTTACCTTTGGTGTATATTTAATCTTAGTAAAAAAACTGATTGAAAAGTATACTATTCTTACACTTCTAAAATGGTTGTTTACGATTGGATTTATAATTTGTTTTCCAATTACAATAGCTGAATTTAGAGAAATACAATGGACCACAATTCCTAAAGAAGGCATTGGAGCCATTGTGTTTGTTGTGGTGGGTACAACATTTTTAACCTATTTGTTTAATGCTTATGGCTTGTCTAAATTAAAAGCATCTACGGTAAGTGCGTTTTCTTACGCACAGCCATTAATGGGTATTTTATTTGCTGTTTTTACGGGAAAGGACCAATTAACGAGTGTTAAAATTATAGGTACAATTATGGTTATTATTGGGCTCTATTTGGCAACAAAACAAACCGAACGAAAAACAAAACAGATTCCAAAATCATAATTTTAAGTTTTTTGGAGTCTTTGCAAATTTCCGGGTATCTTCCTTGGTAAGAACTTTAAAACCCTCTGCTTTGTCAATGGAGGAAAAAGCGCTTAAAAACTCATCAGGAAGCCCTGTTAAAGATCGCGATTTTAAATCTATCCATGCACCTAAAATTTCACAATGCGCAAAATTATTCCCTTGAGGATCATAAAAATTATGATGAAATTTAAAGAACTTCCCGTCTTCGCTTAATCCTGATAACTCTAAAGACACTTTTACTGGTTTGCCAAAAAAGACTTCTTTAAAATAATAGATATGTTCGTAAAAAACAACAGGCCCAATATTGTGATTAGCCATCGTTTTTTGGTTAAAACCAAGTTTCATTAAGAACCCCATACGGGTGTGGCTCATAAAATTAACATAGGCAGAATTGGCCAAATGCCAATTTGCATCAACATCACTCCATCGTATTTCAAACTCTTTTAAGTACATAGCTTTTAGAATTATTTGTTATGCATGCATAATAAACAACAAAAATAACATAGTTTTGAAGAAGAGAAACAATTTGTTTTAAAAATTTATAGGAAAGCCTTACATTTAAAGTAATTCAAAATAGACTATAGCAATGCGTACAAAAGCACCTTTTATAAAAAATCTTTCTTTACCTATAATTGCCGCTCCAATGTTTTTAATTTCAGGGCCGAAATTAGTGATAGAATGTTGTAAAAATGGAATTGTTGGAACTTTTCCTGCACTAAATCAGCGAACAAGTGAGGGCTTTGAAGAGTGGCTGGTACAAATAAAAACTGAACTGCAAGAGTTTGAAACGGAAACAGGTAAAAAAGCAGCTCCATTTGGGGTAAATTTAATTGTTCACCCTACCAATCCTAGATTGCAAGCAGATCTTATGCTGTGTATTAAACATAAAGTACCATTGATCATTACTTCATTGGGGGCCGTTTCTCAGGTTGTAGATGCTGTACATAGCTATGGAGGTTTAGTTTTTCATGATGTTATCAAAAAGCGTCATGCTGAAAAAGCATCAGAGGCAGGTGTTGACGGATTAATACTTGTTGCTGCAGGTGCTGGTGGTCATGCAGGTACAATTAACCCAATGCCTTTGGTTGCAGAAATTAAGAAATTTTTTAAGAAAACTATAATTCTATCAGGTTGCATTAGCACAGGTAGGGATGTAGCTTCTGCTATGCAAATGGGTGCTGATGTTGCTTATATGGGAACTCGTTTTATAAATACGCTGGAAAGTAAGGCCCCCGAAGAATATAAAAAAATGATAATAGAGGCTGGGGCAAGTGATGTTGTGTATACAGCGTCCGTTTCTGGTGTACATGCCAATTTTTTAGGCGCTAGTTTAAAAGCAGCGGGGATAACAGAGGAAGATCTTAAAAAAGACACTAAGATAGATTTTGGCAAGGAACTAGATACAGAAGCCAAGGCTTGGAAAACGATTTGGTCTGCAGGGCAAGGGGTAACTACCATAAAAGATGCCACATCTGTTGCAGCATTGGTAGGCACTTTAAAGACAGAATTTTTAGCGGCAATTGAGGAACAAAAAAAATTGTTAGACGTGTATCCAAAGTAAAAGTACTGATATCCGTATTTAGGCACAAGTATTATTGAGCGTTGAACTTGAAATTAAACAGAATCAAATGATAAATATTAGGTTGAATTTTTCAAGTGAATATACAACGAAGATGTTATTTATCATTACACAAAATCATCAACAGCAATCGATCCAACTGAAAGTCTCAAAGCTAAAAGAGGTGGCTCTTTTACAGGGAATACGTTGAAAGTAATTGTTCTCTAGTAAAAATAAAGGTTGAATAAAAAAGTGGACAAAAATTTAAATCAAATAAATGCTGAAGTATACGAAAAATGCGCTCTGATGATTTCGAACTTCCAACTCGAACCAGAAAGTAAAAAGTATGATGCCTGCCGATTTAAATTAAACGGACAACAAATTATAAGTCGGAACGCTAAAGTAACACCTAAAAAAGTTGGACAATTTGTAACATTCTGGAAACGGAATAGTAACAAGTCAATTCAACCGTTTGAGGAAAATGATCATATTGATTTTTTTGCTGTGATGGTAAGGACAGAAAACGAGTTTGGACAATTTGTTTTTCCAAAATCTGTGCTGATTAAAAAAGGAATAATTTCAACTGACAAGAAAGAAGGGAAAAGAGCATTTCGAGTTTATCCCCATTGGGATATTGTAAAAAACAAACAAGCGGAACGAACTCAAAAATGGCAATTGGACTATTTCTATGAAGTAAATATTTCAATAGACCTTAATAAGGTGGCTGCATTGTTTAAAATTAATAGATATTAACTGTCCTGAGTTTTTTAAAGGCTGTAGCGAATTAAAAATTAGATGCGAAAATGCAAAAGATTGCTATATTTTTTTGCAATTTTCATAAAAGAATATTTAATTTTTTAGAAGATATGGTTTAAATTATTCTAATGCTTATCTTAGTGCCTTTAAACTTATATAGTCAAATGAAGAGAATACTTGTAATTTTAGCAGTAAGCGCTTTTGTAGTGAGCTGCGGTGGTAAAAAAGAAGAGAAAAAAGAAGATGGTTTTGAAATGAACAGAACCAAAAAAGAAGAAAAAGCGGCAAAAGTAGAAGAAGGTGTGCCAGTAGATATGGACAACAAAGGAGTTGGTCCTATTACTTCTGTAAAATTAGATGCTGAAGTTAATACAGAATTAGCGACAAAAGGAGAGGCTATTTTTGGAACAACTTGTATTGCATGTCATACTGTTGAAACGCGTTTAATTGGTCCAGCTATTAAGGGTGTTCTTGAGCGAAGAAGTCCAGAATGGGTTATGAATATGATCTTAAATCCTGACGGAATGCTTAAAGAAGATGTTATTGCAAAAGCTTTATTTAAAGAATATAACAATGCATTAATGACGAATCAGGGATTAACGGAAGAACAAGCAAGATCCGTTCTGGAATATTTTAGAACACTCTAAAATAACACTTATCTTAAGTATAGAAAAGCGTTTATCAACTATGATAAACGCTTTTTTTAAATAAGAATGCTGTCCTATTTGATTAGAGTACCAATTTTGATATTTTTGATGTGTAATACTATAATTTTTTAGATCACTATAATGAAATATAAAACACTACCACATACAGATTTAGAAGTAAGTGAAATTTGTTTAGGAACAATGACTTGGGGCAGACAAAACAATGAGGCTGAAGGTCACCAGCAAATGGATTATGCTCTAGAGAAAGGGGTTAATTTTTTTGACACTGCAGAGATGTATCCCGTACCAACAAAGGCAGAGTTGTATGCTGAAACAGAAAGAATAATTGGTAGTTGGTTTAAAAAAACAGGCAATCGTGATAAAGTAATATTGGCGTCCAAGATAGCAGGGAAATCAGATATGACAAAACACATTAGAACTACGGGTTTTCAAAAAGAAGGGTTAATCAAAGCGGTTGAAGATAGTTTACAGCGTTTGCAAACAGATTCTATAGATTTATATCAATTGCATTGGCCAGAACGCCAAACAAATTACTTTGGAAAAAGAGGGTATGAGCATAAAATAGATGATTATTGGAAAGATAATATTCACCAAGTTCTAGAAACACTAAGGGATTTGGTTGCTACAGGGAAAATTAAGCATATAGGTTTGTCTAATGAAACACCATGGGGAGCAATGCGCTTTTTAGAAGAAAGCAAAGTACACAGAGCATTGCCTAGAATGGTTACGATACAAAACCCTTATAGTTTGTTAAATAGAACTTTTGAAGTTGGTTTAGCTGAGATTTCTATGCGAGAAGATATTGCCTTATTGCCTTATTCTCCACTAGGCTTTGGTGTGCTAAGTGGGAAATACCTTGGAGGCTTAAAGCCAGCAAATGCAAGAATTACAATGTTCCCTAATTATGATAGGTACAGTAGTATACCAGCGGAACAAGCAACGCAAAAGTATTATGATTTGGCACAAACTCATGGATTGTCATTGCCCCAAATGGCATTGGCATATGTTAATTCTAGGCCTTTTGTGAAAAGTACCATTATAGGTGCAACTAATATGGATCAACTAAAAGAAAATATAGGGAGTGTTAATGTGAAATTAACTGATGAAGTTTTAATAGGGATAGAAGAAATTCACAAAAGCATACCAAATCCAGCACCATAAACTGGACGTATCGTTATTGTAAAAAAAGATCAATCAACAAACTGATTGGTCTTTTTTTTATTACTTATTTTATTTGTTGTGGTCAACGTAATTTTTTTAATTGTGAAAAGTAAAAAAGTTGTGGTAAGTAAAAAATACTAGGTTATTGATACAGTATAATACAAACTAATCGGTTTTTTATCTGTTATTCGTTACGGTTTGTTTATTGAAATAAATGAGCAACAACATCTTCAATTTTTGATACTAACTGTACTTTAATCGTGGTATTTTTTAATGTTATTTTATTGTTTTTGGAAACAAAAATAGTAGTGAAGCCAAGTTTTTCTGCTTCAGATATACGTTGATCTACCCGCTGTACAGATCGTATTTCTCCGGCCAAACCTACCTCAGCAGCAAAGCATATTCTTTTTTCAATTGAAATATCAGCATTGCTAGATAATATAGCAGCAATAACAGCTAAATCTATTGCTGGGTCATCTACAGAAATCCCGCCAGTAATGTTTAAAAAGACATCTTTGGCGCCCAATTTAAAACCAGCTCTTTTTTCTAAGACCGCCAAAAGCATATTTAAGCGCTTAGCATTATAACCCGTGGTAGAGCGTTGTGGTGTTCCATAAACGGCAGTACTAACCAATGCTTGAATTTCTATAAGTAAAGGGCGCATACCTTCTAATGTAGCGGATATTGCTGTACCACTTAACCCTTCATCGTTTTTAGAAATTAATATTTCAGAAGGATTGTTTACTTCTCGTAGTCCGCTACCCTGCATTTCGTAAATTCCCAGTTCTGCTGTAGAACCAAATCTGTTTTTTAGTGCGCGTAGTATTCTGTAAACGTAGTTTCTGTCTCCCTCAAACTGTAAGACAGTATCTACCATATGCTCCAAAATTTTTGGACCTGCTATGGTGCCGTCTTTTGTTATGTGGCCTATTAGAATAACAGGGGTGTTGGTTTCTTTGGCGAATTTTATGAGCTCAGCGGTGCATTCTCGTATTTGTGAGATGCTCCCTGCTGCAGATTCTATATAATCTGAATGCAAGGTTTGTATAGAGTCTATAACCACAATGTCTGGTTCAATAACTTCAATTTGTTGAAAAATATTTTGTGTCTTTGTTTCTGTAAGTATAAAGCAATTTTCGCTATTGGGAAAAATACGGTCTGCTCTCATTTTTATTTGCTTCTGGCTTTCTTCACCAGAAACGTAGAGCGTTTTATAGGGTAATTTTAAGGAAATTTGTAATAGTAATGTGCTTTTTCCGATACCGGGTTCGCCCCCCAATAAGGTTAAAGAGCCAGGGACTAATCCGCCACCCAAGACCCTATTAAATTCTAGGTCGTAGGTATTAAGGCGTAATTCTTTTTCTGTACTAATTTCATTAATCCGCAAAGATTGAGATACTTTCTTTGCACTAGAAGTAGGAGTTTTCCAGCTGCTTTTTTCTTCTTTTTGAATTACTTCTTCAATAATGGTGTTCCATTCCTTACAAGTGCCACACTGTCCTGCCCATTTTGCGTGTTGCGTTCCACAATTCTGACAGAAAAAAGCTGTTTTTGTTTTAGTCATTACCTAATTCATTGGTTTTGACCAAAGGTACTATAAAGTTTGAAAATTTTGTTTTTTGTGAGGCTCCAATTCAGGTATATTCAACAAACTGCTGAAATTAATTAATATCCAAAATCTGCTTTCAGGGCGTCCATTTTATCAAGAGCCATATCTTTGGTTAAGAAATCTATTTCGGCCATGCCAAATGCTTTTTCAAAGGTTCGTAAAGCTTTTTTAGGCTCTCCTGTTTCTTCTAAATACTCCCCTTCAAAATAGAAACCTAGCATTGTTTCTGGAAATTCCTTTTTGCATAAATCCGAGAGTTCTTTTAATGACTCAGGTTCCTCCTTCTTTTTAGAAGCAGCATAAATGGCCATAATGTCGTTGAGGTCTACTTTTTTGGTAAAGCCAAAGGTTTCTTCTATAAGGATGTATTTGTTTTTTAAATAGTCAAAAACAGGTTTGTCTGATGCTATAATTTTTTGTTTGTATTCTTTAGGGCTGATGGGCTTAAATATCTCAAAAACATCTTCAAAAGCTTTTCCTAATCCGTAGGCAGCTATAGAAGTATGGTCGGTTTCATATTCGTCATAATAATAATGAAATGATTCTTTGTCTATTGCCGCAAGAGCAGTATGTAATTGGGTAATTTGTTGTGTGCTGTTACTTTTTTCTGTTTCTGTAATTAAATGATAGAAAATTTCTTTATCTATTGCATTTATTCTTTCAGGTACTCTACTTTCCATTTCTGGAGCAAGTGTTGGAGAGATATTGATATAGGAGTTAAATAGAGGGTTTTCTTTAAATAAGAAGAAGTTTTCAAAATTAGCAGTCAGGTCGTAACCTACAATCATTTTAAAAGGTGAAATGGTATAGGTTGTTTCTAATTTTGGAATAATTTCCATTCCAAGAAACTCAAAAAATAGTTTTGATTTTTCTGTTGGCAACCCATTTTCAGCATCAAAAGCACAGTCTTCGTAGCGTAATTGGTTCTTACTTTGATTTATTCCAACAACAATTGCAGGCGGCATACCACTAAACCTGTGGTAGAATTTTGCCTTAGCAACCACGTTATCAAATAAATATTCTCCATCTAGTACAACAATTAAAGTGTGCTGCTCTTCATCATCATAATCTTCAGGAATATAGTAGGTGACATCTCTTCTTTCTTGAAGTTTAAAAGATTCAAAAATTTCTTTTTTTACTTGTGCAAATGTGTTTAGCCCTACAAACAGGGCAAAAGCTAGAATAAGATGTTTCATTTTTTGGTGCATTTTCTATTGAAAAATTACTTGTTTCTTTTCAATAACGGTAATACTAGAAAAGATATTGCACCAAAAACAACAACTAGTAGGGTTTGTGAAATCCACATAATCCACCCATATGCATCTCCAGATACAGGGCTAATACCAAAAATGCCTAGTGCTTTGCTTATTGCAATAGGATAAATACCTAATCCACCATTGATTGCAGTCATTGCAAAAGCTCCTGGAACAAAAACAACTAGTATTTGGCTTAAAGTTAAGTCTACAGTTTCTAAAACAGTATATTTAATTACCCATAACATACCAATATAACAGGTCCATATAAATACAGTATGAAAAATAAATAGCCATTTATTTTTCATCTTAAAAATACTTAACACACCTTCTAATAGGCCGTTGACAAAGCTTCTGATTTTAATAGCTATTTTTGAGGTAGATCTTTTAATAATAGCGGCAAACACTACCAGTATCAAAAGACCAACAGCTGCAGCTGCAAATAATAAAGTATAGTTAATGCCTTTTTCTTGCAAAAAACCTAAAATAACTTCGGTTTGTAAGAATAGGGCTGTAATTACGATAAGTAAAAGCATAATTAAATCAATGATTCTTTCGGTGACTATTGTGCCAAATCCTTTTTCAAAAGGTACATTTTCATAGGTTGTGAGGGCAGTGGCGCGTAGTATTTCGCCAGACCTTAAAATAAGTATGTTGGCAAAATAAGACATTAATATAATGAGAACGTTGCTACTTAATCTAGGTGTATATCCTAATGGTTTTAATAATAAATTCCAGCGGACGGCTCTAGAGATGTGGCTTAATATGCCAATTACCATTGAAAGTCCTACCCAGACTATGTCTGCTTGCTTTATGTAGTGTGCAATTTGCTTTCTGTCTTCTGAAGAGGTGTTGTAATAAGCATACCAAACTAAAAAAACTCCCAAAAGAATTGGGAGTGCTATTTTTAATGTTTTTTTTAAAGAACGAGTCAAAGCTAAGTAAGCAAGTTATTTTCTTCATTAGGGAATACCAAAGCAGGATTAAATGTTTTGGCTTTTTCAATATCCATACGAGCGTATGTAATTAATATAAGAATGTCACCAACAGCTACTTTTCTAGAAGCAGCTCCGTTTAGCGTTATTTCCCCACTTTTTCTTGGACCTGGAATGGCATAAGTTTCCAATCGCTCTCCATTATTGTTGTTTACAATTTGCACTTTTTCACCTTGAATAATATTGGCTGCATCCATTAAATCTTCATCAATGGTGATGCTCCCAATATAATTTAGGTCTGCACCTGTAACTTTTACACGGTGTATTTTAGATTTTACAACTTCTATTTGCATAGGGCAAAGGTAATTAATTTAAAGAAATATTGTCTATTAGTCTAATGTCATCAGCATAAACGGCAATAAATGCTCTGTATTCCCTGTTTTTAGATTTTCTTTTAAATGGCTGTAGGTTGTTGGCATCAGTGATGTTAAAATACTCTAATTGTAATGATTTGTTTTGTTGAAACTGTTCGGTAACCCACGCTATAATGTATGGTGCACTTTTTGTGCCAAATTTTTGTTTGGCAGTTTTTAAAGTCTTGTAGATAAAAGCTGCTTCAGTTCTCAATTCAGAAGATAACCTTTCATTTCTAGAGCTCATTGCTAGTCCATTTTCCTCTCTAACTATGGGGCAACCTATTATTTGCACAGGAATTTTTTTTAACTGAACTAGTTTCTTAATGATTTGTAATTGCTGGTAATCTTTTTCGCCAAAATAAGCCTTATTTGGTTTGGCTAGGATGAGTAATTTTTCAACTATGGTTCCTACCCCGTCAAAGTGACCATCTCTAAAAGTACCCTCCATTACTTTTTCTAACGGACCAAAATCATAAGTATTAGATTTTATGGAGTCATTGTATATTTCTTCGGCAGAAGGGGCAAAAACAATAATTTTCTTTGAAACTGTTTTTTGTAGTAAAGCAACATCTGCATCTAAAGTTTTTGGATATTTTTTTAAGTCCTCTGCATTATTAAACTGTGTAGGATTCACAAAAATGCTCACAATTGTATGATTATTTTCTTTAAAAGCCTTTTTTACTAATGAAATATGCCCCAAATGTAATGCACCCATTGTTGGTACCATACCTATGGAATCTCCTTTAGAAAGGGCGGAAAAATGATTTTTTAACGCTGCAGTTTTATGAAATATTGGCATAAAATGAATTTAAAAGCTAGCAAACTTACTATAATTACTGCTAATCTCTATAATTTTTGTAATTTTGCAGTCACGCTTTTTTTGATTAATAAAATTCAGCTTCTATGAATGGTAAAAAGATATTGTTTGTATCTTCAGAATTAATGCCCTATCTCCCAGAGAATCAAGTTTCCCAAATGTCTTATGAAACACCACGTATGGTGAATAGTAAAGGTGGGCAAATTAGGATTTTTATGCCTCGTTACGGGAATATCAATGAAAGAAGGCATCAGTTGCATGAAGTCATCCGTTTGTCTGGTATGAATTTGGTAATTAATGATATGGATATGCCTTTGATAATAAAAGTAGCTTCGATACCAAAAGAACGTATTCAGGTTTATTTTATTGATAACGAAGAATACTTTAAAAGAAAGGCAACGTTTACAGATGAAAATGGAGATTTATTTCCAGATAATGATGAAAGAGCTATTTTCTTTGCAAAAGGTGTTGTAGAAACTGTAAAAAAATTAAACTGGTCTCCAGATATAATTCATATACATGGTTGGATGGCCTCTTTGGTGCCATTATATTTAAAACAATATTATGCAGATGAACCTTTGTTTGCAGATAGTAAAGTTGTAACTTCTGTATATGGCAAAGGCTTTGATAATGAGCTAGATAGCGGTATTGTTAAGAAGATAGGTTTTGATGAAATAGGTGAGGATAAGATAAGTTCCCTAGCAACTCCTAACTATAATAATTTGTTAAAAGTAGCTGTAGATTATTCAGATGCAGTTATTTTAGCATCGGAAGAAGTACCTGAAGAATTAAATGAATACATCGCCAACCTCAAAAAACCTGTGTTGTCTTACGTTCCTCTTCAAGAGTTTGAAGAAGCGTATACAAATTTTTACAGTAATGAAGTCTTAAAATAAATTACATGAATTTTTATAAGAAGTTAATTTTTTCTGCTGTAGCGGGAATTGTATTAATGACCACTTTTGTGGCCTGCGAGGATGAATTAGAAACAATCGGTAATGGCGTAATTTCAGGTGAACCATTTTCAACCAATAAAGCAGTATTTAATGTTTATGCTTATAATAAAAAAATAGAAGCAGTACAGACTAATAACTTGCCAATATTTCAGTTGGGTACATTTAATGATCCTGTATACGGAAAAACGAATGCCTTTGTAAATACACAAGTAAGATTAGCTGGTGGAGTTGGTAACCCTATATTTGGATTGTATGCTCAGTCAACTGAGGATGGGGCCGATACAGATGCAAGTATTACAACAATACCAGAAAATGAAACCGTAACTCAGGTATTGTTATATATCCCTTATTTAGTAAAAGATGATGCAATACGAGATGCTGATAATGACGGTGTTGATGATCAATTTGATATTGATTCAACTGACCCAAATAGTGATACAGATGGTGACGGATTGACAGATGTTCAAGAAAGTTCTTTGGGTACAGACCCTTTAAATTCTGATACTGACGGTGATGGCACCCTTGATAATGAAGATACGGATACAGTGGCAAATGCATATCCAAAAAAATACGATTTAGATAGTATTTACGGAAATAGAGTTGAACCTTTTAATTTAAAAGTAGAGCGTTCTACTTATTTTTTAAGAGATCTAGATCCTGATTCAAACTTTGTAGACAGTCAAGCTTACTATTCTAATCAAGAATTTTCACCAAACTTTGTGTCAGATGTTTTGTATGATGGTACGGTAGCCATATTAGATACGGAAACTTTAATTTTTAAAGAAGATAATCCCGATACAGAAGATGAAGATGAATCAAAAGAAGTAGCTACTCGCCTTTCGCCTGGAGTAATGGCTAATCTAGATACAGCATTTTTTCAAGAAAATTTTTTAGATAAAGAGGGGCAGTCAGAATTGCTTAGTCAAGCTAATTTTCAAAATTTTATAAGAGGAATATATCTTTCGGCCTCAGGAGGTTCAGAAGATATTATGTTGTTGTTAGATTTTAACAATGCAAAAATCAGAGTTAGTTACGAGTATGATAAAGTAAATACGAATAATACAGTAAGTGATACCTCAGATGATACAATAGAGAAGGCAAAATCTATCCATATATTAGAAATTAACGCAAGTGCTTCCAATGCGGTAAATATTTTTGTAAATGAAGAGTATCCAGTAGAGGTAATGAATAAAATGGATACTGGTGAAAATGCAGATAAAATTTATTTAAAAGGTGGAGCAGGTGCATTTGCAGAAATTAAATTATTTGATGAAGTAAACGGAAGAACTGCTATAAATCAAATTAAAGCAAATAATTGGATTGTGAACGAAGCTAATCTTGTTTTTTACGTGGATAGGAATTCATTAGATGCTGTTGGTGGTACCATAGAGCCACCAAGATTATATTTATACAATTATGAAACTAAATCTCCTTTATATTTTCCTCAATTTGACCCATCAACAGATGAGTCTGCATTAGGGGTACTGCCTAATCATGGAGGTGTTTTGGAAGAGACAGCAGGTAAGGGATTAAAATATACAATTCGAATTACGGAATACTTAAATAACCTTATCGTTCGTGATTCTACCAATGCTACATTAGGGCTTTCATTAACGTCAGATATTAGGTTTGCTAATGTTACTGGAGCTATGCTTCAAGATAATGAGGAGGCTAGATTGCCTATATATACTATAACAAACCCTTTGGGTACCATCCTGCATGGTAGTAATGTGGCCCCTGAAAATGAGGATAAAAAGCTAAAACTAGAAATTTTCTATACAGAAGCGAACTAGTTCTACGTATACCACTTGTAGTATTTTTACGTTATATATCTGTTAATTGATATTTTTTTTGCACTTTCTGATTAAATTTGTGCAGCATCAATTTTCGTAATTATTAAATAACATAAAATATGTGTGGAATAGTTGGTTACATAGGTTATAGAGAAGCTTACCCTATAGTCATAAAAGGATTAGAACGTTTAGAATATAGAGGTTATGATAGTGCAGGTGTTGCATTGTTTGATGGTGACCAAATAAACTTATCTAAAACAAAAGGTAAAGTCTCAGATCTTAAAAAGAAATCTGCTGAAAGCATATCTATAAAAGGAAACTTAGGAATTGGACATACTAGATGGGCTACTCATGGGGTGCCTAATGATGTAAATTCTCACCCACATTACTCAAATTCAGGAGATTTAGTTATTATTCATAACGGAATTATAGAAAATTATGAATCTATTAAGACCGAGCTTATCAATAGAGGGTATACTTTTCATTCTGATACAGATACTGAGGTTTTAATAAATCTTATTGAGGAAGTTCAAAAAAAGGAGCAAGTTAAACTTGGCAAGGCAGTTCAGCTAGCATTAAATGAAGTTGTTGGGGCGTATGCAATAGCTGTTTTTGATATTAAAAAACCAGACGAAATAGTAGTAGCAAAACTAGGTAGTCCCTTAGCAATAGGTATAGGAGAAGATGAATTTTTCATTGCTTCAGATGCGTCTCCTTTTATAGAGTTTACGAATAATGCCATCTATTTAGAGGATGAAGAAATGGCAATTATTAGACTTGGTAAAGAAATAAAATTAAGAAAAATTAAGAATGATGCAGTTGCTTATCCTAACATTTTGGAATTGCAAATGAATCTTGAAGAAATAGAAAAAGGTGGTTATGATCACTTTATGTTGAAAGAAATTTATGAGCAGCCAAGGGCTATTTTGGATACCTACCGTGGTAGGTTGTTAGCAGATAAGGGGCTAATTAAAATGGCAGGAATAGACCAGCATTTAGATAAATTTATAAATGCCAATAGAATAATTATTGTTGCTTGCGGAACATCGTGGCATGCAGGTTTGGTGGCTGAATATATTTTTGAAGACTTGGCGCGGGTACCCGTTGAAGTAGAATATGCGTCAGAATTTAGATACAGAAATCCAGTTATTACAGACAAAGATGTTTTAATTGCTATTTCACAATCAGGCGAAACAGCAGATACATTGGCAGCTATTAAACTGGCAAAAGAAAACGGTGCTTTTGTTTTTGGTGTTTGTAATGTGGTTGGATCTACTATTGCAAGGGAAACACATGCTGGTGCATACACACACGCTGGGCCAGAAATAGGCGTTGCATCTACAAAAGCATTTACAACTCAAATTACAGTGCTTACCCTAATTGCGTTGAAGTTAGCACAAGAAAAAGGAAGTATTTCAAAGGATAAATTAAATGAATTTTTAACCGAATTAGAATATATACCAACCAAAGTAGAGATCGCGTTACAGTCTAATGAGGCTATAGAGAAAATTGCTAAAGTATATAAAGACTCTCCAAATTGTTTGTATCTAGGTAGGGGATATAATTTTCCAGTAGCTTTAGAAGGTGCTTTAAAACTAAAAGAGATCAGTTACATTCATGCAGAGGGGTATCCGGCAGCGGAAATGAAGCACGGGCCAATAGCATTGATAGACGAGCATATGCCTGTAATTGTTATTGCTACAAGTAGAGGGCACTATGAAAAAGTGGTTAGTAATATTCAGGAAATAAAATCTAGGAAAGGAAAAATTATAGCGATTGTTACAGAGGGTGACAAACAAGTAAAAGCTCTGGCGGATTATGTTATTGAAGTTCCTGATACTTTAGAGGCGTTGACACCATTGTTAACAACGATACCATTGCAATTATTATCGTATCATATTGCTCTAATGAGAGGTTGTAATGTAGACCAACCACGTAATTTAGCTAAATCCGTAACCGTAGAATAATTTTTTTCATAAAAAAAACATAAAAGTCTAGAGATGAAAATTTCTAGACTTTTATGTTTATCTACGTAAGATTACAACTACAAATACTATCAATTTACAGAAATTGAACCTTTTTTTTGCGGTATATTCAATATTTAACACGTATTTATGTTAAAAATATACTATGCACGCATAATTTATTTGGTTTTTCATTGTTAAAATGAAAAATTAATATAACTTAACATCCTAAACTAATTTAATTTAAGACTAGAATGAGAAAATTAATTCTTTTTTCTTTCCTAATTTGTGGTGCTTTGGGTTTTTCGCAAACAACAATTAAAGGAAAGGTTGTTGATCAGGATGATCAGCCGGTACCGAGTGCCAACGTTGTAATTGTTGGTAAGGCAGAAGGAACAGTCGCAGACTTTGATGGTAATTTTGTTTTAACGACGTCGGAAACTCCACCGTTTAAATTAAAAATTACAAGCATTGGCTATGCAGAGGCTGTGATAGACGTAATGGCTAACAATCAAAATTTAACGGTAAAACTTGAGGAGACTACAAGTATTTTAGACGAGGTTGTTATTTCTGCTTCTAGAACTCCAGAACGTATTTTTGAATCTCCCGTAACCGTAGAGCGTTTTGGGCTCAAAGAAATAAAAAATACAGCTTCTGCGGATTTTTATGACGGATTGGAAAATTTAAAAGGAGTAGATATTAATACCAATAGTCTAACTTTCAAATCAATAAATACTCGAGGTTTTGCCTCTTTTGGTAATAATCGATTTATGCAATTGGTAGATGGTATGGATAACTCAGCTCCAGCCCTTAATTTTCCTTTAGGAAATTTAGTTGGGATGATAGAAACAGATGTCTTAAGTGTTGAGTTACTCCCAGGTGCAGCATCTGCATTGTATGGGGCAAATGCCTTTAATGGTATTTTATTTATGAGGAGTAAAAGTCCTTTTGATTTTACAGGTTTAAGTGGTTATGTAAAACGTGGAATAACCTCACAGAAAGAGGCAGGAGACAACCCTTATACGGATTTCGGAATTAGAGCAGCTCATAAGTTCAGTGACAAATTCGCTGGAAAAGTAAATTTTGGTGTGTTAACAGGAACCGATTGGTTTGCAACAAATTATGATGACAAAAATATGTCAGGTGGTTCAAGGGAGACAAATCTTGATTATGATGGTGTTAATGTTTATGGAGATAATGCTAGGGCTAACATAAAAGATGTTGCCTTATTGTTGGAGTCTATGAGCATTCTGCCTGCAGGGGCTAATGCATTGGTGCCTTCTGCCTTTGTTAGTAGGACGGGTTACGCAGAACGCGACTTAACTGATTATAAAGCAGAAAGTGTTAAAGCTGATTGGGGTCTTTACTATCGCCCTTGGGAAAATGATTTTGAAATAGCGTATGTAGGGAAAGTAGGAACAGGGTCTACCATTTACCAAGGAGCACAGCGTTATGCTATTGATGATTTTTCCATGCAACAACATAAGATGGAAATTAAAAATGATAATTTTTTTATTCGCGGTTATATCAATTCAGATGATGCAGGAAATTCCTATGTAATGGATGTGGCAGGGCCGAATTTACTTGCTGCTTGGAAGCCACATGGTACTTGGTTTGGCGAGTATACGGGCGCATATGTTCAAGCAACATTGGGTGGTGCAACAGATGCACAAGCGCATGCTGTTGCAAGACAGACAGCAGAAACAGGAAGGCTAGAACCTGGAACTCCAGAATTTCAAAATGCTTTTGATGCTGTTACAAGTGACACTAGTTTTTTAACAGGGTCTAAATTCAGGGATAATTCTAAAATTTACCACGCTGATGCCAATTATAACTTTAGTCATTTAACTGATTTTGCTGAAATTCAAGTAGGTGGATCATATAGAACGTATAAGTTGAATTCTTATGGAACTATATATACCGATGCAGAAAGTTCAATTCCTTATTCTGAAATTGGTATGTACACCCAGATTCAAAAGACGGTATTGGAAAAATTAAAATTAACAGGTTCATTGCGTTATGATAAGTCGGAATTATTTGATGGGTTTTTCTCTCCAAGAATCTCTGCAGGTTATACTATAGGGGAAGAAGGCAACCATAATATTAGAGCTTCTTATCAAACTGGATTTAGAAACCCGAATACGCAAGATTTATATATCGGTTTAGAGACTGCCTTGGGTACATTAATAGGTGGTGCGGACGACAATGGCGATCGTTATGTAAGGGATTATGGGATTAGTCAGTTTGCTCAAAATAATTTAGGACAGCCAGTTTCGGTTTCACAAGCAGCTTCTGCAGCATATAATAATTCAATGGCTGCATCAATTGCCACAGGATTGGCATCACACAATCCAGCTAATAATGGCAGTGAATTTATAGGAAATCCGGATGACATTAAACCAGAACAAGTAACCTCTTTTGAAGTAGGGTACAGAGGAAAAATAAAAAAATTAATTGTAGACTTTAGTGCCTACTATAATACTTATAATGATTTTATAGCAAATGAATCTGTAGTTTCTACTTATTATGGTAATGTTTCTAATTTTGACCTAACTGGGTATGACCCTCAAAACCCTGCCTCGGCTGCAGGTTTAAATCAAGACACACGATTAATTCTTTCAGCCCTTCAAAATAATGATTACGCTAAGTATCAAACTTATACAAACGCAAGTACCGAAGTAAATTCTTATGGAGGGGCAATTGCAGTAACTACAAAGGTACTTGGTAATTTTGATTTAGGTGCTAATTACACGTTTTCAGATTTTAATTTTGATAAAGAAGCAAACCCTGATTTTAGACCTAGTTTTAATACTCCTATGCACAAAGTAAAAGCTACTTTTGGAAATGTAGATTTATTCAATAATTTCGGGTTTAACGTGGCATGGAGATGGAGCGACGTTTATTTGTGGGAGTCTAGTTTTGGAGATGGAGTAGTGCCTTCTTATCACGTGGTAGATGCACAAATAAGCTATAGGGTTCCTAGCTTAAAATCATCCTTTAAGCTTGGTGCCACAAACCTACTTGGTGATGAATATGCTTCTGCCTTTGGTACAGGAAATATAGGTTCCATGTACTATTTATCATGGACAATTAATAACTTATAATACTATGAAACGATATATTATGAATACAAAATATATTTGGCTGTTAGCAATTTTTTTAAGTTTTTCAGCTTGTAATGATGAGTCAGACTTTATTGACGAAGAAGAGGTTGAGTTACCAACATTTACTACTGGCTCAGCTAATTTTTCAAAATATGTGGCATTAGGCGCATCCTTTACGGCAGGTTATACAGATGGTGCTTTGTTTAAGGCGGCCCAAGAGAATTCTTTTCCAAACACATTATCTAAAATTTTTATAAATGTTTCTGGAGGTACTTTTACACAACCTTTAATGGCTGATAATACAGGAGCTATGGCTACAAATGGGAACGTTGTAGTGCCGTATAGGTTGGTTTTTAATGGAAGTGGTCCACAACGATTAAATGATTTTTATGCCGATTTGGGAGCTCCAGCTCCTACAATAACTACGGATCCAACGGTTAATCTAGGGAATACTTTTAATAATGTAGGTGTTCCTGGGGCTAAGAGTTTTCATGTAACCTTTCCTGGTTACGGTACCTTAAATCCTTACTTTGGACGTATGGCAACTTCAGCGAGTGCCACAATGTTGGGGGATGCTGCTAGTCAGAATCCTACATTTTTTACTTTGTCAGAATTAGGAGGTAATGACGTGTTAAGTTATGCTACTTCTGGTGGTACTGGAGTTGATCAAACGGGAAATCCAAATGCAGCAGAATATGGGGCAAATGATATAACTGACTCAGGCCTTTTTGGGGCTGTATTGAATGGCATAGTAGCTCAATTAACGACGAATGGAGCAAAGGGTGTTGTGACAAATGTTCCTTATATCACAACTTTGCCACACTTTACAACTGTGCCTAATAATGCATTGGTCTTGGATGCGGCTACGGCAGCAAACCTTACTGGTTTTTATCAAGCAGTAGCTGGTATATTTACTCAAGTTTTAATAGGTCAAGGGGCAGACCCTGCAGATGCACAAGTGTTGGCTGCTCAATATGCAATAAGTTTTAATGAAGGAGCAAATAGGTTCCTTATAGATGTTCCAGTTACTGCTACTAACCCTTTAGGATTTAGACAAATGACTGAAAAAGAGTTATTGCTGCTTACAATAGATCAGGATGCCTTAGCTTCTGGTTATGGATCTGCAGTAATAACACCAGAAGTATTACAAGTATTGGGCAAACTGCAGCAAGGAGGAACTCCTACGCAAGAAGAGGGGGCTTTGGTTTTAGGAGCTGTTAGCGGCATAGATGATTACAATGCATTAGATACAGATGAATTAAGCGCTATAAAAGAGGCCACGGATGCGTACAATGCAACAATAGCCTCGGTAGCCACTGAAAATGACTTGGCGTTAGTAGACTTAAATGCGATATTACAACAAGCAGCTACAACAGGTATTAAATTTGGAGATTTTACCTTGACCACCAATTTAGTTACTGGTGGCTTGGTAAGTTTAGATGGAATACATTTAACAGCAAGGGGGTATGGTGCAATGGCTAATGAATTTTTAAAGGCCATAGATGCTACATATGGTTCTAATTTTGTGGCTTCTGGAAATGTTGCCAATGCATATGATTATCCAACAAATTATTCTGCAACATTGCAATAACGGTAATTATATGATATAGAATTGACCATAAAAGCATCTTCACTTGAAGATGCTTTTATTATATTTAAGGAAAAGGGTTTCAGGAACTTAAAAAAACACAAAAAAGTAGTTTTTATTTAAAACTGAAAGGCCTATCTTTGCAGCCTGAAAATCATAAGGTCTGTATATTGGAGCTTTATGTTTTTGAAATAAGAATTTTTTATAAAATAAATACTGATAGCAATGTCTAAAGTTACAGGTAAAGTTTCCCAAATTATTGGCCCAGTTATAGATGTGGAGTTTCAAGAAGGAGCAGAACTTCCAAAAATCTATGATTCATTAGAAATTAAAAAAGCAGATGGATCTCTTTTAGTTTTAGAAGTGCAATCTCACATTGGTGAAAACACAGTAAGAACCATTTCTATGGATTCTTCTGATGGTTTAAGCCGTGGTGCTGAGGTTAATGCAACAGGAAGCGCTATACAAATGCCGATTGGTGATGATGTTTACGGACGTTTGTTTAATGTAATTGGAGATGCTATTGACGGTCTAGGAAATTTACCTAAAGCAGGCAAAGATGGATTGCCAATTCACCGAGAGGCTCCAAAGTTTGAAGATTTATCTACTTCTACAGAAGTATTATTTACAGGTATTAAAGTAATAGACCTTATTGAGCCTTATGCAAAAGGTGGTAAAATTGGTTTATTTGGTGGTGCAGGTGTAGGTAAAACAGTATTGATTCAAGAATTAATTAACAATATAGCAAAAGGACACGGTGGACTTTCAGTTTTTGCTGGTGTAGGTGAGCGTACTCGTGAAGGGAACGATTTACTGCGTGAAATGTTAGAATCTGGTATTATTAAATACGGAGATGATTTTATGCATTCTATGGAAGAAGGCGGATGGGATTTATCTAAAGTAGATAAAGCGGTAATGAAAGAAAGTAAAGCTACTTTTGTTTTCGGACAAATGAATGAACCACCAGGAGCACGTGCACGTGTCGCCTTATCTGGTTTAACTATTGCAGAATATTTCCGTGATGGTGCTGGTGAAGGACAAGGAAAAGATGTGCTCTTCTTCGTAGATAACATTTTCCGTTTTACACAAGCTGGTTCAGAGGTTTCTGCACTTTTAGGTCGTATGCCTTCTGCGGTAGGATACCAACCAACATTGGCAACAGAAATGGGTGCGATGCAAGAACGTATTACATCAACAAAGAGAGGTTCTATCACATCTGTACAAGCGGTTTACGTACCTGCGGATGATTTAACGGATCCAGCTCCTGCAACAACCTTTGCTCACTTAGATGCAACAACAGTATTGTCTCGTAAAATTGCTGAGTTGGGTATTTACCCTGCGGTAGATCCTTTAGATTCTACTTCTAGAATCTTAGCTCCAGAAATTTTAGGGAAAGAACATTATGGTTGTGCGCAACGTGTAAAAGAGTTGTTGCAACGTTATAAGGAATTACAAGATATTATTGCCATTCTTGGTATGGAAGAATTATCAGAAGAAGATAAGATGGCCGTAGGTAGAGCAAGACGTGTACAACGTTTCTTATCTCAGCCTTTCCACGTAGCGGAACAATTTACAGGTCTTAAAGGTGTTTTAGTAGATATTAAAGATACTATTAAAGGATTTAATATGATTATGGATGGTGAATTAGATCACTTACCAGAATCAGCATTTAACCTTAAAGGTACTATTGAAGAGGCTATAGAGGCAGGAGAAAAAATGTTAGCAGAAGCGTAAATTAGTTCGTAGTCTTCAGGGCTCAGTCTTTATTTAAGACTGTCAACTGCAAACTACCAACTGCAAACTAATAGATTATGTATTTAGAAATTGTATCCCCAGAAGCAACATTATTTGCTGGAGAAGTTGTCTCAGTAACAGTTCCTGGAATTAATGGTGAGTTTCAAATCTTATCCAATCACGCTCCAATTGTTTCTTTATTACAAGAAGGGAATGTAAAGATTCAAGGAAATGTCGCGGTTGATGAAGCTTTTGAAAGTAAGTTTTCTAAAGGAAGTAATGGAGAAACTGTATTGGCCATTTCTAGTGGTACTATTGAGATGAAAGACAATAAAGTTATTGTCTTAGCAGATTAATTACAAACATAAAATAGAATAAAAAAATGCGAAGCCTAGGCTTCGCATTTTTTTATTCTATTCATTCCAGTAAGCTGGACTTATACTTCTTTTATGACATTGGTAACAATGCCCCAAATAAGAAAATCGTTTTCTTCTGTAATTTTTATGGATTTATAATTCGGGTTTTCGGGCTGAAGCCATACTGTATTGCCTTCAACTTTTAATCTTTTTACCGTAAATTCCCCATCTAAAAAACAGACCGCTATTCTATTGTGGGTCGGTTCTATACTTCTATCTATAATTAATAGATCGTTGTTTTCTAACCCAGCACCTGTCATAGATTCTCCACTTACCCTGGCAAAAAAGGTGGCGTCAGGATTTTTAATTAATTCTTTGTCTAAACTAATCCTACTTTCTTTAAAGTCTTCGGCAGGAGATGGAAACCCTGCGGATATTCCAGTTTCAAAAGAGCTGATTTCGGAACTTTGTGTAAAATCAGGATTAAAAAAAGTAAGACTATTTCCTTGTTTCATTACTATTTCACTTTAATAATGTCGTTTATATTCGTTGTAAATTTGGGTGATAAATGTTCTTGCTTCATTTTCCAAGTGCGTTTTAAATCTTGATTTCCCAGTTTCATTTTATAATCGCCATATTTATGATTTATAGAATCTATAGCTTTCATGAGTTGTTTGTGCTTGGGATTTTCATAATCAAACAAATGCAATTGATGATTGTCTGTAGGTACAAGACCAGTAACAATAACACCTGCTCGTTTGTACTTTACTCCTTTTTTAAATAGCTTTTCTACGGTATTAATGGCGGCATTGCTTATGATTAAAGAAGAATCTGTTGAGTACGGCAAACACGATGTAGCATTTGCTTTGTGTTGTTCCGTATCTTTTTTATGCAGATCGCTGCTTAGCAGTACAATTATCATATGGCAGCTAGAGCCTTGTTTGCGTAATTTTTCTGCACAACTAGAGGCAAATGTAGAAATACGTTCTTTGATATTTTCTAAATCAGAAAAAGTATATTCAAAGCTCCTTGTGGTGGCAATAGATCGTTTGGCTTCTCTATACTCTAAATCTAATGTTGGTATGCCTCCTAAGTCCTTTTTCAGCTTCCATTCCGTTATAGAAAAATTTTTACGAACCCAGTCATCTTGTAGTTGCACAAAATCATAGGCCGTTTTACATCCTTTTAAAGCTAGTCTTTTTTGTAAACCATAACCAATACCCCAAACATCTTTTAGTTTCGTCCATTTAAGAGCTTTAATGCGTTTTTCTTCGGTATCAATAACATAAGTTCCTTTGGTTGTGTGTGGGAATTTTCGAGCTATTTTATTAGCAACTTTGCTTAATGCTTTGGTTGGGGCTATACCTATACAGGTGGGTATGCCTGTCCATTTTAAAACTTGTTTTCTTATTTGTGTACCATAATCATTAAAGTTATAATGATCAAACCCTTTAAATTGAATAAAAGATTCGTCAATACTATATACTTCTATATCTGGAGAAAACTGTTGTAGAATAGACATCACCCTGCTGCTCATATCGCCATACAATGGATAATTAGATGAAAACACATGGATATGGTTGGCTTTAAAAAAGGCATTGTACTTAAAGGCAGGAGCACCCATAGGCAAGCCTAATTTTTTTGCTTCATCGCTCCTAGAAATAACGCACCCATCATTATTGCTTAGAATGGCAATGGGTTTGCCTTGCAAACTTGGGTTAAAAACCCGTTCGCATGAGGCATAAAAATTATTACAATCTACTAAAGCGTACATAGCTGTAAAGGTACAGGATTTACGCTTTAATTTTTAGATTTATAGTAAAGTAGTAGTGCCTTTTTTAAAGTTTATTTTTTTGCTATAGCATCATTATGTACCATAATGCTTATTGCCTTAAGACGCATATATGCTTCACTAAAATACACATAACCTCCATTGGCAATTCTACTTTCATCAGTGCCCCAGCTATTTTTTACTTTATAATAGATTGTGCCGTCTTGGTCTTTTAGAATCCCTGTAATATGCATTAGGTGATCATCCGTGGTTGTAAAGTTTTCAAACTCAGCTTGACGATACTCTTGTGTGATGTTTAATTCTGGATATATGCCTTCCAATGCTTTTGTGTTATTTTCTGAATTAGCAGGAATTACAGCAACACCATATTTTGATGAAAATGTACGTTCACTTACGTCACAATCTAGTTCTACCGTAAACCCGTTTTTTAAAGCGTGATCTATAGTCTGTATCATCTCATCCAAGGGTACATTGTACATGCTACCATTGCTCCAATTGTCAGGGATGTTTAAAATAAACGATTTGTAAAAAGGAGCATGTGTAAAAGAAGTTATTGTTGTATAGTTTTCTGGTACAATCTTAGTCATTTTAAGAAAAGAAGCGGGCGTGTATTGTTTGCCGTTATAAGAGAAAGAATTGCTGTTTTTTCCTAAATATACATCTAAAACGGCGGCTATGGCTTTGGTCCAATTGTCGCTTAATTTTCTTCCGGGGTTAGCTGCATATGTTTTAACCATTGCCTCTAATACAGCAACCATTTCTGCGTGATTGTGAGAAGTGTTCGTGCCTAATAGCCCATTGTATGCTTCTTGTGGCACTAAGCCATACTCTCGTACTGAGTTAATTACATCATGTGCTAAGCCACCCTCGCTAAATTGTGCTTTGCCTTGGCGCATTACAAAATTTTCTGCTTTTTTAGGATAGGTATTGCGAACGGTATACATCTCTGAAAGATCTATTTGCTTGCCAGTAAGCCGTATAATTTCTGATTCTAAAAAGGAAGAGGTAGAAAAACTCCAACACGTGCCAGTTACCCCTTGACTGATTACAGGAGTAGTTTCTAAATCCACAATTTCTGTAAATTTGTAGGCTTCCTGGGCTGTGGTATATAGCGTACATAAAAGGGTCAAAACAAAGATGAGATTCCGCATTTCGTTGTGTTTTAATTAGGTTAATGTATCAATTTTATTGATCAAAAGAAGTAAAGTATTTTATTATTTCTTGCTTGTCATATTTTTTAGCATAATCTAATGCAGATCTTCCTTTGCTATTTCTAGCTCTTAATTTTACACCTGCTTTTACTAAAGATTTGGCCATATCTAATCTACCATACTTAGCCGTATACATAAGTGGGGTTTTATCTGCGCAGGCCTTTTCTACATTTGCCTTTTCTGCTAACAAGGTAGTTAGGCAGGATTTTGCATTTGTTTTAATGGCTAGTGCTAAGATCGTATATTCAGCATCTTCAATTTTATAACAGTTATTTATGTTTTTTGAATTGATGTACTTTTTTAAGGCAGTAGCATTATCCGTTTTAAGCATATTTTTTAGATCATCGTTTAAATTTTGAGCTGTGGCAAAAGTGGTGATGATGAGTAAAGCAAAGAATAGTAATTTTTTCATTGTGAATGATTTATGATTGCTTAAAATTATTCATTTTCTTCCACATATTCTAAAATATCCGATGGTTGACAATCTAATGCGCTACAAATGGCTTCCAAGGTAGAAAAACGAATCGCTTTTGCCTTGCCCGATTTTAAAATGGACAAATTAGCTTCGGTAATAGCTATAATTTCTGCTAAGTCTTTACTTTTCATCTTGCGTTTGGCAAGCATTACATTTAAGTTTACAACTATGGGCATAATTATATGGTTAAATCGTTTTCTTGTTTTAGAGACTTAGCATTTTCAAAAGCTTTGCTAAATAAAAGAAAGAACAAGCCTATAATTAATAAAAATATACTACTAATTTCCACTGTAGAGACTAATGAATTTATTAATTGTAATCCTGAATACTTAAAATTAAGAACGATACCATTTGTCATGGTTTTTATATAGATTACTGCTATTATTCTAATCAATACAGTGCTTGTGCTAATCAAAATGAATAGATATCCAACTCGCCTTAAGTTTTTAATAACAACTTCTGAATAGAAGTTTGACTCTTGAAAAGGTTTTATGCATTTCTTTAAGTAATAGATAGAAATAGTAAATAATATAAAGCCAAGTACATACGATAATGGAACTAAATAAACGCCCCAACCAAAATTTTGATTGAATAACATTCCATATCCTTGAAAAATAGGAGGTAAATAGTTAGTAAAAAAAAATAGTGATATTAACCCTAGAATTCCAAGGATAAAAAGTAGAACAAAGGATGCAAAAATAATATTGATAAATGTCTTTAGAAAATTGAGTGTTTTCATAGTTATATAGTTAAATCGTTTTCTTGTTTTAGGTTATTCCCTTCTTTAAAAATTTCAGCCATTATAAAGGCTAATAACATAAGAATTAATGGGGTAAATGATATTTGAAATCCACTTGAAGTTGCATCTAGATATGTCATAAAGGTAAAGCTCGATACTATAAAAATTATGAACGCATATTTTCCTATACGTCTAAATGAATTTACGTTATCTTGTTGAAAAGTTTTGAGGTGTTTTACAGACTCAATTATCTTTTGAAATTCTTTTAGTGATAAGAAATAGAATAGTAGTATTGCCGTAAACTTACTATAGTTGATATAGAGCGAGGTTGTTGTTATTTGTTTAAGAGAAAGAGTCTCTTTGCCTTCTTTAGGTTTTTGCGTTAACAATGTTTCTGTTTTTCCGATACTAAAGCCACTAGGGTCATTAAATTTTACTTCCATATCCTTGTAAAAATCTTTATTTATTTGAAAATGTATAAAAAATAGGGTTGAAACTGCAAAAATAAAGACCCATAATATTCTAAGACTTTTGCATGCAATTATAGCAATATTCAGTAGTTTGTTTTTTGTCATTAGATGTATTTTGTTATTGTTTAACGATAACAAATATAATAAAATTATTGAATAACGATAATAAATATCTATGAAATGATAATTTTTTAGTGATGAATGAATTTAAATTTCGAAAAATTACTTTGGCTCTTGGACAAATGTGGCCTTATACCGATGCGGGGTCCTAAAACAAACCAATATAAACTAAGATAATTTTTTTTGTAACAAAGTAGCTACTTTGACTACCAATAAGTGAAAGGTAGGGTGTTCTTTTGGTTGTTCTGGCAGAAATGAAATGTGTACTTTAGGACGGAAATAGTTTTAAGAAAGTAAATAAATAACATATTATATCCTAGGGGATTTTACTATCTTTCAAAACCATTAATTTACAAGCTAGAGGATTTGAGAACTCTATAAGGATTTAAATTTATTTATATGGGAGAATGGTATGCAGGATTAGAATTATTTCCAAAGATTTATTGGAGTATTGCCTTGGTAGGCTCAGTTGTTCTTGTTGTTTTTCTGGTGCTAACCTTAATTGGTGGTGATGCAGATGATATGGGAGGCGATGTAGATGCCGAAATTGAGGGGGATTCTGGTGTCGGATTTCAATTTTTATCCATAAAGAATTTATCGGGTTTCTTGGCGATTTTTGGATGGACAGGAGTTGCGTGTATAGAAGCAGGTTTGTCAAACATACTCACCATATTTATTTCTATAGTGTGTGGCTTTGTCATGATGGCAGCTATGGCAGCTCTGTTTTATTATTTAAGTAGGTTACAGAGTAGTGGCACCTTAAAATTAAAAAATGCCTTAAATCAGGTAGGAGAAGTGTATTTGACCATAGGAGCAAATAGGTCAACCATAGGGAAGGTAAGTGTAAATGTACAAGGATCGTTAAGAGAATTGGATGCGCTTACAGATGAGACTATGGACTTAATACAGGGTAATGTTGTTAAGGTAAAAGCGATTACCGATAACGGAATATTAATAGTTGAAATTTTAAACAAATAACCATATGATTTTAGTACCCTTACAATTGGGCGGTAATGCTAGTTTAATAGCTATAGCGGTTGCCATTTTATTCTTTTTTATAATTATTATCTCCTTTATACGGAGATATAAACGTTGTCCATCAGACAGAATTTTAGTGGTGTATGGTAAAGTAGGGACGGGGAATTCTGCCAGATGTATTCACGGTGGGGCAGCTTTTATATGGCCGGTAATTCAGGATTATGAATTTTTAGATTTAACGCCTATTTCTATAGAAGTGAATTTGGTGAATGCCTTAAGTAAGCAAAATATTCGGGTAAATGTACCTTCTCGTTTTACCATTGGTATTTCTACAGAACCGGGAATCATGCAGAATGCAGCAGAGCGACTTTTAGGACAAGGAATGAATGAAGTTCAGGATTTGGCAAAGGAAATTATTTTTGGGCAATTGCGTTTGGTTGTGGCATCAATGGATATTGAAGAAATTAATTCGGATAGGGATAAATTTCTAACCAATATTTCTCAGAGTGTAGAATCAGAATTAAAGAAGGTAGGTTTAAAGTTAATCAACGTAAACATTACAGATATTGTTGATGAATCTGGATATATAGAAGCCCTAGGTAAAGAAGCAGCAGCACATGCGATTAATGCCGCACGTAAATCTGTTGCAGAGAAAAACAGAGATGGTTCTATTGGTGAGGCAAATGCATTACAAGATGAACGTACACAGGTTGCGGCAGCCAATGCACAGGCTGTAGAAGGAGAGAATATTGCAAAAATTAATGTGGCCAATTCAGATTCATTACGTCGCCAAAGAGAAGCAGAAGCAGAACGCACGGCCATAGCATCAGAAAAAGTACAAACAGCAAAGGCATTGGAAGAGTCGTATGCGGCAGAGCAATTGGCAGAATTGGCTAGGGCAGAACGGGTACGTAGCTCACAAATGGCAGATATTGTAGTTCCTGCGGAAATAGATAAGCGGAAAGTAGAAATAGACGCAGAAGCAGATGCAGAAAGAACTAGACGTATTGCAAAAGGAGAAGCAGATGCTATCTTGTTTAAGGCACAAGCGGAAGCCCAAGGTATTTTGGAGGTGTTAACAAAGCAGGCCAAAGGTTTGGATGAGATCGTAAAAGCGGCAGGGAACAATCCTAAAGATGCCGTATTATTATTGATAGCAGATAAATTGCCAGAATTGGTAAGAACACAGGCTGAGGCCATTAAAAATATCAAAATAGACAAGGTTACCGTTTGGGATTCTGGAGCAAAATCTGCGGATGGTAAAGGCTCTACGGCAAACTTTATCTCTGGGATGTATAAATCGGTGCCGCCATTACAAGAAATGTTTAATATGGCTGGTATGCAATTGCCAGAGTATTTAAAAGGCAAAGACATAGAAGCGGAAGAGGTAAAAGGAGAGGCTTCAAAAAAGAAGAGTAAGGAAGACAACTCAAAAGAATAAATGAATTTTTTATTTTTAGACCTGCTTGCTTACACTATTTGTGAACAAGCAGGTTTTTAGTTTTAAAAACGAACATCAATGGGAAAAATATCGATATTACTTTTTGCCTTCATTTTCATATTGTTAGGCTTGTCCTGCCAACAATCAAGAAAAATGAACACTGAAAAACAACCTAGTTTTAATGGAGTTTGGTCAGACAGTAGCAATGTGAATTTCAGCAATTGTTATGCGGTATTTTCAACGATTGGAGATAGTATTCATATGGGGCATTATATTGAGTATAAAGGGCAGCCTTTTTTTGAAATAGGGTCGGGAGTCATCAAAGGAGATTCTATTATTTACGATGTAGATGTTATTTATATGATTCCCGAATGGGGACCAGACGGAGGCACCCACTACTTAAAATTAAGTGCAGATAAAAACACCTTAGAGGGTATTTTCATTACAGATAGTGGAAATAAAGGGCCCTTGGTATTTAAAAGGAGGTAGGGATTATTTTAAATAGATTCAAACTGAGTTAATTGTTCTTTTAATTTTTCTAGTTGAGATGGTTTAGCAGCTACACTTTGTATGGTTTTTCCATTTTCATCAATTAGAATATATCGTGGATAATAGAAAGAACTATTGTTGCCAAATATTTTAATAATGTCTGCCAATAGTTCTTCGTTTGTTATTAAATGGTGACCCTCTAAATCATAGAATTTTATCATATTTTTCCAGACATCTTCCTTGCTGTTTCTGCCTTCACAAATATAAAGTACTTCTACATCTTTAGAGTTGAGCAACTTTTTTAAATCGTCTTTGTGTTCAAACTCTTTTTTACAAGGACTACACCAAGTTCCCCAAATGTCTATATAGATTTTCTTGCCTTTAAACAGAGAGAGCAAATCGGTAAAATTAGTGATCTTATCATAATTTTCTACAAACTTGATGCTTGCATCATAGGGCTGTTCTGTCTTTTTATGAAAGTCAACTACAGTAGCAACCATAGGGGCCAAGTATTCACTATAGGGGCTTGTTGGATAGTCTTTTTTAAATTCATCAAATATTGTAATAAATTCTTTTTGGTAGTCTTTTTGTAGCAATTCCATATAAAGGTAAACGGCCTTATAATACTCCAAGGCATACGGAGAAAGGTGTTTTTCTGCATTGTTTAATGTTCTTCTAAGAAAAAAAATGTCGTCACTGGAGTTTCTAATTTTATCAATATCAAAAGAAAACTCACTGTAGTCTTTGTAAAATAAATAATTTTCTGCCAGGGCATAACCCCAATTTGTTTTCTGAAAATCGGCCCTGCTTAACAAATCATTGTTGAAAGTATTTGTCCACATATTTTTAAGATCCTCAGTAAAAACACCTGGTTCTCTTTCGTTCATTATAAATTTGATAAATCCTACGGTTCCTTGTACCGCGCTGTAATAATAGCTCCTGTCTAATTCAATAAAATCATACATGCTTTTACTAATACTGTCCTTTGCTAATAAATCTTTGAAAGGTGAGAGTTCTTGTGCTTTTAGGTCAGCAATTTTAGACTGTATTTGCGATGCAACAGAATCTTTAAAGAAAGGCCTTGCAGCAACCTGAATATGTTCTGGGAGAGGTAATTTATTGTATAATTCTTGAATTTTTTTAGTACTGCCTAATATTTCATAAGTTTTAGAGGAATCTTCTTGTGTAAAATCAAAATTAACAACGTATGCATTGCCCGGTTCTACAATAAGTGTTACTGGTGGTTTTTTTGGTGCCATCAAGCATACAAAAGCAATTTTTTCTATTGGAATTTTAATTTGATATTGCCCCAGTGAATCCAACTTCACATTTTTTTTAAACCCATATTCTTTAAACCCATAAATGAAAACTCCTTCTTTGGGTACCGTATATTCCAATTTTTCAGGAATTTCCCCTGAAATTTTCCCCGATATGGTTATTTCATTGGATATGTTTTTTTTACATCCTATGAAAAACAATAAGGTGATTACTGTTAAAATGGTTTTTCGATTTTGCATTTGATTTTTTTTGTTTTATAAAATAGTTGAATTTTTGAAAACAGGAAAGAGATTATCCTAAATTTAATCGTTTATATAGTTGTTCTTTAAATTTAGTGCTGATTGGAATTTGATGATTATCCATATAAATATGATTGTCCTCTATCTTTTTTATTTGTTCTGTGTTTACAATATAAGACTGGTGTGTCCTCACAAAGATAGAAGTGGGGATTTTATCCAAAATATCAATAAAAGTCATTCTGGGAGAATGTGTTTTTTCTTTGGTAACAATGTCCAAATAATTCCCAGAACCTTTAATAAACAAAATATCATTAAATTTTATTTTTAAAGTAGCAAATCCGTCTTTAATAAAGAAGAAAGTATTTTGCTGTTTTTGAGCTTTTAAATGGGTTTTAGCTTTTTCAACTGCAATTTTAAATCGGTCAAATTCAAAGGGTTTTAGTAAATAATCAATGGCATTGTGGTCATAACTTTCTAGTGCATATTCGGTGTAAGCGGTAGTAAAAATTACAAGTGGTTTTATTTGTAATTTTTGTAACAACTCTAGTCCAGATAAATGTGGCATATTAATGTCTAAGAAAATTAAGTCAACTGGATTCTCTTTTAAAAAAGTCAGCGCCTTTTTAGCGTCGTTAAATTGTTGAAGTAATGTAAGCCCCTCCAATTTAGAGATATGGGAAGTGATTACACTAATTGCTTTGGGTTCGTCATCTATGGCAATCGCATTTATCATAGTTTATTCTTTTTTACAGAAATTGCTTCTTGTTGTCGTCACTGCGAGAAGGTAGTCTGTTTGTTGTTTTGTTTCAATTTATGAGATTACTTCGTCCTTCGTTCCTTACTCCTTGTAATGACGATTGCTGTTTTGTTTCAATACTTATTTTAATACTAAAGATCTTGTCTTCCTTAACAATTTCTAGGGTATGTTTTTTAGGATAAACCAGTTCCAAACGCTGTTGGGCATTGTTAATTCCAATACCAAAACCCTGCTCTTTGTAATAGGTCTTAAAATCCTCGTTGTAACTATTAACACATTCAAAATTAATTTTGGTTTTAGTACAAACTACAGACACTCCTAAGGTTGATGGTTTTGAGGGGTCAATACCATATTTAAAAGCATTTTCTACAAACGGAATTAGTAACCCAGGACTTATTTCGTGATTTTCAATGTTAGTGAATTCTGTTTCTATTAGTGGTTCAATTTGGCAACGTACTTTTTGTATGGCTATATAATCTTCCAGGTATTTTATTTCATTTTCTAAAGGAATAAAATCTTTGGAAATATCATTCTGCATATAGCGCAACAAATTGGCTATTTTAGCTGTGATTTCTGCTGTTTTTGGGGCATTTTCTTCTAAGGCAGTAGCGTATAAAGTATTTAGAGTATTAAATAAAAAATGCGGATTTACCTGAGATTTTAAGAGTTGAAGTTCAGAGTCTTTTGCGCCTATTTTTTGACGCAGAGATTTTTCCTTTGATTCTTTTTTTAAACGAACATATCCGTATAAAAAAGATAAAAGTAAGGTTATGACCAAGATAATTAAACCGATTAGGATTTCTTCAGATTTGTTTTCTTGGAATAAATCCACCATTTCAATGTTGTATCTTGCTGTTTTTATACTAGATTTCAATAGGAAAAAATAACAAGTACATAATACAACCAATGAAAGAGCATACTTACCTTTCCTTTGATCCCTGACTAAAATAGGAGTAATTAAAAAAGTATGGGTGTAAAATACAATCAGGACTATACAAAACCAAAAAACTTCAGAGAACCCCATTTCAGGTCTAACAAGTATAAATGTATAAATAATAGATAAAATAAATACATTGATAATAACCTCAAGGTAGGGCAAGAATTTCTTTATACTATGAATGAGAAGGTAATATATGAATGAAAAAAACACCATAATAATTATACTAGGGAATAAACTAATAATTCCACCAATTATCCAGTCCTTTCTTAAGAAAAAATCTAAAACATTTGCATAAGTTCCATCTTCATTGATAATAATTAAAGCTGAGTGCGCTGCTTGAAACCAACTCTTAGCTATTGTAAACAAAATATAGCTGATTAGTGTAAATAATAAGTACTTTTTTATATTCTTTTTTACAATAAGTATTGGTAATAGTAATAATGAGTGAATAAAAAAAAAGATGATATAGGAAGCGTTGTTGCATAGTTCCAAAGGTCTAGATGCCTGAAAACGAAAAGCCGTACTTATCAAAAATTTATATGCAATAATTAGAACAATTAAATGAATGATCGTTTTTCTAATTTTTGGACTAAAAAATGTTATTGGCATACTAATTAATTTTAAAGTTATTTAATTGCCTTTCTAATTTTATTAATTCAGATGGTTTGGCAGCAGATTTATTTATAACAATACCATCAACATCAATTAAAATATAATGAGGATAATAGATAGAATTATTGTTGCCAAATATTTTAATAATGTCTGCCAATAGTTTTTCGTTTGCCATAATATGATATCCTTCCAGGTTATATCCTTTTATCATTTCTTTCCAAACTTTTTCTTTACTATTTCTTCCTTCACAAATATAGAGTACCTCTGCCTTTTTAGAATTGAGTAGCTTTTTTAAATCATCTATGTATTGAAATTCTTTTTTGCAAGGGCCGCACCAAGTTCCCCAAATATCAATGTAGATTTTCTTTCCTCTTAATGTTTTTGTTAGCTCATCAAAGGAGTCAATATTTTCATAGTTGTCAATAAATTTAATTTTATTGGAGGATGACGCTTCTTCTACCTTCTTGTGAAATTCAATTATAGGCGTAACTATGGAAGTTAAATGTTTTGTGTAATTACTACTAGGATAATCTTCTTTAAAGTTATAATAATGTGTAATTAGTTCTTTGGAATTGTCTTTGTTCTGCCAGCAATGGTAGTATAAATAAGATGCATTAAAATATTCCAACCTAGTGTCTTTTAAATATTTATTGGACTCGCTAATTTGATGAGCGTGTATTAGACCTTGTTTATAAATTTCAGTTAATTCGGCAAAGTTGAATGTTGGGTCTGTATATTCTTTATAATTTACATAGTTTTCTGCTAAAGAATAAAACCAAGGCGAACTATTTAACATTGGAGTTATTATCGGCATAGTATTAAATACGGTATTCCATAGCTCTAGACTACTGTTTTTTAGTTCTTCATTGTTGTTTCTATAACTATCCATAAATTTTATGAATGCAACCTTTCCTGTTATAGCTGCATAATAGCATTCTCTGTCTAACTTAATCAATGCAAAGAAATCTTCTGATATTTCTTTTTCATCAAGCAATTCTTGAAACATTAAAATTTCTTTTTCTTTATTGGTTTTTATTTTTGAGGCTATTACTGAGGTAACAGAATCTTTAAGAAATTTATTTAAGTCAAAGATGTTGAAATCTGGATTCGGGAATGAATTGTATATATTCTGAGCTTTATTTCTTTTACCTGTAACTATAAATTTTTTATCCTTTAAAGTTAAATTAAAGTTGATATTGTAAATTTTTTTAGGTTCAATCAATAATGTTCCGCTTGCCTTATTTGGAATGTATAAGGTTATAAATGAAGGAGAATTTATATTTATTGTAATTTTAAAATTACCTAAAGAATCTGGTTTTGCAGATTGTTTAGAGCCATAGAACCAAGTTCCGTTAATTGGTGTAGTATATTCTACTTTCTCAGGAATATCTCCAATTATTTTTCCTATAATTATAATTTCACTTTTTTTAGCGTTACAACTTAAATAGGTAAGAATTAATAATACTAAAACAATTCTATTAACTTTCATATCAATTTATTTAAGTGATTATTTTGTAAAACTATGGTCATTTAAGACTTTACAAAAAACAAAGTGATGCTTTGCCTGTTTCTTGTTATGTTTTTCTGTTTTTTTTGTAATTTAGTTTTTAATGAAACGCCAATCCACACTAATATTATTATATAATGCCTCAAAAAAACAACAACTATAGTGTCGTTTTTGCCTAAATTTATAAATTATGAGTGAAACATTTACAACCATAGAAAAATTTCAATATTCAGCAGAGGCCCTAATTGTTAAGGGTCGTTTGGAAGCGGATGGCATACAAGTGTTTTTAACCGATAACCATACCATAGACACCGATCCCTTGGTGAGTAATGCTATTGGGGGTGTAAAACTAAAAGTGTTGTCAGAAGATGTAGAAAAGGCGCAAGGAATTTTAGATTCTATTCAGAAGTATTCCGTTGATAACGAAGGTCAAGCGCTACATTGCCCAAACTGCAATAGTGAAAAAATAGAATTGTATTCTAAGATGAGTGGTGTTAAGGCCTTCTTTTGGGTGATTCTGGGGTTTCTTGCTAGTATTCTTCCTTTGGGAATTAAACACAAATATATTTGTGAAGACTGCAAAACAGAATTTGCTGTAAAATAAAGCAAATTTTTAGTATTGGTATCTCTAGGGAAACCGTACCTAGTGGTTGATTGTAGTATGATTCTTAAAAACCGTCACCCTGAATTTATTTCAGGGTCACATAATTATTTTTATGCAAACTAGTTTGTTTACAACTAACATGTTAGGACAGAGTTAAAGTGTTTAGGCCTTATGGGATACTGAAACTAGTTCAGTATGACGAAAAAAGGAAGTATGTAACAAATAATTGCAGCAAAAATTTCAATTAAAGGATAAAGTGGGTTATTATAGTATAATTCTTGAATAACGTCACCCTGAATTTATTTCAGGGTCACATAATCTTTTTTTATGCAAACTAGTTTTGTCTACATCTTAACAAATAAATACAGAACTACATTTTATATAGGGGTTACGGCAAATTTATCCACTCGGCTTCAAGAACATTTAAATGAAATTGGATCTGTTTTTACAAAAAAATACAATATTAAAGATTTGGTTTATTTTGAAGAGTATTTAGACATAAAGCAAGCAGTAGCTAGAGAAAAACAGCTAAAAAATTGGAAAAAGCAGTGGAAAATCAATTTGATAAGAGAAGTGAATCCTAATATGGAAACCATAAATTATTAAGCCATCTTTTTGTAAATATAATGGGATACTGAAACTCCCGAAAACTCGGGACTGTATGACGAATCAATATTAGCTTGGAAGATCTGATTGCAGCTAGAATTTCTCTTAAAATAAAAATCAGGAACTTAAAATAAGGGTCACATTATTCTATAGGTTTATTTAATTTTACGGCAGTAAGGCTTCGTAAGATTGCTTTAAAATGTTAATAACGGTTTCTATTTCTTTTTCGTTTAAATGCCCATACCCGAACCTTATGGCGCAAATATTTTTGTTTTGATAGAGTATTGTTTTGGGTAAAAACAAGTCGAGCGCTTTAGTCTTTTCAGCAAGTTTAATAAGCGATATTTTAGGCTCAAAGCACAGCCACACAGCCAATCCTCCTGCGGGTACTTTCCATATGGCATATTCCTGAAAATGGGTCTGTAAACAGTCAAACAAATACGCTCGCCTTTGCTTATAAACCGTGCTATTTTTTTTAATTAATCGGTGTATTTCCCCTTCGTCAATAAGCTCTGCAAGTATTTGTTTTTGAATTAAATCTCCTTGTCTATCTAATAGTTGCAAATAATTTTTGGCTTCATTAATAATATTTTCTGGAGCCACTACAAACCCTATTTGAAAACTCGGAAAGAAAGATTGTCCCAATCGTCCCAAATAGATAACAACACCTTGGCCATCCGCACTTGCCATAGGTACCATTGCAGAGCCATCAAACTGAAAATCATAATCAAAATCATCTTCTATAATTGCAAATTCATACGCTCTTGCTAGTTGTAATAATTTTAAACGTCTTTCCGCACTAAGGGTTACGGTTGTAGGGTATTGCCTATGTGCGCAGACATAGACAGAACGAATGCTGTGTCTTGTATAGTTTTTTTCTATATAATCTACATCAATGCCGTGGGCATCTACAGGAATAGTTTTTATAGTGGCACCGGCCTGTTGGAAAATCATATTGGATTTATAATGACTTAAATCACCAACAAGCACAATATCATTTTTTTGGATTAATAGCTGAGAGATAATGTACAAACTCATCTCTGTGCTTCGTGTACTAACTATATGCTGTGGTTTTATATGAAATCCTCTTGTGGCGTTTAGATAATTACACAACTGCCTACTAAAAGTTGTCTGTGATTTTTCTTGGGTTTGATTCCATTTAGAAATTAAAGAGGCGCGTTTCATTGAGGCACTATACCAACGTGAAAACTGGTGGGTAGGATGTAACCTTAAATCGGGTTGCCCGTCATTAATCACGTACTTACATGCAGAAAACTCTTCAGTAGAAGCTAAATTAAAAGAGGGTTGAAAAGGAAACCCAGTTGTTTTTGGATACGATTTTAGTGCTGCTAATCCTTGTAGTGCTCCTTTTAGGGCAGCCGTTTTTCTTTCTGGCATTAATACAAACGTGCCTTTATTGGCGACAACTTTTACCCAACCTTGTGATGCCAATTCATCATACACCGCTACCGCAGTATTTCGGTTTATAGAAAGTAAGGCGCTAAACTTTCGTGTGCCTGGTAATGCTGTTCCTTCGGCTAAATAGCCACGTTGTATGGCATTAATAATTTGTTGTGCTATTTGAATATAAATTGAAGTGTTTGGCGACTTTTCAAAATATAGCAATGATTTTAATATGGTATCAACCGGACTACTCATTGTTTTAAAACTGGACCACTTTAATGATCCGGAAAGTTACGAATTTTGCCCCGTTAAAAAACACGAACACATTTTATTATGAAATTAATTTCTTTAGGCATTTTACTGGCTTTGTTTTCGATATCATCACAAGCTCAAGACATCGGAAAAGAACAACAATTAGATTCGGTTGTTGTTACATCTACGCGAATAGATTTACCTTTTAAGGAAAATTCTAGAACAATTAAAATAATCTCTCAAGAAGACATTAGAAAAAGCGCATCAACGAACGTTGCAGATTTACTACAACAAATTGCAGGAGTAGATATAAGACGTCGAGGTACTTCAGGTATGCAGGCAGATTTATACATTCGCGGTGGAGGTTTTGATCAAACTTTATTGTTAATTGACGGTATAAAAGTTGAAGATGCGCAAACGGGACACCATACGATGAATATGGCTTTGCCTCTTGAAGTTATTGAGCGTATAGAAATCATTAAAGGCCCTGCGGCTCGAATTTTTGGGCAAAATGCTTTTACGGGAGCAATTAATATAGTTACCAAAAAAAACACAAGAAATAGCGTTTCTTTACACGCGCAAGCTGGATCTTTTGGTCAATTTAACGGCTCTGTTGTGGTTGGTAGTCAATTAGAAAATTCCTCCCACATTGTTCAAGTTTCTAGAAATATTTCTGATGGCTATAGAGATAATACGGATTATGACAATCAAAATTATTTTATAAAAAGTAGCTTCAATACCAATAAAGCCCCTATAGATTTAATTGCTTCATTCCAGGAACGGAAATTTGGTGCCAACGGTTTTTATGCGAGTCCAACGGCGATAAATCAATACGAAGAAACACAAGCTAGTTTAATTGGCATTTCTTCCAAAATAAAGAAAGAAAAGCTAACCCTTAAGCCAAAATTATATTGGAAACGCAATCAGGATATGTATGTTTTTGTAAGACAAGATCCTTCAATTTACAGAAACTTGCACCAAAGTAATAAAATTGGTGCTGCCCTTGATGCATCTTACTACTCTAACATTGGTGTAACTGGCTTTGGTGTAGATGTTGCAAATGTATATTTGTCTAGTAACAATTTAGGTTCTAGAAATAGATTTATGACTACCCTGTTTTTAGAGCATCGCTTTATATTGGCTGATGATAAATTAGATATTACCCCTGGAGTTGCTGTAAATTATTTTTCCGATTTTAAATTTCATGCATTCCCTGGTTTAGATCTGGGATATAAAGTAACTGAAGATGTGAAGATCTACGGAAACATTGGGTATACCTACAGAATACCGACATATACAGATTTATATTATAGCAGTCCTAGTGAAGTAGGGAACGAAAACTTGGTTCCGGAAGAAGCAATTGCTGAAGAGATAGGAATTAAATTCAACAGCGCAAACTTTAACCTTTCAATTGCAGGGTTTAATAGAGATTCTAGAAAATTGATAGACTTTGTAAAAGAAAATGAAGATGATGTATGGCAAGCAACAAATATTAGGGATTTAAACACAAAAGGGCTTGAACTAAATGCTGCGTATAAGGTAATAGTAGGAAATTTAACGCACAGCATCACAACAGGATATACCTTTTTAGAAGATGACTTAAAAGCAGTGTCTAGTAACTTTTCTAGATACTCCATAAATTCCTTAAAACACCATGCTACAGCAGGGATACATACGCAAGTCACAAAAAATTTATTTATAAACGGTATTTATAAATATGCAGAAAGAACTTCTGGTGAAAGTTATGCAGTAGTTGATGCAAGTGTAAGTTATTCGGTTAAAGCAATGGTATTTTCTGTACTGGCAAATAATATATTTAATACAGAATATACAGAAACTAACTTGGTGCCAATGCCAAAAGGGAATTTGTTATTTGGTTTAAAGTATAATTTAAAATAAAACAACCAACAAAGATTTACTGTTTCAATTTACTTAGGTTTTAGTAACTTTAACGTCTTAAATCTATTCTTTTGAAATTAAATCTTCAAGATATTCCTAGAGTAAAAACCATTACGAAACAGGAATTTTTAGCGAATTATTTTAAACCACAAAAACCTGTGGTGATAGAGCGATTTATAGAAGATTGGCCGGCGAATACAAAATGGAATTTAGAATATATAAAATCGATTGCTGGGGATAAAACAGTACCCTTGTATGACGATAGGCCTGTAGATCATAAAGAAGGATTTAATGAGCCGCATGCCACTATGAAAATGGCAGATTATATAAATTTATTACAAAAAGAACCTACCAAGTACAGGATATTTTTATGGAATGTTTTAAAAGAGGTTCCTGAGCTTCAGAAAGATTTTAAATACCCAGATTTTGGACTAAAACTGATGAAGAGCTTGCCCATGCTTTTTTTTGGTGGTACAGATTCATATACTTTTATGCACTATGATATCGATTTGGCCAATATTTTTCATTTTCATTTTGAAGGCGAAAAAGAAATCATTCTATTTGATCAATCGCAAAATGAATATTTATATAAGGTACCACATTCATTAATAACACATGAAAGCATAGATTTTTCCAATCCAGATTATACCAAATGGCCAGCATTAAAAAACGCAAGTGGTTATAAAACACGGTTGCAGCACGGAGAAGTACTCTATATGCCAGAGGGGTATTGGCATTATATGAAATATATAACCCCGGGATTTTCTATGAGTTTACGTGCCCTAGCAAGAAATCCTAAAAACTTAGGGAAAGCTTTTTACAATGTTTTAGTGATGCGGAATTATGATAACTTGATGCGTAAGCTGTACGGACAAAAATGGATTGATGATAAGAATGATAAAGCGATCAATAGAACAAATATAAACATCAAATAGTGCAATCAAATAAGAATGGATATATTTGCATCCTTAAATTAAGTAACACTAACATTTAATAATTAATTTATGAAAAAAGGTTTAATTGCTTTAACAATGATTCTGGGAATTTCATTCGCAAATGCTCAAGCATATGAAGGAAAAGAAGATTCTAAATTTCAAATAGGAGCTAACTTTCAGGAAAATGGGACAGGTATCGTTGTTGCCTATGACTATGGTATGGGAGAAAATTTTTCAATAGGCTTGTCTTCTTCTTATATTTTAGGAGTTGAAGAAACTATTGGGGCAGATTTTGGAGACCGTATAGATTTAAAAGCTCGTTTTAATGCGAATTTAGGATCTGTTTTTCAATTGGGAGATAATGTAGATATATACCCTGGGCTAGACTTAGGTCTGAAAAATTTTGGTGGACATTTAGGAGCACGTTACTTCTTTACGGATGGGTTTGGTTTATTTGCTGAAGCTGCTGCTCCTTTTGCAAAGTATAAAACTGGAGTTTTAACACCAGCTGAAAAATTGCATAACCAATTTGTTTTCAGTTTTGGAGCTGTTTTTAATCTATAAAAAAAGGAAAAAAATAAAGTATAAAAAAGCCTCATCGCAAGATGAAGCTTTTTTTTATTTTTTATTAATGCTTGTAATATATTTTTGAAGCGCCATTGTCATTGATGGGGTTTCTGGTGTGGGAGCTTTTATGTCTATACGCAACCCTGCTTCTGTTGCAGCATTTACCGTAGTATTTCCAAAAACAGCTATTCTAGTATCATTCTGCTCAAAATCTGGAAAATTCTTCAATAAGGACTCTATTCCAGATGGACTAAAAAAGACCAATATATCATAATACACGTTTCTTAAGTCTGATAGATCACTAATAACCGTTTTGTAAAAAATCCCTCTTTTCCAATCAAGATCTAAACTGTCCATAGTGTCAGGAACTTCTTGTTTTAGTACATCAGAAGATGGTACAAGAAACTTCTCAGTTTTGTACTTTTTTAATAAAGGCACTATATCTGTAAACGTTCTCTTACCAACATAGATTTTACGTTTACGGTAAACCACATATTTTTGAAGATAATAAGCAACAGCTTCAGACTGACAAAAATACTTCATAGAATCGGGCACTTTAAATCGCATTTCTTCTGCAATTCTAAAAAAGTGATCAACAGAATTCCTACTTGTAAGTACAATAGCAGTATAGTTGTTTAAATCTATTTTTTGTTGACGTACAGTTTTTGCATCTACGCCTTCAACATGTATAAACGGCCTAAAGTCAACTTTCAACTTCTCCTTTTCAATAAGTCTTGAATAGGGAGAGTTTTCCATTTTAGGTTCTGGCTGTGATACCAAGATCGTTTTTATCTTCATAGACATCAATCTTTTAGGTAATTACCTATTATTAGTAAAGGTGAGATTTCAAGTGCGCAAAGGTACAAAATAAAATAGAAAAAATTGAGCGTTAAGAATTTTCGATGGTTTTTAAGTAGATTAACCCAGCCAATAACGTTTATAGCGAGTACTAAAACTAACCCCATATAGATAACAATAGCGGAGTTTGGAGTTATATATGTAAGAAAAATATTAGCTAAAAAGACAACAATAGCACTGTGATTAAGATACGAAAGTTTTTTAAAAATAAATTCAGTTACAGTAGTTGTAGAATTAAAAACAAAGGCGTTTCCAAACTGTAATAGTATTTTAACCATAAAAAACAATACTACTAGGCTTAGAATTGTAAAGTAGGCAAATGTACTTTGGTAGGTAGCTTCCTTGTATATTATTTGTAAGATATAATACACAAACAAGGAGATGTTAAGTCCTGTAAATGCACTCCAGAGAATATTAAACCAATTAAATAATATATGTTTTTTACTGTGTAGAAAAATATATTTATTGTTAAAAGGAAGAACTACAAAATTTATAAATTTATTATAAAAGAAGGCTTTACTTAGTGCTAAAATAAAAAGACTTACAATAAAGATGCTTGTGATCCAATCTACATTATTAACTACTCTAAGTATAGATTCCATTTGTGTTGTGTTTTTTACCTACTGTCTGGTGAATCAAAATTACAAATTATTAGCTTACAATTCATTCTAATTCATTATCCTATTGTAATATAATGGTTAGCTATTAAAATCGTAAAAAAATCATAAAATCGAACTTAGGTTTTATCACAGCAATTTAAATAGTATTTTTGTCTGTTCAAGAATAGAAAAGAATGACAGATAGCTTAGTTATTATTCCTACTTTTAATGAGATAGAAAATATCGAGGCCATTATTGAAGCTGTATTTGGACTTAAAAAAGATTTTCATATCTTAATTGTTGATGATAACTCTCCCGATGGAACGGCACAAAAGGTTGAAGCGCTAATTGTAGTATATCCAGAACAGCTTTCCCTAGAAGTTCGGAAAGAGAAATTGGGACTTGGAACAGCATATATTCACGGTTTTAAATGGGCAATAGCTAAAAAGTATGATTATATTTTTGAAATGGATGCTGATTTCTCTCATCCACCAGCAGATTTAATTAACCTATACAACACTTGTGTTGCCGGCGCAGATTTGGCTATTGGATCTAGGTATGTGAAAGGGATAAATGTGGTGAATTGGTCCTTGTATCGAATCTTACTTTCCTATGGTGCCTCGTTCTACGTAAAAGGAATTACCGGAATGAAGGTAGATGATCCAACAGCTGGTTTTGTTTGTTATAAAAGAAACGTATTGGAAAACCTTAGTTTAGATACGGTACGCTTTATAGGGTATGCATTTCAAATTGAAATGAAATTTAGAGCTCATCTTAAAGGTTTTAAAATTGTAGAAGTACCCATTGTTTTTACAGATAGGGTTCGTGGTAAATCAAAAATGAGTTCTTCAATAATTGGCGAAGCTGTTTTTGGAGTACTAAAAATGAAATATATAAGCCTCTTTCAAAAAAGTAAATTTTAGTATGGGAAAGACACTAATAAAAAATGCCAAAGTAGTAAATGAAGGTGCAATTACAACATGCGATATTTTACTAGACGGTAATTATATTGCCAAAATAAGTCGTGCTATTAGCGATAATAATGCCAAAATTATTGATGCCAAAGGAAATTATGTGCTTCCTGGTATTATTGATGATCAGGTGCATTTTAGAGAGCCAGGATTAACCCACAAAGGTACTATTGCAACAGAAAGTAGAGCGGCAGTAGCTGGTGGCGTTACCACATTTATGGAGCAACCAAACACTAACCCACAAACGACTACTATTGAAAAATTAGAAGCGAAGTTTTCTGTTGCTAAAGCGACAGCCTATGCTAACTATTCTTTCTTGTTTGGGGGAACCAATGACAATTTGGAAGAATTAAAAAAACTAGATAAGAATGCCTGCTCTGGAGTGAAGTTATTTCTAGGATCTTCAACAGGAAATATGTTGGTTGATGATGAGGAAGTCATTGAAAAGATATTTAGAAATACAGAACTAGTTATTTCTGCACATTGTGAAGACGAAACTACCATTCGCAATAATATGGTGTTATATACAGCGAAATATGGAGATGCCATTCCTATAGCATGTCACCCTAGTATTAGAAGTACAGAGGCTTGTTATTTGTCCTCTTCCAGAGCCATTGCCTTAGCAGAGAAGACTGGAGCACGATTACATGTTTTTCATCTTTCAACGGGTAAAGAAACAGGCCTTTTTAGGAATGATATTCCGTTAAAGGACAAAAAGATAACAGCAGAAGTTTGCGTGCATCACTTGTGGTTTTCTGGGGAAGATTATAAAGAGAAAGGGACGCTAATTAAATGGAATCCGGCTGTAAAAACAGCAGCAGACAGAGCAGAATTATGGGGTGCACTTTTAGATGATCGTATTGATGTTATTGCAACAGATCACGCACCGCACACCATAGAAGAAAAAGATAATGTGTATACAAAGGCACCTTCTGGTGGGCCATTGGTACAACACGTTTTACCTGCAATGTTAGAAAAAGTATTAGATGGCACTATAAGCATTGAAAAAATGGTAGAAAAAATGTGCCATAACCCAGCGATCTTATTTCAAATAGAAAAGAGAGGGTATGTACGAGAGGGCTATTTTGCAGACTTAGTTATCGTTAACACTGCAGATGCTTGGGAAGTTAGTAAGTCTAATATTTTATACAAATGTGGTTGGTCTCCTTTTGAAGGCAATACATTTAAATCTAAAATTTCACATACATTTGTAAACGGTCATTTGGCTTATGAGAATGGAGTTGTTTCAGAAGAACGCAACGCTCATAGATTAACTTTTAATAGATGAAAAAAATTAGTGTAATTATACTGGTCATTGCCTTTGTTTCTTGTGCAGAAAAACTGATTGAGAAGCCAGAACACCTTATCTCTAAAAAGGAGATGATAAATATTTTATATGACCTAGCCGTACTAACTGCCGCTAGAAACTCTAATTCTGCAGAGTTAATAGAGAATAACATTCTAACAATGCCATACATCTATACCAAATACAATATAGATAGTATTCAATTTGCAGAAAGCGATTTGTATTATGCAGCTGACCCCGCAAATTATGAAGATCTGTTTATTCAAGTACAAACAAGATTAGACAAAGAAAAAGAGATGGTACTAGATGCTAGAGAGGCAAAAAGTGATAGTATTAAGAAAGTCTATGAAGCAGAAATAAAAAAGAAAAAAGCAGAAAAGGCTAAGGATTTTCTTCTAAAAACAGAAGAGAACTAAAGGTAATTACAGCGTCTAAATCTGTAAATATAAAGCCGATGGCTTCCTTTATTTTGGCATTACTATATAGTTCTTGACGTTTTAAACTGTGTACTTGCATTTTAGATAGTTTTCTACCCCTTCTCGTCAGTAAATGTGCCAACCAATCTAATCTATACAGAATGTTCAACTGCCAAATTTTTAATGGCTTTTTAGGAGCTTGTTTCCCTAAGGCAGTTGCAATTTTAGTCAGTATCACCTTGTGTTTTGCGTTTTCAGCTATGGCGATATAGTTTTGATTTTTTATGGGAGATTCCATTAAATCAACAATCATTCGAACGACGTCGTTTACGGCAATAAAGCCACTTCCATTGGGTGGGTAGTATCGCAATCCACTCGCTGTTTTGCTAAAAAATTGACCACTGCCAGTATCCCAGAATCCTGGCCCTAAAATAACGCCTGGATTTATGATTACGGCATCAAGACCTTCTTGAGTACCACGCCATACTTCCATTTCTGCCGCATACTTGGTCAGTGCATACACATTTACATTGGTATCATTCCAATCGTTTTCTTCCGTCACAATTGGGGATGCTTCATTCTTGCCAATAGTAGCAATGGAACTGATGTAGCCTAGTTTTTTTATGTTGTAGGCTAAACATAAATTTACAATATTGGCTGTTCCCTTGGTGTTTGTGTTTTTTAGGGTAATATAAGCATTGGGGTCAAAAGAGATAAAAGCAGCACAGTGATATACATATGCTGCATCTTTAAAAGCCAACTCTAAAGATGGAATATCCGTTATGTCTGCTATGATCCATTCAACCTTACCAAATAGTTCTTCGTAATTTTCTTCGTAATACGAAAACACTTTTTTAACCTGTTGAAGGTTGCTATCCTGCCGGTGAATAGCTCTAACAATTTCTCCTTTTTTCAGAAGATGTACTAAAAGATGTGCACCTACCAATCCAGTGCCTCCAGTTACCAATATCATAGTTCAAATTTAAGAATTTAATTTGCTATGGACTACCGTTAAAGCTTTCTATTTCTTTTATATTTGTAGCTTCTATTAAAAAAACAGATATAATGATTTCTAACTTTGTTGCAGAATTAAAATGGCGGGGAATGATCCATGATGTGATGCCCGAAACCGAAGAACACTTATTAGCTCAAATGCGCGCTGCATATGTGGGTATAGATCCTACGGCAGATTCCTTGCATATAGGGCATTTGGTAAGTGTAATGATGTTGCGTCATTTTCAGTTGGCAGGTCATAAACCGTATGCGCTTATTGGCGGTGCAACCGGAATGATTGGAGACCCTTCTGGGAAATCTGCTGAGCGTAATTTGTTAGATGAAAAAACACTTAGGCACAACCAAAACGCTATAAAAAATCAATTATCTCGTTTTTTAGACTTTAATAGTGATGCAGAAAATGCAGCTATTTTAGTGAATAATTACGATTGGATGAAGGATTTTTCCTTTCTAGAATTTATTCGTGATGTTGGGAAACACATTACCGTAAATTATATGATGGCCAAGGATTCTGTAAAAAAACGCTTGACTTCTGAAGCAAAAGAAGGTATGTCTTTTACAGAGTTTACCTACCAACTTGTGCAAGGCTACGATTTTTTACACTTGTTTAAAGAACACGGTTGTACCCTGCAAATGGGGGGTAGTGACCAATGGGGAAATATTACTACAGGAACAGAAATGATTCGTAGAATTGGCGGCGGTAAAGGCTATGCGCTTACCTGTCCGTTAATTACAAAGGCCGATGGCACTAAGTTTGGAAAAACTGAAGGCGGTAACATTTGGTTAGACTCAGAACGCACGTCTCCTTATAAGTTTTACCAATACTGGCTAAATACCTCTGATGAGGATGCAGAAAAGTTTATAAAAATCTTTACTTTTTTAACTAAAGAAGAGATTGACACTTTAATTACAGAACATAAAGTAGCACCACATATGCGTGCTTTACAGAAAAAACTAGCAGAGGAGATTACCATTAGTGTACACGCTAAAGAGGATTTAGACAATGCCATAAAAGCGAGTGATATTCTCTTTGGGAAATCTACTTCGGAAGATTTAAAAACCCTGAATGAAAAAACATTCCTAGATGTTTTTGAAGGTGTGCCGCAAGCAGAAGTTACTAGGGCAGACATTGAAGAAGGCTTGGATATGATAGGAGCGCTAGCTGCAAAAACTCAGTTTTTAGATTCTAATGGGGCTGCACGTAGAGAGTTAAAACAAAATGCAATTTCCGTAAACAAAGAAAAAGTAAAAGAAGATTATTTAATTACTTCTAAAGATTTGATCAACAATAAGTTTGTGTTATTACAACGCGGTAAGAAGAACTATTTTGTGTTGGTGGTGAAGTAGGTTTATGATCCAATTAAAGTTTGAAACCTTATAATTTTATCACAGTTATTTTAGTTTTTATAAAGTTTTAACTTTAACTCGATTACGAAAATGTATTGGCATTGACATTGCAACTTACCATATTGATTTACAATTTTTTATTGGTGGATACGTTATTTTTAAAATAACAATTATAAAAAATCATAAAATGAATTTTAAGTTAAAACCAATTCTAGTCGTATTGTTTATTTTAACCTTTATAGGTGCCTGTAATAAAGAAGATGGCGGAGATAAGGAGACAGAAAAAATTGAGGCAGTAGACGGTGGCGTAGTTAATACTTCTGAAGCTATAACCATTAAGGTTGAAGGCTATAGTCTCCAAGAGGAATATAGTGTTATGTTTGGGACACAAGAACTTACTGCTGTTCGTATTTCAGAAGATGAGTTAATTTTTCAAATCCCTTTAGGAGCTGAGCTTGGAGAAACACAATTGGTAATTCCAGCTTTAAGTAACTATACGGTTTCCTATGAAATAAAACAAACACTTCTCCCAAGCGGGCCAGATGAGGTTATGAATTCTTTTTTTGAAGATTCTGACAGTGCTATTTCTATTTTTGATTCTCAAGAAGATGTTAAATATGTAGAGGGTTATTTTAATAACCTAAAGGAATATTATGATGGTCTTAACGCTACAGATAAGCAGAATATGGCTGAATATTACTACGCTAATCGAGGTTTTTTTAATACCGTAATAACTAATGAACTTTCTGGTAAAAGCGAGAGTGAATCGCTGTTAGAGGATTATAGAGTTGCAGTAGTAGTTATGGGTGCTTCGGTTGCTATAGCTATTATCAACCCAGAGCCAACAACTAAGGTATTGGCTGTAGGGGTTGCTATTTTAAGTTTTAAAAAGGCTCATAAAAAATATAATGAATTTGCAAGCCATAACATTAAGGTTCTAGACTTTGCAATCAATGATATACTATCACAATATGATAAAAGAAATACGACTTCAAAAGCAGATGCGTATTTAGAATTTGATGATAATACAGTGAGAGAAGTAAGTATTATAAATAATATGCGGACCCTAATAGCTTCAGATAAAACACTAGAAGCACAAGGTTTTACTGATTTCTTTTCAAGTTTTGACGCAATGAATATTGTAGTAAAGAAAATAAATGCAGCCATTACGTTTGTGAATGATAAGATTTTTTTCTCAAATATTAGTTTGTTAGATGAAACTGTAATTTTAGAATCTTCTTCAGGAACAACACTTGGATTAAAACCAGAGCAGTTTGAAGGATTAAATTTTAGTGTCTCAGACAATAATTTAACCTTACATACAGTCGAGTTAGATGAAAACAACAATCTTGTTATTCAATTGGAAATAAACGACTCCTCTAAGGTAATTGGAGAGTATATAGAAACTCAACTTAATTTTTCTTATGTAGATCAATTTAATCAATTACAGGGATATTTTCCTATACGTGTAAATAAATTTGGTATAGAAATACAGGGAGATTTAGATTTTGGTGATGTGTATATTTCCAAAAGTGTGTCCCGTACTATAGAAGTTGTAAACCTATTTAATGAGCCTTTGGTGGTAACGGGAATCTCTTTACCAGATGGATTTAGTGCCAATTGGACATCTGGGACAGTTGCAGCAAACAGCTCCCAATCTATATCTGTTAGATTTGATCCTGAGGGAGAAAAAGAATATAGAGGCAACCTAACAATTATAAACAATCTTGATCAAAATAGTAATACAGCTGAAGTGAAAGGAGTTGGGGTTTTAAGCGAAATAACTCTTACTGGAAATATGGCCTTTGATGAAGTACAGATTGATGGTGAGAAAATTATAGAGCTTACTATTACCAATAATGGGAGTGAAGATTTTAGCCTAACAGATAACTTATTGATGCCAGATGATTTTGTGCCAACTGCGTTACAAACTAACTTAGCTGCAGGAACTTCTCAAATAGTACCTATTCGTTTTTCTCCTACTGAGGATAAAGAGTATACTGGAGAAATAATTGTAAATGATGATTTAGGGAATAGAATCACTGGAATTTCTGTCTCAGGGACAGGAATAGAGAATGTATTTTTTGGGACATGGGAAGCCATTTCGTATGATGACGAGTCAATGGGTACCTTTTTTACACAAGAAGCCCTTATTTGTGGACAAAAGCAAGGAGAATATGCAATAGAAAGTTTTCAAATTGAACTAAATAAAGATGAATTACTAGTTAAGTATGTTGAGAATACCATAGATTATAGTTATTCGTATTCTACCGATAGCAACGGAAATCCTATTTGTAACACAATAGAATTAATCGATACTCAGACAGATGCGGAAATTTTTAACCAAGTAGTACCTTATTCTTTTGAATCAACCAATGTTATTCACTTTAATTTAGCATTTGATAATGGTACAGATATTTACCCATGTGCTATTGAATTTCAAGAGCAAGAAAATGGTAATATGCGCATCATATTTAATACAGATCGGGAGGTTCCAGAATATTTGTATTTCGAAACTATAAAAAAATAAAAATAAATTTTTTACGAGCAATATAAAACCTCGGGGTTGTATCCCGAGGTTATTTGTTTAGATCTAATCCATTTGATACGATAGTACCACTCTTTAAAAGAACATAACAATAACAATTACTAAAAACACAAGTAAAGGTCTTTATGGTATGACTCAAATAAAGTTTACCTAGTACGTGTTAATAATAATTTTTATAAGGTAAAAATCAAAGAACTACATAATACTTATTATAAAATCACCTCCTAAAATGCCCAAAACCACCTACAGCATTTACGTTATAGAATTGACAAAAAAGGTGTTTACAGAAAATGCCAAGTTTAGGGCGGCCAATCCGCAGTTCAATGGGGTGTTAGAATGCCTGTATGTGGGCATGACGAGCAAAACCCCAAAAGAACGGTTTGTGCAGCATAAAACAGGCTATAGAAACAAAAAAGGGCACAAGCTTTCTTCCAATATTGTTCAGAAATACGGGTCCTATCTTAGGCCTAGTTTGTACAATCATATTGATCCACTAACAAGCAGGGCAGAAGCGCTAAAAATGGAAGAACAACTAGCTTTGGAATTGCGAAGACAACGGTATGCGGTTTGGTATAATTAAAACAACCTCTTATAGCAAATAGTAGAAATAATAGTAACTTTAGTGCTTCGTTAAAATTAATACTGCTTTTCGTAAAAAAAGCATTAGAAAAATAAGAAGCAATGAAGAAAATTTTAGTTCTTAGTTTTAGTTTTTTACTGTGTACAGCATATGGTTTTTCTCAAGAAAACAACAAGTCGGTTTTAACCATCAAACAAATTATGCAAGCCGATGCCTTTGTAGGGCATTTACCCTCTAGTCCGCGTTGGTCTGCAGATAGCAAGGACATTTATTTTAATTGGAATCCTGAAGCTGCCATTAGCGATTCGCTGTACAGATACAATCTAAAAAAGGAAAATATTGCGAAAGTAGGGTTTGAAACAGAATACGCTTTACCGTCATTCTATAGCACTTTCAATACCAAAAGAACCAAGAAAATCTATGAAAAGCGCGGCGATATCTATATGGTAGATGTTGCTACAAACAAGATTATTCAAATAACCCAAACAGAAGATTACGAAAGAAATGCACAGTTTATAGAAAACGATACTAAAATTGCCTTTCAAAAAGGGCAGAATATCTTTAGCTGGAATATCGCTACTGGTGCAACGGTTCAGCTTACTAATTTTACGGATGTAAAAGAAAAGAAAGAACATAAAAGCGAAAAAGATGATTGGTTGTACAATGACCAACTTGCGCTTTTCGATGTGTTGCGTGAGCGTAAGGCTAAAGCAGACGCACGTACCGAAATGCAAAAACGATATAAAGAAAAAAAATTGTTTGCCATAGATACGGATGGCCAATCTATAGGCAATCAAAAAATAAGTCCAAACGGAAAATATGTTACCTTTATAACCAGTAAACGCGCTAGTAATAAAGGCACTACAATGCCACATTTTGTAACGGAATCTGGTTATGTGGAAAATGAAAATACGCGATCTAAAGTAGGAGATGAACAAACCAAATACGAGTTATTTGTTTGTGATTTAACAACCGAAAAAACATACCCTGTTATTTTAGATAACTTAGAAGGTTTAGATTATATTCCAGAATACACCAAAGACTATCCAGATAAGGAATATAAAAACGACAATAGAATTGGATACATCTCAGGTCCTATTTGGAGTGCTGACGGAAAATATGCAATCCTAGATATTAGTGCTAATGATTATAAGGACCGTTGGATTGTCTTACTAAATGCAGAAGATGGCACGGTTACAAACTTAGACCATCAACATGACGAAGCTTGGATTGCTGGCCCAGGAATTGGCAGAGGTAATTTAGGGTGGATGCCAAATAATAAAAGCATCTGGTTTCAATCAGAAAGCACAGGTTATTCTCATTTGTATACTATAGATGTAACCTCTAAAAACACAAAAGCACTTACATCTGGGGATTATGAGATTTATAGCCCATTCTTATCTAAAGATAAAACACGTTGGTATTTTACGGCAAATAAGAATCACCCAGGAGACAGACAGTTTTATACTATGCCCGTACAAGGGGGTAAATTAACAGCCTTAACATCTATGACTGGTAATAATGAGGTTAGCTTGTCACCAGATGAACGTCAACTGGCAATTTTACACTCCTATGCTAACAAGCCAACAGAATTATATGTACAAAACAATCCTATAAAGTCAAAAGCCAAATCTGTTGCAAAACAGCTTACCAATTCCTTGACAGACGATTTTAAAAAATACGAATGGAGAGACCCTGAAATCATCACATTTAAGGCAGCAGATGGTGCCGAAGTTTACGCGCGCTTATATCAACCAAAAGCAACTGTAAAGAACAAAGCAGCCGTTATTTTTGTGCATGGTGCTGGGTATTTGCAGAATGCGCACAAATGGTGGAGTTCTTATTTTAGAGAATACATGTTTCACAACATATTGGTAGATAATGGCTATACTGTTTTAGATATAGATTATAGAGGTAGTGCAGGCTACGGTAGAGATTGGCGAACCGGAATTTACAGGCATATGGGGGGTAAAGATTTATCAGACCAAGTAGATGGTGCCAAATTATTAATGGATAAATATGGCATAGATCAAGATAAGGTCGGTATTTACGGAGGTTCTTATGGAGGTTTTATTACACTTATGGGAATGTTTAATGAATCCAAAACCTTTACGGCTGGTGCAGCCATACGTTCTGTAGGTGATTGGGCAGCCTATAACCACGGGTACACGGCTCGTATCTTAAATACCCCGGTAACAGATAGTCTTGCGTATAGAAGAAGTTCTCCTATCTATTTTGCGGATGGATTAGAAGGTGATTTATTGATTTTGCATGGGATGGTAGATGATAATGTACATTTTCAAGATATGGTGCGTTTGTCACAGCGTTTAATAGAATTGGAAAAAAAGAATTGGGAAATGGCATTGTATCCAGTAGAACGACATGGTTTTGTAGAGCCCAGTAGTTGGACAGATGAATACACCCGAATTTTTAATTTATTCAATGAAAGTCTTTTAGATATTACTTTAAAAAAATAGGACCAATGCAAAAGATACTATTCAGTTTAGTTTTAGTGCTAATAATAAGCTCTTGTAGCACTCCAGAAAAACCTAAGATGAATGATTTGGCTGAAGCTTATGTGAAATTGGTTTTAGAAATAGGGCAGTATAATAGTGATTTTGTAGATGCGTATTACGGTCCTGAAGAATGGAAACCAACAACGGTCATTCTAGATACCATGCCAGCGGCAGACTTTTTAACGCGTGCAACTCACTTAATAGAAAAGGTGGATGCCCTTGTGACAAACAGCTTCTCTGAGATTGATAAGGCACGGCATCGAATGTTTAAAAAGCAACTCATTGCGGTGAAGACAAAATTGGAAATGCTATCTGGAAAAACCTATAGTTTTGATGCGGAAGCCAAACTGTTGTACGATGCTGATCCACCACATTTTACCGAAGAACATTTTAATAAATTGTTAGAAACCCTTGAAGAAGAATTGCCAGGAGAAGGGGAATTATCCACCCGTTATAATGACTTTGCCAATCAATTTATAATTCCGAAAGAAAAGCTAGATACCGTTTTTAGGGTTGCCATTACAGAAGCTAGAAAACGAACAAATCATCATTTTAAATTACCGGAAAACGAAGATTTTGTATTGGAGTATGTCAATGATAAAAGTTGGTCAGGATATAATTATTACCAAGGAAAAAGTAAAAGTTTGATACAGATAAATACTGATTTTCCAATTTTTATTCAGCGTGCCATAGATTTAGCATGTCATGAGGGGTATCCTGGGCACCATGTGTTTAATGCGTTATTGGAGCAAAACTTGGTGGATGCCAAAGGCTGGAAAGAATTTTCGGTATATCCGTTGTTTTCACCTCAATCATTAATTGCAGAAGGCAGTGCAAATTACGGTATTGAAGTTGCCTTTCCTGGAGATGAGCGAGTTGCTTTTGAAAAAGAAGTGCTCTTTCCTATTGCTGGTTTAGATGCAACACAAGCGGATACATATTATAAAATACTGGGTTTAATGGGGCAATTAAATTATGCGGGAAATGAAGCTGCTAGAAAATATTTAAACGGAGAAATCTCTAGAGAAGAGGCAGCTAAATGGCTTGAAAAATATTTGTTCTATGCGCCAGATAGGGCCTTGCAACGTACGCGTTTTATAGACCAATATCGCAGCTATGTGATTAATTACAATTTAGGAAAAGACTTGGTTGCCGATTATGTGAAGGCTAAAGGAGGTACAGTAGATGAACCAGAAAAACGATGGGCTATTTTTAAAGAATTGTTAAGCAACCCACATACGGCAAGTAGTTTAAAATAGTTGTTTTCTTGAAGTTTAATTAGCAACTACGAATCAGAATCATTGATATTCAAAAGTATTGTTTTAAAGGTGTCATAAAAATGTCACCTTAATGACATTCTAGAAATGATTGATTGTAATTAACTTTGTATATGAATATGATTCAGGTAAAATGAAAAATCAAAATATAGGAGCAACCATAAAAAAATTAAGAGCGGAAAATGGAATGTCTCAAGAATTGTTGGCTGAAGAATCAGGCTTAAGTGTTAGAACTATTCAAAGAATAGAGAAAGGAGTTTCAATCCCAAATGGAGACACTTGCCGCAAATTAACAGCTGTATTTAAAATTGACATTAAGGATTTATTAGGTGTAAACAGTAAAAAAGGTGTAAATTTTCTTAAATCTTTAAATTTATCGGCCTTGGCATTTGTTTTCTTTCCTTTGCTAGGTATTTTGATTCCATCTTTATTGTGGGTTACTAAAAGAGATAAAGTAAAGGGAATTGACGAAATCGCAAAATCAATTATAAACTTTGAAATTACCTGGTTCATTCTTTTGTTTGGTATACCTTATTTTGTTACCCCAATTTTTTATTTATTCTTAGAATTACTATTAGGTATTTTTAACTATAATATATTTCTACAACACAACCATTGGAATGATGCAATTGTGGTTTGGATAATTATGTATTTAATTAACATTATTTTTATAATATATAATACGTTTAGAATACACGATGAAAAAAGTGTAAAATATTACCCTTCTGTTAGGTTCTTAAGGGGTTGAAAAAAAGGGGTTATGGGGGTGTTTTGAATTAAACATATTTTAAATGACAAACTAATCCAAAAATTTCAAAAAAGAATCCCTATCAATTTCCCGAGCCCCTAAACTTTCTAAATGTTCAGTATAAACTTGACAATCTATGAGTTTATAGTTCTGGGCAGCGAGTTCTTGTACCATCGTTATAAAACCATATTTGGAAGCATTGCTAACCTTGCTAAACATACTTTCGCCGCAAAATACAGTGCCTAAATCAATGCCATATAAACCACCTACTAAAATAGCATCTAACCAAACTTCGTACGAATGTGCCATACCTATATGGTGTAATTCTAGATAGGCATTTTGCATCTTTTTGGTGATCCATGTGCCAGCTTGTCCGTCTCTAGGCATGGTAGCACATTCATGTATAATTTTAGAAAAACAAGTATTTTTGGTTACGGAAAAAGTTTTGTCACGCAAAAGTTTGCGCATGCTTTTAGAAACTTTTAGTTCGTTGGGAAATAAGACCATTCTTGGATCGGGACTCCACCAAAGCGGCAGTCGGTCGTCTTCAAACCAAGGGAAAATTCCACTTTTATAAGCAAGGATTAGCCTATTAATAGCTAAATCTCCCCCAGCGGCTAACAAGCCATCTTCATTGGCGGTGTTAACTGGGGGAAATTCTATGGTATCTGTTAAATACTGTAGGGGATTGACCATAGTGGTCTAGAAAGGCAAATCGTCGTGATCTTCTTCATTAAGGTTGTCCGCTGGCTCAAAAGCTTCTGCTGGAGCTACTGGAGGCATCCCTGCATCTGCTGTAGCTGCTGCTTGTAGATTTTCTATACGCCATCCTTGGATAGAGTTAAAATATTTAGTTTCTCCTTGTGGATTAACCCATTCTCTTCCTCTAAGGTTGATGCTTATTTTTACAGCCTGGCCTGTGTTATAACCATTTAATAAGTCACATTTATCCTGAACAAATTCTACCATAATATGCTGTGGATATTGCTCTTCAGTGGTTACAACAACTTCTCTTTTTCTAAATCCGTTACTTCCAAAAGTCTGAGTTTCCCCAACCATTTTAATTTTTCCTTGTACTTCCATCGTAATTAGTTTCTTTATGCGTGTTTATTAATTGAGTTCTTATTCTATTAAATCTATTCTGGCTAATAATAATTTCCATGCTGCTAACACATTATGATTGGCCAGGTATTCTTTTGCTTTTAGTTGAATTTGTTCACCATCGTTAGTACTTAAAATAGATCGTACAGACATATCTGATGTTACAAAATTTTCAACTTCAACAGTAGATGGTATTTCTTCTATATTGCCTAACATTCCTAAATCATTCCCAGTCAATATGGTACTGCTTCTTATTTGTAACGGTATATTATCTATGCCTATACCAAGTGTTGCTATTGGTTTTGGGACTTCAAACATACCTTGGTTTGCTCTGCTATACCAGTTGCCACCCATACGGGCAACTACATCTATTTTATGTTGATCGATGCTTCCATTTGCATCTAAAATATCGGTGTGCATATGTATTTTTACAACTTCAGAAAAAATAAGGTTTCCAGCACCTCCTTGGTCCCCCAAAGCTTCAACTTTGGTAACTTTACACTCAAATTGTACCGGAGCTTCACCTACCCTAAAAGGTTGTACAAGGTCTGATTTTACCATTGTTAAACCTGCTTTTTTAAACTCATTTTCTCCTTCAGCATATTCTGTACTAGACAGCGACATTTGTTGTACAATAGCGTAATTTACGATATTGATGACAACTTCTTTGGTTTCCAATACGTTGGCTAATGTGTGTTTAGTGGTGTTGTCTCGTACTCTTCTCGCTGGAGAAAAAATAAGAATTGGTGGATTGGCACTAAATACATTAAAAAAACTAAACGGTGACAAGTTTGGTTTTCCATTACTGTTCATAGTACTTGCAAAAGCTATGGGTCTTGGTCCTACGGCACCTAAAAGGTAGCCGTGCAATTTTGGCGTGCTTACCTCGTTTGGTAGTATAGAAATTGTTTTGCTCATACGATGCAAAGGTACGTAATTTGTGGGCTATTTAAAACAACAAGCCACTATAGAAATACCAAATACATATGATTTTACGTTATCTTTAAACAGAATTAATTGCTAGAATGAATTTTAATCCTAAAAATAAAACTATAAATATATCCTTAATGGTGGGGGCTTTTCTTATTGTAAGCCTAATCCTTTGGAATACAAATAGTTTTTTTGAAAAATTCAAAAAGGAAGAGCGTCACAAAATGGAGATTTGGGCAACAGCGCAAGCTGAATTTCTTCAGTCCTCACAAACGCAAGACTTAGGTGATTTACATTTAATGATCTTTCAGAACAACACCTCTACGCCAATGATTTTGGTAAATAAAAGTGGATCTTTCAGTGCTAAAAATATGGTGAGCACTAAGATTAAAGACTCTGTTTTTATTCAAGAAAAAATTGAACAATTTAAAAAAGAGAATACTCCCGTTATTATGAACCACCGGGGAGATCATATAGCGACCTTGTATTATGGAAATTCTGAGGTGTTAAACAAGTTAAAGTATTATCCGTTGGCATTGATGCTTATAATTTTCTTATTTGGAGCCGTAATTTTCTTTTTCTTTAAAACAAACAAAGCTTCTGAGCAAAGTAAACTTTGGGCAGGTATGGCAAAGGAAACAGCTCACCAGATTGGTACGCCTCTAACTTCTCTTTTAGGTTGGAATGAGCTATTGAAGGATGAAAATATTAATCCAGAAATATCAGCCGAAATTGAAAAGGATATTTTTAGGCTGCAAACCATTACCGATCGTTTTTCTAACATTGGTTCACTACCAAAATTAGAAGAAATGGATATTGTAGTAGAAACAAGGAGTGCTTTCGAGTATATAAAAAGGAGAAGTTCAAAATTGATTCAATTTTCGTTTGACAGTCAGGTGGAATCTTTACCGGTGCTTTTAAATAAACCACTGTATAATTGGACCATTGAAAATTTAGTAAAAAATGGAATTGACGCTATGCGTGGTAAGGGACATATTGCCATAGAGATTACTTATATTGGTACTTTGGTTAATATTTTGGTATCTGACACCGGTCATGGTATTCCAAAAGGAAACCAACACTCAATTTTTAACCCAGGACATACTTCTAAAAAGAGAGGTTGGGGTTTAGGGTTATCTCTTGTTAAAAGAATTGTGGAAGAATATCATAACGGAAAAGTAAAAGTATTATCTTCGAGCAAGGAAGGAACGGTGATGCAGATTTCGCTAAAAACGAAAGTTTAAACTATGGCTAAGGAAAAATTATTAGTGCTTAAAGAAGCAGATATAAAGAATAATTGCCCAGAATGTTTTCACAATGAACTTTCTGTTACTTTTTATCAAAAACAGAATTTTGGTAAATTTGTACATAAAACTACAAGTGAAATTAGTAGTGAATTAAAGTGTCAACGCTGTCATTCTATCATATATCCAGTAAAATGGACAGATGATATTGAGCGGTCTTATACGTATTATCAAAAATTGGCAGAACCAAAGAAAACAAGTATTGAATTTACGAGCTTGTTCTATATCTTACTATTGATTAGTATAGCTGTGGTAGCTGCAGTAGTCTATGTTTTTACACAAAAAATTATTGAATTTTAGCGTGGATTGCCGCTGCAATTTCTTTAAATTCTTCGGAAGTAAGTTTTTCTTTTTTCTTAAAAGAAGCATCTTCCATATTGTTTAAAGGGATAAGATGTACGTGTACATGAGGTACTTCTAATCCAATTACCGATATTCCTACCCGGTTACAATCAATCACTGCTTCAATAGCTTTTCCTACTTTTCTGGAAAATGCCATAAGCCCTAGATAGGTTTGTTCATCTAAGTCTAGAATTTTATCTACTTCCTTTTTAGGAACACAAAGCGTATGACCTTTAGCATTTGGACTGATGTCTAAAAATGCAAAATAATGAGCATCTTCTGCTACCTTATAACAAGGAATATCGCCATTAATTATTTTGGTAAAAATAGTCGCCATTATGCTCTGGTAATTTCTAAAATTGTAAGTTTTATTTTGCCGTTAGGCACAGCAATTTCTGCTTCATCACCTACTTTTTTACCTAACAACCCCTTGCCAATAGGAGAGCTTACAGAGATTTTTCCCGTTTTTAAATCGGCTTCGCTTTCTGCTACTAATGTGTATTTCATTTCCATACCATTAGATTGGTTTTTTAAGGTAACTGTAGATAAAACCAAAACCTTGGAGTTGTCTAATTGAGATTCGTCAATGATCCTAGCATTAGAAACAATTTCTTCCAATTTAGATATTTTTAATTCTAAAAGTCCTTGTGCTTCTTTGGCTGCATCATACTCCGCATTTTCAGATAAATCTCCTTTATCTCTTGCTTCAGCAATGTCTTGTGAGGCTTTTGGGCGCTCTATGTTTTTAAGCTTATTTAGCTCATCTTTTAACTTTTTTAAACCCTCAATGGTGTAATAAGATACGTTACTCATAACATTATCGTTTTATAAATAGGAAAAATCCCCTAGAAATAAGAGGATTTTATACAAATATACATAATTTTTATACACATTTACTGTTGTATATGTAGTAACAGACCTTAAATATGAAATCACTTTTTTACGTTTTAATTGTTTTGCTGCTGTTTTCATGCAGTACAGATCGCACGAATAGAAACCCTTATCTGCAGGACATAGGTTTTAGAATAGACCTTAATTTAAGTCTGCCGTCCTATAGTGCATTAAAAAATACCGGGAACGGTGTTTATGTTGGAAGCCAAGGTGTGGGAACACGGGGGGTTTTTGTAATAAATACGGGGTTTAATAATTTTATGGCTTTTGAAGCTAGCTGCCCTAATCACGAACCAAATTCTTGTTCAACAATGACATTAGATAGTGATAAACAAAATGTTACTTGTTCTTGTGAAGACTATAAATACAATCTTTTTACCGGACAATTTTTAAACAGACCAGAGGGCGATGTTAAATACCATGATATGTTGTTTTATAGTGCCACGTTTAATGGAAATGTAGTAACTGTTAGAAATTAAAAAGGGAGGGCCATTATTTAAGCCCACCCTTTTAAGTGTTGTTAGGCTAACTTTTAAAAGTTAAAAGTAGCTCCTAACAAGAAGTTCGTTCCTGCTTGTGGATAATACCCTTGCACCTCAGAAGTATTTCCTGGTGTAGACCATGAATCTAAATAGGTATAGCCATTAGAAACATATTTTTCGTTAAAAATATTATTCACCAAACCAGATAATACGATAGATTTAAAAATGGTATTGCAATTTATTTCGTACGCTATATTAAAATCGTTTACAAAATAGCTATCTAGTTTAGAGGCTTCTGTATCTGTATTGCTAAGGTATTGTTCTCCTACAAATTTCGTTAACAAAGATAAATTCAACTTTTGTATTGGCTTGTATGTAAAAATGTTGCCAAGAACCAAATTAGGGGAAAAAGCAATATTGGTGTTTCCTAAATCTTGTAAAGCATCATCTCTGTTTGTAAAAAAATCTTTGTTTTTATTGCTGCTGAGTGCCATATTAGGTCTCAGAGAAAATTGATTATCCAATACAATAGCGGCATCTATCTCTAATCCTAAACGATGGCTGTCGCCAATGTTTTTTCTCAAGGGAGCTCCAACGTCATTCAATTCTCCGGTTAGCACTAATTGGTCTTTATACCCCATAAAATAAACGTTGGTGTTTACTTGTATTAAAGGAGTAACATAGCGCCACCCTAATTCATAATCATCCAACTTTTCTGGCTTTGGGTTTCCGCTTTCATAATCATTTCTATTAGGTTCCCTGTTGGCTCTAGCATAGGATAGGTAGAAATTGTTATTCTGATTTAAATTGAAGGTTATACCGGCCTTCGGATTAAAGAAATTAAAGGTATCGTCTACCAGTCCTGTGTCATCACCATTCGCTTTGTAATCAACGGTTCTGTATTGTAAATCACCAAAAAGATGCCATTTATCAGTCAATTGATAATTGATTTTGCTGTACATATTAAAATCCGTTTTCGTAGAATTATCAGCATAATAATTATCATTATGGGTGTTTACATATTGTGCCCAAATGATTTCACCATAATGATCTCCTTCATATTTGTTCCATCCTCCACCAAAAATAAAGTTTACACCCTTGTTGCTGTAATTTGCAGAAAATGTTGTGCCATAAAAATCATTGACTAGCCATCTTCTTCTAATAAGATCCATTGTATTAACTTCTTCTCCATTTATAGTAATAGGCTCATAACCGTAATCTTCAAAAGCATCATCATCTTTATACTGCTCAAAAAAGCCTCTGCCATTAGTGTAATGTATGGCAAGATTAGTAGCCCAATTACTTGAAAGTTTTTCATTCCACAACAATTGAAAATGATCTTGTTTGTAATTGTCATTTTCATTTTCGTAGAATTTTTCTACGCCATTTTCATCAGTATAAGCACCGACAGGATTAAATGTTCGGTCATCTTTTAAGGTTGCTGAATCTATACCATCCCAAGATTGATAGGTAACTTGATGTCCACCAAAAAGCAATGCTTTTATCAACGTATTGTCGTCTACATAAGCGCCTTGTAAAAAGTACGATTCTAGCTCAGAAGAAGCCCTATCTACATAGCCATCCGATATAATTCTAGACAATCTTCCTGAAATTTCAACATACTCATTGAGCATTCCTGTGCTAAACTTGATGTTGTTTTTCATAGTGTTGAAGCTACCTATGGACGTAGCTATTTGGCCGTACCCTTTAGGGGATACCGCATCCGTAAGGATGTTTAAACTGGCACCAAAGGCACCAGAACCATTTGTAGATGTGCCTACACCCCTTTGCAATTGCAAATTTTCCGTAGAAGATGCAAAATCGGGCATATTTACCCAAAATGTGCCGTGAGATTCTGAATCGTTGTACGGAATACCATTAATGGTAACATTTACACGGGTTGCGTCGGTACCACGAACCCGAATGCCTGTATAGCCTACACCGGCACCAGCATCAGAAGTTGTAACCACGGATGGTAAAAAATTCATTAAAATTGGAATGTCTTGCCCTAAATTACGTGTTTTAAACTGTTCTTTTGTTAGGTTAGAAAATGTTACTGGTGTTTGCTTGGTTACACGCACTGCGGAAACTAATACCTCGTCTAAGATAATTTTTTTTCCTTCTAAGGAGTCTGTTGGTTGTTGTTGGGAAAAGCCCGAAACTGCCAGTCCAAAGGTAGCAATAGTTGTGAATAAAGTTTTCATTCGTAAAAGTGTTACGAATAAAAGGGGTCGTTATTCTTGTTAAAAATTAGATGTATGGAATGGCAAGTTCCGTTCATTAGTGCCTTTTTTAGATCCTAAAGCGATAATGCTCCTAGTTTCTTTACCTGCGATTCATAAATGAACATCATTCTTTTATGAAAATTCCCTTGGCAGCATTACCTGCCCAGGTTCCTTGGGTATAATCTCAGCCTAATTTAATAGGCACCCCTTTGAGATGGTCACAAATGTATGACGCCCTTTTTATTATTCATAGAAAAAAGGTAACTTTATTAAATTCATCATTTGAAAAGTGTGTTATGAAGTTAGGAGCATTTTCTATTAGCCTTACCGTAAAGGATATTGAGGTATCAAAGCAGTTTTATGAAAATTTAGGTTTTTCTGTTTTCGCAGGAAATATTGAAAAGAACTATTTAATCCTAAAAAATGGAACTACATTAATTGGGTTGTTTCAAGGGATGTTTGAGAAAAATATATTGACATTTAATCCCGGTTGGGATGAAAACGCAAGTACATTGGACTCTTTTGATGATGTTAGAGCCATACAAAGGCACCTTAAAAATTCTGGTGTGACGCTAAGCAACGAAGTGGATGAAAATAGCACAGGTCCTGCCAGTATTATAGTAATTGACCCAGATGGAAATCCGGTGTTGATTGATCAGCATATTTAATCCCTGTTTGAGGAGTTAATTTACTTAAACTTGGCTCGAAATTTTAAAATAGGTTTTCAAATACATAGCTCGTGGGCTTGCTATGGGTCAAAATTATACTACTGTGTTTACTCTTTTTTAGGCTGATGGCTGTCTTTTAATAAATCGTTCACCGTTTTTACAGGATTAAAAGTTACAAGGGGAACTTCTACAAAAATAGTATTCCAAAAGGCCATTGCTCCATTCCATAACCCAGGAGATTCTAATGCTTTTAAAGCTTTGCCATCTTTTGTTTTTTCTGTGATAAAACTTTGTTTGTGATTTACAAAATCTAGTAAATTATACTTTTCTCCTTTGTAATTTTTTATGCCACAGACTAAGTCTACCGGATTAAAGTGGGTTGCATTTTGTAAAATTTTTGCCTGATTCTTATTTGATGTATTTATTTGAGCCGTTTCTATAATTTGTAAGGAAACGTTTTCTTGGTAGTCTCTAATCCAAAACGGACCTCCGCCAGGCTCTCCTTCATTTTTCACCATACCACACACACGAATAGGCCTGTTTAGTTTATCTTTTAAAATAGCGACCTGCTCCTCGTTTCCCAAATGAATAAAGCCGTTTTGAAACCTAGCGTTAAGTTCATCCATCAAAAAGGACTTTATTTCGCTAATGGTTTCATTGGAAACACCATCGTTTTCTAACAATTCAGAATACTTAAAAGCTTTGGCTTGTACTTTTAGCAAAAAACCAGCAAGTATTTTTTTACTATTAGCCACGGCTTCTAGATGCTCAGATACTACTACATTATCTATATTTTTAATAAAAATAATATCTACATCCTGGTCATTCAAATTTTCTATTAATGCTCCGTGTCCACTTGGTCTAAACAACAAACTACCATCTGTTAACCGAAATGGATTGTTTTTTAAATCGACTGCAATGGTGTCAGTGGCAGATTTTTGAAAAGAATTAGCTACTTGAAAGGCTATATTTGTTTTTCTTGATATTTTTTCTGCTACAGCTTTATACTCTTTGGTAAACATTTCTTTGTGCTGTTCAGAAATGGTAAAGTGTAATTTTGCTATTCCGTTGGTTTGTGCATAAAGAGCAGCTTCATTTAAATGTTCGGCAAAAGGCGTAAGAACAGCATCTTTATAGCTATGAAAAGGTAATAATCCTTTGGGAAAAAAACCGTAGTTCAGTTTGTCTGCAGACAATAGTTCAGAAACAAAAGTATAGATTTCTTCGCCTATTGACTTAAAATTATATCCTATTTTTTCACGAATATTTTCATAGAATGGAAAATTTTCTAATCCGTTAACAAAAGTGTGAATAGCAGTGTCTTCATTAGATTTTAGGTATTCATTTAGACTTTGTTTTTTAGGGTTATACACCTCTAAAAAATTAAATAACGCCCTAAACATTCTAGAAGCAGCACCTGAAGCCGGCACAAATTTTAGAAGTTCTTTTTCTTTGGTATGTACTTCAAAATACGCAATAAGTTCTTGCTCTTCAGAAGCTGAAAATTTTAAAATTCCATCTGAAATTACAGCTGCTTTAGCTAAATCTACAAACTGAATTCCTTCTTTAAAAGTTTCTATTTGCGCTAAAACTTTTTTCTTTGAAATTTTTTTTTCAGCTAATTGTTTGATGTCTTCCTTTGAAAAATTCATTTTTCTTGTAATAATTTATCGATATGGTTAATAGCTGTAGTGAGTCTGGTTGTTTTATTTCCTTTTAAAATTATGAAATTACGATCGTATTTTAAAAGTGTATCTTTAAAATAGTTAAACATTTCTTCTCGTTCCTCAGGTTTATCCCTTAAATCATCTGCTTCCCAAGGAACATCTATGTACGTTAGTAAGTATAGGTCATACGAATTTTCTAAAGCATATTTTTCTAAAATAGGATCGCAATCTCCTACATAATAGGCTTCAGAGTACACTTTGGTTTCTAATAAATCGGTATCGCAAATAAGTACATTTGTAGCTTTTTTACTTAATTTATTTTCCAATTTCATTTGGCCTTCAGCAATGGGTAAAAGGTCGTTGGGCTCACATGTTTTACGTTCGTTATTCCATTTGTTTTGTAAATATTTACGGGCATATTCTGGTACCCAAACGGAATTGTAGTGTCTTGCCAATTGCTCAGACAATGTTGTTTTACCTGTAGATTCAGGTCCAAACAATACTATTTTAATAAGGTCTGTGGGCTCTTGCCTATATTTTTTTTCCATGCTAGATAACCTAATATTGCTATTCCTGTAAATATAAAATATTGTAAAGCGCTAAATACAAGTCCCTTGTATAAATACAAAGGAATAGAAATAATGTCACCAATAATCCAATAAATCCAATTTTCTATTTTTTTCTTTGCCATTAACCACATCCCTACAAAGAAAATTGCTGTAGTGATGGTGTCCACATATGCTGTCCAACTATCAAATTTATCGAAAACAAAGTAAATTAGCCAAACAAAAATTAGGGTGCCTATAAATAAAATTACAGACCATTTTTTTTCGGTTGCTGTTGTTTTTGTTATGGGGATAAAATGAGAAGCATCAACCTTTCTTGTCCAAACATACCAACCGTAAATACTCATGGTAAAGTAGTATGCATTAATTAGCATATCACCTAAAAGCCCATAGACTAAAAGTATATAGACAAAAATAGCGGTGCTAATTATTCCAGTTGGAAAAACCAATATGTTTTCTCTTTTGGAATAAATTACGCTAAGGAGTCCAAAGAAAACACCGATCAACTCTAAAACTATAAGATGAATAGGAGTGTCATTGTACTGAGCAAAAATCCAATCAAAAATGTGGTTCATAGTTGCTTCTATCTGATTTAACAATTTTTAGATATAGTAAACCTCTATCCATTAATTCAAAAGCTTCTTTTATTTCTAAATTCAGGACACTCATTACTTGGTCATATTCGCCATAAACTTGTGTGCTTAATGGGTTTTCTAATATTGTTAAGCCAGATGCTCTTAGTTTTTTTATGAAATTGATAATATGTTCTTCAAAAGAATCTTGAAGTGGAGAGAAGGTAAGTTCTACAGAAATGTTCATTATTTAATTGTATTGATTGGTAGATGACCTCTAAATATAAGGCTTTCCTATTTTAGTTTTTTACTTTTATAGCATACACACAGGTAAAACATTCAAATTCTAAAAAGTGAATCGTATACATTGAAGAATCGCCATGATACAATATTTCGGCAGTTGTTTGCTCATCCTCAAATGAAAAATCTTTAACGTCTATGTGGTAAAGAAAACTCAAGCCTGTATGAGCATAAATTTTGTAGAGAGATTCTTTAGCTCCCCAAACTATAGTTAGTTTTTGAGTTAAGGCATCAGAATTTGCGATGGTTTTATATTCTTCAATGGGGGTAAATTTGTGTGCTATTTTTAAAATCTTATCGCGCTGCATCTCAATATCTATGCCTACTTCATCCGTTTTGCTGATGATTATGCCAGAGAAATTATGGGAGTGTGTAATGGAGATGAAGTTACCATCTTTAAGGTGGGGTTTTCCAGAATCATCATAGAATAGATCAAAATCGGAATAGCCAGCTTCTGCCAACAAATGTCGAATGCTTAGAAATCCTTTTCTGTGCATTTCAGACTTCATACTATCAAGCCTAGTTTGGCAATGCTCTGTAAGGTTAATATTTTTAGCCAATTCAGCCTCAGCCTCTTCAATCTTCCAGATAAGGATTCTTGTATCACTATTAACTGTTATAGTTTTGTAAAGAGGCATAGCTTTATTTAAGATATTAGTATCTTTGCACTGCTAAAGGCAGATAAATAATTTAGATAAGCGAATTTAACTATTTTAAGTTCTATTATCAAAGTTGTTAAGTTATAAAAACAATAGAAATAAAAAGAAAAATGGGCACAAAGACAATTGCTTACGCACCAAATAAAGTAAAAGATATTTCTCTAGCAGCATGGGGAAGAAAAGAGATTGAATTAGCTGAAGCAGAAATGCCGGGTTTAATGAGTCTAAGAGAAGAGTATAAAAACGAACAGCCTTTAAAAGATGCACGTATTGCAGGTTGTTTGCATATGACTATTCAAACAGCGGTTTTAATTGAAACCTTACAAGCTTTGGGAGCTGAAGTAACATGGAGTTCTTGTAATATTTTCTCTACACAAGATCAAGCTGCCGCTGCTATTGCAGAAACAGGAACTGCTGTCTATGCATGGAAGGATATGACGGAAGAAGAATTTGACTGGTGTATTGAACAAACCTTATTCTTTGGTGAAGACCGTAAACCGTTAAATATGATTTTAGATGATGGTGGAGATTTAACCAATATGGTTTTAGATAAATATCCAGAGTTAGCTGGAGGTATTAAAGGTTTGTCTGAAGAAACAACAACTGGTGTTCACAGACTTTATGAGCGTGTTAAAAATGGCACATTACCAATGCCAGCAATTAACGTGAATGATTCTGTAACCAAGTCTAAGTTCGATAATAAGTACGGTTGTAAAGAATCCGCAGTAGATGCAATTCGTAGAGCAACAGATATTATGTTAGCCGGAAAACGTGTAACCGTTTGTGGTTATGGTGATGTTGGTAAAGGAACTGCTGCCTCTTTTAAAGGAGCAGGAAGTATTGTAACAGTTACTGAAATTGATCCAATTTGTGCTTTACAAGCTGCAATGGATGGTTTTGAAGTGAAGAAATTAGAAACTGTTGTTGCTAATTCTGATATTATAATTACCACTACAGGAAACAAAGATATCGTTCGTGCTGAGCATTTTGAAGCGATGAAAGACAAAGTTATTGTATGTAATATTGGTCATTTTGATAACGAGATCCAAGTGGGTTGGTTAAACAAAAACTATGGTCATACAAAGGATACCATTAAGCCTCAAGTTGACAAATATACTATTAACGGCAAGGATATTATTCTCTTAGCTGAAGGTCGTTTAGTGAATTTAGGTTGTGCAACAGGTCACCCAAGTTTTGTAATGAGTAACTCATTTACAAACCAAACTTTAGCGCAAATTGAGCTTTGGAAAAATAGCGACAAGTACAAAAATGATGTTTATATGTTGCCAAAATCTTTAGATGAAAAAGTTGCAAAATTACATTTAGCTAAAATAGGCGTAGAACTTACTGAATTGCGCGAAGAACAGGCAAGTTATATTGGAGTAACGGTTGATGGTCCTTACAAGCCGGAACATTACAGGTATTAAATATAGGGTAATAAAACACAGCTCTTTTTCTACGAAGTAAACATAGAAAAAGAGCTTTTTTTTATACAAAAGCCTACTTATACAAAACAAACTAATGAATATTATCTTAACGGGAGCAACAGGTACTTTAGGTTCTAAAGTTTTGCATACGCTGTTTGAAACTAAATACAATCAGATAAACACTGTTTACCTTTTAGTACGAAAAAAAGGACAAGTATCTCCAAAGGACAGGGTGTTGAATATGTTAGAGAGTGAGTTTGCTCCTAAATTTATTCAAAAAAACATAAAGGATGTTCTTTTCAAAATTAAAGTTATAGACGCTGTAGATATTTTAAATCCGGAATCATTCCTTACTAACGGAGAATTGTATTATTTTATTCATTCTGCTGGTTATGTAAACCTTTCTGTTGACGAAGCTAATAAAGCAGATATTTTTAATGAAAATTATCATTTCACAAAATCTATTTTTGGTGCTTACGAGAAATTTTTAAAGAAATTTATTTACATAAGCACTGCATTTTCAATTGGTGATTTAGGTGGATTAATAGGTGATGATTACATTGAGATTGAAGGAGGAGCCTACCGTAATTTTTATGAAGCATCTAAACATGCGTCAGAAAAATTCTTAACTACAGCAGGAAAAGAAAAGAACATTCCCATTCAGATTCTAAGGCCAAGTGTATTAGGGGGTAATGCTATAGACAGTCCTAGCTTTTTTATATCTAAGTATATGGTATTTTATCTTTTTGCAAAATTTTTCCATAATACCCCTTCAAAAGATCATATAAGAATCACTGCTCATAAAGGTAGTGGGTTAAATATAATACCAACAGATTACGTTGCAAGGGTAATAGTGACCGTTTTTAATACTGATGTGAAGCAATTAAACATTGTGCATTCTAAGGCTACAGATATTACAAGCGGAATTTCCAAGATCTTGGATACTGTTGGGTTTTATAAATATAATATTACTCAGGATATTGTAAGTAAAGCTATTGGTTTTGAAAGTAAACTAGAACAATTTTATTATGAGACCATAGGGATACATTTAAGTCCGTATTTAACTTCTAAACCTTATGAGTGGGATACTTCGCTCTTGGAAAGTATTTTGCCGATTCCGAAGTACGATTTAGAGCAATACTTAGCAAATACAGTAGAATTTGCGAAGCTTAAAAAGTTTAGGAACCAGAAGTGGTAATTTTAAAATTGCATACTAAAAAAGCCCATTATAACAGTGTTATAATGGGCTTTTAAGTTTTATATAAGTTCACTAATTAAGCTTCAAATGGCTCAATAGAAACAAAAGATTTACCTCCTGCTTTTTTTGCAAACTTTACAACACCGTCAACTCTTGCGTGTAATGTATGGTCTTTACCAGCATATACATTATCACCTGGATTATGTCTAGTACCACGCTGTCTAACTAAAATGTTTCCAGCAATAGCAGCTTGTCCACCAAAAATCTTAACTCCTAAACGTTTCGATTCTGATTCTCTACCGTTTTTAGAACTACCTACACCTTTCTTATGTGCCATAATTTTTAGGTTTTATTTTGTTATACTTAAGTGATTCAGTAATTAAGCTTTACCACCGTCTAATTCGTCTTGCCATTTCTTTAATTCATCCCATTTGCCTTCAGCAGCTAATTTAGCTTGTGCGGGCCATGTGTCAGTTACGTGGTTGCCACGAACGTCTGCAATGATTTCAGAAATCTTAGCTGCGTCAGCCTTAGCTAACTCAGCGAAAGTTGATATTCCAGCCGCTATTAACGTTTCTGCAATTTTAGGTCCAATACCTTCAACTTTTTTTAAATCATCTGCTTTCCCTTTAGCGGCTGCCTTTTTAGGCGCTTCTTTTTTAGGAGCTGCTTCTTTTACAGGAGTAGCTTTTGGTTCAGCAGTTTTTTTCGGTGCAGCTTTCTTTGCACCAGAGGCTAAAATGTTTTCAATAACAATCTCCGTTAAATACTGACGGTGACCATTTTTTACTTTGTAACCTTTACGTCTTTTCTTTTTAAAGACAATAACCTTATCACCTTTTAGGTGCTTAATGACTTTTGCCTCAACAGTGGCTCCGTCTATAGCTGGGGCGCCAATAGTAATGTCTTTACCGTTTTCTAACAAAAGAACATTGTCAAAAGTTACCTTTTTACCTTCTTCGGTTTGTAAGCGGTGAACATATACTTTTTGGTCTTTCGCAACTTTAAATTGCTGCCCTGCTATCTCTACAATTGCATACATAGCTTGTATATTATTAATTAAATTAAAGAACTAGCCTATCTAAATAGGCGGCTGCAAATATACTGCTAATTCCTTAACCTACAAGTCATATTGTGAAAAAAGTAATTTACTATAGGTAAAATTAATGTTGACTTTAGTTTGTACTAGTAGAATTAGGGTTCTGTTATGTAATTTTAAATGGAAAAAATTGGGATTTTCTTATGAACCTTTGAATTGAAATATTTTGTATTTTTGTATTTATAAAGTAATGTAAATACATCATTAATATGAAAAATATTAGCTTACTGTTGGTGTTAACGCTAATAATACTATCAACTTCTTGCAAAGAAAACAAACAAGATCCAGAAGTAATTACTGTAGAAAATGCCATTGCTCCTAAGCATAAAAAAGAACTTGCTAATGCGGTGTACAATAAAGCAGAGTTTACTATAAAGGGTATGACATGTCAAATTGGTTGCGCTGCAACCATAGAAAAAAAATTAGCAAAAATGGAAGGTGTAAAATCTGTTACAGTAAGTTTTGAAAAAGAATTGGCTGTCGTGGAATATGATGTAAATACATTGAATACGGACGATATAACAAAAACGGTTACTACTGCTGCATCAGGTGATGTTTATACTGTTGAAGGTATGAAAACGGCAGCTGAGTAAAAGGAGTATTTAGGCATAACGATACAAGGCTGGTAACTTTAAAAGGTGCCAGCTTTTTTTATTTTAATATTTGGAACAACACAATTAAAACGAAACTAATAAAAGGCTTAACGCGGTACTAAATAGTGGGATTAGTTGTTGTTTTTCCAGCGAAGACTTTCCATTAATTTACGAATATCATCTTGTAAATATATGGCAGCTGGATATATAGAATCATAGTTGGGTTTGGTGTTAAAATACAAGGAGCCTGTTAAAAAATGTTTTGTACTGTCTGTTACATAGAATTGTGCTTGAGAAGCAGCATCACCTTTTACTTCATATAGCATACCAAATACATTGCCTTCTTCGTTAATGAATGGCTGTTCTAATATGTCGTCAGCCTTTGCAGCGTGTTCGTAAGATAGTTTTTGAGCATCAGAAAGTAATTGATTTAAATTAGCTGTGACGGGTTTGTAACTTAAAAAAATGGTTCCATTCATTTGTGGATAACTAAGCGTTATACTAGTGCTATTCCCCTCTTTTATTTTAGATAAAGAATTGTAGTTAAACTTAAAATTCTCGGTTTCAAATGTTTCTGTTTTATTTTTAGGGTACTCTAACCTTAGCATAGCTTTTGGTTTAGGTAAAACTTCTTGTTTGCACCCAACTGTTATTATGCTGTAAATTAAAATAAGAACAATTGCTTTATTACTCATTAGGTAAGATTACTTTTATTTGTTTCAACCTTTTTTTGTCTAGACTTTCTATAATAAATTGATAGTTATTAAAAATTACTTTTTCCCCTCGTTTTGGAAAGCTTCCTGCAATTTCTAGTACAAAACCTGCTATGGTTTCAGATTCTCCTTTTTTGCCTTCAAAATAATCTTCATCGTCTGTAATTCTAGCAACCCTATAAAAATCCTTCAATGCGGTTTTGCCCTCAAAAACATAGGTTAAATCATCTATTTTAGAAAAAACTAAATCTTCATCATCAAATTCATCACTTATGTCGCCAACAATTTCCTCTATAATATCTTCTAAAGTTACAATTCCTGAGGTGCCTCCGTATTCATCTACAACAATTGCTAAATGGTTTTTCTTGTCTTGAAATTCTTTTAAAAGATCATCTAATTTTTTGTTCTCTGGCACAAAATAAGGTGATCTTAGTAAAGAGGTCCAATTAAAGGTCTTCCGGTCAATATAAGGAAGTAAGTCTTTAACGTATAGAACGCCCTTAACAGTGTCCATATTTTCTTCATAAACAGGTATTCTAGAATACCCTTTATCTTTTATTTCGGTTAAAACTTCTAAAAATTTTAAAGCAGCATCTAAGGCAAATATATCTATCCGCGGACGCATTACCTGTTTAGTGTCTGTGTTGCCAAAAGAAACTATACCCTCTAAAATTTTCTGTTCTTCCTTAGTGGTATCGTCTTCAGAGGTCATTTCTAAAGCTTGCGATAAATGATCTACACTTAAGTTTGATTTTTGTTTTCCCAATTTATTGTGCAAATATATTGTTGCGGAGCGCATAGGTGTACTTAATGGGGTAAAAATTACATCTAAAAAACGTAATGGATAGGCCATAAAGTAAGAAAACTGAATTTTATTTCTATTGGCATATATCTTTGGCATAATTTCTCCAAACATTAAAATAAGAAAAGTGGCAACTACAACTTCTAATAAAAATCGCACCGAAATAATATCAAAAAGCAGATAGGTAATGGAGGAGAAAATAATATCACCAATAGCGCTAAATAAGAGTACTATACCTATGTTTATGGCATTATTTGCAATAAGAATTGTCGCTAATAATTTTTTTGGTTTTTGTAGTAATTTTAAAACAGAACTACCTTTGGGCGATTTATTTTCTTCTATATTGTTGAGGTCTGTAGGAGATAGACCAAAAAAGGCTACTTCTGCACCAGAAATTAATGCTGATAAGAATAATAAAATAATAAGCACTATAACTTTAGTAATTAATGTGCCATCAAAAACAACTGCATTTAGCAGTAAAATATGGGGATCAGGGTCCAATAATTAAATTTTAGTTGTATTAAAATGGTAAATCATCGTCTTGTTCTGGTTCATTTGGGGCTGTGTCTTTTGAGGCTGTATCTTTAACAGGGGCCGCTTGTTGTTGTGTTGATGTACTTTGAGTAGGCTGAGCGGGTTTGTTTTGCGCATTTGCCATACTTTCTTGTTTGGTAGATAAAAAAGTAAAATCTTGCACATGTACTTCTGTGGAGTAGCGCGTATTACCATCCTCTCCTTGCCATTGGCGGTTTTTTAACCTGCCTTCTACATAAATTTTATCTCCTTTACTCAAATATTTTTCACATATTTCTGCAGCCTTATTACGTACTACAACATTATGCCAATCTGTATTGGTTACTTTCTCTCCTGTTTGCTTGTTGGTATAGGTTTCGTTAGTAGCTATAGGGAATCTTCCTATAGACCCACCGCCTTCAAAATAGTGCATTTTTACTGCATCTCCCAAATGTCCAATTAGCATCACTTTGTTTAATGTACCACTCATAATTATATTTCTTATATCAAAAATACGAAATTTTAAATGTCTTTATGAAGTCTGCTATTAAAACAGGTACAGGATATTTTTCTAAGTCAGAAAATGAAATGCCATTTTCTAATGTAGAATCAACTGTAAGAACCCAGAAGTTAGTATGTAAATGTTGGTGAGACAGTTTGTGAACAATAGGCTTATTATTGTACAATAAAATGTCTATTGCGTTATAATTAGGCGCAATTTTTTTATATTCATTTTTTACATCAACCTTTTGTTCCGTTGTTTCTAATACAGGAAATTCATATAAATTTTGCCATATTCCCTTGCCAGTTCGCTGTTTTAGTAGTGTTTTGTTGTTGTTGTCGATAAAAACTAAATAGTTGAAATATCTATTTTTAACCTTTGTTTTATTTATTTTGATAGGTAGGGTAGTAACTAATTTTTTTTGTAAAGCAACACAGCCATCATTTAAAGGGCAGCTATTGCAATCTGGATTTTTAGGAGCACATTGTAAAGCACCAAACTCCATAATACCTTGGTTGTAGTCTCTAATATTAGAGGAGTGCATTACATTAGAAGCTAAATCTTTAAAATATTTAATGCCTTTTGTGCTATTAATAGGGAGGTTTACACCAAAATACCGAGATAAAACTCTATATACATTGCCGTCTACAACCGCTTGTTGTTCATTAAAACTTATTGATGCAATTGCACTTGCTGTATAATCTCCTACGCCTTTAAGCTTTATTAACTCTTTATAGGTGTTGGGGAATTGTCCGGCATAATTTTCTACAATATCTTTAGCAGTATAATGAAGGTTTCTGGCGCGAGAATAATATCCTAAACCCTGCCATAACTTTAAAACTTTTTCCTCTGAGGCATTTGCAAGGTCAAAAACGGTAGGAAAATGTTTTTCAAAACTTAAATAATAAGAAGTTCCTTGAGCTACACGAGTTTGTTGAAGCATAATTTCTGACAACCATATTTTGTAAGGATCTGTAGTGTTTCTCCACGGTAAGGAGCGTTTGTTAAGAGAATACCAGTCAAGAATTTTTTGAGAAAAAGACATCAATTAAATAATAAAAAACAAAAGTACAGGTTTATGCACTTAAAATTAAGTCGATTAACATAAAAGAATAAATTAAATTTATATATTTGCATCCCGAAAAAACATAGACTTAATATAATAGAGACAATGACGAAAGCGGATATCGTATCGAAAATCTCAGACAAACTGGGAATTGAAAAAGGTGATGTACAGGCGACTGTTGAAACTTTTATGGAAGAGGTGAAAACTTCATTAGAGAATGGAGATAATGTTTACCTTAGAGGTTTTGGTAGTTTTATTATCAAAACAAGAGCAGAAAAAACTGGTAGAAATATTTCTAAAAATACTACCATAAAAATACCAGCGCACAATATTCCTGCCTTTAAGCCTGCAAAGGTTTTTGTGGAAGGAGTAAAGAGCAACGTACAAGTGAAATAATATATTAATTAAAAAGCAGATTTTATGCCGAGTGGTAAAAAGAGAAAAAGACATAAGGTAGCTACACACAAGCGCAAGAAGCGCAGAAGAGCTAACCGACACAAGAAAAAGTAGTTGTTAACAACTACTTTTTCGTTTTAAAAAAGTTCATTGACATAGAAATTCTTAAAAGAATTTCAACGGGTATTAAAATACCCGTTACAACTATTGTTTAATCCATTTATCGCTATTATATAAGGTAGGGATAGATAAAAATTGATTCAGGTGAATAAAGAATTAATCGTAAGATCTGGTTCTGGCGCCGTCGATTTTGCCTTAACTAAGGAAGGAAAACTAATAGAACTTCACAAAGAAGAAGACAATAATAATTTTTCTGTTGGCGATATTTTTATTGCCAAAATAAGAAAACCCGTTACTGGTCTAAACGCAGCTTTTGTAGATGTTGGATATGAAAAAGATGCATTTTTGCATTATCATGATCTAGGGCCTCAGCTTTCTTCAATGTTGAAATTCGTTAAAAATGCAAGTACAGGAAAATTAAAAGATTTTTCTTTAAAAGACTTCCCTTTTGAAAAGGATATTGATAAAGATGGTAGCATCAATGATGCTATTAAATCTAATCAATCCTTATTAGTACAAATTGTTAAAGAACCAATATCTACCAAAGGACCAAGAATAAGTTCTGAGCTTTCATTAGCCGGACGATATGTGGTTATGGTACCTTTTTCTGACAGAGTTTCTGTTTCTCAAAAAATAGAAAGTAAAGAAGAAAAAGAAAGGTTAAAAAGACTTGTAAGAAGCATAAAACCTAAGGGTTTTGGTGTAATTATAAGAACAGTTGCCGAAGGTAAAAAAGTGGCAGAGCTAGACAAGGATCTAGAAAACTTACTGAGCAAATGGTCAGTAATGTGCAAAAAATTGTATAAAGCACCGCATCCATCTAAAGTATTGGTAGAGCTAAATAGAGCTTCTTCAATATTAAGAGATGTATTTAGTGATTCTTTTACAGGAATCCACGTTGATGATCCAACGCTTTACAATGAAATAAAAGATTATGTGCAAGAAATTGCACCGGAAAAAGAATCTATTGTAAAATTACATGAGTCTCCTGTACCAATTTTTGAAAAATTTGGAATAGAAAGACAAATTAAAACTTCATTTGGTAGAACAGCTTCTATGAGTAAAGGTGCTTATTTAATAATTGAGCATACAGAAGCCTTACATGTTATTGATGTAAACAGCGGTAACAGATCTAACAAGGCAAAAAACCAAGAAGACACAGCATTAGAAGTAAATATGATTTCTGCGACAGAAATTGCCAGACAATTGCGTTTACGCGATATGGGAGGTATTATTGTAGTAGATTTTATAGATATGGCGAAGCCAAATCACCGAAGTAAACTTTTTGAACATCTACGTGATGAAATGAAAGATGATAGAGCCAAACACAAAATTTTGCCGCCGAGCAAATTTGGCCTTATTCAGATTACTAGACAAAGGGTTAGACCTGAAAGAAACATTAAGACAATGGAGAAAAACCCTAATGCCAATAATGGTGCAGAGGTAGAAGCTCCCATAGTTTTAATTGATAAGATTAAATCCGATTTAGAAAAACTATTAAACGGACCAGCAAAAAGCAATGATGTTATACTACACATTCATCCATTTATAGCTGCTTATCTTACTAAAGGTGTCCCATCCATTCGTTTCCATTGGTTTATGGAATATAAGAAATGGGTAAAAGTGCAATCTAGAGATGCCTATACATATCTAGAATACCGCTTTAAAAACAAACAAGGCAAAACCATATATTAGAATTGCCTTTTATGTATACAAACTAATTAAAAAGCGACCTTAGCTATAAGGTCGCTTTTTTTGTTTGTGTACCTTTGTACTATGAATTTACAACCTTCGTATACAATTACAGAAGCGACAAAAAAACTGGAATATTATTGTGCATATCAAGAGCGTTGCCATAAAGAAGTGACACAAAAGCTGAAAGAAATGGGAATGATTCCAGATGCTATAGACGTTGTAATTACTCATTTAATTACAGCGAACTATTTAAATGAAAGTCGGTTTGCTCAGAGTTTTGCACGCGGTAAGTTTAGTGTAAAAAAATGGGGAAAAAGGCGGATTATAAATGAATTGAAGCAACGTCATATTTCTACCTACAATATTACGTTAGCTCTTAAAGAAATTAACGAAGATGATTATCGCAATACACTTGATATACTGGCAAAAAAAAGATTAGATAGTATTAAAGAAACGAATAGCCAAAAGAGACGGAAAAAATTAGCGGATTACTTGTTGTATCGAGGCTGGGAAAGCCATTTAGTCTATGAAAAGATTACGAATCTAATAAAGTAAAAATCCAGCAAGTGTAACTTGCTGGATTTAGTATTTAATTACTTTTAATTTTTTTTTGCTTAGAAAGCGTATCGCTGCGGACCTCCTCTTCGTATTTCTTCATTTGCGAACGATTCGTATTTTTTAAAGTTTTCACGAAAAGCATTGGTGAGTTTAAATGCTGTTTTGTAATATGCGTCATCATTATTCCAAGTTGCTCTAGGGCTTAAAACAGACGTTGGAACACCAGGACATTCTCTAGGTTGTGCTACACCAAATACGGAATGAATATGGTATTTATCGTAGGAGTACAATCCTAAATCACCATTTAAGGCAGCATTGATCATTGCTCGGGTATATTTTAATTTCATACGGGTTCCTACACCGTACGGACCACCTGTCCACCCTGTATTTACCAACCAAACATTTACACCAGCTTCTTGCATTTTAGCACTTAACATTTCTGCATATTTTGTAGGATGTAAAGGCATAAAAGGGGCGCCAAAACAAGCTGAAAAAGAAGGAACAGGTTCTATAACACCAGCTTCCGTACCCGCTACTTTTGCGGTGTAGCCTGATATAAAGTGATAGGCAGCTTGACTAGGAGTTAACTTAGATATGGGAGGTATTACTCCAAAAGCATCCGCCGTTAAGAAAAATATATTTTTTGGATTGCTCCCTATTGAGGGTACTTGAATGTTGTCTATATTGTAAATTGGATAGCTTACTCTGGTATTTTGTGTAATGGAAGTATCTGCAAAATCTACAACTCCTTTATCATTCATTACTATGTTTTCAAGAATGGCTCCCTTTTTAATAGCTCCATATATTTCTGGTTCATTCTCTTGAGAAAGGTTAATGACTTTTGCATAGCAACCTCCTTCAAAATTAAAAACAGAATTTTCGTTGGTCCATCCGTGCTCATCATCACCGATGAGTTTTCTCTTAGGATCTGCGGATAATGTTGTTTTTCCAGTACCAGACAAACCAAAGAAAATTGCAGTATCACCATCTTCTCCAATGTTGGAAGAACAGTGCATTGGCAATGTATTTTTAAAGACTGGAAGTATAAAGTTCAAAGCAGAAAAAATTCCTTTTTTAATTTCTCCAGTATAGCCAGTACCACCAATTAATGCAATTTTTCGTGTAAAATTTAGAATGGCAAAATTGTGTTGTCTCGTGCCATCAACTTCAGTATTGGCTGTAAAACCAGGAGCGTTTACCACAGTCCATTCAGGGTCAAAACCTTTCAGTTCGTCTTCTGTAGGACGTAAAAACATATTATAAGCAAACATATTAGACCAAGGGTACTCGTTTATTACTCGTATGTTTAATTTATAGTTCGTATCCGCACATGCATAAGCATCTCTCACGTAAAGCTTTTTTTTATTTAAATAAGCAATCACTTTGTCGTACAGTGCATCAAATTTATCAGGAGCAAACGGAATGTTTATATCGCCCCACCAGACCTTATCCGTTGTGATATCATCCTTTACAATAAATCGGTCTTTAGGAGATCGACCCGTAAATTCTCCAGTATTAATTGCCAAAGCTCCTGAAGAAGCTTCTTTCCCCATATCATTTTCTAACGTAATTTTGTGCAATTCTGATGGAGATAATTGATAATTAATATCAGTATTAGTAATACCATATTGCGTCAACGAAATCGTTTTCGCTTCTGGACTATAAGTGCTCATAATTTTTAGTTTTTTGTTAGTGCAAAGCTAAAAAAAAATTACAGTTTTCTAATTTAATTATCAAATGTTTAGTTAAAATGTTTAAAAATACGATAACCTAATAAAAACCAACCTAAGATTAGGAATATGCCACCAATTGGAGTTGCAAGCACAATAGATTTAGCATTAAAACCTAAAATGGTATCGATACTAAGGATGTAGATAGAGAAACAAAAAAGAAGCATACCAGTTAGTAAAGTATAAAAAATTTGCCTTTTATGTTTTTCTTCAATTTTTGGTAAAATACCTAAAAAAAGCAAGAGTAGTGCATGGAGCATTTGGTATTGTGTGCCTGTTTTGTAGGATGTAATAGCATTGGTATCAATTAACTTTTCTAACCCATGTGCGCCAAAAGCACCAAATAGTACTGCAGTAACACCAAAAAATACTCCAGTCATTAAAATTGTTTTGTTCATAACAAAAAGTGTTTATATATTTATAAATACAACAAACTGAATTTTGAATATCAGTATCACGAATCAAAAGTAATAAAACAGATGGTAAGAGGAATACTTGTACTTGGCGCCGGAAAATCTACCGCCTATTTATTGGATTATTTGCTAAGTAAGGCTGAAGAAGAGAAATTACACATAACCATTGCAGATATTAAACCAGAGAATATAGCCAATGATGTTGCATCTCATACGGCATGTACGGTTGTTAGACTTGATATTTTTAATATAGAAGAGCGACAACGGTTCATAAGTATGGCAAATATTGTAGTTTCTATGTTACCTGCCAGTTTGCATTTACTCGTAGCTAAAGACTGTGTTTTGCATAGTAAACACTTGGTTACGGCCTCTTATGTCAGTGATGAATTAATGGATTTAGATGATGCGGTTAAAGGAAAGAATCTTGTTTTTATGAACGAGGTTGGTCTTGACCCAGGAATAGACCATATGAGTGCTATGCAAATTATTGATGGTATACGAGATAAAGGTGGAAAAATGTTGTTGTTTGAGTCTTTTACAGGCGGATTAATTGCACCAGAAAGTGATACGAATCTATGGAGTTATAAATTTACGTGGAACCCAAGGAATGTGGTTTTGGCGGGACAGGGGGGTGCTGCTAAATTTATACAAGAAGGTACGTATAAGTATATCCCGTATCATAAACTTTTTAGAAGGACTGAGTTTTTTAATGTTGAAGGTTTTGGAAGATTTGAAGGCTATGCAAACAGAGATTCTTTAAAGTATAGGGAGGCGTATGGTTTGCAAAATGTATTAACCTTATATAGGGGAACTATGCGTCGTGTTGGATTTTCCAAGGCGTGGAATATGTTTGTACAATTGGGAATGACAGATGATGGATACACCATAGAAGACTCTGAGGGGATGACCTATAGAGAGTATACAAATTTATTTTTGCCGTATTCTCCAACAGATACAGTAGAGCTTAAATTGCGTCATTATCTTAAAATAGATCAAGATGATGTGATGTGGGGAAAACTAGTAGAATTACATCTTTTTGATTCCAATAAAAAGATAACCGTAAAGAATGGAACTCCTGCACAAATACTACAGCAAGTTTTAGAACAAAGTTGGACGCTGGATAAAGAAGATAAAGATATGATTGTTATGTATCATAAATTTGGATATGAACTTAATGATAAGAAATATCAAATAGATGCCAATATGGTGGTCATTGGTGAAAACCAAAAACATACTGCAATGGCAAAAACAGTTGGGTTGCCTGTAGCAATGGCTACCTTGTTAATTTTAAACAATAAGATTACCACCTACGGAGTGCAAATACCGATTGCAAAAGAAGTCTATAACCCTATCTTATCTGAATTAAAAGAAAATGAAATTATTTTTAATGAATATGAAATGCCTTATAAAGGCTATAATTCTGAGTTAGAATATAGTTAGTATTTAAAACTGTTTTGATATATTTATAGCCAATTTGAAACTATACTAATGAAATTTGATAACGATAGGATAAAAATAGATGGAATTGACAAAAAAATCATAAGATACTTAATGGAAGATGCTCGTAAGCCCATTTTGGAGATAGCTCGAAACATTGGTATTTCTGGAGCAGCAATTCACCAACGTTTACGGAAGCTAGAAGCGTCAGGACTAATGTCAGGTTCTAAATTTGTAATTAATCCTAAAGTTTTAGGGTATACTACAATGGCTTATATTGGTATTTTTTTAGATAAGGCAATGAGTAACCCAAGCGCCGTTAAAGAATTGGAAAAAATTCCGGAAGTATTGGAGTGTCATTATACAACGGGTAACTGGTCTATACTGATCAAAGTATTGTGTAAAGATAATGAACACCTAATGCAAGTACTTAATAAAGACATTCAACAAATACAGGGAGTTTCAAGGACAGAAACATTTATTTCTTTAGATCAACAAATAGATCGGCAAATACAAGTTTAATATCCCCTTTATGGTAAATGCTCTAGTTTAAAATTGCAATTAGTATTATATTTGAGTGTGAAACAAATTTTACTCATAATAGCATTTTTAATTTGCTTAAAGCCAATTTTTCCGTTTATGGACTATGTGGTTAATTATGATTATATCTCTCAAGTACTTTGTATAAACCAAGACAAACCAGAATTAGAGTGTAACGGTAAGTGTGCTTTAATGGAATCTATAGAACAGTCTGCTAAAGATGAACAAAAAGAACCTGGGGTTGTTAAATCTGAATTTCAGTTATTGTATCTTCAAGATTACCAAAACTTAGGTGAAAGTGCTAACGATACAATAGAAAAAAGAATTGTTATTTTTACGACAGAAAATAACTATAATTACAGTTCACCTTTTAGTCTCCTTCGTCCTCCTATTTTATAATTTGTTTTAGTTAAATTTTTGGTTTTGTGACTTTATATTTATAAAGAGTACATTGTATTCCTATGCTTTTTTGTCTGCCAATAATTTAAACATATTTCCTGTTAGCTTATCGTTTATTGTACACAAATAATACCACTTAAAAACGTGGTTGTTATTGATGTATACACTACTGCTAACTATAGATAATTTCAAAAAAATAAGAGAATAAAAACATATTAAAAATTAGAATGAGAACAAATTTTTTAAAATCGATATTAGTAAGTTTAAGTTTACTAACAGTGGCATCTTGTACATCTGATGATGATGGCACAATGGAGAATACAAATCCGGGAAAAGTAACGCTAGAGTTTGATAGTGAGTTTGCAGGTAACGAGTTAACGTTAGAAAGTGCAAACACGGAAAATTCAAATGGTGAAGCTTTAACCGTAACCCGTTTCAATTATATTGTAAGCAATATCGTTTTGATAAACGAAGATGGTACTTCTTATACATATCCAAAAGAGAAAAGTTACTTTGTTGTTAGTGAAGATATTGATGATGACTTAGCGAATATCACTGAAATAGTCTTAGAGGACGTTCCTGCGGGTAAATATACAGCTGTCAAGTTTGGTGTGGGTGTAGATAAAGAAAAATACGATCAGGGTATAAGTGGAGCCGGAGATTTTTGGGACAAAGCCGGTGACTACAATATGACTTGGTCTTGGGCTGCTGGTTATAAGTATATTAATTTTGAAGGAACGTATACATCAGTAACTCAGACAGAAGAAACAGTATTTAAAGTACACCTCGGTAGAGCTAGTGATGAGGTTACGAACTATACCGAAACTAGTATTTCTGTGCCATCTGGTTCTGCAATCATTGTAAATGAGGATATGGCTCCGGAAGTACATATTACTACAGACGCAAACGGACTTCTAACAGCTTCTGAAGCTTTAAGTTTAGAGGCGTATAATAATGCAATTATGGGCGGTGATGGAGCGGTAAAAGTAGCATCCAATGTCTCTGAAATATTTGCAATAGATCATGTGCACAATAACGAAGCTGGTAACAGTAGTCATTAAGCATTATTTCTTTAGGTAGTGCAAACGGAATGTTTTTTACAAGCATTTTGTTTGCATAGTCTAAAATACTAATCTTCTGTAGTAGTATGATATGAGAAAAATTATTTTCATTTTAATAGTAGCAGTTGTTTTTGGATGCGAGAAAAACGATGAAGGTTATGCCAATGTTAGGGTAGAACTAGAGTTGCCAACTCATTTTCCACCAATGACCTATGACCTAGATAATAACCCCTTAACGGAAAACGGTATAGAGCTAGGGCGTAAATTGTTTTATGAAGGAGCGCTGTCCTCTACGGGGACTGTTTCTTGTGGCACCTGCCATGAGCAAAAATATGCTTTTACGCATCACGGACATACCTTTAGTCATGGGGTATATGATTTGGAAGGCACAAGAAATACACCGCCAGTTCAAAATATGGCTTTCTCAGAAAATTTTGCTTGGGATGGTGCAACTGGGCATTTAGACCTTTTTTCTATAATCCCGATTACTTCTGAAGTAGAAATGGATGAAAGTGTAGAAAATATTATAAAAAAGCTTAAAAATAAGTCGGGCTATGGGGTACTTTTTGCCAAGGCTTTTGATGATGGAGAAATTAACTCAGAGAACTTTTTATTAGCATTATCTCAGTTTATGGTTACTATGATTTCTGCGGATTCTAAGTATGATAAATACATAAGAGAAGAAGTGACGCTAACGGAGCAAGAACAGCAAGGTTTCGTAATTTTTGAGCAAAAATGCGCTAGTTGCCACACTACGGCATTATTTACAGATGGTAGTTTTAGAAACAACGGATTGCAACCAAGTGCTAAATTGAATGATTTAGGACGAAGTGTAGTAACTGGTTTTGCAGCGGATAATTATAAATTTAAAGTACCAAGTCTTAGAAATATAGCAATTACAAAGCCGTATATGCATGATGGACGTTTTGGCTCCTTGGAATCCGTATTGGCATTTTATGATAGTGGAATTATAGATTCGGAAACCTTAGATCCGTTGCTAAAAAATGATGGTAATATAGGGATTCCAACAACATTAGAAGAAAGAGCTCAATTGATCGCTTTTTTAAACACACTAACCGATAACACCTTTTTAGAGGATGAAAGGTTTTCAGAAAAATAGCATATGAAAAAATTAATTATAGTAATGAGTCTGTTTGGTATTTGTAATGCGTTTGCAGTGCACAAAACAGCGCCAAAAGATAGTTTGGATACAACCACAAAACATTTTTCGTTTTATGATTTTTGCGATACCTGTGGGTGTAGCGGTAATGGAGGCAGTATGGGGTTTGGTACGGGTTTAGATAGCAATTTTGCAGGAGTGCGTTACATTTCGCAAAGTTACAGGTCAAGAGACGGTATTTTTAATGATTCTCCATGGATTGATGAAAATTTTAATACCGTACAAGCTTGGGGTAAAGTACCTCTTAGCAAACGTATGTTGATAAATGCCATTGTGCCTTATCACTTTCATAATAGGTCTTTTGCGGATGCATCTTCACAAAATATAAAAGGGTTAGGAGATATTACTGTTTTAGGGTTTTATAAAGTCTTGGCAAGGCAAGATAGTATTATGGTAATTAAGCCACAACACTCTTTGCAAATTGGTGGGGGAGTAAAACTACCTACAGGTAGTTACGATAGGGCTAATAATACCGGTAGTGTAAATACTAGTTTTCAATTAGGAACAGGCAGTTGGGATTATTTAGCGGCTATAAATTATGGACTTGTACATAATAATTGGGGGTTGTCCGCAATGATTAACTATACGTTTAAGACGCAAAATTCTAAAGATTATCAATTTGGAAATCAGTTAAACTATGGTGTCAATACCTATAAAACGTATTATGTATCTGATGCTTTTGCAATAACACCAATAGTTGGTGTAGGGGGTGAAATATATGACACAGATGAGTCCTATGGGTTAACCGTTTTAAATACAGGAGGCACTGTCTTTTTGGGAAAGCTTGGAGCGGAAGTTAATTATAATAGGTATTCAATGGGTGTTATCAGTATGTTGCCTATTCAACAGAATTTAAATGAAGGAAGAGTTGAGGTAAAAAATAGAATAGCTGTCTATCTTAACATTAATATTTAAAACAAAAAAGGGTGCCTTTTGAGCACCCTTTTTTAAAATATTAATCCCTTCCAAAAACTTGAAAAGCCCAATATACTAAGGAAGCTAATGCACCTAAGGCAGCAACCAAATAGGTTCTAGCGGCCCATTTTAAGGCATCTTCTGCCCCTGCATATTCTTCTTGGCTAAGCATATTTTTATTTTTCAACCAAGCGAGTGCACGGTTACTAGCATCGTATTCAACCGGTAAGGTTACAAAACTAAATAATGTGGCAAAGCCCATCATTACCAATCCAGCTACGGCCACATAAAATCCAATGCCTCCTGCAATACCGGATACTGCCATTAAAATAACACCACCGTACACTACCCATTGAGACATACTAGAGGTGACACTTACAACTGGCACTAATTTAGAGCGCATGGTTAACCATTCGTAGGCTTGCGCATGTTGTACTGCGTGTCCGCATTCATGGGCAGCTACTGCAGCCGCAGATGCATTTCGTTGACTGTATACGCCTTCACTAAGGTTCACGGTTTTGTTTTTCGGGTTGTAATGGTCTGTTAACATCCCTGGTGTAGAAATCACCTTTACGTCTGTTATGCCGTTATCAGCTAGCATTTTTTCCGCTATTTCAGCGCCACTCATGCCATTGCGCAAGTGTACTTGAGAATATTTTTTAAATTTGCTTTTTAGTTTGTTACTTACAATCCAGCTTACTAAAGCAACTGCACCAATGATAATATAATATGTAAACATAATCTTTAATTTTAAAGTTAAATATAGAAATAATAAGCAAAAACCCCGCCATAATAGACTCCATTTTTATTTGTGACAAAATGTCTAATGGTTACTTGTATTTAAATTTTAGAACCAAGACAAACAAGATTAAAATTGCGGTGATGCCGTTTGCGAGAATAATGGGAATACTTTTATAATGTATGCCATAAATTAACCATAATAGAACGCCCGTAAACATGGCGGCATACATACTCAAAGAAATATCTTTGGTAGATTTTAACTTCCACGTTTTATATACTTGGGGCACATAGGCACCGGTGGTTAAAACGGCAGCTATAAAACCTAAAATTTCTATGTTTTCCATAATTCTACTTCAATGTTGAATTAATGTAAGGCAAAAGGTTAATGTTCAAGGTGCAAAGTATTGTGATTTTTACTGCAGCCCAAACCTCAATACTTTTTTACCCAACTATATTTATAATTTTACCCGGTACCACAATGACCTTCTTGGGTTCCCTACCCTGCAATTGCTCAATGGTTTTTTCGTGTGCCATTACAGTTGCTTCTATTTCTTCTTTAGATAGGTCTAAAGGTAACTCCAATTTAAAACGCATTTTGCCATTAAAGGAAATTGGGTATTCTTTACTGCTTTCTACCAAATGTGAGGTATCAAATTTAGGAAAGGGTGCTGTTGAAATAGAAGTTGTATGTCCTAATTGTTCCCATAATTCTTCTGCAATATGTGGGGCATACGGAGAAACTAGTATCGCTAAGGCTTCTAGAATTTCTTTGCTGGTACATTTTTGTGCCGATAACTCATTCACACAAATCATAAAGGTAGAAACCGAGGTATTAAAAGAAAAGTTCTCAATATCTTCTGCCACCTTTTTAATGGTTTTGTGTAATGTCTTTAAGTTGTCTTTTGTTGGTGCGGCAGCAGTAAATTTAGGACCGTTATCATCTAGATATAATCGCAATAATTTTTTTAAGAATCCATGTGTACCTGTAATACCAGCCGTATTCCAAGGCTTAGATTGCTCTAAAGGCCCTAAGAACATCTCGTACAAACGTAAGCTGTCTGCGCCATACTCCTCACAAATACTATCTGGACTCACCACATTGTATTTGGATTTGGACATTTTTTCAACCTCACGACCGACGATATATTTATAGTTATCACCTTCAATAGTTTCTCCATTTTCTCCTATGAAAATGGCACTTTTATATTCTTCACGCCAATTTTTAAAGGCTTGAATATCCAATTCATCTGAAGCATTTACGAAAGAAACATCTGCGTGAACTCGATCAAACTCAATATTAAAAAAACGGTACTCCTTTTTTAAAATCTTAGTTCTTGTTTCTTCATCCACGAAATTTGAAATACAACCACTAAGTTTTGAAGTGGTCTCGGCTGGTGTCATTTTCATTATTTCGCCCTTAAATGATGGAATGAAAATTGTTTTATCTATTTGGATTGTTTTTACAATAGCGTCTTTTATACTTTGAATATCACTCTTTATAGTTTCTTTTATTGATGTATTTGTTCTTTTCGTCTTTGAAGAATAAGGCATTTTACTAGGGTCTATCAAAACCAAAGACTTATTCAGTCTATAAACAAATGCACTCGTCCCCGTAATCATTCCTTGGTTGATCAGTTTTTTAGCAAACTCCTTTTTAGGAACTACCCCTTTGTCGAACAAGAATTTCTGCCAAAAACGAGCGTATAGTAAGTGACCTGTTGCATGCTCACTCCCACCGATGTATAAATCTACATCTTGCCAGTAGTTCATAGCATCCTCAGAAAATATGGCCTCTGTATTTGTAGGGTCCATATAGCGGTTAAAGTAGAAGCTACTTCCTGCCCAGCCTGGCATAGTATTTAATTCTAGTGGCCACACTGTTGCATTATCTATTTCGCTCTTGTCTACCACTTTATTGGTAACAGTATTCCAAGCCCAAACACTAGCGTTGCCCAAAGGCGGCTCCCCAGTTTCGGTGGGTAAATATTTTTCAACTTCGGGTAGGGCTATAGGCAAGTGTTCCGCAGCTATCATCTGTGGCATTCCGTCTACGTAATACACAGGAAATGGCTCTCCCCAATACCGTTGTCTACTAAAAACAGCATCACGCAAACGGTAGTTGATTTTTCCTTTGCCTTGTCCTAATTTTTCCAATTCGTAAATTGCCAATTTCATCGCTTTCTTATACGGCAATCCGTTTAAGAAATCTGAATTCGCAATTACTGTTTTGTCTTTATCGGCATAGGCTTCTTCAGAAATATCGACACCCTCAAAAATATTGGGAATCGGAATATTAAAATGCTTCGCAAAGTCGTAATCCCTTTGGTCACCGCAAGGAACAGACATAACGGCACCTGTACCGTAGCCCGCTAATACATAGTCGCCAATCCAAACTGGAATGGGCTCTTTGGAAAAGGGATGTTCAGCATAGGCACCTGTAAATGCTCCTGAAATTGTTTTTACATCGGCCATACGCTCCCGCTCACTACGTTTTGCTGTGGCCAGGATGTAGGCTTCAACTTCGGCTTTTTGTTCTGGTGTTGTAATAGTGGCTACAAGCTCGTGTTCTGGAGCCAATGTCATAAAGCTTACGCCAAAAATAGTGTCTGGTCTCGTAGTAAATACATCAATAACGGCATCGTGTCCGTTTACTTTAAAGACAGCGGAAGCACCTTGACTTCTTCCAATCCAATTGGTTTGCGAGTCTTTTAAGGGTTGCGGCCAGTCTATGGTATTTAAATCGTCTAGAAGGCGTTGTGCATAAGCAGAAATACGCATGCTCCATTGCGTCATTTTTTTACGGACAACCGGATGCCCACCACGTTCTGATACCCCATTTATGATTTCATCATTCGCCAATACAGTTCCTAATGCCGGACACCAGTTTACTTCGGTTTCGGCCAAATACGTTAGTCTGTAGTGCAGTAATAATTCTTGTTGTTTTTTAGAGTCAAATGCTTTCCAATCATCAGCTGTAAAAACTGGGATGTCTTCATCAGCAACTGCATTTACGCTTGCATTTCCGTCTTTTTCAAATAGAGCAATTAAAGTAGCAATATCCTCAGCCTTATCCGTATCATTATTATACCACGAATTAAACAACTGAATAAAAATCCATTGGGTCCATTTGTAATAAGCAGGATTAGAGGTGCGTACCTCGCGACTCCAATCAAAAGAAAAACCTATTTTGTCTAGTTGTTTTCTGTACCCTTTTATAATATTCTCTTGATAGTTTTTGTCTTTTTTTGAAGTTGCTATCGTTTTATCTATTAATGCTTCATTTTTAATACTATCATCGACATTCAGATATTTTGGTAGAATATTACCCGCTGCATCTAAACAACCATCAATATTAATAGAAGTAGTTACCGCCGGATGTAATCCGGTTTGGATGGCGTATTGTTCAGCTGGCAAACCAAAAGAATCATACCCCATTGGATGCAATACATTAAAACCTTGATGCCTTTTGTAGCGTGCGTAAATATCACTGGCGATATACCCAAGAGGGTGACCAACGTGTAATCCGGCACCAGAAGGATAAGGGAACATATCTAAAACATAAAATTTTTCTTTATCAGCCCCGACGTTTCCGGGGTTTTCTGCTTTAAACGTTTGGTTTTCTGCCCAATATTTTTGCCACTTGGCTTCAATCTTTTTAAAATCGTAGTTCATATTTGTTGTTTCAATACAGCTGTAAGTTTTTAAACGTAAGCGTTCTTTGCGTCAATATTTTGCGCAAAAATAAGTTTAATCATTCAATTGAATGGTATAAAATGAAAGAGACCTAGGGTATAGCTGTAAAAATGTTACTCAATCTTTACAATTTCTTCTATGTTTTTGGCTATTTGTGCATACCCTTTGCTATTGGGATGTAAGCCATCTGAAAACAATGCGTTGTTTATTTCTCCGTTTTCAAGCAATAAAGAAGTGCCAATGTCATGAAATAAAACACCTTCCAATTCTGCTAGTTCTCCTATTTTTAAATTAAGCACTTTGATTTGTTTTTCTTTGTCCGCTCTTGGTAAAATTCCTATTAGGATAAGATTGCTTTTTGGTTGTCTTATTTTTATGGCTTTTATTAAGTTTTTGAGCCCTTGAATGATATCACTTTCAGTGTTTGAGTTTAGATTGTTTGTGCCGGCCATAACCATAATTTGTTCGGCTTTAAAACCATCCAATTCATCATGGTATATTCTCCAAAGCATATTTTCTATTTTGTCCCAACCAAAACCAAAGTTGCGTATTCCTAACGGATGTAGGATGTTGGTCCAGCTGTCTTGCCCCTTAAATATAGGAACATCAGACTCCCCTCCCCAAAAATGAACAATTGAATTTCCAAAAAAGCATATTTTTGGTGGGTTGGTTTTGTTTGTCTTAAGGATGTCTTGATGTCTGTCTTCCCATTTGTACACGGAAATATCCCTGCTTTGAGTTTTAGGGATGGTGGTGGATAAATTTCCTATGGACTCCTCTAAGATTTCTCTGATTAGTTTTTCATAGGCATCGGCATATTGCATCATTCCCAAATCGTTCGGGTGTATGTAATCAACATAGGAATCAAAATTAAGCTTCATATCTTCCTTTTGTAACATAAAAATAGAAGTATAGCCTTCAGCTTTTAATTCGTAATAAGCACTTTGCATAGCATTGTTAAGTGCAGTGGGTATCGCTCTTCTTTCTTTGTTGCTAAATGAATTGGCGTAACCAATATGTGCGGTTAAAATTATTGGGGTATTGGGTCTCTTTTCTTTTAATTTTTTTACTGCATTTACAAGTAATAAATGGGTGTTGTGTTTTTTTGGAGATAAATTAGGCAAACAATCTAAAATATAGATTTTAGCATCAATTTCAGACATTAAATCAATCAGTTCTGGTTCTAATCTACCATTGCCAGAAAACCCTAAATTTATAACTGGTCTTTCTATTTTTCTTTCTAAAATATTTGTCCAAGCCATACCAGGGCGAGAGGCACATGCTCCTTGGCAAATAGAGGTCCCATAGGCTACAATTGGTTTTTCTTGCCGAATTGGTAAAGGGTCTAAAAAGGAATCTGAGTCAATTCCAATTTCTAAAGATTCAACCTCATTGTACAAAGGTAAAAACAGTTGATACTCTCTACCGTGTTTTTTATGAAAATTGGATTCACCATCCATTACAAAACTATAGGTACTAGTCTCGTTAATGGAGTAAGTCCCCCAATTTCTTATCCATTCCCCATTTTGTGTTTTACCGTATAAATCTATCCCACTAACACCTGTTGCTGGCATATGAGGCATTGCAATATTCCCTTTAAGTTTGTATGTAACGTGAATAGTTGGTGCATTACTCCAAAATCGAATAGAGAGGCCTGCAGATTGTTTTGATAAATTCCAGACGGCATTTCTTACATTTTCTTCTGCTGAAGAAGGAAGACGATGAAAAATAGAAGTACCTCTATTGGGCCACCCATTACCTGCAATTACAGAGGGTGTGTTGTTGGAGGGATTCCACCATTTCAGTTCCGTTTTTTCTTGAGCAAATGAAACTAAAAAGGTAAATAGGAGTAAAAGGAGTGTGTTTTTTTTAATCATAATTTCTATCTTAGTTTTATAGATATATGTTTTTAAGGAAACAGATTTGGAAGCAGGGTAAAAATAAAGCTAAAAATTTAGATTTTAATCATAGAACTCAAAAATGCATTATTCCAATTACTTTACTATTTTTACGCATTCTTATAAGTTATGAGCAAATCTTTTGAACGTTATCAAAAAAGGAAATTAATTTCCTCTTATTTTTCGGTTGTACTAAGTATAGCCCTAGTATTATTTTTATTAGGGATATTGGGCTTGTTGGTCTTAAATACAAAGAAAATGGCGGATCATTTTAAAGAACAGATAACTGTTTCTGTTTTTTTAAAGGACGAAGCTAAGCAAGTAGAAATAGATCAATTACAAAAAAGTTTGGCAATGGCAGACTATACTAAATTGGCAACTTTTGTGTCAAAGGAAGAAGCTGCAGAAAAGCATAGTGAAGCCATTGGGGAGAATTTTATGGATTTTTTAGGGTATAACCCGTTAAAGAACTCTATTGATGTGCAATTAAAGGCAGATTTTGTTTCTCCAGAAAAAATAGAAGAAATCGCAAATACAATTGCAACCAAAGGATATGTAGAGGAGGTTAGTTATGACAAACCTCTTATTTCTTTGTTAAATGATAACGTCAAGAAAATTAGTTTGTGGATCTTAGTAGCTAGTGCAATATTTACGTTTATCGCCTTTTTGTTAATTAATAGCTCTATACGTTTGTCTGTTTATTCAAAACGATTTATTATTAAAACAATGCAGATGGTGGGTGCTACTAAAAAATTTATACGCAGACCGTTTATATGGACCAATATTAAATTAGGTATGTTGGGTGCCTTGCTGGCAATGATAGGTTTGGCAGGTGCAATTTATTATATTAACAATAATTTTCCAGAATTAGCGCTTTTTAAAGAACCTCTAATTTTAGGATTGTTATTTACAGGAGTTTTTGTTTTGGGAGTTTTAATTTCGTTTATAAGTACCTATTTGGCTACACAGCGTTTTCTAAACCTTAGAACAGACGATTTATATTATTAAATTTGTAGCAGTAAAACCAAAAGGGATTAAAATTTATTTCAGATGAAAAAAAATCAAAATAGAACAGAACAAAATTCTAAAACAGAATTTATTTTTCAGAAAAAGAATTACGTATTTATGTTTATAGGTATTGCCTGTATTGCTTTGGGTTTTATTTTAATGAGCGGTGGTGGTAGTAATGACCCTAACGTTTTTAATGAAGAGATCTACAATTTTAGAAGAATACGCCTAGCGCCAACTTTGGTATTGATAGGTTTGGGTATAGAAGTCTATGCTATTTTGTTGAATCCGCACAAGAATAAATAATTTGGAAACTTTTGACGCCGTTGTTCTTGGAATCATTCAAGGATTAACTGAATTTCTGCCTGTATCTTCCAGCGGTCATTTGGAATTGGGGAAAGCAATTTTGGGGGGCCATTCTGTACCAGAAGAAAGTTTATTATTTACCGTATTACTTCACTTTGCTACTGCATTAAGTACAATTGTTGTATTTAGAAAGGATGTGCTAGAAATTTTACGTGGTTTGTTTCAGTTTAGATGGAATGAAGAATCACAATTTTCGCTAAAGATTATTATTTCTATGATTCCGGCTGTCTTCATCGGACTTTTTTTTGAAAAGCAACTCGAAGCTTTTTTTGATGGCAACATCCGCTTTGTTGGACTGATGCTTTTAGTGACTGCAGTATTGTTATATTTTGCGGATAAAGCAAAAGACACAACAAAGAAGGTTGGGTTTAGTAATGCATTTATTATTGGGATGTCACAGGCCATTGCGATGCTTCCTGGAATTTCTAGGAGTGGAGCCACCATTTCTACTTCGGTACTTTTGGGTGTAGATAAAACAAAGGCAGCACGTTTTTCTTTTTTAATGGTGGTACCCTTGATTTTTGGAAAAATAGGAAAAGATATGCTCAGTGGCGACCTTAACTTTGAAAGTAGTCAGTCTGTTGCAATGGGAGCTGGTTTTGTGGCTGCATTTTTAGCAGGTCTTGTGGCTTGTACTTGGATGATACAACTAGTGAAAAAGAGTAAGTTATCTTATTTTGCAATCTACTGTTTGGTTGTGGGTTTACTTGCAATTGGATATAGCATTTGGGGATAAGTTATACTTTGGACTAATTTTAATACTATTGAAAAATTAGAATTATCGTTGTTAACGATCATAAATTCTGCAAAACCTTACTTATTTGATTACAAAAGAAGAATTTTTAGAAGGACAAACACTACTTATAGATAAGCCATTAACTTGGTCATCTTTTCAGGCGGTTAATGCTTTAAAATGGGGAATTCGTAGAAAATTTGATTTAAAGAAGATCAAAATTGGTCATGCAGGTACCTTAGATCCATTGGCTACAGGCTTGTTGATTATCTGCACTGGAAAATTCACGAAAAGAATACCAATACTACAAGGGCAAGCGAAAGAGTACACCGGCACAGTTACTGTAGGGAGTACAACACCTTCGTATGATCTAGAAACTGAGGTAAATAAGACATTTGCCATAGACCATATTACTGACGAACAAATTTATGCAACTACATCTAAATTTTTAGGTAAGATAAATCAGGTTCCTCCTGTGTTTTCTGCTTTGAAAAAGGATGGGAAGCGACTGTATGAATACGCAAGGGAAGGACAAGCGGTTGAGGTTAAATCTAGGGAGGTTGAAATATCTGAATTTGAAATAACAAAAATAGATTTACCTAAAATCGAATTTAGAGTGGTTTGTAGCAAGGGCACCTACATACGTTCCTTGGCATACGATTTTGGTAAAGCATTGCAAAGTGGCGGACACTTATCTGCTTTACGAAGAACCAAAATAGGTGATTTCAACGTAGATAGTGCAGTGACTCCTGCCGATTTTCATACAAATGTACTCGGTATGGAAAAACCTAAAGATGTGTAAAATTCAGGTTTTTCAATGAAAATTTGAAATATTTTTAAAAAAATACGGTTATATTATATATGTTTAAAGATAGTAGATCATTATCCTTTTTAATAACATTTTTTTCTATGTCCATTATGGTGTTGTCCTTGTACAATATTCATTTAGGGGCAAAAGAAGAGGAAGACGAGTATGTTGTAGAAATGGCGATGATTGAAGAAATTGAAGAGGAAGAAATCCAGAAAGAAGAACAAGAAGCTTTAAATCAAGAAAAAATAAAGAGTCATTTGGCTTATAATGAAACGGCAAAGCCAACCTATGGTAATCCGGAGCCTTTAAAAACATTGGATGAATTAATGCAAGAAGCAAAATCTGATGAGGAAAGCGATCCAGATGCTGAGGTATTAAGTTCAGATAATGGGTATGCAGCGAGCTTACAGGAACTCGCCAAGAAAAGGCAAGAATTACTGGAAAAATTGGGAGAGAAAGATGCGAAAAAAGATCCTGTTTCTCATAATTTAGCCAAAAGAAGAACTTCTATTTCTTATTCCCTAGTAAAAAGAAATGCATACCATCTACCGCCGCCAACATATACCTGTATAGAAGGTGGGAAAGTAGTAGTGAATATTATTGTAGATAATGATGGTAATGTAGTCGCTGCTGAATACAACAAGAAAAGCTCCAATACTAGCAATGGGTGTCTTGTAGATAACGCTATTGAGTATGCCTTAAAATCTAGATTTAACGATTCTGGCAAACAGAATCAGAAAGGTACAATCACATACTTATTTCAAGGGAAGTAATTGCACAAGTTCTGAAATTGTGTTTACCCCTTTATCTTTAGTATACCAAACTTGTATTTTTTCTTTAAATTCTGCTGATAAAGATCCGTGTTTAGTCTTAAAAGCTTCCACAATGTTTGTTAGTGTATTAGGTCTAGGTCCCCAATCTCCAGTTACTTCGTGCGTATTGGTATTTATGGCTATAAGCCTAGGAATGGATAACGTATTGTTGTACAGAAAATGATGCATAATATCCAAGTTTTCATCTCTAAGAATAACTTTTACATCAATATTGGGGTTTTGCTCCGCAATTTTTTGCATTATGGGCATTGACTGTGCTGCATCTCCACACCAACTTTCTGTTAAAACCAGCCACGTTATTTTAGTATCAACTTGTTTTATTTTTTCTATGATATTGGTGTCTATCTTTGTGGTTTTACCCAAACGCTTCATTCGTTTGTTGTTTAGTAGCGTGTAGTTTGCCAAATCTTCAGACTGTTCTATTCCTGTAGATTTTTTTTCAGAAACCAAACTTCTCATCAAATCGCTATATTCTTCATAGGTCATTGCAGTGTTTATTGCTTTTTGTATAAGTTTGCTTACGTTAATGTCTATAGCTGTTTGCATAGTTCTTTACTTTTATTTTATATCAAAAATATAATATGAGCCTGTAACAAAAGCTGATATTAGTCACATTGGTAGTGAATTTTCAAAGAAACTTACAGTTAAAATAAATAGCACTAGAATGTATTCCTTTTGTTGTGCTCTAAAAATTCTAAAAAACTACCTCTGAATTTTTGACCAATAGGAATTTTGTGGTTGGTGGTTAAAACTTGATTAGCAGCTACGCTTTTTATTTTTTCTAAGTTTACTGCAAAGGATTTATGTGTTCTAATGAATAACATTTTTGGTAAGGATTCTAGCATAGTGCTAAAAGTAGTATTGGTAACAATACACTGGTCTTCTAAATATACCTTAACATAATCCCCAGAGGCTTCTATAAATAGTATAGTGTTAGGAAGTACTTTGTGTAATACTTTATTGGCTTTAATTAATAAGAAATCATACGTTTGTGTATCAGTGGTTGCATCCGTTTTTTTGGCTTCTAGTTTATTTACAGCAGTTAAAAAGCGATCAAAAGAAAAAGGTTTTAGTAAATAGTCTATTGCGTTAACCTCAAATCCGTCTACGGCATATTGTGAATAGGCCGTAGTAAAAATGACTTCTGGCGGGTTTTTAAGGGACTTATAAAATGACAATCCTGATATTTTAGGCATATTAATGTCTAAAAATATCAGATCTATTGTAGGATGTTTTTTTAATTGCAGTAGGGCATCATTAGCTGAGTTGCAAACACCAGCAAGTTCTAAAAAATCGACATCTGAGATGAACTTTTTTAAAATTTGTTGAGATGAGGGTTCATCGTCTATAACCAAGCATTTAATGTTCATTTGAAAATGATTTTGTATCAGTTAATGTTACGTTTACAGCAAATGTATCTTCGGTTTCTTCTACCTTAAAAGTATGGGTGTTTGGGTAGACCAATTCTAGATTATTTTTTATGTTCTCTAATCCAATGCCAGAATGTTCATTGGGTAGTATATCTTCGTTTTTAATAGTGTTGTTTTTAATGGAGAAAACAAAGGTATTTTCTTTTTGAAGGATATTAATAGTAATAAAAGCATTTCCAGAGTCATCACTAGTACTGTGTTTAAAACTATTTTCTACTAAGGGTAGTAACAACATAGGGTAAAGTGAATAATTTTCATTTTCTATAGCAGTAGTAAACCTGATATTTTTAAAATTATGAGATCTAAATTTATGAAAATCGATATAATTTTTCAATAAAGTTATTTCATCTTTAAGCGGTATGGCTAGAGTGTTTGAATCATAAATAACATACCTTAAAATATCGGATAATTGTACTATGGCGTCTTTTGTTTCTTCTTTTTTCTCAAGGGCAAGTGCATAGATAACATTTAAGGAATTAAATAAAAAATGTGGATTTATTTGTGACCGCAAAGAGGTAAGCTGCATTTGTATGTGTTGGTTGTCTAATTTTAAACGCCTGTTTTCTTCCTTGTTAAAATAGAACCAATCTTCAGATAACTTTAATAAAGTAGTAGCTATCAGAAATATAATAAATATGGTATTTATTCCCAAGACGTTGGTATAAGAGATAAAAAAATAGTTTGGAAACCACCAATCTAAAATAGGTTCTAAAAACCACTGATTTAGTTTCGTAAATAATATTAAATTAACTACAAATCCCAGTGCATAATATACATATTTTTCTCTTTTTAAAAGTTTTGGAATTAGAATATATAAGTTGATAAGTACCGGTAGGGCAACAGTCACAAGAAAGCCAATAGTGTATATGAAATCAATTTTTATTGGAGATTTTCCTTTGCTAAAAGCAAAAAGTAAAATGACATAAGAGAAAAGCCAAACCATTCCATTAAAACATAGTGGTCTGTGTATTTTTTTATGTATAGCTTCTTTGTTAGTGCGTTTCATTCGCTCGGGTTAAGGTGAATTTTTTATCTGTTTTCCATTTGTCTTTGATATCAGATTCTAAGTATTTTTTTAAGAATTTATACAATTCTATAGAAGAACCTGTTAACACAAGGGTTTCATTGATGCCCACTTTTTCATGCTTTAGTTGGATCTGTTTTTTATCAAAAAGCTCTCCCAACCGATCTTCATCTAACCATTTTAAGCTCATCCTGCCATTTGTTAAGGTGTCTAATTTTGCAACGGTATGGGTTTCGATGATATTGGATTTAGCAAGACTGTTTAAGTCCTGAGAATTGTAATCTACCATATTAAAATTGATGAATAATTCATTGTTGATTTTAAATGGGACACCAATGAAACTGGCTTCTTTTTGATTTTCAGTATATTTTATAAAGTAACCATCTTTATATTGTTCGTATATTTTTTTATCATCTTCTGTCTTTGGTTCTTTGTCTTTTTCAAATTCTTCTTTTAGTGATGCCACTTCCCATTTTCCATCTTTGGAATCTACCCAGGTTCCAATAAAAGATGCTTCATAATAAATGGCACTCGCAATGTAAAACGGATGTAGAGATTTTAAAACACATGAATTAAAAAGTAAGAAGCAAAGGACGATACTGAGATTTTTAGTTTTCATAGTATTTGTTTTATAATTGTATGCCAAAACAATAACAATATACAACGTATACCAAGTTGTTTCGGTAAACAAGGGTTTACTAATGCCAAACAATGGTTAAGTGTGTTCGTTTATCATAAAATTAGCCTTGTTTTAGAAAGTTATATATCTTTATCTTGTAAAACTAGAAAATGGAAAAACAGAGATGTGGTTGGTGTATAGGCGATGATTTGTACGAGGCTTACCACGATAAAGAATGGGGAGTTCCTGTAAGAAACGATGCTGCATTGTTCGAATTTTTGATTTTGGAGACTTTTCAGGCGGGTTTAAGCTGGATAACCGTGCTGCGTAAACGTGAAAATTTTAGAAAAGCTTTTGATAATTTTGATTATAATAAGATTGCCAAATACGAGTCAACTAAAATTGATGTATTATTGGAAGATGCAGGAATTATCCGAAATAAGTTAAAAGTAAAGGCTGCAGTTTCTAATGCCATTGCTTTTATAAAAGTACAAGAGGAATTTGGTAGTTTTAATGACTATATCTGGGGTTTTGTAAATAATACTCCCGTTAAAAATAAAGTAAAGATTTATAAAGAGGCACCAGCAAATACACCATTGTCCGACACCATTAGCAAAGACTTAAAAAAAAGAGGATTTAAGTTTGTCGGTAGCACTGTAGTTTATGCGTTTATGCAAGCCACTGGTTTAGTAAACGATCACGAAGTTAGTTGTTTTAGGTATCATGAGGTTTAAGAGTTTAAATATGAATAAAATAAAAGTTAGTGTCGTTTTTATATTTCTGTTTGCCTTTGGATTTTCACAAGAAAAGATAGAAAGAGAACATCGAATATTAAAATCTCAGTTTCCACCAATTGTCTATCATAAAGAAACTTTGGGTGGTCATATTAAAAGGATGCGGTATTATAAAGAAGTAGCAGCGGAGCAAGTTGTATACAGTACTAAATTTAAAAAAGATAGGTTGCATTATCAAATGACATATACGAAGGAGGGAGACTTAAAAAGTGTAGGGTTTTCCATTCGGCAAATAGATGTTCCTGATGATGTCTATATGCGGTTTGAAACATATTTTAATGGGTCTTATGACACATGGAAGTTGGTTAAAATGGATCAGCTGTACCCCGTAGCTTCTAAAGATTTAGAAACGAAAACTTTTAGTAATGCTTTTCAGAATTTGATGCTACCCACTGTTCTTTATAAGCTAGTTGTAAAAGGGAAAAGGGATGCAAAAAAGGAACATCAGGAGTTTTGGTTTACTGCAGAAGGGAAGTTTGTTTCGTTAAGAGATATGTTGCCTGCAAATTATGATAGAGTTTTATATTAGGTACTACAACCAATAAATTACATCCTCCAATATTAAAATTTTCAACCCTTTTTTAATTTATTGGACATTCTTTTCGGTTTCCTCTTATTCAGTCAGTCGCCATACTACTAGTGCCTAACAGATTTGTTTTTAATTGTTCCAATTATGAAATCAGGATGTCACAGGAGCAGTTTTTATGGTTTTAATGATCGATGTTTATATCTCGTTCATATAAATAATAGATAACGCAATGTAATTTTTAAAAGAGTAGTATATTTGGTAGCCTTATTAGCTCAATTACTAAAAAAACATACTTTATGAAAGCAACTATTAGTTTTATATGCGCATTTGCATTTTCGTTAATTTCAATTTACGCTCAAAAACCGATTGAAGGTAGATGGGATTTGGTATTGCAAATGGATGGTAAAGAACATCCGTCTTGGTTAGAGGTTACTCATTCTGGAATGAACACCCTTGTAGGGAGATATGTGTTTTTAAATGGAAGTGCAAGACCAATAAGTGAAGTAAAGACAGATGGAAATAAATTTTCGTTTAATATTCCTCCGCAATGGGAAAGTGGGAGTAATCTAGTTTTTAAAGGTGAGCTATCTAGTGATGCTATAAAAGGAACCTTTACGTATACTGATGGAAAAACATACCAATGGAAAGGAGTAAGAGCACCTAAGTTTGAGTATAATAATAATCCAACTTGGGGAGAACCTATTTCGTTATTCAATGGTAGAGATTTAACGGGGTGGACCGCTATGGGAGAAAATCAATGGGTTGTAAAAGATGGCGTTTTAAAAAGTCCAAAATCAGGAGCTAACTTGGTAAGTGATACTAAATTCCGAGATTTTAAATTGCACATAGAATTTAAATTTCCTGCAAATAGTAACAGTGGAATTTATTTAAGAGGTCGACATGAAGTACAAATATTGGATAGCCAAGGAGAACCATCTAGTATACTTTTTGGTGGGGTTTATGGGTTTTTAACACCTAATGAAATAGTGTCTAAAGGTCCAGATGTATGGCAACAATTTGACATTATTTTAATTGGAAATCGTGTTACAATTGTGGCCAATGGAAAATCTATTATTACAGATCAAATTATACCAGGAATCACTGGTGGTGCTTTGGATAGTAACGAAGGGGAGCCAGGGCCGTTTTTAATACAAGGTGATCATGGTCCAATAGAATATAAAAACATTATAGTTACGCCTATATTATAGGTTGTTAAAGCACATACTTAATAATTTATCTAATTCTTGACGGCTTTTTGAAGTGTTTTTTAAATACACCAGAATAGCCGTCTTGTACTTTTGTATCCTTATAAGTACGCGAGAAGAGCTGTATTTACTCTATTTTTAATGTGTTCTATAAACTTTTATGTTACGTGTAAGTGCTATAATACCAGTAAATTACATCCTCGAATATCTGAATTATCAAACCGCCCAATGATTTCAAAGCTATGGTCAGGGTGTATTTTTCCTAAATCTTGAGTCGCTATAAAAGAACAGGAGTTTACGTTAGCAAGGTCAATCACATTAATTCCGCCAGTTTTACCAATAGATTGTAATGTTAAGGGGTCTTCTGTGTCTCTTACCAATATTTTCATCCAGGGCGGTGTGTTAAAAATTCCATTCCCTTTAGAATACCCTTGAGAAAGTAGTTCGGTCATTCCGTATTCGGAATGAATTTCAGATACACCAAACCCTTTCTGTAATTCTTGGTGTAGTTCTTCACGAATCAATTCTTTTCTTCGTCCTTTCATACCACCTGTTTCCATGATAATTGTATGCTGTAAGTTGAGGTGATACTGTTCTGCAACATCTAATAAGGCAAAAGAAACACCAATAAGAATGACTTTGGTTTTCTGTGCCTCTAAGGCTTTTAAGGTGTCAACTAATGCTTCAATTTCATTGAGGTAAAACCCGCTGTTTGGATGCTTGCTTTTTTTTATCAGATCATCCGCCATATAAATTAAAGAAGAGCCTTCTCGTTCTAAATAAGAAGGTAATAAGGCCAAAACACAGTATTGGGTAATGTCACCATAAAAATAATGAAATCCGGCTAGGTAGCTATCCTGATACAGTTGTACATTAGACACGTAGTGCTTGCTGGTAATAGTACCTGTGGTGCCGCTGCTGTTGAAGGTGATTTCTGGAATAGCATTTTCTATCAGGACCTTTTTAGATTTAAAAAACTGAATTGGTAAAAATGGAATTTCCGTATAATGTTTTACGTTGCTGTCATTTTTATGGAAGTGATTACAAAACTCCTGATAAACTTTAGTCTTAGTGTACTGAAATTTGAACACTTGCAACGCAGCAGAATTAAATTCTTCTTCTGTTTGTATATTAAATAGAGGCTCTGTGTTCATTTTTTAGTTTACTGCTTGCAAAAGTAAGTAACTAGTTAGATGAAAAAAATAAAAAAAGCCCCAACTTATTGGAGCTTTTTATTTTGTTGGTTTGTAGTTTATTTTACTACTAATTTTCTAGTAATGGATTTTTTATTTTCTGTTACTTGAATAAGGTATATTCCAGAAACTAATTTTGTAATGTTTAATTCTTTTGTAATTAATCTTTGTTTTAAAACAACTTCTCCAAAAATATTATAAATAACAATATCTTTTATTGCATTGTTTTTAGTGGTAATATATACCCGATTCTCTAAAACGGGATTTGGATATAGTTTAAAATTTAAGATTTCTGTGGGTTCATCATTCTGTACTACATCTTTTATTAGCGCTTTTTGAGCTGAAAGGATTGTAGCGAATATCATAAAAAAGAAAACAATGTAGTGTTTTTTCATTTTTGCTGATTTGGGATTAGCATTGTAAATGTATGGGAAGGAAGTGTTTAAAAATAGTTATTGTTGTGAAAACGGGCTATTTTGTAGGTAAAAGTAACTTTTTCCTATTTTTAGGAAATAATTTTTGGAAAAATGCGTTGCCGAGAGAAGGAGCTTGTTATTTGATAATTAATTTACGAGTGGCAACTTTATCTTTTTCATAGATGCGTATTACATAAACACCAGCATCTAAGTCAGTTACATTAAGTTCTTTGCCAATTAGTTTTGTTTCCAAAGCTTTGGTTCCAAGAACGTCAAAAATTAATATCTTTTTAGGGGCATTATGTTTGGTGCTAATATAAACTTTACCGTTTGTTGCAGGATTAGGGTATAACTTAAGACCTTCTATTTCAGAATTGTTTTTCACCTCTTGCCCAAGGGCAACGGCAGTAGAAATTAAGAAAAAGAATACAAGGTATACGTGTTTCATATATAGCAGCTAGCAATAAATATACCACAAATATAATAATTATGGTGCTTTGACGTTGCAAACTTCATTTTTTTTCGATAAAAGGAAAAAGTCCGGCTATATGCCGGACTTTTAATATTGTTGTATGTATAGTTGTTATAAGCCAACTGTCCAGCCAGCAGCCCAATCAGGAGCGTCAGCACCATTGCCAGCACCTGTTGCGGAGCCTTCTGTAAAGAAGTCTTGCTTAGCACCAGCGTAATCAGTTTCTGTAAATCCAATTGCTTTAGCATCAAACTGTATATTGGTAATGACTAAGTCACCAGCTTCAATTCTAGTTGTTGCAGGAACATCAGAACTTTTTACTTTAACACCTAAGTCTATTCCAGAGGTATAAAAGTTGTTAATTGTGAACTTTCCACCACCTTCTTTATAATATAATGCACCTTCTGTAACAGGGCCAACAACAGTTACATTACTAATAGTAGTTGTAGTTACAGGAGTTACACCAGCAGCTTCATCTTTAAGGTTAGAGCCTTCTAATCCAGCAAAAGCGGCACCAGAAACGTACCAGAATTCTCCATTACCATTCCAACCATCTGCAAAGTCAATACCATCATCACCAGAGTTTGTAGATACTAAGTATTTACCAGTTACCGTACCTCCAAAAAACTCAATACCATCATCATTACCGTTATAAGACTGAACATACTCTACAGTAGTACCAGAACCTACACCGAACAAAGATAAGCCGTTAAATTCTTTATCATTTGTGAATGTTGCTCCTGTATACTCTAGACGTAAGTAAGTTATAGAACCAGAGTTGTCATCAGCAATAGTGCCACCATATGTTAAGTCAGCAACTTCTGAAGTTACAGATATGCCTTTATTAGTTGGTGCGTTACCACATACAACTAAACCACCCCAATCACCAGGAGAAGGAGAACTTTCACCAGACGTCATAACAACAGGATTTGTAGCTGTACCATTTACAAATATTTTGCCACCTTGAGCAACGGCAATGTATGAGCTAGTTTGTCCAGTGGCTTCAATTACTGTACCAGCTGGTATAGTTAATTCACCACCATCCAAGATCTCTAATTTACTAGTTAATAAATATTTTGTGTCAGCTTGTAAAGAAACAGCAGAAGTAATAGTACCTTCTAAGTTAGCCTCAGTAGAACCACTGTTATCTAAACCTCTTGTCCAACCAGCAGCCCAGTCAGGAGCAGCAGCACCATTACCAGCACCAGAAGCAACACCTTCAGAAATAAAAGATTGGTTAGCACCTGTATAATCTGTTCTAGTAAAACCTGAAGCAATATCAGCAAATTGCATATTAGTTATAATTAAGTCACCAGCTTCAATTCTAGTTGTTGCAGGAGCATCAGAACTTTTTACTTTAACACCTAAGTCTGTTCCAGAAGTATAAAAGTTGTCAATGGTAAAGTTTCCACCACCTTCTTTATAGTATAAAGCACCTTCTGTAACAGGGCCAACAACAGTTACATTACTAATAGTAGTTGTAGTTACAGGAGTTACACCAGCAGCTTCATCTTTAAGGTTAGAACCTTCTAATCCAGCAAAAGCAGCACCAGAAACGTACCAAAATTCTCCATTACCATTCCAACCATCTGCAAAGTCAATACCGTCATCACCTGAGTTTGTAGATACTAAGTATTTACCAGTTACCGTACCGCCAAAGAATTCGATGCCGTCATCACCACCATTGTAAGACTGTACATACTCTACAGTAGTACCAGAACCAACACCAAATAAAGATAAACCGTTAAATTCTTTATCATTTGTAAAGGTTGCACCAGTATACTCTAAGCGTAGGTATCTAATAACTCCAGAGTTATCATCAGTTACAGTACCACCGTAAGTTAAATCGGCAACTTCAGATATAACAGAAGCTCCTTTATTAGTTGGTGCTTTACCACAAACAACTAAACCACCCCAGTTACCAGCAACAGGAGAAGCATCTCCAGAAGTCATAACTACAGGATCATTAGCAGTACCATTTATAAATATTTGTCCGCCTTGAGCAACTGCAATATAGGATGCAGTACCACCCGTAGCTTTAATTACGGTACCAGCAGGTATTGTTAATTTACCACCATTCTGTATTTCAAATTTACCTTTTAATTCATATGCAATAGAAGCGTCTAAAGTTAACTCTTCAGTTAATTCTCCTTCTAATTCAGATAAAGCACATGGCTGACAAGAAGAACCTCCACAGTCAATACCTGTTTCATCACCGTTTTGTATACCGTCTGAACAAGTATTTTTATTATCAGAGTCGTCATCACTACTACATGATACCATTACAGTTCCAAGAACTGAAGCGATCATCATAAATTTTAAGAAAGTTTTTTTCATTTTTCCGTTTGTTTAATAATTTAATGCGAATTAAGGCTTTGGTTGTTAACTAGTTGTTAACTCAATTTTATATAAGTGTAACTATATTATTAATTAAAAGTTATACGATAAAGACAATTTTACATTTGCACCTTTTTTGTAAGATAATACAGTAACGTCTTGTTCGTCCTGAAATCTTTCTACCGAAGGATTTAATAAGTTCTTTGCGGAAAGACCTATTTTAATATGTTCATTTAATTGTGCTTTAGCTATGAAATCTAAAGAGCCAACTCCTTTGTCTACTAGGTTTCCTTTTCCTTGTACTCCTAAAGCATATATTCTATCAGAGAAATAGTTATAAGCAATTGTAGTTGAGATATTCTTATGCTTACTGTAATCTTTAGATAAACTTAAATCTCCATTTAATAATAGGTCAGAAGCGCCAGTTAAATCATCTTCTTCATTTGTGAAGTTTACACTTAAAGGAAAGCCAGCTTCTGTCGTTTCTGATAAAATTTTATCTGGATTCAGTTCTTGGTTAGTACTCATATATGAAGCGTTAAGACCTGCCGAAAAAACAGTTTTTAAAACTTTGTCTTCAGTATCTTTTTCATTAGTGAAAATATCTTTTCTAACTTCTAATTCAACACCATAAGCTTTTGCCCAGTCACCAGAGTTAACATAACTAATTACGTTGGCTGCAGAGTTTATAGTTATTTCATTAATTGGATTTTCTATATACTTTCCAAAAACACCAACCGAAACAAGTTCACTTGAGTTAGGAAATAACTCCCATTTTAAATCAAAGTTGTAATCTGTAGACGCATATAATGTTGGGTTTCCCGTGGTTGTAGTAGTAACATCTTCAAACAAAAACAATGCTCTTTCTTTATATTGAGGTAATGTATACGTTTTACTAGCAGCAAACTTTAAATTTTGCTTGTCGTTTAGTTCGTACTTTAAAGATAAAGCAGGTAAAAGCTCAGTTTTTTCAAACTCATTAGTATCTCCTTGTGGATCTAAAGATGTGCTCCATTCTATACTTTGATTGATTTGTTCTACGCGCAATCCTGCTATTAATGTAAATTTAGGATTTAAAATATATTCTAAATTTGTATAGGCAGCGTGTATGTCTTGCTTACCTCCGTATGTTTGTGGTTGTAAAGCAATAGGATTGTTTACGTTACCTCTAAAAGTACTTAAAGTAAATAGACCAGCATTTAAATTTTCTTGATTAAAGTAAGAATCTAAGTCGTAAACATCATTAACTATTGGTTGAGGTATTATAGAACCGTCATTGTTTCTCGTGTTTATGTTGAAGTTGAATTGTGTTGCAGCAAAATCTACTTCTTTAAATCTTCCACTATAACCTATAGTTAATTTACCATCATATAAGTCATCTTCGTTCTTCTTAAACTTGTAAGTAGTAGATAAATTAGTAGCTAATTCATCTTCATTTAAATCTTGATAAAACCTATGGTTATCAGAGTTACTTATAGATCTACGAAAAGATTTTGGGCCATTTGGATCATTCCAATCATCAGGAGATAACGTAGTTTGTTTTCTGTTAGGAATGCTGCTTTCTACTGTGTTGTATGACGCTCCCCAGTTAACTTCTAATTGGTCACCTATTTTGTGGTCTCCTAATAATTGATTTACAAAAAGAGAAGTCCTTTCAAAGACACCTCTTTGTATAAGGCCACCACCATTTGGAGCATAATCAAAAGCGTCTATAACACCATTGTATTCTTGCTGTTTTTGACTAGATGTATTTACGTATAAAGAGTTATATTTAATTGAAGTTCTTCCTATAGAGTAACCTATGTTGGCCATAAGAGTTGTGTTTGTATTATACTCATAGCTAGTGTAGTCAAAATCTTTAGCTGTTAAACCGCTAGGAGAAGTACTACCTCTGGCAACACCTTCTTTATATTTATAGTCATTTTCAAAAGTACTAACAGCAAAAAAACTAAGTTTACTTTCTTCTCCTAAAGTATAAGAGTCACCGCCAGATAAAGATAAACTAGTGACTATAGGTGTAGGGCCAACTTCTCTGTCCCAACTAGTAGTATAGTTGTAGTTATTTAAAGGAAATTCTGGGTAATCGTTTGTGTAAAAACCAGATGCATTAGGACCATCGTTTAAGTAAAAATTACTTTCGCCAATTGCTTCGGTATTTGCACCAACGCCAACGCCTAATTCTAAAAATCCAGAACCTTTATAGTTTTTAGAAGCAATATTAATATTTGCTCCAGCAAAATCGCCGTAATTTTTTGTGCTATATGTTTTGTCAATACCAATAAACTCTACAATATCGGTAGAGAAGATGCCTAAATCTATATTCTTTTTGGAAGGAGTATTAGATGGTAATGGTAAACCATTCATAGTAGTTACGTTGTAACGATCTCCTAAGCCGCGAACAAAAATACTTCCAGAACCTTCTTGTTTAGAAATTCCTGTGGTTTTGGTTACTGCAGTGGCAACATCACTTACTCCTTTTCGGGCAAGTTCTTGCGCGCCAATTGAAGTTTTCATTTCAACAGCTTTCTTTTGATCTAATAGTAGGGCTGTTTCTGAATCTTTCCTAGCAACAGTTGTAATTATAATTTCATCCAATTGCATCCCTTGATTGGCAGCCATCGGAACATTAATCGTAGTTACTTTGCCTGCAACGATTGCTACATTAGGTATTTCTATTGTTTCATAACCAACATAACTATATTGTACAGTATAGTTGCCAGGCTCTAAATTTGCAATCTCATATAAGCCATCAAAATCTGATGTTGTTCCTTTTGTTGTTCCTTTAATTAGTACATTGGCAAATGCCAATGGGTCGTTATTCATCTCCTTGTCGGTTAATTTCCCAACAATGCTTCCTGTTTCTTGTGCCTTTGAAAATAAGCAAGCTAAAAGGCATAATGTCAATAAAAAAAGTCTCATTAATTTCGTTTATTAGTTGGCGCAAAGAACGTCAGGAGCTGTAAATGTGATGTTACCTATGTGTTAAGAATACAATTCCTAATTGTTATATTAATGTTTAGATATTAAATGAATGTTAAGCATCTTTGCGGTATAAGTATTATATTTACTTTTGGCGAAATAATCAATACGAAGCAAAGATGAAAAAGAAGGATATTAGAATACTTTTAGTAGATGATGAACCAGATATTTTAGAGATTGTGGGGTATAATCTTTCTTCTGAGGGGTATGAAGTGTTTACTGCAAAGAATGGGGTCGAGGCAGTTTCCAAGGCAAAGAAAAAGCATCCTCATCTAGTTATATTAGATGTTATGATGCCAGAAATGGATGGTATTGAGGCTTGTGAAATTATTAGAAATACGCCAGAATTGGAGCATACAATTATTACCTTTTTAACCGCAAGAGGTGAAGATTATTCACAAGTTGCTGGCTTTGATGCAGGCGCAGATGATTATATTACAAAACCAATTAAGCCAAAAGTTTTGATAAGTAAAGTAAAAGCTTTGCTTAGAAGGTTAAGGGAGGATACTACAGAAGAACAAGATGATATTGTTAAAGTTGGTAATATTATTATTAATAGAGAAGAATACAAGGTTGTTAATAACGGAAAGGAGATTGTATTGCCAAGGAAGGAGTTTGAGTTATTGGCATTACTAACATCGAAACCCAATAAAGTATACAAAAGAGAAGTAATCTTAGATAAAGTTTGGGGTAATGAAGTCGTAGTTGGAGGAAGAACAATAGATGTGCATATTAGAAAATTAAGAGAAAAAATAGGAGACGACCATTTTAAAACTGTAAAAGGTGTTGGTTATAAGTTTGTTTTATAATGGCGAAAAGACTAAAGAAGTCCTATAAATTTGCATTTCGTTCCTCTCTATTTATTGTTGTAATAGTAACATTTTTATTGGGTATCAGTATGTATTATTCAGCCACTATTGAGTGGCTGTTTTTAGTCATATTTTCACTTGTAAGTTTTACAATAGCCTTTATCATCATACAGTACCGAGTAGAGAAATTTATCTATAAACGCATTAAAAAAATATATGACGATGTCTCACTTTTAGAATCTACTTCTTTTTCATCAGCTCCAATTACTACAGATATAAAAACCTTGACAGAAGAAATTGAAAGATTTGCGCAAGGAAAAAAAATGGAGATTGATACTTTAAAAATTAGGGAAGAATATCGAAAAGATTTTTTAGGAAACATCTCTCATGAGTTAAAAACGCCTTTATTTACAGTGCAAGGGTATATTTTAACTTTGTTAGATGGAGCTATGGATGATAAAAGAGTTCATAGAAAATATTTAGAGAGGGCTAATAAAGGGGTAGAACGATTAATCTATATCGTTAAGGATTTAGATATGATCACCAAGTTAGAAGTTGGAGGACTTAATTTAGATCTTGAAGATTTTGATATTATAGAGCTCATTCAAAATGTATTTGATTCATTAGAGATGCGCGCTGCTAAAAAGAAGATTACACTTACTTTTGACATAGATTATAAGGAGCCTATAATGGTGAAGGCAGATAAAGAACGCATGCAGCAAGTTTTGGCGAACCTATTGGTAAATTCCATTAAGTATGGGTATAACAATGGTACTACTGAGGTTAGTGTAGAAAATTTAATAAAAAACAAAGTCATAGTTAGAGTAACAGATAATGGCGAAGGTATTCCTAAAGAACTTATTTCTAGACTTTTTGAACGCTTTTACAGGGTGGATAAAAGTGGCAGTAGAGAAGTTGGTGGCTCAGGATTAGGATTGGCAATCGTAAAGCATATTCTAGAAGCACATAATGAAAAGATTTATGTGGAAAGTGTTGTAGGTGTTGGATCTGAGTTTTCTTTTACCTTAGAGAAAACCTCAAATAAAACATTGTAATCTACGGTTTCGTTACAATGCTTTAATCCGCTATATTCTTTTATTTTAGATAATTTATCAATGGTAAATTCATCTTGTGAACAGCTTGGTGCAATGCCTTTTTTATGCAATCTTTGGGCTAAATATTCTTGTTCAAATTGGCCAGGCGTTGGTATAAAAAATGCTTTCTTGTCTAATTTAGCTAAATCCATAATGGTGGTATAACCAGATCTGCAAAGTATCATACTGCTTTCGTTTATTGCCCGTTCCAAGGCTTTTGAATTCATGTAATTATAGATCATTATATTGCCCCGTAAGGAGGTGATTTTCTGCTCTTCTTCTACTTTGCCTTTTACGAGTAGCACATCGTAATTACAGCCAATTAATTCGTCAAATATTTTTTCTTCCAGCATAGAGCGTTGAGGTTCTGGACCAGACAATAATACCATTAAATCATATTTTTTGGGAGTATTTATATTTTTAAATCTGCTTAAAGGGCCTATGTATCTAAGGTTTAGATTGGTGTCTTTTAAGTGCCCTAATTTACCAGAAAGATTGGGTTGTTTTTCTGAATCTGGCACCCAACACTCATCAAACCTTTTAATAATATTTTTGTGTAACTTGGTGGTCATCCAAGTGGTACTGCCTGTAAGTACATTTAGTTGGTGGGTAATAAAAACACTTGGTACCTTTTTGTAACAAACGCCAAGTCTGTTATCAGAGATAATAGCGTCTATTCGTAATTCTTTAACCAATCTTTTAGTTTCTTTTTTCTCTTTTCGGATGGCTTTAAGGATTTTAGGAGAATCCCAAAGCATTTTCATTTTGAAATTCTTTCCTTTTTTGGCGTATTTTATTTTATAGGAAGGGAGGTTGTGCGCTTCTAATTCTGGAAACTCTTTTTTAAGGAGGTTTAAAGCATCGCCATCGGAAGCAATTATAGGAGTATAACCGTGTTCTAATAATGCGTTAATTATTGGGATACATCTTGTAGCGTGCCCTAACCCCCAATTTAAAGGGGCTACTAGTATGCGTTTCGATTTATTCATAAAGACAAAAAAACAACTATAAAAACATAAATAGATTTCCTTAGCTTTGCCAAATCATTAAATTAATGTTGTGGGAAGTAAAAATAAATTAAAGAGGTTTAAAGAGAATGAAACGTTTGCAAATGTGTTTCAACCTACGCGTGAAGAAATAACAGAAGCAGTTTTTTCTTTACAAGGAAAATGGGCAACTTTTTTTAAAAATGACAACCCCATAGTTTTGGAGTTAGGTTGCGGTAAAGGGGAATACACAATAGGTTTGGCTAAACAAAATCCCAATAAAAATTTTATTGGGATAGATATAAAAGGAGCCCGTTTTTGGCGAGGAGCTAAAACTGCTATTGAAGAAAATATAAATAATACAGCCTTTTTAAGAACACAAATTGAGCTAATAGATAAGCTTTTTGCTGTGGGGGAAGTATCTGAAATATGGATTACTTTTCCAGACCCTCAAATTAAATATAAGCGTACCAAACACAGGTTAACCAATGATGCCTTTTTAGCAAAGTATAGACAAGTATTAAAACCAGACGGATTGGTAAATCTTAAAACAGATAGTGAATTTATGCATGGTTACACTTTAGGGTTGCTACACGGAAAAGGATTAGAGGTTGTTTATGCCAATCATGATGTGTACAAAAACGAAGGGAGCCCTAAAGAAGTGTTAGAAATACAAACTTTCTATGAAAATCAGTATCTTGAGAAAGGAAAACCAATAACCTATATACAATTTAAGGTCAATTAACCAATGACGCACTTAGTAACACTTTTTTTTGCCACTTTTTCTGCGGCCTTTATGGCTACAGTGCCTCCGGGTTTACTAAATATGAATGCAGCAAAAACTAGTGTGGAAAAAGGTAAATTAAATGGTATTATCTTTAGTCTTGGGGTATCCATTACTGTAATAATACAGGCTTATATTGCGGTCGTAATTTCTAAGTTTTTGCATAAGAACCCAGAGGTAGTTAGCGTGTTGTTAAAAGTAGCTTTGGTGGTTTTTGCAGTTTTAGGGGTTTATTTTTTCTCAATGGCTAAGCAATGGATAAAGCCTAAAAAGAAAGGAAAGCCAAAAATAAGTAAACGCAATAGTTTTTACAAAGGCGTGTTTTTAGCAGCAATAAATTTGCTGACAATCCCTTATTATAGTGGAATGAATGCGATGTGGAAAGCATCGGGTTGGATTAAGTTTGAAATTTGGGACATACTTACGTTTATCTTGGCTGCTGGTTTTGGTACTTTTGCAGTATTGTATTTGTACACGGTGTATTTTAATAAGTTAGAAAAAAAATCAAAAGGCTTTTCAAAAAATTCTAATTATATTATAAGTACTTTAATGCTGATTCTCTTTATCATAACCTTAGTTAGAGTCTACAATCAATAAAATGAAATTAGGAAATCAAAATTTCTTCGAAAAAGTGTATGCCGTTGCAAGTCAAATACCTTATGGAAGAGTTACTTCTTATGGTGCCATTGCCAAATATTTGGGTGCTGCCCGAAGTGCTAGAATGGTTGGTTGGGCAATGAACGCCTCTCATTTAAAGGAAGATATACCAGCACATAGAGTGGTAAATCGAAAAGGGTTATTGACAGGGAAACATCATTTTGACGGCACGAATCTTATGCAGCAATTATTAGAAAACGAAGGCATCACCGTTATAGATAACCAAATACAAGATTTAGATAAATTTTTTTGGGATCCGTTTATAGCGTTAGGATAGAACGTGCTATTATTTCCTAATTTTTTAATATTTAGGGCAAATTATACGATAAGTAAACTAATAAAAGTATGTTATATTTCATTTCTATGGCTTCTTAATCTCAGCCCTATACCCTATCTTTGCAATTTAGAATCAGTTTAAGTAAAAAGCTGAAAAAGAAAGTGATATAAATGAAGATAAGTAAGAGTGATGTCTTAAAGGCGTTAGAAAAAATTACGGTTCCTGGAGAAGGCAAGAATATGGTAGAGAGCGGAGCTGTTACCAATATTATGGTTTTTGGTGATGAGGTTGTTGTAGATGTTACAATCAACAATCCTAGTTTACAGGCTCGTAAAAAAACGGAAGTAGAGATATTAAAGGCTATTCATGCGGAAGTATATGAAAAAGCTAAGATTAAAATTAATGTCAAGGTAGATGCCGCTGCGGCTAAGCCAAAAACAAATGAGATAAAGGGGAAGCCACTTCCTGGTATAAAAAACATTATAGCTGTAGCCTCGGGTAAAGGTGGGGTAGGTAAATCTACTGTTACTGCAAATTTAGCGGTTACATTGGCTAAAATGGGATTTAAAGTTGGTTTGTTAGATGCAGATATCTACGGACCATCTATGCCAATTATGTTTGATGTTGCTCAGGAAAAACCGTTAGCGGTAAACATAGACGGAAAGTCTAAAATGAAACCAGTAGAAAGCTACGGAGTTAAATTATTATCCATAGGGTTTTTCACACAACCTAATCAAGCTGTAATTTGGAGAGGACCTATGGCGTCTAAGGCGTTAAATCAAATGATTTTTGATGCCCATTGGGGAGAAATTGATTTTATGCTGATAGATTTACCACCAGGAACAGGTGATATACATCTAAGTATAATGCAAGCAATGCCAGTAACAGGAGCTGTTGTAGTAAGTACACCACAAGAAATTGCTTTGGCAGACGCACGCAAAGGAGTTGCAATGTTTCAGCAAGATTCTATAAATGTTCCTGTATTGGGAATAGTAGAAAATATGGCGTATTTTATACCAGAAGAACTGCCTGAGAATAAGTACTATATCTTTGGTAAAGAAGGAGCAAAGCATTTGGCGGAAGATTTAAAAATTCCTTTTTTAGGTGAAATTCCACTAGTGCAAAGTATTAGAGAAGCTGGTGATGTTGGTAGGCCAGCCGCAATGCAGACGGGGACACCAATAGAAGCTGCTTTTGAAAAATTAACAAAAAGTGTGGTGCAAGAAGTCGTAAAAAGGAATACAGCTTTACCTCCTACTGAAGCTATTAAAATAACAACTATGGCGGGTTGCTCGCCTGTTAACAAGCAATAAAAGATGACAACAGAAGAAGTAAGAACGAACGTAGAAAAAGCATTGGAGGAAATTCGTCCTTTTTTACAGAGTGATGGTGGCGATATTTCACTAGTTTCAATAGATAATGATACTTCTGTAAAAGTAAAATTAGAAGGGGCATGTGTAGGCTGTAGTGTTAACCAAATGACACTTAAAAGCGGCGTAGAAATGACCATTAAAAAATATGTGCCACAAATTGAAGAAGTGATTAACATTGGTTAATTTTTTGTGATAATTATCATATTAGAGCCACAATTACTTCTGTAATTTTACATTTATTACAAGGATACTTTTACATGATTAAAACAGATATACTCATTATAGGTGCTGGTCCAACAGGGCTTTTTACTGTTTTTGAAGCAGGGTTACTACAGCTAAAATGCCACTTAATAGATGCATTGCCACAAGCAGGCGGACAATGTTCGGAGATTTACCCTAAAAAACCAATCTATGATATTCCTGGTTTTCCAGAGGTGCTAGCTGGCGATTTAGTAGATAATCTAATAGAACAAACAAAGGCGTTTCAACCTGGTTTTACTTTGGGTGAACGTGCAGAAACCATAGAAAAACAAGACGATGAATCTTTTATTGTTACAACAAATAAAGGGACAAAGCACCATGCTCCAATTATTGCAATAGCCGGTGGTTTGGGAAGCTTTGAGCCAAGAAAACCGTTGTTGGAAAACCTGAGCAAGTTTGAAGATAATGGAGTGGCTTATATGATAAAAGACCCAGAAGTTTATCGCAATAAAAAAGTTGTTATTGCTGGCGGCGGCGATTCAGCTCTAGATTGGAGTATTTTTTTAGCAGATATAGCCTCAGAGGTTACTTTAGTACATCGAAGAAACGAATTTAGAGGTGCTTTAGACTCGGTTGAAAAAGTACAACAACTAAAGAATCAAGGGAAAATTAACCTTGTTACACCGGCAGAAATTGTTGGCTTAAAAGGAGGTGATACGCTTACTGCTGTTGAAATTAAAAAAACTGGAGAAGAAGAAAATATCACTTTAGAGGTAGATAGTTTTATTGCATTGTTTGGTTTGTCCCCAAAATTAGGACCCATTGCAAATTGGGGCTTAGAAATAGAAAAAAATGCTATTAAAGTGAACAATGCACTAGATTACCAAACTAATATTCCAGGCATATATGCCATTGGTGATGTGAACACCTACCCAGGGAAATTAAAACTTATTCTTTGTGGGTTTCATGAAGCTACTTTAATGTGCCAAAGTGCTTACCAAAAAATATATCCAGACAAAAGATATGTAATGAAATATACAACTGTTGGTGGTGTTACAGGATTTGATGGAACCAAAAAAGAAGCCCCAAAAGTAGTAGTTAAAGCAATAGAATAATGAGCGATATTAAAATTAAAATAACAGATAGAGAAGGTGTTTTACATGAAGTAGATGCGCCTACAGATATGAATATGAATTTAATGGAAGTCGTGCGTTCTTATGAGCTGGCTCCAGAAGGGACCATTGGTATTTGCGGTGGTATGGCAATGTGTGCTTCTTGTCAGTGCTATATTACTTCTAAGCACGAGTTGCCAGAAATGTCTGATGATGAAGATGCAATGCTAGCAGAGGCATTTCACGTAGCGGATAATAGTAGGTTGGGCTGCCAAATACATATGACTCCAGATTTAGAGGGACTGGAAGTAGTGTTGGCACCAGAAAGCTAAATAACGATTGTAATAACTATAAAAAAGCTCAAATTCTAAGTTACTAAGAATTTGAGCTTTTTGTTTTACGTTCATTATATTCTGGCTTGATACGTAAACAGATTATAGTAACGGCCTTCTTTGGCTATAAGCTCGTCATGCGTGCCACGTTCTACAATTTCACCATTTTCTATAACCAAAATCTTATCAGCTTTACGTATGGTGCTTAACCTGTGTGCAATAACAAAAGTGGTTCTTCCTTCGGTTAAGGTCGCTAAACTTTTTTGTATGAGCGCTTCACTCTCCGTATCTAAATTAGAGGTGGCTTCATCTAAAATTAATATTTTAGGGTTGGCTAAAATAGCTCTTGCAATTGCAATACGCTGGCGCTGTCCACCAGATAGCTTCACGCCCCGCTCTCCAATTAGCGTTTCCAAACCATCGTCAAACCGATCCGTAAATTCGTTTACATAGGCTGCATCAACAGCATTTAATAATTCTTCTTCCGTAGCGTTAGGTCTAGGAAAAAGGATGTTATTTCTTATGGTTCCTTCAAACAAAAAATCGTCTTGTAAAACAACACCCAAGTGCTGTCTAAAACTGTTGAGGTCTATCTGTGATAAATCCTTGCCATCAATTGTAACAGTTCCTTCAGCAGGATTTAAAAAACTGGCAGCCAAACCAGCAATGGTAGACTTTCCTGATCCTGAACTACCTACCAGCGCAACCACTTGACCAGAATTGACAGTAAAATTTACGTTCGTTAACACTTCTTTGTCTTCTTCATAGGCAAACGAAACATTGTTAAAAGACACATCCCCTTTCATAGTATCTAAAACAATGGTACGGTTCTTTTCGTCAGCTTCCGATGTCATGTTCATTAACTCTTCTGTGCGGTCTAAACCAGCAAGAGCTTCGGTAAGCTGACTCCCAATATTACTCATTTGTACTATTGGTGCTACCATTAGGGCTAATAAAAATGTAAATTGAAAATACTCTCCAGTAGTTAAATCGCCTGTAATTAATAAATAACCACCATAGCCCATCATAATTCCTGTTGTTGCAAGTCCTAATAAAAAGGTAGAGGAGCTCGTCATTACGGCAGTTGCGGTTAGGCTCTTTTTTACATTCTCATACAATTTAGCGACCCCGTCTTCAAAAATTTTATTTTCTTGCTCCTCAGCATTAAAGCCTTTTATTACGCGAACGCCACTTAAAGTTTCGGTTAATCTCCCTTTTACTTCGGCATTTATTTTTCCTCTGTCTCTAAAAACAGGACGTATAATTTTAAAGGCTTTTAAAGAAATAAAAGCAAATAATAACAAGGGTATAAACGCCATAACGGTCATTGTTAAGCTTATTTTAACCAATAGCACCACAGATACTACGGCTGTAATTGTACCCCCAACCAATTGTGCCAAACCTGTGCCTATAAGGTTTCTAACCCCTTCTACATCACTCATTATCCGTGAGACCAAGCCACCAGATTTGTTATTGTCAAAAAAGCTGATTGGTAATGATAATACCTTTTTTTGCACCTGTGCACGTAGCTCAGAAATTAAATATTGCGCTTGTATGCTTAATACTTTTGTCAGTAGAAAAGAAGTAATTGCCTGTACTAAAAAAGCTAAAATTACAACGATAACTATATTTTTTAAAAAGTTTAGGTCTTTATTAGGTACAATATCATCCATTAAATATTTAAGAGATATTGGTGCAACAAAACTTGCAGCTTTACTTATTACTATAAGAAAAAGTCCGATAAATACAAGCTTTCTCCTTGGCCAAATTATAGTTTTAAATGCGGTTAATATGCTTACTTTTTTCTCTGCCATCTTTAAATTTTCAATTTAGGTGCAAGGTAATTTAATTCTATGCCAATTTTTAATCATCCGCTATTATAAATAGTTGTAGCTACTATAAAAATCATTAAAATTAGTTTTTAAATCAGAAGTCTAGTATTTTCACACCAACGATTTTAAAAAAGAAAAAATGAAACGTATTGTAGCTATGCTTCTATTTCTTTGCTTACTAATTAGCTGTAAAGAAGCACCTGAAAAAAATAAAGATGTGGAGCGATGGCAAGCCAGAGCAGATCATACAACTATAATTAGGGATGATTATGGTGTACCACATATTTACGGAAAAACAGATGCTGATGCTGTTTTTGGATTGTTGTATGCGCAATGTGAGGACGATTTTAATCGTGTTGAACAAAATTATATTTGGGCCACAGGTAGGTTGGCAGAGATAGCTGGGGAAGATGCTTTGTATAGTGATTTACGGGCAAAATTATTTATGACACAAGAAGAAGCAATTGCGAATTATATGAAGAGTCCGCAATGGTTAAAAGAGTTGTGTGATGCTTTCGCAGATGGTGTAAATTACTATTTACACACACATCCAGAAGTGAAACCTAGATTATTAACAAGGTTTGAGCCTTGGATGCCAATGTATTTTAGCGAAGGTTCTATTGGAGGTGATATCGAACGAATTTCCATAGAAAAAATAAAAGCATTTTATGAAAGTAATATGGAGGTGCCAACCACCGAAGCAGTTGAGGTAGCAGTAGTAAAAGGGGAGTTAGAGCCCAAAGGATCTAATGGTATTGCAATTTCTGGGGGTTTAACCCAGTCTGGAAATGCAATGCTACTTATAAATCCGCATACCTCTTTTTTCTTTCGAGGCGAAGTCCATGTAGTAAGCGAAGAAGGATTAAATGCCTATGGTGCGGTTACCTGGGGGCAGTTTTTTGTGTACCAAGGATTCAATGAAAAAACGGGATGGATGCACACTTCTACCTATACAGATGTTATGGACGAGTTTCAAGAAAATATTGTAAACATAGCGGGTGATTTAAAATACCAATACGGCGAAGAGCTTAGAGATGTGGTTGAAGATTCGGTTACTATAAAATATAAATCAGGAGATAGTATACATCAAAAAACAGTTAAAATCTATAGAACACATCACGGGCCAATTACACATAAAAGTGGTGGTAAATGGACGGCTTCAGCAATGATGTGGGAACCGGTAAAAGCATTGGGGCAGTCATATATAAGAGCCAAACAAGATGGTTACAAAGGCTTTAGAAAAATGATGGATAGTAGAACCAATTCCTCTAATAATACAGTCTATGCAGATGCAGAGGGGAACATAGCCTATTTTCATGGTAATTTTGTACCTGTACGCGATACTGTTTTTGATTATACCCAGCCAGTAGATGGTAGTAACCCGAAAACAGATTGGAAAGGATTGCATACTGTCGATGAAAATATTTTAGTATTAAACCCTAAAAATGGATGGTTACAGAATTGTAATTCTACGCCTTATACAGCTGCAATGGAGTACAGTCCAAAAAGAGGAGATTATCCAAAATACATGTCTAAAGATCAAGAAAATTTTAGAGGTGTACATGCCATAGAATTGTTAAAAGATAGAAAAGAGTATACCCTAGACAGTCTTATTAAATTAGCACATGATCCGTATTTGCCAGCTTTTAAAGTATTAATTCCGGGATTAATTAGTGCGTATGATGCAGATTCAAAAAATAACAAAGGTTTAAAAGAGGCAATTTCAGTTTTACGCAACTGGGATTTTAAAACGTCAAAAGAATCTGTAGCCATGACCTTAGCACATTATTATGGAAGCTTGTATGGCAGCAGCGGAAAACGTCCGTATAAAATGACAGATATGGAAGCAATGACTTATTTTGGAACAGCGTCACCAATGTCTGAGCGTTTGGAAATTTTTGAAGCAGTATTAAAAAAATTAGAATTGGATTTTGGAAGCTGGACTATTGCTTGGGGAGCGGTAAACAGATACCAGCGTTTAGATGGCGCTATAAGGCAAGCGTTTAATGACGAGAAACCAAGTGTTGCTGTAGGTTATGCTTCTGGTCGTTGGGGAGCTTTAGCCGCCTATGGAGTAAGTTACACCAACAATACTAAAAAAATATACGGTACGCGGGGCAATAGTTTTGTCGCTGCGGTTGAGTTTGGCGATAAGGTGAAAGCAAAAACAATTTTAGCAGGCGGACAAAGTGGAGATCCAACATCACCACACTTTAATGACCAAACAGAAGCGTACCTAAATATGCAGTTTAAAGATGTTGCTTTTTATAAAGGCGATGTTTTACAACGGGCAGTAAAAACATATCATCCTGGAGAGGTTAACTAAATTTTTAAAACATTGCAACAAGACAAGGCATTAGCACTATTAAAATCGGGTAAAAATGTATTTCTTACTGGGTCTGCTGGTACTGGAAAAACATATGTGTTAAACCAATACATATCGTATTTAAAGGCTAGGAAAATCCCTGTTGCTGTAACGGCCTCAACGGGTATTGCAGCAACACATATGAACGGGATGACCATACATTCATGGGCTGGGTTTGGCATAAAAGAACAACTTACCAGAGCCAATTTAACGGCAATGAAGGATAAAAAATACCTGCGGGAGCATTTAGAAAACGCTAAGGTTTTAATCATTGATGAAATATCCATGCTCCACAAAAAGCAGTTGGATATGGTAGATACTGTTTTGCAGTTTTTTAAAGAGAATGATGAAGCTTTTGGAGGCATTCAAGTCGTTGTCTGTGGCGATTTTTTTCAGTTGCCTCCTATAGGCAATCAAGGAGAAAAAAGTAAGGATAAATTTGCATTCATGGCTGCAGCGTGGGTAAATGCTAAATTTAATGTGTGTTATTTAACAGAACAATACCGGCAGGTAAATAAAGATGTATTGAATGGTATTTTAAATGAAATTAGGGCAGGGAAAATATCAGAAGACAGTATACTTCAACTAAAAGAAGCAGAACAAAATACATTTAAAGAGGAAGATGAACCTACAAAATTGTTTACCCACAATTATGATGTAGATCAAATAAACCAAGTGCATTTAAGTGAAATAAAAGGGAAAGCAAAAAAGTTTAAAGCAGTAACCAAAGGAAATAAAAAATTAGTAGAAACTTTAAAAAAATCAGTTTTAGCTAAAGAAGAATTAGAATTAAAATTACAGACTAAAGTTATGTTTGTACGCAACAATCCTGAACAAGGGTATGTAAATGGAACCTTAGGAACCATAGTTGGTTTTAATGATGATGGTTTTCCTGTGGTGAAAACTGTGCAGGGAAAACGAATTACGGTAAAACAAGAAAGCTGGAGTATACAAGATGATACAGGTAAGCCATTAGCAAGTTTAGATCAGATTCCGTTGCGATTGGCTTGGGCTATTACGGTGCATAAATGTCAAGGAATGACCTTAGACGGAGCGCTTATAGATTTGTCCAAAACCTTTGAAAAGGGGCAAGGGTATGTGGCGCTGTCTAGGCTAAAAAATATAGAAAACCTAAAGCTTTTAGGGTTTAATGAAATGGCCTTGCAAGTAGATGGGTTGGCACATAAGGCAGATAAACGTTTTTTAGAGCTTTCTGATGAAATAGATTCTGACACTAAAATTGAAGTGTTAGATAACGTAGCTATTCAGTTTGTGCGAGATTCTGGTGGGTTAACTAACGTAAAGGAAATAGAGAAGCACCGAAAGAAAAGTATAGATAGAAAACTAAAAAAAGACTCTACCTACGATGTTACATTGGACTATTTCAGAAAAAAAATGACTATAGAAGAGATTGCAGAACAAAGAGGGATGTCTTCGGGAACAATAGCTGGACACTTAATAAAACTGTGTTTAGATTATCCAGAGGAAGATTTTAGTTTTTATAAGCCTAAAGAACAAATTATAAAAGATGTAATGAAAGCTAAAAGTAAGCAGCTAAAGGGAGAACCTATAAGTTTAAAAGCAATTTATGAAGCATTAAACAAAAAAGTAGCTTATAACGATATTAAGCTGGCACTTGCATTTATTGGTAGGGTATAAGTTTTACTCCTTAACTACAATTATTGTGGCTTTAGAGCCTGTAGAAAGTAGCCATTTTTTAGAAGAAATTAGCTTTCCATCTTCGTCATACACATTTACTTGTGCGGTGTTGGGGCCAGAGGTACCTTGGTTTAGCGCTTCAAAATCGATCTGGTTAAATCCTTTTTTTAATGTAAGGTTTATGCCTTTAAAAGAGGCATCTAACATCATATTGTACTCTACTACTTCGCCATTAGCGTAAATCTTAACCCGATCGCCATCTACATATTCGTGATCTCGACAAACGATGCCTACAAATTTTCCATTACTTTTTACATCACCTAAATATTGATCACCATAAAACGTTTTAGAATCTTTTTTTTCTTCAAGGCCTAAACGCGGGTTTAATTTAACATCTCTACCAGGTTTTACCAGTCTATTATCTGGTCGCATATCTATTCTAGGCTTCATCATAGAATCTAAAAAATTGATATTCGGTTTCTTTTTAGTTTCAGGAATCAGTACAGGGAGGGGCAATCCTTTTGGTGCTTCTTTTTTTGCTTCAATTTTTAAAGGAATAACGGGTGTGGTTTCTTGCGCAACAGTAGGTGCGGCAAAAAACAGAATAAGCAGTAAGGTAAGTACTGTAAATCGCATTAAAACACTTTAATAATTAAAAGATAAAGATAACAAATACCTTGCCAAGCAATATTAAACAGATGTTAAATTAAATGATAGTGCGTTTGCTTGGAATTTAATTTTTATAAGTGGTTAGTTTTTAACAATTAATTACACCTATATGCATGTTTTTGAACTGGAAATAAAACTACTTTTGGCGATCATTTTTTGAGACTATGAAAAAGGAAAGAATTGCGTTGGTTGTGGGTGTTTTGTGTATTTCAATATTTCCTATTTTGGTAAAGTTAAACTTAACACCAGGTGTAATATCTGCTTTTTATAGAATGGCAGTAGCGGCAGTATGTATTTTACCTTACGTTCTGTTAACCAAACAGTTTAAAATTACATCTAAAAAAACTTTTTTTTATGCAGCCCTTTGTGGTGTTGTTTTTGGCTTAGATGTTGCTGTTTGGAATATTGCAATACAAGAATCTACAGCAACACAAGCCACACTTTTAACTAATTTGTCTCCTGTTTGGGTGGGTATAGGAGCTTTTTTTAAAAGATAAACCGACAAAAAACTTTTGGATAGGAACTGTTATTGCTATTTTAGGAATGATGATGTTAGTTGGTTTTAAAACCTTTATTCATTTAGATTTTAATTTAGCTTTTTGTTTTGCTGTACTGTCAGGGGTATTATATGCTGTATATATGTTATTAAGTAAAAGTATTTTAGACAAAACAAGTGTGCTTACTTTTATGACTATTAGTGTTGTAGCTTCAGCCGTATCATTAGGGATATTAAGTTATCGTATTAATGAGCCCTTTGCTGGGTTTTCTTCAGTAGGTTGGATTGTGTTGGTTGTACAAGGTGTAGTTTGTCAGTTGCTGGCATGCATGGTTGCTCATAAGCTATGCTACAAAACATATGCGTGCCACTAGCGTATCTGTTAACTTGTTAGGTCAAGCTATCTTAGCCTCTTTTTTGGCGTGGTTATTTTTAGAAGAGACGATTTCTATGCAAATGGTAATCGGTGGTTTAGTGCTTCTTTTTGGAATACGAATTACGTTTTATCAAAAGGATGTATTTGCTAAAAAAAGAGTTTCAAATAGAAAGTTTTCTCGACTTTAATCAGGGTTTCCCACCAGACTTTCAGAAGTTTAAAACAGTGTCTTTTTTTTCTTTGCGTAGCTCCAGAATTAGGTAAGTTACACAAGTAGGGGTTTAGTAGTTAGCTGTTAATATATGTTTTAAGATTGGGCTAATCTTCTCATAGCGACCCATTGTTTTAACATATCTCTTGAATCTTGAGCGGGGTACCCCAGAACTGTTTTTCCCGCTTCAATATTATTCATCACTCCAGACCCTGCACCTACAATAGCACCTGCACCTATGGTTGTGTGGTCTTTAATAGAGGCACTACCCCCAATAATTACACCATCGCCTAAGGTTACAGAACCGGCTAAACCACTATGTCCAGCCATAATACATGATCTACCCATAATACAGTTATGTGCAATTTGCACAAGGTTATCTATCTTACAACCGTCACCAACGATTGTAGAACTAAATTTACCGCGGTCTACGCAAGAGTTTGCTCCAATTTCTACAGCATTACCTATAACTACATTGCCAATTTGCGGAATTTTAACCAAGCCGCGTCCATCTTCGCTAGGTCTATAACCAAAACCATCAGCTCCGATGCTCACATTGTTATGAAAAATGCAAAAACTTCCAATTTCACTGCGTTCTCGTACAACAGTTCCTGGCCACATTATGGTTGCTGCACCAACAATGGTATCATCTAGGATGGTAACATTGGGATAAAGAACAACTCCATCTCCAAGAACAACATTTTTGCCAACATAGGTATTGGCTCCAATTTTACAATTTTTTCCTATTGTAGCAGTTTTGTGTATCGTTGCATTGGGATGAATGTCTATATCAAAAACGGGAGGTCCGGGATCAAAAGCTTCTAATAATTTTGCCAATGAAATATCGGCATTCTTTACTTTAATAAGTGCCTTATTTTCTCCAGGTTCTATTTTTAGATTATCATTTACAATAGCGGCACAGGCATTGGAGTTTTTCCAGTTACGTACATATTTTACGCTTCCAACAAATGTAATTTGGTTTTCGGTAGCTCTTTCTAATTGTTCCGCACCCTGTATTTTATGTGTTGTGTTGCCTATTAACTCTCCTCCTAAGAGACTACATATTTCTTGTATGGTAAATGATTTCATATTCTTAAAATAATTTTATAGGTTGTGGTTTTTAGGCTCAATGTCTAAAAATAAGGATAAATAGAGAAGTAAAAGCATAGCCTTGTCCTATTTTATATATTTAGATTGCCTATATAGCACTGGCTCTTATGGCATCATAGATGACAATACTTACTGCATTTGCAAGGTTTAAGCTTCTAATGTGCTCGCTATAAAGCGGAATTTTATACAAATTTTCTTGTTGCGTTTCTAATATATTTTTGGGCAAACCAACAGATTCTTTGCCAAAAACAAAAAACATAGCATCACTATATGGTATATTCCAATACTCTTTGGTTCCATGGGATGATAAAAAGACTAATTTTTTATCGCTATGTATGTTTAAAAACTCATCGATGTTCTCATAAATTTTTAGATTTAAATGTTGCCAATAATCTAAGCCTGCTCTTTTTACACGTTTGTCGCTCAATTCAAATCCAAATGGTTTCACTAAATGCAGGGTAGCCCCAGAAGCCAAACTTAATCGTCCTATATTTCCGGTATTTGTAGGTATTTCTGGTTCTATTAATACAATATTAAAAGGCATATTGGGGTGTTATTTATGGGGTAAAGTAAGGCAATGGTATCGTCTTATCCTACAATTTTTTAGTTGTTATAGTTTATAAAAAGCAATTGCATTTTTTCTATATATCTTTTGTAAATCATCTTCGGAATAGGTGTTTAGAGCCCAGTCTAAAGTTTCCACCCATTTGGTATAAGTAGCAGCCCCAATGATAACGGGCCAATCTCCGCCAAAAAGAACCCTGTCTGTTCCAAAACTGTCTAGGATGTGATCAATATACGGTTTAAGGTCTTCCTTTGTCCAGTTGTCTACAGCTGCTTCTGTTACCAAGCCTGAAACCTTACATTGTACATTAGAGAATTGCGCTAATTTCTTAATATTCTCTTTCCAAGGTTCAAAAAGTTGTGCTTTTATATCGGGTTTTCCAATATGATCCAATATAAATTGGGTATTTGGACATTGGGTGACCAACTTTATGGTGTTTTCCAACTGGGTGTGGAGAATACAGATATCAAAGCTGAAATTGTATTCAGACAAAAGTTGTACACCTGTTACAAAATCTGGTTGAATACAGAAGTTTAGGTCTGCTTCTGATTGTATCAGCCTCCGGACTCCTTTTATTAATTTATTTTTCGAATATCGAAGTAGTATAGCACGTGCACCCTCTCCTAATTCTAAAGGAGCCTGAGCTACAATACCTTGAATTCTAGTATCTTTTTGAGCTAATTCCGTTACCCATGCGGCTTCATCTTCGGATTGTTCTGGATTACATTCGCATTGGATAAAGACCATTTTTTCAACTTCAACGGATTCCGTTGCGCTCTTGTACGCATCAAGTAGGTAAGCCTTATTTAAAACGGGGGTATCAGCAAGCCAAGGGTAGTCAAGATTTTTAGGATCCCACAGATGTAGGTGTGTATCTATTATAGGAAAATTGGGCATATTTTAATTTAGAATTATACTTTATTAGGAACAATATATGGGTATCTGTATCTACGGGTTAACATTAAATCCGCTTGTTCGTTATCAATAAAGTTCTCAAACTCACCATTAAAATTTAAGGTTTCTCCTGTACGATGGGCAATGTTTGCAATTAAAGGAAGCACAGTGGACATGTGGCCTACTTCAATATCACAATTAAGAACATTTTTGTTTTCTGCTTTAACACCATCAATGAAATTGCCAAAATGGCCTTTACTATCTGGGGCAGTTCTAAATGATGTATCCCCACCAACAGCGGCACCTTCGGCCATTCCGGAACCAGCAAAAGGTTCATTTTCTCTGCCTTTATATGCTTTCCAAGTAGCGCCATTGATTTCGATCCATCCTTCAGTTCCAAAAAATGTATTTCCTATTTTTACGCCCATATTGGCTTCACCACCTGTGTAACGTCCACGGGTCTCAAATTCCAATAATTTCCCGTCTTCATATTCAAAAACAGAGGTTTGTGTATTAGGAGTTTCCTGTGAACATTCTTGAGGCGTTACACCAAAAATACCCCCCATAGATTGTACTTTAACTGGGTGGACTAATTTGTTTAAGCCCCAACGAGCAACATCAAATTGATGTGGTCCTTGGTTGCCCGTATCTCCATTGCCTGTATCCCAATGCCAGTGCCAATTATAGTGTCCCTTTTTTTCATTGTAAGGACGATAGTTTGCAGGCCCCAACCACATATCATAATTGAGCGTAGATGGCGGTGTACTATCTTTAGAAATTCCGAAAGAATCCCTTGGTTTAAAGCAGGTTCCACGAGCCATAAAAACTTCGCCTATACCACCGTTATGTAAAAAGTCCATAGCCTGCATTACGTTGCTTATGGATCTGTTCTGAAAACCTACTTGCACAATTCTGTTATACTTTCTTGCGGCTTCTATCATTTTTCTACCTTCCCAAACGTTGTGGGAACTTGGTTTTTCTACGTATACATGTTTCCCTGCCTGACAGGCCCAAATTGTTGATAAAGCGTGCCAATGGTTTGGGACAGCCACAATTACGGCATCAATATCTTTATCCTCAAAAACACGACGCATATCGGTTTCAGTACCTGGTTTATTTCCCCTTTGATTCTCAGCAGAGAGCGATACATTTTTATCAAGAAATGCGGTATCTACATCGCAAACCGTTTTTATGCGTACTCCATCATCATACATTTTGGAGAAACTATCTAACAATTGATTTCCGCGGCCGCGTACCCCAATCGATCCTAAAACAACTCGGTCATTGGATCCAATTATATTGCCATAAGATTTTGCTGAAAACGCTGATGCGCCAACAGCAATACCCGTGCTTGCCAAGGTTGTTTTTTTAATAAAATTTCTTCTGTTTCCCATGATGAATAATATTTTGGTTTCTATTTATAATTGACTAATTTTTTGAAAAATTTAAAAATGTTTTGTCTAATGACTCTTTTGATAAGTGAGAACTGGCAACAATGATACGATGTTTAAATGTTACTTGCTTTCCTTTGTCTAGCTTAAGATTTAAACTGTCTTTTCCGTTACTAAAAACTTTTTGTCCAAGCGGATTTGCGGCAAACAAACCATAACCCCTAGCATGCCAATAGGTAGGGTATCCAACATTAGACCTATGGTCTATAATGGCAAGAGAAATGTTTTCCTCTTCAATAGATGAAGTTAGGTTTACCCAATTCGCACGTTTTCCCCAACAATCCAATCCTTCAATGTTTTCACTATTTATATACTTACCGTTTACACCTTCATTATTTAAAGCTGCAACTTTTGTAATAGCGCCATTGACATCGGTAAAAATATCTGGTTTGTTTGATGGGTGTTCCAAAGCACGAGTCACTCTAATTCCTAACATACCTTCTTTATTGTCTTTAAAAAGTACGGGTTCTTTTTGGGCAATTAAGGTCGTGATCCTATCAATAGAATAAGCTTCTTTAGCTGCTCTGAAAACAAATCTGGTTCTTTCTTCAAGTATTTTTTTTTGGTTAGGATCTAGCCAGTCCATAGCTACTTCCAAAATAGCTTCTTCGTTTCCGTTGCGAGTAGAGATTATTTTTTTGTGTCTTATTGTGCCGTATCTACCCCTATCCGCTATTTTGATAGAATCAGAATTGTTCCAAAAATCATAACCATTCACATCACCATAATTAAACCAAAGGCCAACGTGGTGTGGATGATCTACACGTTCACCAATTGAAGGTTCAAGAGGATATTTACGGGTAATTTTAGTCCCTTTTGGAGTTACAATAGGATAGAGTACTGGTTTTTTAATATTGTTTGGATAGATATATGAAGTGAACAAGTTACCATTAATTAGTACATCTATTTTTTTGTTGGCATCGTCTCTAACCAATTTAATTTTCTTTTCGGCTGTTGAGTTATCCATATTTTGGGATTGCTTTTGGTTCCCTTTTTCCTTACAACCTATAACAAGGAATAGCACAGCTATAATATATAGCATTGATGATCTGTTTCGCATATTACTTTATTTTTCCAATTTTAATATTCTTAAAATCGATTTCCATATCTCTATCTGGGTGTAATTGAAGTCCAATTGGACCTTTAGGAACGTAATTATCACTGGTGTATGTCATTACCAAAGTGCCATTAAGCCATACTTTATAGAGACCCGCAACGGCCATTATTTTTATCGTATTCCATGTTTTTGGCTTTAGAATTTTTTTTATGTTCTCTGCTTCAGCAGGGTATCCTTTTCCTGGAATATACGGAGAGGCTGTCATATCGCGTTTCAATGAACCTGAAATTCCAAGCTGAATCTGCTGAGTGTCATTTCTTATAAATATCCCTGAATCTATGGTGCCTTCACCAAATTTAAAATCTGTTTGAATAATAAAATTTGTATACTCTTTTTTTGTCCAAAGAATGGATCCTTCTTTTGCGACACCACTTTTAGCGTTCAAGATTCCATTTTTGGCCGTCCACCAAATGTTGTTTTTTGGGAGTACCCAAGATTTAAGATCTTTTCCGTTGAAAGCTCTTTTTAATTTTGGAGATTGTGCGTTAATGCCAAGATTAAAGCAAATTAAAGCAATCAATACGTAAATTAGTTTTTTTTTCATAATTAGGTTGGCATATGATATATCTATCTTTAAAACTATCTAAAAAATAGAAACCATCCAATTTTAAGCTTTAAAATCAGGGTTTTTCGTTAGTTTTTGTATAAAAAGTATCGAAATATATCAAAAAAGAGGAAGTTAGCACATAAATTCTAGGCTTTAAATAGTGTACCCCTTCATTTTACTCTTCTTTTTTGTATTATTGTTTACTTAAAATCCAACCAAATGAGAAGTTTTTTTGCAATATTTTTATTTTTTGTCACCTCAATAGCTGTATATGGGGGCGTTGTAGATACGGTATCCGTGTATAGTAGTGTAATGAAGAAAGACATAAAGAATGTTGTTATTTTACCAGACAGTTATAAAAAGGCTACAAATGAATATCCTGTGTTGTACTTATTACATGGTGCTGGCGGTAGCTATGAGCAATGGATTAAATCAGTGCCAGAGTTGCAACAGCTAGTAGACACATATCAAATGATTATTATTTGTCCAGATGGAGGAATCACAAGTTGGTATTTTAATAGTCCAATTGATAAAACAATGCAGTATGAAACCTATGTGGCAAATGAATTGGTATCTTATGTTGCAACTACATACAGGATTTCCAAAGATAAATCTAAGCACGCAATTACAGGACTTAGTATGGGGGGGCACGGGGCTCTTTATTTAGCTTTTAAGCACCAAGATATTTGGGGAGCTGCAGGTAGTATGAGTGGTGGGGTAGATCTGACCCCATTTTCTAAGGGTTGGGATTTACCCAATCGACTTGGAGAATATGCAGAAAACAAAGAGGTTTGGGAAAAGAATTCGGTCATAAATATGCTGCATTTAGTGGGTAAAAATTCGCCTAAGCTAATTTTTGATTGCGGCACAAATGATTTTTTCTACCAACAAAATAAAGCCCTCCATGAAAAGATGGTGTATAAAAACATTCCACATGATTATATAGAGCGCCCTGGAAGTCATAATTGGGGATATTGGAAAAATTCCATTCAGTACCAATTGCTGTTTTTTAATACAATATTTAAAAACTAAATTTCTGATGATGTAACTATTCACGATTTAGAAAAATAGTTGCGTCACTCTGAATTTATATTAAAAATCTCATTTATAAGTCATATTTATAGTAAAATGAGCTTCCAAAACTCAAGAGGCTTCGGAATAGGATAGCATATTTTTTTTAGTTTTATGACAGGTGTTAATTTTATCAAGCAGATGAGAAAAAATAGTTTAGTAGCACTAATTGTCCTTATTCATTTAATTACTTCTATACAGGCACAAAATAGTGAGAAGGTATTCTTTGCCAATGGTTTTAAAATTGGGAAGTAACAGATTCGTCTGCTGTAAAATGGACAAGATTGTGTAAGTCAGAAATTCCTGTGCCTATAGCGCACCAACAAAAGGAGGCTCCTTTTAGAAGTCCCATTGATTTTGATAATAACATACCAGTACATAAAATGTACGGAGCTGTTGCTGGTTCTTTTGGTCAGGTCAATATCGAAGTGCAATCTAAAGACACTGTGATTAAAACCCAGTGGGAGTATGTTTCAGCATATAAAGATTTTACTTTAAAACGTAAAATTACTGGTTTAAAATCCAACACACATTACGTTATAACAATTCGTGGTAGAAAAGATAACACAGCACCAATTTTGCGGAGGCAAAAGGGGAATTTACGACTGCTCCTTTGGCAAATGAAATAGCGCCAATACCATTTACGTCATCCACCTGTCAATACTTTTGGTCCTATGATGATCCCGAGCGTGAGTTTAAAATTTACGATACTATGCTCAAGTTGAATCAACTGTTTCACTGCCAGACGGGAGATTATGTGTATTACGATAAACCAGGGCCTATGGCTTATAATTTGGAGTTGGCTCGACATAAATGGCACGCTATTAATTATTGGCCTTCTTTGGTTAATTTTTACAATAATACACCTTTGTACTTGCAAAAGGACGACCACGATGTGTTAAAAGATGATGCAATGCCTTCATCTTCTGCATTTGGAGAATTAGGATTTTAAGATGGCTTATTGATTTGGAATGAGCAAGCCTCAATTATGGATAAATCATACAGGACATTTCGGTGGGGAAAAGATTTGTAAATTTGGTTGGTAGAAGGACGGGATTATAGAAGTGATAATAAAGCGCCCGATGGAAAGGATAAGAGTATTTGGTAAAGGAACAGGTAGAGTAGTTTAAACAAACTGTAGCGGCATCAGATGCTACTTTTAAAATTCTTAGCTCACCAACTCCAGTTGTTGGTCCAGATAGATCTTCAGGGAAAATAGACAACTATTCTAACAATTCGTTTAAGACAGAAGGGGATTGGCTTCGTAACTATTTTACCGATAAAAAAATGTTCATCATTAATGGGGATAGACATTGGCAATATGTGTTGGTTGATTCAGAGACAGGGCTAATGGAATTTAGCCAAGGACCATCTAGTGACTCCCACGCTCAAGGCTGGAATAAAAATGATAAGAGACCCGAACATAAGTTTCTCAGAGTTAAAGGAGGTTTTTTGGCGGTCAATATATATAGGAAAGAGAATACTCCAATAGTTGAATTTATACACTATGATGTTGATGGTGCTATTGTGAATAAGGAAATTATAAAAAGATAATAGCTGGCAAAATTCTAGGTTATAATTGTCCTTTTTGTTAGCTGTAGACGCGATAAACCTAAATTGGTAGATCGTATTATTTTTATTTAGTATTCCTTTTTAGCGACCCAGGAGATTTTCCAAATTCATCCTTAAAACATTTTGCAAAATACTTGGTGTCTTTGTAACCTACCATAAAACCAGCCTCAGAAATATTATACCCTTGTTCTTTAATTAATATAGCAGCCTTGTTTAAACGTAACGATCGTAAAAATTCTACTAAAGTTTTGCCAGTTATATCATGACATCTTCTGTAAATGGCAGAATAACTCATATTTAAGGTGCTGGGCAAGTCTTCTAGTTTATAATCCGTATTTTCTACTTGCTTATTTAGTTCTGCAACTAACTCTTCCATAAAAAGCTCATCTTTAGATTTTGCATCTATTTTTTGTGGAGAACTAATAAGATCTGTTTTATATTTTGAAACTGTTTTCTCTCTGGTAGAAATTATATTATTTACTTTTAAAATTAATTCATGAAAATTAAAAGGTTTTTCAATATACGCCACCGCCCCAGATTCTAGTCCAGACAGTTTAGATTTAAATGAATTTTTAGCAGTTAATAAAATAACGGGTATATGCTGGGTAGCCTTGTTTTTCTGTAAGTATTTACACATCTCTATGCCATCCATAAGAGGCATCATTAAATCACTTATAATTAAATCGGGGTTATTTCTCTCTGCTAGTTTAATCCCTTCCTTCCCGTTTTCAGCTAGTAGAAGATGGTAATTGTTTTTAAATACGTCTTTTAAAAATATTTGCATTTCAACGTTGTCTTCAACAATAAGTAGTGTGTGAGATTTTTCTTTAGAACCAGAAAAAGTAGGTATCAAGTCTATTTCATAATTTTCAATGTCATTAAATACTTTTAAAGAATTCTCTAAAATAGCTTCAGGTGATATCTTTTCGTCTTCAGAAAATACAGTCTCACTTGTAGAAAGCACTACGGTAAAGCAAGTTCCATTTTCTGAAGATGATGCTACTTTTATTTCTCCATGATGTAAGGATATAAGTTCTTTAGTTAAGGCTAATCCTATGCCAAGCCCTTTTTGATGTTTTCCAAGCTCTGATTGATAAAAAAGCTTAAAGATATCGTCAAGTTCATTTTTAGGAATACCAGGGCCAGAATCCTTAACCGATATCTCAACATTATCTTCAGATTTTAATAACATCTTAAAAGTAATAGTACCATCTCTAGGCGTAAATTTAAAAGCATTTGAAAGTAAATTGTAGAGTACATGTTCTATTTTATCAGAATCATACCAAGCTATTATATCTTCTTTAGGTGAATATTCTTTTATAAAATTTATATTTTTAAAACGCGCTTGTTCAGAAAAAGATAAGGCAATTTCTTTTAAATGTTTCGTCAGGTTATTTTTAGATGCTAAAACTTTTAATGTGCCTAATTCTTTATTTCGTATTGTCATTAATTCTGTTGCAATTCTAGAAAGTCTTTTGGCATTATTTTTTAAGATAAAAAGGCGCTGTTTTAATAACTCATTATTATTGGCTGCAGCTCTATGCAGCATATCATCAATAGGACCTAGAATTAGTGTTAATGGAGTTTGAATTTCATGGGACATTTTAGCAAAGAAGTTCATTTTCAACGCATAAATCTCTTTGTCTTTTTCGTTTTGCCAAGCTTTTTTTCTAAGTTCTTTTTTTAAACCTAGCCAGTATCCTATCCCAATAATTAGCAAACAGCCTATAAGTAAATATAGAATATATGCCCAAATGCCACCCCAAAATGTTGGTTTTATGTTTACTTCTATTTGGGTAGGTTTAATATTCCATTCTCCTTTTTTTGACCCTGCTTTAACTTCAAAAACGTATTTGCCAGAATTTATATTTGTATAGGTAGCTATTCTATTCTTTTTGGTAGTAATCCAGTTTTTATCAAAACCTTTTAATCTATATGCGTAGTGGTAATTAGAATTTAAGACATTATCAATAGCTGAAAACTGAAAAGAAAATGAAGAATGTTTTGCAGTTAAGTCTATTTTTTTAAGACTTTCTATTGGTAAGGTTATCTGATTTTGTAATATTTCTTGTACGGGTTTATTTAAAACTTCTACAGCATTTATGTATATTTTTGCGTCGGTTTTTTTGGTGTGCATATCTTCAGTATAAAAAGAGTTCATACCATCTTCTCCTCCAAAATATAACTTTTCACTACCATCCTTATAGGCACTTCTTTTTAAAAAAGTGTTTCCTTGTAATCCATCTGTAATGTAATACGATTTTAAATCATCTGTATCTAAAATATAGTTGTGAATTCCGTTTTTACTGCTGAGCCAAAGGCTGTTTGGATCCTTTATTAATATGGCAGAAATATCTATATTTTCTAGGTTCTGATTCGTTAAATAAGAATGGGCAGTTTTCGATGCAATAGTATATTTTATTAAAAAACCAGAATCACTTAACAACCAAAGGTGGCCATTATAATCTGGTTTTATAACCGCAATATCATAGTTATTATGTTTGATGTCTTCTTCAGAATAATAACTGTGACTTTTAAAGTCAGAGACTTCAAAGTTCAATTTGTTTTCAATAAATTCAAACAGTCCGCCATTGTTAACCCCTATCCATATTGTTCCGTTTTCATCTTCATTAATGGCTTGTGAAACAGAGCCTAAAATTCCATTTGTGTTATAATCAAACGTTGCTAGTAAGTCAGCCGAACTAGAAAAGACATGTATGCCAGCAGGTGTAGATGCCCATATTCTATCTTTACTATCTTTAAACAGGTGTCTTACATCTGAAGAGGATATGCCGGCTGTGCTTTGCGTCTTTATTTCAAAAAATTGTTTCGTTTTAATGTCAAATTTCCACAACCCATTTAAGTAGGTCGCGATCCAAATATTTTTATCTTTATCTTCAATAAGACTTTGTATATATCTGCCTTTAAAATAATTGATTCCCTTTTTATTGGTATCATATAGGATTTTTTTTCCATTTGCAAGAACCCTATTAAGTCCTTTACCATCAGTTCCTATCCATGTGGAGCCGTCTTGAGTTTTTAATATAGACAATACACTTGTAGGGGTATTGTTTTCTAAACCGTTGTAGTATTTTATTTTGTTTTCATTGTTAGGCAAAATGTTTATTTGTCCCTTTTTTGCAACGGTCCAAATATTGCCATAGGAATCTTCATTTATATAGGTTATGGTGTTATTGCTTATTGAAAATTTATTAATTTCTTCATGTTTAAAAATCGTAACGGCATTGGTTTCTGAATTGATCTTATAGAGTCCATTGCCATCTGTTCCTGCCCATATGTTGTTGTTTTTGCCAGAATATACATAGAGAAACAAGTCATGACTTCCGTTTTTTTGAGGTGGATTGAATTGTGTAAATTCACCATAATTGGGATAAAAACTATAGAGTCCCTCTAATTCAGTTGCAATCCATAATTTTCCACTAAGATCACTTGTGAGCTTTATATCTTGCTTTTTATTGGTTAGTGGGCTTTTTAACTCTTTAAGTATGTCTGTGTTAATTATGTGTTGGTAAACTTTTCCAAAGTCTGTGCTTATCCACATCTCATACTTGCTTGTAAAAGCAATGCTTAAAATAGTTTGCGAAAAACCATTGCTTTTTGGAACTGTGAAGACGCTATCTATAGCGATATTTTTTTCATCATACTTATAAATAGTACCTTCTTTAGATCCGAGCCAGACGTCTTTTTCATGAGGAGTAATAGCCGTTGTGTGCTTTGGAGTGTTGTATGTGTTGTCTGTATTGGATAATTGATTGTCTTGTGAATTAAGCTTAGTTAATTTTCCACCGTATACTGCTATCCATATATTTTCATTGTTATCTTTTTGCAGAAGAAACTTTTGATTGCTAGAGTATTTTCCTTTAAAAATATTTTGATAAGGCACAAAAGAAAAATCGTAACCATCGTATTTATACAAGCCGTCAGAGTTTGAAATCCAGATATAACCCAAATCATCTTCAATTATTTGAGAATTGCCGTAAAAGCTTTCTTCAAGGTGCAAGAAGTTTGACTCATCTTGTCCATAAACTAAACTATTACTTAAGATTATCAAGGAAATACAGAGCTTAAGTTTAACTATTAAGTTGCAAAAATTCTTGTTAATTTTGAATTGTATTGGTTGCTTCATTTTTAAGTAAAAAATAATAACACGTTTTTATTTGTTAGTTCTTCTAAGAAGAAGCTGTTAATATAGTCATTCTTAGGATTAGATTTTGCAAGAATCCTCGAATTTTAAGAAACTTTAAGAGAAATATTCGTTAAATATAGGGTGTATATTAAGCTTTTATTGAAATTTGACTAAAATACAAGGTATAATAGCTTAAAATATCTACGTTTTATTTTCACTATTTCATCATTTTTGATCCTTGGTTCTAAATATTTGATTTTCATAAATTTTTAACACGTTTATTTCTGATTTAATAAGTTTGTTTCTTAAAAAAATAAATATGATAATTATATGTGAAAAATTTGATGAAGAGGTTAGCAGAAGCTGGTAATAACTGAGCATACTTTCTTATTATGAATGCATTTGTAGAATCTGCAAAGGAAGTGTTGCACTAACAATGGATATCTGTGATGACTTGTATGCTGTACTGTAATGTTTTTGTCAGAAATATTATGGAGAATAACAAAGAGTTATAAGATTTTATGGCTTTGCAAGAGGCAACTGGATAAAAAGGAAACCAAGGAACTGGAAGAAGAATACATACTAACTAAATACAACTCAATTAACAATCAACTTAAACTAAATTTTTATGAAGCAAAAATCAATTTATTATGAAGAGGAACCAAGTCTGGTCTCGGCAAAAGAGAGAGATAGATATAAGTATATACTATCTTTTGCACTATTTTTTTTAGTATTTCAATTTATTTGGGCGAATAATACATTTTTTGAAGTAAAGGAAAATTTTGTATTTCAAGAACAAACAAGAACAATAAAAGGGGTCGTAACAGATGCGAGCGGACAACCTGTAATAGGGGTTAATGTGCTGGTTCTTGGTACTGTTAGAGGTATGCAAACCAATTTTGATGGTGAGTATGAAGTTAAGGCGAGTAAAGGTGATATCTTGGAGTTTTCTTATATAGGAATGGAAACTAAAAAAGTAACCGTTGCAGATGCTAATGTAATAGATGTTGTTTTGAAAGAAGGGGCAGAAGCACTTGATGAAGTAGTTCTTGTGAGTTTTGGCACACAAAAAAAGAAAAACATAATATCATCTGTTGCTACAGTTAAGCCTGCAGAGCTTAAAATAGCTTCAAGTAATTTAACTACTGCATTAGCAGGTAGAGTACCAGGGTTAATCTCTTACCAGAGAGGTGGAGAGCCTGGAAGGAACAACGCTGAATTTTTTATTAGAGGTGTTACAACTTTTGGGTACGCATCAAGTCCCTTAATCCTAATAGATGGCGTTGAGCTTACTGTAGACGATCTCCGTAGATTGCATCCAGATGATATCGCTGAATTTTCTATTATGAAAGATGCTTCGGCAACGGCTTTATATGGAGCTAGAGGTGCTAATGGTGTTATTTTTGTAACGACCAAAGAAGGTGTAGAGGGACCTGTAAAGGTTACGGTTAGAATGGAAAGCTCCGTATCTACCCCTACGCGTGAAATTGAATTAGCAGATCCTATTACCTATATGAGAATGGGTAACGAAGCTGTTAAAACAAGAGATCCATTAGGGTTGTTGCCATATTCTTTAGAGAAAATTGAAAATACAATAGCGGGTACAAACCCCATATTATATCCAACTACAGATTGGTATGAAGAACTGTTTCAAGATTTTGCAGTGAGCAATCGTGTAAATTTTAGTTTGAATGGAGGAGGAAAAACAGCGCGTTACTATGTTTCTGTTGCAAGCAATACAGATAATGGTGTACTCTCTGTTCCTAAGATAAGTAACTTTAATTCCAATGTTAAGTTTAAGCAGCAGAACATACGCTCTAGCACAAACATTAGTCTAACAGAGACATCTAAGTTGAAATTAAGTTTTAATGTTAATTTTGAAAATTATTCAGGACCAATTAGTGGTGGGTCAGAGGTGTATAACCAGGTGATGAGAACAAATCCTGTTCTATTTAGGCCGTATTATGAGAAAGATGCTGCAAATGAGTTTACCAACCATATTTTGTTTGGGAATTATGGAAATGGGGATTATTTAAATCCTTATGCCGAAATGGTAAGAGGGTATCAAGAAAACGTCAGTAGTAAGATTATAGCACAGGTAGAATTTAATCATGATTTTAAATCTATAGCAGACGGATTGAATTTCAGACTAATATTCAATGGAACTAAAGATTCTAGATATGAAGCACTCAGGTCTTATAACCCTTATTACTATACACCTCGTTTAAGTTCTTTGACGGGACAAACGTCATTGACGGCTTTAAACGAAGAGAGTGGAACAGAGACTTTGAGTTTTCTTCAGCGAAACAGATTAATTTCATCATCTACCTATATAGAATCTAATTTGTCTTATCAGAAAGAGATTGATGATAAAAATGAGGTTAGTGGGCTGTTGGTGTTTACCATAAATGATAGGCTATCCACACTTGCAGATGGCGATTTAGGAGCTTCAGAAGCGCAGCAATTGCAAAAATCATTGGCTTATAGAAATATGGGGGTATCTGGGCGTTTTACCTATGCCAGAAGTCAAAAATATTTTGCTGAATTTAGTTTTGGTTATAATGGCTCCGAAAGGTTTGCAAAAGCAGAGCGTTGGGGATTCTTTCCTTCTTTAGCTTTGGGTTGGATGGTGTCTGATGAAAAATTCTTTGACTCTATAGATGATGTGGTAACTAAATTAAAAATAAAAGGCTCCTATGGTTTGGTTGGGAACGACCAAATTGGTGGGGAGGATGATAGGTTCTTTTATTTATCACAAGTTGATTTAAATTCTGGAGGATATACAACAGGTGAGAATTTTAGTAATTTCCAATCAGGAGTTAGTATCCAAAGGTATGCAAATGACCAAATAACATGGGAAACAGGGAAGAAAATGAATATTGGCTTTGAATTAGGCTTATTTAAAAAAGTAGATTTAGAAGTAGACCTTTTTAGAGAAGACAGGGAGAACATATTGTCAAATAGAATATTGCCATCAAGTATAGGATTACAAGCAGGGGTAAGAGCCAATATTGGTGAAGCCAGAAGTGATGGTGTAGATGGAACCGTAGTGTTTTCTGATGATTTTGCAGATGGTAACGGTTGGATGCAACTTAGAGGAAACTTTACCTATGCTAAAAATAAAATAACCAAGATAGAAGAACCAGATTATTCTGCTACCCCATGGTTATCTAGAATAGGACAACCCATAAACCAAGTTTGGGGGTATGTGGCAGAACGTTTGTTTGTAGACCAAGCAGAAGTAGATAATTCTCCCGTTCAAACCTTTGGAGAATATTCTGGTGGTGATATTAAGTATAGGGATGTTAATGGTGATGGTAAAATTTCAGCATTAGATAGAGTGCCTATAGGTAACCCAACGGTTCCTGAAATAACATATGGAATGGGGCTGTCTGCTGGATATAAAAATTTAGATGTATCATGTTTTTTCCAAGGGTCTGCTAATTCATCTTTTTGGGTGAACCCATATGATACAGCACCCTTTGTTGGAGAACGGCAATTGATAAAAGCTTGGGCAGATGATTATTGGTCTGAAACAAACAGAAATGAATACGCCAAATGGCCAAGGTTATCGAATACCTATGTGCAAAATAATAACCAAACAAATACGTGGTTTATGCAAGATGGATCTTTTTTAAGATTAAAACAAGTTGAAATTGGATACAAGATGCCAGAAGATTTGGTTTCTAAACTTAAAATGGAAAAAATAAGATTATATTTAAGTGGTACTAATTTATTAGTGATGAGCGACTTTAAATTATGGGATCCTGAATTATCAGGGAATGGATTAAGCTATCCTAACCAAAGAGTATTTAACTTCGGTGTAAACGTTTCATTCTAAAAAATTAAATTATGAAAAACAATAAAATATATATAGCAATAATTTTTGTAGCAAGTATGCTTTCTTCTTGTGAAAAAGATTATTTGAATGTTGTACCGGATAATGTTGCAACCATAGATAATGCCTTTTCAAACAGGTTTAATACACAAAAGTTTTTATACACTATTTACTCTGCAATCCCAGAACCGGGGTCGGTGAATAACCCTGCATTAAATGGAGGTGATGAAATTTGGTATCCAGATTCAGAGCGTAATAGAACAGGAGTAAGAATTGCGCAAGGCTTTCAAAGTGCCACAAGCCCTAGTTACAATCTTTGGGGCAATGATGGATTATACGAAGGCATACGTAATTGTAATATTTTCTTAAGTAGAATTGATAATGTTCAAGGTATCCAAGCATATGAAAAAACAACTTGGAAAGCTGAGGTTAATTTTTTGAAAGCTTATTTTCATTTTTACATGTTACGGATGTATGGACCTATTGTCATTAATGATGAATTGGTTCCGGTTTCAGCAGCTACAGGAGATATAAATTCAGATAGAAATACCATAGAGGAAACATTTACCTATATTGTCGGGTTGTTAGATAATGCTATTGTAGACCTTCCAATTACGTTGCAAAATCCAGGAGAAGAATTAGGAAGAGTTACAAAGCCTATTGCGGCAGCTATGAAAGCTAGGGTTTTAATGACCTATGCTAGTCCTTTATTCAATGGTAACTCAGTGTACGATGGTTTTGTAAATGCTGAAGGGACGCCCTTTTTTCCAGCTACTTATGCTCCTGAAAAATGGGATAATGCGGCTGTAGCAGCCAAAGAAGCAATAGATTTTTGCCATGAAGCAGGGATGCGGTTATTTCAAAAAGAAGATTATATTAATAGATCTGGTAACGCCATCACTTCAGATATTACCTTGTTAAAAGCTGGTTTAAGAAGTAGAATGACTGAAAAATGGAATACTGAACTTATATGGGGACATACCGGATCTACGAATAACATAGAATATGAATCAATGCCTCGTTTGTATAACTATACAACGAATCCTGTGGCTTCACGACACTGTCCACCATTGCGTATTGCAGAAATGTATTACTCTAAAAATGGGGTGCCAATTGAAGAAGACGTTACCTACGATTATGCAAATAGACATAAATTAAGAAGTTCTTTAGTAGCCGATAAATACCATGTAGAAGAAGGTCAAAGAACAGCGATATTAAATTTTGATAGAGAAACGCGTTTCTATGCTGATTTAGCATTCGATAGGGGTGTTTGGTACGGCAATGGAGCTAACGATGAGAGCGACCCTTGGTATGTGCATGCTAGAGGCGGTGAGTTTGCTTCTGTGTTTGAAATATCTCAATATTCAGTTACGGGATACTGGCCTAAAAAACTGGTAGCTATTCCTACACAGGTTAATACTGGAACATCTTTAAGCACAACACGTTATGCTTTTCCAATTTTGCGTTTAGCGGATTTATATCTATATTATGCAGAGGCTTTAAATGAATCTAAAGCAGCTCCAGACGCTCAAGTTTATGAATACATAGATTTAGTTCGTGAAAGAGCAGGATTAAGTTCTGTGGTAGACAGCTGGTCAGGGTTTTCAAACAATCCTAGCAAACCAACGACTAAGGTTGGAATGAGAAAGATTATTCAACAAGAAAGAATGATTGAAATGTCTTTTGAAGGCGCTCGATTCTGGGATTTAAGACGTTGGAAACTAGCAAAAGAATTTATGAATAAGCCAATAAAGGGTTGGAATGTACTTGAAAATGATGCTGATGATTATTACACAATTCGTACATTATACAATCCAACATATTCTGAAAAAGATTATTTATGGCCAATACCAGAAACCGAAACAATTAACGACCCTAGTTTAATTCAAAATCCAGGATGGTAATTAATTTACTAAATTTAAAAAAAAATATATGAAACATTTAATCAAATTAATGATAGTACCAATAGTATTGGTATTATTTGCATGCGAGGAGTACCAACACGGACCTCTTGCAACGGATAGTTCTATCCCTTCAGTTGTTGAAAATGTTGTAGTTACACCAATAAGTGGTGGACTTAGTATTGATTATGATTTGCCAAATGATAGTGATTTGTTGTATGTAAAAGCGATATATACAAATTCTAAAGGGGAGGAAGCGGAAGTAAAAACCTCAGCATTCAACAATAATATTGAAATCTTAGGATTTGCAGATACTTCTGAAAGAACTGTAAAATTGTATTCTGTTGATCGTTCAAAAAATAATTCAGAGCCAGTTACAATTACAGGCTCTCCATTAACACCACCGGTTTTTGTGATTCAGGAAACAATGGCAATTACGGCAGATTTTGGAGGTGCTCGATTTACTTGGGAAAATGAATTAAATACACCAATTACCATTGAGCTAATGACCGTAAATTCTACTACGGGAAGGTTAGAAACTATGGAAACGGTGTATACTGAGCAATCGGCTGCAAAGTCTTCACTAAGAGGATATGAATCTGTACCAAGACTTTTTGCCGCTGTAATTAGAGATCGATATGATAATTTCTCGGATACCATTTATGCGCCAACGCCTGATCAATTAGTAACACCTTTATTTGAGGAGCGTTTAGACAAAACAAAGTTTAATAAAATAGTTTTGGAAAATGATGACAATTGGGATGCTTGGGAAGGTGATTATTGGAATTGTTTTGATGATGATACAGAGTCTATAGTACATACACAAGGGGATCAACCTAGACCTAGTATTATGACGGTAGATTTAGGTGCGGTTGTTACTTTAAGCAGATTTAATGTCTTACAAAGAAGTCCAATAAACTCAAGGGGCTTTGCATTTACACATGGGAATCCAAAGACATATACAGTATATGGTTCTAAAGAATTGCCTGGTCAAGATGGAAATTTAGATGATTGGATATTATTGGCAGAATGCGAGTCTTTTAAGCCTTCAGGGTCACCTCTTGGAACCAACACAGATGAAGATATGGATCATTTTGATGCAGGAGACGAATTTACGTTCGATGATGCTATTGAAATTAGATATTTTCGTTTTGCAGTTAATTCTACATGGGATGGTGCTGGATTTATAAATTTTTCAGAAATGACTTTTTGGGGAAATATCGTAGAATAATAAAATTTAAGAAATATAATTATGAAAAAAATTAAAATATATATTTTACCATTAAGTTTATTACTTCTTTTCGCATTCTTTTCATGTAATGATACCTATGAGTTTCATGAAAAGTATATTGAAGATGGTGAAATTATTTATGCGTCTAAAGTAGATTCTTTAAGAACCCTTCCGGGAAACGGTAGAATTGAAATAGCAGGATATTTAACAAAAGCATTTTCTGTAAATGAAATAACAGTATTTTGGAATAAAGGAGAGAACAGTCAAACCTTTTCTTACTCTAAGTCTCAAAACGATACAGATCCTTTGGGGTTAATTGTGACAGGATTGGAAGAGAAATCGTATGAATTTGATGTGTATTCTAAAGATGAAGATGGAAATGAATCTATAAAAGTAACCGTTTTTGGTACCGTTTATGGAGAAACGTATAGAGCTAACTTACAAGCTAGAGAGCTTAATTCAGTTACCTTCAATAGCGATGAAAATGTTGTTAGTATAAATTTAAAACCAAGTAGCGAGTTAACACGATCTACCGAAATTAAATACACTAACTTAAGTGGAGAAGAGACTGTGGTGACAGTTATGAACAGTGAGTCTGATGCTACCTTAGAGCAAGTTAATACTATGCTACCTATTACGTACAGAACCTATTATGTACCTACAGAAGCTAACGAAGATGGAGAAGAAACTTCCATTGATGAATTTGATTCTGATTGGGCTAGCTATGAATTTCCAAATGATATTACTGCTATTTTTGCAAGTCTCACGTTAGAGCCAATTTCTGGTGGGGTAAATGCGAATTGGGAGAATTCAGAAATGGGTTCTTATACTTTTGAATTTACGAATACAGATAAGCAAGATCAAGAGGTTGTAAATAGCGTAACATCGTCTGAGTCTGTTGGTATGTTTACATTTACACCAATGAAAGCTGAAGAACAAGATGTTGAAATTATGATTTCAGATATTTATGGAAATTCACAATCAATGTCCTTTACAGTAACGCCTTTACCTGCAGCAGGCAAAGGGAGCTGGTCTATTGTTGACTTTTCAACGGAGGAAGCAGGAGGCGAAGGCCCTGTAAATGGATATGCCACAGCTGCAATTGATGGAGACCCATTAACGTTTTGGCATACAAACTGGTCTGGTTCGGGGTCATCATATCCACATCACCTTACTATTGATCTAGGAGAGGAAAAAAACATTGCTGGGTTCGAGATTTTTACAAGAAATGGTGACAGTCGTGGTGCAACAGCGCATGAGTTTTGGGTGAGTAGTGATAATGTCACCTTTACTCAGGTAGCTACATTAGGCGAAGCTTTAGACCCTATAGATGGTTCGTTGGTGCATGTTGATCCTATAACTACAGCTAGATATGTAAAGTATGTTGCGGCGGCAGGTCCAGAAAATTTCACTTTTTTAGGCGAATTAAATGTGATTGAAAAATTGGATAACTCAGATTGGTCTATCGTTGATTTTTCATCAGAAGAGGCTGGTGGCGAAGGCCCTGTAAATGGATATGCCACTGCAGTAATTGATGGAGATACAGGTACGTTTTGGCATTCACAATGGTCTGGTACAGCGCCACCTTATCCGCATCATTTCACTATCGATTTGGGATCAGAAAAAAGTATTGCTGGCTTTGAAGTATTTAGAAGAAGTGGTAACGCTGGCGGAGCCACAGCGCATGAATTTTGGGTGAGTAGTGACAATGTAACCTTTACTTTGTTTACTGCCTTAGAGGCTGAATTAGTTACTGATAATGGTTATTTAGCGAATAAAGCTACCGCTCTTACAACAGCAAGGTATGTAAAATATGTTGCTACGGTTGGGCCAAACAATCATACCTTTTTATCAGAGATTAATGTATTTGGAGCAATAGAATAATTTTTTTAGAATAAACATAAAGAGGAGGGTTGGATACAACCCTCTTTTTTTTACCCAAAAACCACTCAAACCTCAACGAAACTATGGAAATAAAATGGACCAAACTCAAGTTTGTTTTACTCTTTTTTGTATCAATTATCTGTGGGGAACAACTATACTCGCAAATAAAAACAACGCCCTATGATGAATTGCCAGGAATCATTGCAACTTATAAACCTACTTACCAAGAATCGTTTCCAGATTGGGCAAAAAAGCTATATGAATACCCTGTAAATTATAAAGAAATTGATAAAGAATATACTGCCTATAAGGCCAATAATCCAAGTAAAACTCCCATAGAGCGTTACTATAAAATATGGAGACGTGTTGTGGCAGATTATGTGCTTTCTGATGGTACTATTGTGCTACCTGAACAAAAAAACACAGGAAAAATAACTAAAAAATATGGAATCGCATCAAAGGGAACAGATGCCTCCAATTCTGATTGGACCTTTTTAGGACCAAAAAGTACCTATTGGTTAAACGAAGCCAATGCTCCAGAAATACCAAATATAGCACCATGGCAGGTAAATGTGTATGCTATGGCCGTGTCTAAGGCAAATACCGATATTATATATGCAGGTACAGAAACAGGGTATATCAATAAGTCTATAGACAAAGGACTTACTTGGAGTTTGTTGGCTCCTGATTATTTATTTGGCTCTGGTGTAACCAGTATTGCCATACATCCTACCAATCCTAATATCGTATTTGCAGCAGCTGCCAAACAAATTCATAAAACATTAAATGGAGGCGACACTTGGTTTCCTTTATTAAATATAGAATTGGATGTGAATCATATTAGTATTGATGAAATGAATACCGATAGGATACTTGCTTCTACCAATAAGGGAATTTATAGCAGTTCAGATGCAGGAACCAACTGGGTACAGCGGACTTCTAATATGGCTTATGACATTCAGGTGTCACCAGTCAGTTCTAATATTATATATGCGTTGGCAAAAAACAATACCAACAATTTTGAAATCATAGTTTCCTCTAATGCAGGTGTTGCGTTTTCTCCAATAACGAGTTTTCCTTCAAATTTTCAGGATGCTTCGGGTGGGTTATTGGCCATGTCTAGCGCCAATTCAAATCTTCTTTACGTAACTATGTTAAGCCAAAATAATACACCTTTATTGTACAAAGGAGTGTTAAATAGTGGCTCTTGGACGTGGACTAAGGTTATTGAATGTAACACGGACAACTTTGGATACACTAATGGTCAAGGGTATTATGATTTGGTATTGGAAGTTTCACCTACAGATGAAAATGTATTTATGGTGGGTACCGTTACTTTATTTAAAACAACGAATGGAGGCACATCTTTTGATGCTATCGGTGGGTATCATGGTCGGTTTTCCATTCATCCAGATATTCAAGATATTGTTTGGATGCCCAATGGATCGGTTTATGTGGCTACCGATGGTGGTATCAGTTTTTCTACTGATGCTTTTGAAACAGATTTTCAACCCTTAATAAATGGGTTAATTGGCTCAGATATGTGGGGCTTTGACCAAGGTTGGAATGAAGATATTGTCGTAGGTGGTCGGTATCACAATGGCAACACAGCTATGTCCGATTTATATGGGAATAAAGCATTGCGAATGGGTGGCGCTGAATCTGCAACAGGATGGGTCTTACAAGGTAAAAAGAGGCATGTTGCCTTTAATGATCTTGGCAACGGTTGGATTTTGCCAAAAACAGCCGAATCTGCACCGGAAGGTAGATTTGTATTTTCTAAATACCCTAATATGTTAGAGTATGGAGGAAATAGAGGAAGCTTGGTACATCACCCCAACTATCATAGTATTATCTACCTTGGAGAAGGTACTGATTTTTGGAGGAGTGAGGATATGGGGAAAACCTTTACCACTCTCCATACATTTTCAGATTTGGTAATGAAAATTGAGGTCAGTGTTAAAAACCCAGATGTAATGTATTTAGATGTAAGGGGGAGTGGCTTATATAAAAGTGAAGATGGGGGCGCTACTTGGGTGTCCAAACCAGCATTGAGTAGTGATGCCAATGCAGGCAATAGTATTAATGGTAGAATTAGTATGGTGGTATCTCCTTATGATGAAAATATACTGTATGCTACCTATTCCAATGGAACTTGGACTTCTAATAAGGGCAAAGTATTTAAGTCTGCTGACGGTGGGGACTCATGGGAAGATATCACAGGAGGATTGGACTTAAACACAAAGTGTTTGGTGATACAACCTACTTCAACTAATGAAGATTTAGTTTATCTTTTTGGTAAGCGAGGTACGGGTGTTTCTGCACATGTGTATTATAAAACTTCCTCAATGACTAATTGGGAGTTGTTTTCTAATAATTTTCCAGAAAACTTTGATGTTAACACGGCGCTCCCTTTTTATAGGGATGCAAAGTTACGCGTAGCAGGAGGAGCTGGAGTATGGGAAAGCCCAATGCAAGATTTAAATTTTGAACCCGTACTAAATCCTTGGGTAGAGAAAAGAGTAAATAAATGCATGTTGGATACGCTTAATTTTGATGATCATTCTATGTTAAAACACAATGGAGCTACCTGGAATTGGGACATCACACCTGCGCCTAGTTACATTAGTGATGCCACTAGTAGAAACCCAAAAGTTGTATTAGGAAGCCCAGGATCCTATACGGTTACAATGACGGTTACTCAAAATGGAAAAGTTTTTACGAAAACCATAGAAAATATGGTAGAGACCACAACCTGTCCTTCAATTACAGATTGTAGTAACCCGGGCCAATTGCCTAAAAATGAATGGAATTTAATCTATGCAGATAGTGAAGAGGTGAATTCCCCGGGCTTAGCTGTAATGGCTTTTGATGATGATCCAAATACTATTTGGCATACCAGATGGAGTACAGGTACAGATCCTTACCCACATGAAATACAGATAGACTTAGGGAATTCTTACAGTATAAGTGAATTTGAGTATCTGCCTAGAAGTTCTGGATCTAATGGAAGGATTAACGAATATGAGATTTATTTTAGTTATGATAAAACCAATTGGGGCGAGGTAGATTTTACTGGTACTTTTGAAAACTCTGCTGCGCCACAAATTATTAAATTTTCTGAGCCAGTTAAGGCGCGTTATATGCGTATTGTAGCACTTTCGGAGGTAAGCGGCCAAGCTTTTGCATCAATTGCAGAGATTACATTAACTGGATGTTTGTCAGATAATTGTCCGGACATAGACAATCCAGATCAGGCAGATTTTGATTTGGATGGTATTGGTGATCTATGTGATGATGATGATGATAACGATGGCGTCCTTGATGTGGACGACGATTGTCCTAATTCAGATTTAAACAGTGTTGTTAACGCCAATGGCTGTGCTGCTTTTACCTTGCCTAGTGATAATTTTGGGATTCAAACTTTTTCAGAGACCTGTAGGGAGAGTGATAATGGAGAGATCCATATCACAGCGCAAGAGTCTTTAAGTTATAAGGTAGATCTAACGTCTAACAATCAGCTTATAGCGAATTATTCCTTTAGTGATGTATTGGAGGTTGGTGATTTAAAATCAGGTGTCTATACCGTTTGTATTACGGTTGATGGTCAATCTGGTTTTGAACGTTGTTACGACATTACAATTAGCGAGCCTCAGGATATTGCGGTACAATCATACTATGATGCAGAAAATAAGACCTTATCGTTGCAAATGTATAATGGTACTAGTTATAAGGTTCTTGTAAATGGGAAAGAAGTAAAAACTAATAATAGTAGTATTACAATTGGTTTAGATAAAGGTGCAAATGAAATTGTTGTAACTACCGAAAAAGAATGTCAAGGTCAGTTTAGTAAGACAATTAACCTTAGTGATACGGTATTGGTTTATCCAAACCCAGTTGTGGATTATATGTTTTTGAATATTGGGAATGATACTTCAAAATCGGTACTATTAAATATGTATTCACTAGAAGGTAAGTTGGTTTTGTCAAGAACACTGCCAGTGGATAACGCAACAGTTAAGCTAGATGCTTCATTTGTGGATAATGGTGTTTATTGGGTGAAATTAATCTCTGAAAAATCTATTAAATCATTTAAAATCATTAAGAGATGAAAAATTTAATTTGGACAGTATGTTTGTGTATTGGTGTGCTTTCTTGTAGTAAAGGTGGTGATTCTCCCGAGGATGGAAAACTAGAAGTTAAACCAGACGCAGCTTCTTTGGTGTTTCCTTTAAACAATTCTGAATGTGTAGATGGAACTGTCATCAGTACTGTTAAAAGTAAAGTTACTTTTGATTGGAATACGGCCAAAAATACGGATGAATATGAGCTAAAGCTAAAGAATTTACAAACAAATCTAACAAAAGGGTATATCGTTGCTAATTCAGAAATTTCAATAACTTTAGACAGAGGTGTAGCTTATTCTTGGTATGTTGTTTCGTTAAATAAAGCATCGGGAGAAAAGGTTCAAAGTAGTGTATGGAAATTTTACAATGCGGGTGCAGGCATAGTGTCTTACGCGCCTTTTCCAGCGGATGACATTGCTCCATTAACAGGAACAGAAGTAGCTTATACAGCTACTGGAATTACCTTAGAATGGAGTGGTAATGATGTTGATAACGATATTGAAGATTACGACATTTATTTCGGGGATACTTTAAGTCCAGAACTCTATCAGGAAAATATTGCTGCCAGTAGTATTGAAAATGTAATCATTAGTCAGGATACAAAGTACTACTGGAAAATAAAAACCAAAGATAAACGGGGTAATGTTTCGTATTCAGACGTATTCCAGTTTATTGTAAATTAAGGCAACAATAAGTGAAACACTTTGTGATACTATACTGTTATTCGCAGAATGTACCTTGGTGTTACACAGAAAAATACCGTTGAAACTCTCATAGTAATGCAAAAAAAAGTTAGATTCACCTTGTGCATTAGCTATACTATTGCATCCAAGTGTCAATAAAATTAGATAACTTAAATTTAACCATTAGGTTACGGCAAAACTTACTTTTTCCATTAGTTTTGAATGCTATAGATTCCTTTATTATTTTATAAATAAAACCACAAGTTTTCTATATTAAATCTTCTCAAAAGAAGCTGTGGATATGCTCATTCTTATAATGAGATTATGTGGCAATCCCTACACTTTAAGAAATTTTAAGAGAAATTTTTGTCAAAAGAAGGGGGTGTAATCTGCTTTTGTAAAAATTTGAATAAAACACAAGGTTTAATAGCCTAAAAACTCCACGTTGTAATTTCTCTATTTTCTCAATTTTGGTACCTCAGTAAGTTACTATTATTCAGTTGCCAAGCTAATTTTAATGGGTTTGGGTCTGAATTTGAAAATCATAAATATGAACGAAAGAAGAAGTTTTCTTAAAAAAACAGCGATAGCAGGCGCAGGAATTGCAGTGGCTCCTAGTGTAGCATTTGGTATAAATAAGGCTAAAAATTTCAACTTAATAAACGTGAGTTCGACTTAAGAAAAGTTAGTTATATATTGTAGAAAAAACAGAAAATTAGTATATTTAAGTATCTGAAATTTAAATAGTTAACTAAAATTCTGCTTATGATTTATACTGATAAAATTAC